>Ga0335398_10008329_pt1 | contig 12325 bp, 7 predicted proteins | sample BON03_FD_205742 | JGI IMG/M metagenome (GOLD analysis project Ga0335398, IMG submission 205742) | Freshwater microbial communities from Lake Bonney liftoff mats and glacier meltwater in Antarctica - BON-03 (spades assembly) (version 2) | ecosystem: Environmental > Aquatic > Freshwater > Ice >...
GGAAGTCGTCTACTACATTTACTTTTTCTATTCTATTTGCTCCACCTATGTTGCTTCCAATATGTCGCATTCCTGCGTTCAGCATTTCCTGCAGGTTCCCTAGTGTACGTGGTGTGTGCCTTGATGTAGCTGCCCGGCGGCTCGCCGCTTTGTTACTACCGCTCTGATGTTTGTTCACCCCTTGTCATTGTGTTCGATGTGTCACTATTTTTTCCTATCTCTCCATCTCTGCTCCACTTCTTTTCTTTGCCGCTAGCCTCCATCCTCTGTCCGGGATTTGCGCAGTTAGTGCCTGTAGCGCATCATTCGGCTCTGCCTGTGTCATATTGTTATAGTGTCTTACCGTGTCCCATACATGTCTCCCACTTGCCCCTTGTCTCCATAGTGGTTGCTCACGCTGTCTGTTCTCACTCTCTTTCTCGTTTTGCTTGATACTTCTTTCTGTGTCTGTCTATGTTGTTATTTTGCACCCCCTCTGTAGGTTGGTTACGTTGGTTGTTTTCTTTTTTGTCTGTGCATCGCGGTCGTTTATTATTATTCAGCTTTATATTCGGTCCCTGCTCACGGTGCATCGCCTCCGTCGTGTGTCGGTTCGTTGTCTGCTACATCATTGATTACATCACTGTCCCTTCCGTCCTCTGTCTCTGTCACCCTCCTGTCACCTCTATATTATCTATTATCGTCCGCCCGCCGCCCGCCCCACCACTTTTGCCTTTGTGGCTCCGCTTTCGTTTACTGCTTTACTGCCTCCGTCGCCGTTGTGTCTGTCGAGCCATCTAGTTCTGAGGTTACCTTACCTTCCATGTGTGTATGCTCTTCATCCGTTCCTTCCTTTTTTTCTTCTTTTTTTTCAGGTGGGACTTCCACTCATGGTACCCGCCTCTGCTTATCCCGTTCTACCGCTTCTACATCAAGTCTGGCTGATGCCTTCGGGTTTTCGTCTCTCCATTTTTGCGCTCAAAAGCGCAGAGCGCAGAGCGAGAAATATTGCCGGCGCCAAGGCGCTAGCAGTGGCCAGAAGACCAGAGGTTGCGTCGAGGGAGAAGAACCCGGCCGCCGCCGGTATTAGGAGGTTCTTCTCCCTTGAGCAACGAGTCGAAAAAAAAGATATCGGCCCTCGCCGGGGTCGTAGTAGTCTGATGATGGCTGTCGGCGCCCTGGTGCGCCTGGTGGGGTGCCAGGCCGTACGACCCGTGGGCGTACGGTGGGCCGCTCCCCGGATATGTATGGGGAGCGAGCGAGCGGGGGCCGGAGCCGAATGGAGTCTGCATCTATGCTGTATCAAGGGTCTTCACAGGCGACACGCGCGCAACCCGCGCAACACCGCCGGGGGGCCCCGGCACACAGGCCCCGCACAGGGGAAACACCCCCCCAACACCCCCCACCCGCCAACACTCCCCCCACTGCGAATCCTCCTACAAGGGTCGCGGTGCAAAGACTGGCGGCTCCGAACATGACAAAATGGTCGGAGGAAGCAGGGGCACAGAAACAGAGGGACCTAAAGGTTCTTTCGCTCGATCGAGTCTCTGTCCGCTCGTCGAGTCCGAGATGCTATATATTGAGATACAATATAGCGAACTAGCGTGTATACATTATAGGAAAGACGGCACCGCGCGCAGCGTTACATAGGGATCGCCCACGAGTTGGTGACGTAGCGCAGGCTGGGCTTAAGCTTGGAGGTCGGGACCCACTTGGTGAGAAAATCAGCCGCCATCTGCGTATCGCCGACATGGCGCAGAACAACATCGCCGGCCGCGACGCGCTGCACGAGGACGTGGTAGTGCCGAAGGAAGTGCTTCGAGCGCGACGGGGTGCCCTTTCCGGAACCGATGCTGAGGTTGGCGGGGCGCGCCCGACCTCACGCGCGAAAGTGACGACCTCGGCAGCCTTGCCGGTGGCGATAGCCTCGGCCTCCATGGTGCAGTCGACGAGGAGGCCCGTCTTCTTGCACTGGTGCAGAACCGCTCCGCCACCGTATGTACGCACGATACCAATGAGGTTCCGGTCGCCCCACGACGCCTCGGCGTGCGCCTCACAAGCGCCGGGCCGGCGGGCTCCGACAAGTCGATGTGCGCGGCGATGGCGCCCGAGAAGCGGGGAGATGCCGAGAGGCCAGCGCCGCCTTAGGTGATGCCCACAAAGCGCTCACCGTAGACAGAGGCGAGGGCGGCACGGGCGATATCGTAGGCCTCGGGCGGCGGGCAGGACATAACGCACGAGAGGCGGTGCAGTATGAGGTCGATGCGGGGGTGCAGCAGCTTGATGTACTTGAGGGAGCCGATAAGCTGCTGAACGCGCATTTGGAGCGCGGTGAGCTTGCCTGGTGTAGGCGCCGCCAGCACCATATCGTCGGCGAGCCGCTGCAGCGCCTTCCCCGCGGGAAGCCTAACGTTGCCGCCGTCGAGAAGCTCCGGCAGGTGGGAGCGCACAGCCTCATTGACCTTCTGAGGGAAGGTGAGCTGGATCAGCCTGGCTGCGTGGTCCCGCCGAATCGAGTAGCCCTTGAACGACGTCGGCTCGCTCTCATAGCGTACATCGCCGTAAGCCTCCGAGAGGATGGCGCAGAGCTTCTTGCTGGCGGCCTGGTGGAGCGCCTTGTCTTCGGAGAAGAAGAGATTGTCGACCACGATGAGCAGACGGCAGGTGCCCTCGGGCCTTGGGCGCAGTAAAAACCCACAGGGCGGGCACGCCCTCGGCGGGGCGCCAGCCGCTGGCGGCGAGCATCTTGTCGCGCGCCTAGGACCACTCGTACCCCGCCGCCGCCTCGCCCCAGCAGGGCACGCCGAGCTCGAAGCAGAGCTCCGGGCCGTCGTCGGCGCGAAGGTGGGCGTGCGTCGCCGGCAGCTCCATGTACGTGACCGGCCGCTCCTGGCGCTCGCCGTGCAGGTACGCGTTGGGCACGTCGGCTTTGGCGAGGTCGTGGTCGCGCATGGCGGCGTCGGCGATGGTCATCTTGACCGTGATGTCGTCGACGACGGAGGAAGAGGTCTCGACGCGCCCCGTGCGGACGCCGGACGCAGCGAGCAGAGAGCCTTGGCGGCTCCCGTCGACGCAGATGCGCGCCTTGAAGGCGTTGCGCGCCTCGAGGCCCTGCGTGGCCGCGTCGATCTTGATCCTGCGCATAACGACGCACGGCACCAGCGGCTGGCCGGCCGCGCGTGGGACAGAAACGGGGACCATCCTGTTCCCGCCGAAGGCGAGCAAGGCCTGCATGCATCGCCTTGTCGTCGGCGTGCAGCCACTCGTCCCTCTGGTCGGACATCATCACCTGGCGCGCCGTCGCCGGCACGACCAGCTGCATGGTGCCCGTCGGCGTCTTCACGTCGACGACGCTCTGCGAGGCCTTGTTGCACTCCGGCGGGCCCACGAGGGCGGGCAGCGCGCAAATAGGCTGTCCAACCAAAGCGAGGCCGTGGGTGTCGGCCTCGAGGCGAAGGCGAGCCGAGTCGAGGTCCTCGGCCGAGGCGCAGGCATATGTGTCGCCAGCGGGGCCGAGCGCCTGGAAGAGCGCCGTGTTGAAGGCCTCGGCGTGCAGAGGCGCCGGGGTCCGCTCGAGCACCGCCTCGACGAGGGCGTGCGCCGCGGCAGCGCGGCGGGCGCGCGTCATCGGTCCCGGCGGCGGCGAGGAGGGCGCCGTGCCCGGCGGCGCCGACGACTGAGGCTGCGCAGGCGCCACGCAAGGTAAGGCCGTCCCGCCGTCCACGCGTTGCCACTCGAAATCGTCCGATGCGAAGTCGTGCAGGAACCACTCGTCGGGAAAGCCGTCGTAGGTGACGTAGTGGCGGCGCCGCCCGCTGGCGTAGGTGCGCACGTCGACGACGGTGCCTGTGTACCATGCCGCGGGCAAGGCGCCCTCACTCGCTGCAAAGAGCCATTTGACCTCGACGCGAGCGCCGAGCGGAATATCGACGGTGGCGATGACCGAGTGCGCGGGCGGCGCAGCCGCTGGCGCCGGCGGCGCGGCCACGCAGTCCGTCTGGGTGGCGGAGTCGACCGAGGCGACGGCCGACGGGAGGCTGCTGCGGACGAGGGCAAGCTCGTTGAGGGGCTGGACCTTGTGCTGCGCGACGGTGTTCAGACGCAGCTCGCGGTAGACAAGCTTGGAGGATCCCGAGACGCCAACAAAACGCCCGGTGGAGCCACGCGGGGCATCCAGGCTCCCCTTTGGCCCCCGCACAGCCTCGACAACGACGACTTGCGTGCCGAAGATGAGGGGCACGTTGTCAACAAAGGACGGCACACTGCCGTAGTAGCGCCGGTACTTGGTCATCGCCGTCGGCGTGTGCACGGTGCGGTTTTCAAGGTAGTTGGCGTACTCGCGCGCCGGGAGAAGCCAGCTGGTGCCCATCTCGGTGCGCTGGAGCATCGCCTTGGCGGCGCGCGTGAGGATGTCGTGATGGCGCTCCGCGCGCCCCACGCCCTGGTGGTGCTCTCGCGGCGTGAGCTCGACGATGAGGCCGAGCTTCTTCTCCACCCGGCGCCGAAGATCGACGGACTGGAGCACAGGCGCGCGGTCGAATTGCACACGCACCGGCTTGTGGCCGAGCGAGCGGGCGTTGATCACGACCGAGCGAAGGAAGGCGACCCAGTCCTCGATGGTATGCGTCTTGACGGACTCGACGTATCCGTAAGAGGTGAACGCTCGCACACGGCAATGAGCTGGTAGACGGATCCGTCGATCGGCGACTTTGCAAAGTGCTTTCCAAAGCAGCCGTCGCACACCAGCACCTCGCCCGGCCTGGTAGCCAGGTCACGGCGCGGCGTGCTCCCAGTAGAGCCGTTGCGCGCCTGCGAGATGGCGCGCGGGATGCTGGCGTTGACGGCGTCACGCACGGCGGGGAGCAGCTTGTCGATGCCGACGCCGTGAACGGCACGAGACGTGCACGTGAGGCCGTCGGCGTTGGTGCCAAGGCGCGCAGCCCAGAGCAGCGCCAGGTCCGAGCTGGACGGGAGCGCCGAGGCGGCCTCAGGCGAGATGGCCGCAGCCACCGTCGAGGCGATCGCCGTGGCAGGCTCAAACCGAAGCATGGCGTAGTAGAGGCCGTTTCTGTGGTGCATCTCGCCCGTGGAGCCGTAGGCGAAGAGAAGGCGCGGCGGCTGTTTCCTGACCTCGATCCCGTGCATGTCGAGCAGCACCGATTCAGAGAGAATGTTCTTCTTCCCGTCCGGCGTGCAGAGGAAGGAGAGCGAGAGAGGATCGGGCCCCCCAGCAAGGTAGACCACGCCTAGCGCAACGGCGCTGTAATCAAGCCCTCCCGCGATGCCGCCGATGATGCCCTGCGCGGGCGTGAGCCGGCAGAGCGCGGTGGCGGCGGTGTGGGAAAGACGGTTCGAGTTGGCGCCGCCGTCAATCTGGACCTCGATCGTCACGGGCGCCGGGTAGTCGGCCGCAGCGCACGCGGGCGCCTGATGCGTCGAGGCGCAAGCAAGCTTGAGCCCACAAGCAGGCGCGACGTCCGGCACGGCGACTGCGGAGGCGACCTCCGGCGTCGACCCCCAGGCAACGGCGGCGGCGGCGGCGTCAGAGGCGGGGTCGTTGACGGCGGCGGTGACGGCGGCGGCGTCGGAGGCGGTGGCGGCGGCGGCGGAGGCGATGGCGATGGCGGCGGCGGCGGCGGCTCCGGCGACGGCGGCGGCGGCCCCGGCGATTGCGGCAGCTCCGGCGGCAGCGGCGGCTCCGGCGGCAGCGGCAGCGGCGACGGCGGCGGCGGCGGCGATGTCGAAGGTGGTGGCGGCGGTGGTGAGCAGCGGCGGCGGCAGCGGCGACGGCTGCCGCTGGTTGACGGCACGCAGGACAGTGGCGGCGACGTGACCCAGGTGAGTCGAGAACTCAGGCAGGGATCCTTCGCCGCACTCGAGCCACGACACGAAATCTGTGGCCCAGATGCGCACGACGTCGATCAGGCGGCTCCCGCGCCACGTCGCCCGCGCCCGGCGGGCTGGAGGCGGCTCCGACGAGACCCAGACTGTGAGCGCCTCGTCGGCGCCACGGATAAGCGCGAAATGGCGGATCGTGCCGTCGTCGATCCCGGCGGGCGGCACGGCCGCGGGCTCGGCGTACAGCTCGGCGCCGCTGCGCGCTGGCACGAGCGCTGCTGCCGGCTCGGTTGCAGTGGCAATCGCGTCGAGCGCCGACTCGGCGAGCTGCGGACAATCCCCCGGCTCTGGCACCGCGGGCGCGGGAAGGAAGGTGGAGGCGGCCGCGGTGAGCTTTGACGCGGCGGAAAGGAAGGCGGTGGCGGCCGCGTCGAGCTCGACAGCGTGGAGCTCGGGCACGGCGAGCCCCGAGAACTCCCCCGGCTCGGGCGCTGCGGGCACGGCGCCGGACACGGCGGAGAGGAAAGCGGTGGCGGCCGCGTCGAGCCCGGCCGCGTCGAGCTTGGATACGGTGAGCCCCGAGGACTCCCCCGGCTCGGGCGCTGCGGGCTTGGCGTCGGCCACAGAGGCGCAAACGGTGTCGACGTCTGCCGCCACCGCGCCGTGGTGCCGAAGATGAGCCTCGGCGGAGGACGCGTCGAGGCTGTACCACTCGAAGTCCTGCGGTTGCAAACGCTCGGCAGAGCCGGCGTAGGCGCGGGCGTACTCGTCCAACTCGAGGTCACCAAGCTTCTCCTGCGACAGCCCCTCCTCGGCTGACCCGCCGTCGGCCGCGTGCGCATGAGGTCGGCCCGCTGTGTGCTTCCGCCACTCGTCGCAGAGGAACGCGAGCGTCTTGTCCGAGACGGGCTCGCCGTCGAAGCGCGTGGTGGTGGCGCCGACAGGCATGGTATCGGCGTGGATCACGCACTTCTTGGAGGGCACGAGGCCTGGGCAGTGCTTGTTTTTGCACGTCGGGCATAACTTTTTGCACTCGAGCACGTGGCAGTTCTGCTCGCCGCACAGGAAGCAGGCGCCCTTCGGGACGTATCCTGGCGGAAGCGGCCCGCGGCCCTGGCGCGCCGCAGCGGCTGCGTTGGCCTGGGCCACGAAGTCGAACGACGGCTGGAACGCAGCGAGGTGCGCGCTGGGCGGCGGCAGCCCGAGCCACTGCGGGATGATCTTGATCAGCTCCACCAGAGACCATGCCGGCTCGTTCTTGACCTCGCCCTTGTACCACTTGTCCAGCCGCGTCTGCTTGAACGTGTACGCATCGGGCAGCTTCTTCAAGAGCAGGAGGCTCTCGGCGCCCACCGCGTTACCCCGAGAGGAGGGTAGCAGGCGCCCGTGAAGCCGAAGCTGCTTGAAGGCGGCGTACTCCGCGTCGACGGGCAACATGCCCATCACGAAGGGGACGAAGCTATCCGACGCCAGCTCAGCCGCGCGCAGCTCCGGACCCGAGGTGACATGGTACAGCCTCTCAAGGATGGCCAGCAGCTTTCGACCGTACATGTACTCGGCAAAATTGTTCGTGGAGAAGAAGTTGTTGACTCGCTTGCTGGTGGTGTCAAACTGGTCCACGATTTGCCCGCCGACCCAGAGGTTGGCTTTGATGTACCAGGCGGCCTGCACGTCGTTGGTGCTGGTAAGGTTGAACCACACGTGCTCGCCAAGGTCCAGCACGGGGCCGAGGCGAACATCGTGCGCCATCAAACGCCCTCTGAGCCGCGAGAGCCACGGGCCGAGCTTCGCGGGGTCGAGGTCCGTCTTCCAGTTTGGGCCGAACCGCGGGCTCGCGATGTCCTTGAACTGGTCCTTGGACTTGGGCACGATCGGTGCAGCGTGCGCCTCGTAATCCCTCCCGACCACGGCGTCCGAACCCAATGCGCCGGCGCGTTTGTGCGGCGCGTCTCCTCCGGCGGCGGCGGGCGGTGCTCCTCCGGCCTCCGGCGTCGGCGGGTGGCGCTCCTCTGGCGTCGGCGGGCGGTGCTCCGGTGGCGGCTCCGGCGGAGTCGCCCGCACGAATACTGCTGGAGGTGATGAGGGAAGGAGAGCGGCAAACGACAGAACGGGCGTCTCCACGGGAAAGGGCAGCGAATCGGCGGCAGGCGTTTCCATGGAGGGCAGCGAAGCGGCGGAGTCCTCCGAGGACCCCTCCGACGGCGTCGCGGCCGGCAGATGATCTATGAGCTGCCGCACGGCGTCGTTCATGTTTTTCATTTTCATGTCCATGGCGTTGAGTCGGACGTCCATCTCGCGCTGACGCCCGGCCTCGGCTGCAGCGCGTTGCTGCTGCTGCTGGTGGGCCCCGGCGGCCTCGGCTGCCGCGCGTTGCTGCTGCTGGTGGGCGTCCGCGGCGCCGAAGCCGTTGAAGCGCCTGATCTCCTCGAGCTGCGGCTGCGGATGGTAGATAGAGAGCCGTATTGCCAAAGCCGCTGAAGGTTGTCGCCGGCGCTGCGCCGGAGAAGGCTTTGTAGCCCAGCGCGAAGCCTCTGGCGTCGTAGTTGATGCGGCCGTCGTGCGCCGGCGAGCCGCTTTGGTGTGGAAGTCGTTGGAAGTTTTCTGGCGTCTGCGCAGCAGCGCCAGCCCAGGTTCCGTTGCCATGATGATGGCCGCCAGCGCCCTGGTGCGCCTGGTGGGGTGCCAGGCCGTACGACCCGTGGGCGTACGGTGGACCGCTCTCCGGGTACGTATGGGGAGCGAGCGAGCGGGGGCCGGAGCCGAATGGAGTCTGCATCTATGCTGTATCAAGGGTCTTCACAGGCGACATGCGCGCACCCCGCGCAACACCGCCGGCCATCACACAGGCCCCACACAGGGGAAACACCCCCCCAACACCCCCCACCCGCCAACATCGTCGTTGCCCGCCGCCAGTCGTAGTAGTCGTAGTAGTCGCGAAATCATTATTCCAAAAACACCCCAAGCTGCCTCCCCGAGGGGCTGTAGCGCGGGATCACCCCGATCCGTCGCGATTCGGAGAGGGCCACTCGTCATCGTCGAACACGTCATTCTCGGTAATAGTACAATACGGAAATTCTCCCCCAAACTCCTGCTCCCGCGCCCTCTTGGCGTCCTGCGAGAGAGGAGTAGATCGCCCGCCCAACGACCCTGCAGAGGCCCGTGAGAGGGCGGCCCCGGCTCGCGCTTGCCCGAAAGAGGAGAATACGCGGTCACCATGAGAGAGCGAGGCGGTGGTGTTGCGGGCACGGCGGCCGCCCGCGCCGCCGCCGCCAGCACCGCCACATCCTTCGCCTCCTGCTTCTCGACCAGCATCGCCTCCACCAGGCGGGGGCAAGAGGGAGCTGCGGGCGTGCGTGGTTGCAGTAGCAGCAGGAGCAGGAGGAGGAGCATGGGAGCCAGCTCCGAGCTCCCCCACGGCTGTCGGGGCGGGCGCCTCGGGCGCACCCGCCTCCTGCGTCTTGGCCGCCACCTCCGCCATCTTGAGGTGCTGACGCGCAGTGCGCGTCGCGCTGCGGCTCCGACGTTTGCGCTCGCTGTTGCTGCCGCCTTCCTGCTGCCTGGTGGTGAAGGGACGAGCTCAAGACACGCGGCAATGAGAGTAAGCATGCCCCCACTAGAACAAAGGGAGATTAACGGGGAGGGCACTACGGCGGAAGGGCCGGGCAAGGGGAAATAAAAGATACCAGGGGGGGCAATAAGCAACCACAGCAGATGATACCTAAACAAAAAACAACAGAGGGGAAAGTACACGACGCAAGAGAGAGAAATGAATGTAGTAACAAGAGAACTAAGGAACCGGCTGCGAAGGTAGGGAGCCTAGAGGATCCAAAACGATGGAGACGGACCACACAAGACGAGGTACAGTCTAGGCGGGACTCTGGAGCATGGGAGACACGATTCTTGATTCTCCCCAACCAAAATAGAAGTGGAGGGTAGCGCAGGGATGGGGCTATTCGCGGCGCGGAACTATGCCAAGGGAGAAAGCCTCGTGGTATATATGGGAGAAGACATAATAGACATAGGGTCGGCAGACGAACTGCCAACAGCTAATACGCTTAAGGGGCAGAGCCAGCACACGTTACAAATAAAAAGTAACGAGATGGATAGAAAACCGCCTGATAGATGGCCTGCACGGTGCTAGCTGCGCCCAGTTCATCAACTCGGCGTATCATCTGAACAGAGGGAACAATGTAAGCTTCAAAGATGCGGGAAACATTGTAGAGGGTAAAAAAGCTATGTGCGGGGGAGGAGCTGCTGACGGGATATAAGATAGGGTTGACTTGTCACAGGCCGTCGCGGTTCACAGTAGCTCTAGAGCTACAGACAAGTAACGTTTTTGGAGCTATTTTCAAAAATCGTGTCGCGCATGGCTTCTCGCGCACCCGCGCCGGAAGGTCGCCTCCTGCTGCACACCGTCGCCGGCCTGCACCAACGCCAACGCGACTGTAAGCCTGGCCACCGCGCGCGGCTTGTTCATCGTAGTTGCCCCCACACCGCTACGCTTACCCTTGCGTACCATGCCTGTTTTTGTGTGGCAGAAGGCGGACGCGCCGCTCCGAGCCGTTGGTCTGGCCACAGCTCCTCCGCCTTCCGCTGCCCGTACTTCAGTAGCATGCCTGCGACCAGCTGTGCTGCTTTTTTCGCCGCACTTCCTGCTGCTCCGGCGGAAGGTCGAGCATTCGCTTGCGCTTCGGCTTCTGCAACGCCTCGAGAAGGAGTCTCGCGTGGTGGCGGTGCGCAGCGCTGCAGCTGCTTCCGAAGCTTTGGCGGCGCCTCCTCCGGCCGTGCTGCGTCCGCTGCTGGCTGCGTGGAGCTACCACGTGGTTGAATGACGCGACCCGCCGCCATCTTACTGTTCTTTGTGTCCTTCTTGGCAGTGGACAGTCCCACAATTTTTGCGTTGCATCACCAGCGCCTGCGGCCGAAAACGGAGGAGGGCTTGACTTCGGGTACCCGTCCAGCTCGACTCTCTAGGAGCCAGGAGCTCGCGCGCGGTGCGTTCCAAGGAGAAGCCCGAGCTCCTTAGAACGGGCGCCACTGCGCACCAGTGAGCCGTAACGTTTGGCGGGAAAAGGGAGCCGAAGTCAAACTTTAGAAAAAAACGTTACTTTTTAGCAGTTCCTGAACCGCGACGGCGTGTGACAAGTCGGTTCTGGAACGGCATACACAAAGCGCAGAAATGGAGAGACAAAAACCCGAAGGCATCAGCCAGACTTGATGTAGAAGTGGTAGAACGGGATAAGCAGAGGCGGATTGACACCGCGAGTAGTGGGAGTCGCACCTGACACCTGAGAAAAAGAAAAATCAAGGAAGGAACGGATGAAGAGCATACAGACATGGAAGGTGAGGTAAATTTAATTTAGGTAATCTCATAACTAGATGCTCTGACAGACACAACGGCGACGGAGGCAGTAAACGAAGGCGGAGCCGCAAAGGTGGCGGGGCGGGCGGACAATAACAGAGGTGACAGGAGGCAGGAGGGCAACAGAGACAGAGTAGAAAGGAAGGGACAGCGATGTAGCAGACAACGAACCTATAGACACACGAAGGAGGCAATGCACCGTAAGGAGGGACCGAATCTAAAGCTTACTAATAACAAACGACTGTGGACCGCGATGCACAGACAGATAAGAAAACAACCAAGGTAGCCAACAGCCATCCTCCTACAGAGGAGGGGCAGAACAAGGCAAACACCGCGAGAAGTATCATGCAAAACGAGAAAGAGACACTGAGAACAGACAGCGTGAGCAACCACTATGGAGACAAGGGGCAAGTGGGAGACATGTATGGGACACGGTAAGGCATTATAACAATATGACACAGGCAGAGCCGAATGATGCGCTACAGGCACTAATCGCGCAACTTCCGGACAGAGGATAGAGGATAGCGGTAAGGAAAAGAAGTGGAGCAGATGGAGAGATATGAAAAAATAGTGACACACCAAACACAACGACGGGGGGTGAACATCAGAGCGGTAGTAACAAAATGGCGAGCCGCCGTGCAGCTACATCAAGGCACACACCACGTACACTAGGGAACCTGCAAGCAATGCTGAACGCAGAAATGCAACATATTGGAAGCAACATAAGCGGAGCAACTAGAATGGAAACAGTAAATGTACGTAGACGGACCATGTTTCCCCCGCCCTCCCCTACCTTCCCCTTCCCTCCCCTCCTTGGTTGTTCTGTTGCATACTAGATAGCATGCTACAATGCTATATAGCCTCCATCAGATGCTACAGTACTACATAGCATAGCTCTACCTTTTTTTGATATTTGAACCATTTCGAGTTGACCCGATTACTGGTGCTGCTGCTGGCTGCTAGCCTACGCCCCTGCCGCGCCTAAATGCTAAAACTACGTGTTCAAATACCAACCATTTGCATCTTGGACAGAAGGTAAGAGTGTAGTACTATAGTATAGTATACTATATAGCTTGTATAGTATCCCCCGATGCTATAGATGCTATATGCTACAGAACATCCAAGCTCCCCCCTCCTCTCCCCCCC
>Ga0335398_10008331_pt1 | contig 12324 bp, 6 predicted proteins | sample BON03_FD_205742 | JGI IMG/M metagenome (GOLD analysis project Ga0335398, IMG submission 205742) | Freshwater microbial communities from Lake Bonney liftoff mats and glacier meltwater in Antarctica - BON-03 (spades assembly) (version 2) | ecosystem: Environmental > Aquatic > Freshwater > Ice >...
GTTCGGTTTCTTTTTTTATTTTTTTTTTTTTTTTTTTTTTTTTTTTTTGGTTAATAGAAGAAGCGACACCGACTCTTTTTGGAGTAGGTCAGATGTTGGAGGTATGATGTCTCACTGCTGAGCACGATGCCGGGAAGGCAGAACGGGCAGATGCCCGGAGGATGGGTTAACCCGGGTTAACCCCGGGTTAACCCGGAGGATGGGTTAACCCGGGTTAACCCGGGCATCTGCCCGTTTTACCTTCCGGGTTAACCCTATCCTCAGGTTAACCCGGTGCTGCTTCTTGTTAACCCGAGAGGCGAGAATTCCCAATTCCGTCAGCGGTCGGGTTCTGCTTCGTGTTTGAAGCAGAACCCGATCGCTGCCGGAATTTGGGATTCTCGCCTCTTTGCGTTACAGACAATGTATCCAGAGAGCGAATGCAGGGGCCGTAGTCGTTAGAATAGTACTATTCGTTCACTGCTAGTCCCCATACACTGCAACACTACTAGCCTGGTAACCAATCGGTTCAACCCAGTTAGGCTAGTAAGCAGTATAGGCTAGTTACTAGGCTAGTAACACAGGTTACTAGAATATTTACCAGGCTAGCAGTCGGATGTCTAGCCTCGTTCCTAGGCTAGAAACGTGGTTACTAGCCACATACGAAGCTCACTCGCCCATGTGGGTTAACCAGCCAAGTAACTAGGGTAGTAGTTTGGTAGTGTAGTCCCATCGTTAGAACAACACTAGTTTAACTGCCGCCAGAAAAAGAGTTTAGTCCATGGTAACAGCAGGCAGCACAGAGGAATATCCTCGCATATAGAGAACCCGGTTGTGTTAGGTTCACATTCACACTGAGAATATGCACATGGGGAGGGGCGACACATCTCAAACATCAATCGCTGCTAGTCCCTAGAACCAAACCAGGTGAGTCGTGCAGGGACAAATCCTCTGTTGTTGACTGCAAGTTACCGTGCACAGACATCTCTCCAATTTCGTCACATTTCGGAGATAGTTTTGTAGAGGAAAAGTGACGTATTGTACCAGTTGTGCCACTTTTCCTCTAAGCGCTTAGAGGACAACTGGCATAGTGGACTTTTGTCCTCTACAAAACATCAGCTTTCTGGAAGGCGCTCACCCGATAGCCACAGAGTTATATCTGGGGTTCGACTCCCGGTAGGCCGCAAGTGGTTAACTTTACCCGAGTCGTGCTGGGACACCGCCTCTGGCAACGCAGAGACGACATATGCCGCGCGTTCTGGCGTATTCCTGGTGCTATTTGCCCGCAGAGTGTGTAAGTGATACCTCTAACCACATAATTTTGACTAGCGGTAGAGGCACTGTCGGGTTAACCCTTAACCCGTCGCCGCCGAAAGCAGCATGTTAACTAGAAGGTGTGCTCCTGCATGCCTTTGACAGCCGGAGCCACGCATGCGACTAGCGGTGCGTGGCGTGCCTAAGGGCGCGCTTCGCACGCACTCTTTCTAGCAAGCTTCACTATTGGGTGGCCTAGTTACTTGTAGAATCTTGTATGCGCGTGCGCCAGTGTTGACGCTCTGTGTGTTTGTGTCTGTGAAGAGTCACCAGTCCCCGGCCCATATCCCATGAACCGTTTGGCTCAAACTAGCTCGGACCTAACCCGGTCGGGTTCTGCTTCGTTTAAACACGAAGCAGGGGTGTTGGCCCCATAAGACGCTTACTCGCCAATGTGGGTTAACCAGCCGAGTAACTAGTGTAGTAGTTTGGCAGTGTAGTCCCAATAGTTAGAACATCACTAGTTTACTGCTGTTAGAAAAATTGTTCAGTGCATGGTTACAGCCAGTACGACAACTAACAGCATACAGATGAATAGTCGCGCATATAGAGAATGTGTTGGTTTAACATGCACACTGGGAATATACACATGGGTGGTGGCGACCCAGATCAAACATCTATCGGTGCTAGTCCCCAGAACCAAACTAGGTGAGTCGTGCTAGGACACCGCCTCTAGGAACGCAGAGACGACATATGCCGCGCGTTCTGGCGTACTCCTGGTGCTATCTGACTGCAGAGCGTGTAGTGGTACCAACCACATAGTTTGGACTAGCGGTAGAGGCACTGTGGCCCGCCGGCCTATGCGCAGCGAAGAAGAAACTGCTTTGTTATGTTCACATGCAGCCTGTTTTGTTAATACATTAACCTCAAGTATGTACGGGTTCCTGTCATATACAGAGTGAACCAGGCGGAATACTTTATTCATATTCGTGTGGCTGCGTCTCAGGAATACATGGATGCATATATAACACGTAGGCCCGCTGTGCTCGAAACGCGTCGCCGCCGAAAGTGGCATGCGAACTGTTTCTACTTGTTTGGCTCTACCTTAGAGCAACACGGCGTGATGGTCTTCGGCTGCAGGAAGCAGGGCACACCAAGCGACCCCTCTCTCAACCATCACACAGGACGGGGGCGCGTAGCAGAACACATAGGCCACTATGTGTTCTTCTCGGGTTAACCCTTGTTGTCGTGTGTGTGTGTGTTCGACCTGTTTCTCCGACCTGTTTCTCTTTCGGGTCAACCCGACGTATAGTCGCACGCGAGCGAGCCCGACCTCCTTCGTCACACACCACACGCAGCAGATATCCAAGGCGGCAGTAGTGAATGATTCCAAGGCCATCCTCAAATGCATTATCTCCCGCAAGCGGAAGGCGTGTTCATGCCCGCCTTCGAGGACCGAAATCGCGTATGCGACTAGCGGTGCGTGGCGTGCCTAAGGGCGCGCTTCGCACGCACTCTTTCTAGCAGGCTTCACTATTGGGTGGCCTAGTTACTTGCAGAATTTTGTTTGCGCATGCGCCAGTGTTAGGGCTGTTTTTTTTTGTTTATGTGAAGTATCACCACTCCCTGGCCACATCCCCTGGGTCGTGTGGCTTGACATGGACAGGCCCTAGTTCCACTGTACCAAAACGCAACGGCTAACGTGGAGGGAGAGAAACCAAAGGCCGTTATAATTGAAGGCGGCTAGATGGCTAAATACAGAAGGCCAACACAAATAAAGAAGCAACATGGTTGTTGAACGGTGATTCGCCATTTAGCAATACAGTATGCTTCCTCTGCTCGCTTCGACAATGTATCGATAAGAAAGGCAAACTAGGGCCTGCTCATAGCTGGCTACAGTATCTGTATCATCCCTTCTCACACCGAGTGAATATATGTATCTACTAGCATTGCGTTGCAGGTGTCATGCAGCTACTGAGTAAGCGGTATAGGTGAATTCGCTTTGCGTGTGCGCACGAGCGAGTTTCGACTCTGCGTCTCGCCATTTTGATTGTATACCACTCGAAGCCGGATCACTTAGGCGCTGCCACCCACCCGGTTGTGGGAGGTGGTACGCACCGTCGCCGCGCTACCCTCGATCACTGTTAAGTGCGGGGGGGTGGTTCTTCGTGTGGTCATTTGTGGCGTTGTTCTTGTCTTGTCGTGTGTTGCGTTGTTCTTGTTGTGTGTTTGTGTGTGTGATCTGTTTATCTGTTTACTTAGGCGCATAGGGCACCTTCAACCGTTGCTCCAGGGCTAACCCTGATTTTAGGACACTCGAAGTCGAATCACCTCGGGTTAATCCGTGGTTCTTCGTGTTGTCGTGTGTGGCGTTATTCTGGTCTTGTCATGTGTTATGCTGTTCGTGTTGTGTGTGTGTGTGTATAACCTGTTTTTGTGTTCACTTAGGCGCACCGGGCTCGTTTAGCCCCACCCCTTGGCCTTAACAACATATTGTTTTACTTATACGCTTTTGTACACGAATTTATCATTAGCCGTGCATTGCCCCCTCCCCACCTGCATTGCCCGCACTATCGCAATACTAGCACACGTGCATCGCGCAGTATACGACGCCTCCCACGTCCTCCCGTGTGTATGTCATACACCATATGATATTGGCGATGACAATTTCATGTAAAGGCCACGAGCTGGGTTCGGGCTCCTTCTCCACGGTACGAAACTAACGCGATTTTGTTTAAACAAACAGTCACAATCATGCACAGCTGTACACCACCCGAATATAACCCATACGAAACGTCATCTTCCACCAACCCACCCCCTGAACAGTTGGCTGGCTCCAAGACGTTGGTCCTGTACCCGCCATCGTCCCACGGCGAGCTTGGCTACGCGCCTCGACAAGAAATGGCGTGGCGACTCAAAGGTGCGCTTATTAAAACAAACTCATATATATATAAATCTGCTGTGTTTAATATTTGATCTCTATAGTTACAATTCGAATCATGAAGACATTGGTCTTGTATCCTTCATGAGGAGGCCCTAGTTTCACTTTAATAAAACTCAACGGCTAACGTGGAGGGATGATGTACAAAGGCCGTTGCAATTGAAGGCGGCTAAATGGCTAAATGTATTAGGCCAACACAATTAGAGAAAAACACGGTCATTCGCCATTTTGCAATAAAATGTACACCATCTGCTCGCGTTGATAATGTTTCTATCAGTAAGGCACACTAGGGCCTGCGCATCGAGTTGAACCCACCATCTGCTCGTGTTGACAATTGTTATATTAGTAAGGCACACTAGGGCCTGCGCATCTTCTTACGATGAGCTTGGCTGCGCGCCTCGTGAAGAATTGGCGTAGATACTCAAAGGTGCGGGTTAACCCGTAGCCAAGGGGTTAACCCCGGGTTAACCCTTATATGTTCATGAGTTTTAAATCACGCGCACCTTTGAGTCTCCACGCCAATTCTTCACGAGGGGGTTAACCCGAGTGATTTAAAACTCATGAACATATAAAGCTGCTGTCCTTAATATGCGGCGGGCCCGCGCCTAAGGCGGCCACTAGGGTCGCGGCGTCAGCTCCCCCCACAAGCACCTAGATATATTCAAGGAAGCTCCCTTTAAGCTCTCAAAGCCACTCTCGGATCAGTTCCTTGTGCGTGTTTAGGGTTAACTCGACAAGAAATGGCGTGGCGACTCAAAGGTGCGAGTACTTTAAAACTCATGAGTGTACACAGACGGTTCATATACAAAGGGGTACGAGCGCCCACGCACAGGGAACTGATCCGAGAGTGGCGTTGGGAGCCTAAGGGGAGCTCCCTCGAATATATCTTGGTGCTTGGGGGGGGGGAGTCGCACCTGTTGTGTTTAACATTTGATCTCCATGGTTACATTTCTAATAATGAAGACGTTGGTAATGTATCCTCCATCGTCCCACGGCTTAGCCTTTTCACAATATCGTTAATACTAATATTGTATGGTGCATGGCATAAAAGGGGGGAGGCGGTTGGGGGTCGTATATTGCGCAATGGCCGTGCAATAGTATTGCAAAAGGGTCAGTTGCACAGGGGGGGGCAACAAAAGGAGGATTGACTAGCGCAATAAATCTTAAAAGAGAATCAATTTCTTGTAACGGCTAAGCTGGGCTACGCGCCTCGATAAGAAATGGCGTGGCGACTTAAAAGTGCGCTTATAAAAAAAAAAGCATATATACATAAATATGCTGTGTTTAATATTTGATCTCTATAGTTACAATCCGAATCATGAAGACGTTGGTCGTATATCCTCCATGAGGAGGCCCTAGTTTCACTTTAATAAAATTCAACGGCTCACGTGGAGGGATGGTGTACAAAGGCCGTTGTAATTGAAGGCGGCTAAATGGCTAAATGTATTAGGCCAACACAATTGGAGAAAAACACGGCCATGGGGTTAACCCGAGGGAACCCGTTCGCCATAACTGAGAATGAGAAGGAGCATGAGGACGATATATTGCTATATACAATCACGCAGTTTGATTTCTTCTTGTACATTCCCTTTGTGGGAGGAGGTTGTGATTTACCCCTGACTTTGGAACATCGTGTTGACAGGGAACCCGTTCACATGGAATGGGAATGAGAATTAGGAGGATATATTTGACGGCATGGAGGTGACGGGCGGGACGCTGTTCCTGTGAAACTCACGCAGTTGGATTGATTATTGTGCATTCCCTATGTGTGGGAGGCGATAGGGTTTACACCCAACTTTGCACCCATCTTGTTTTCAGGGAACCCGTTCACAAGAACTGAGAATCATAAGGAGCATGAGGAGGACATTTTTGATGGCATCGAAGCGACAGGCGCAGCGCCCGTAGAGAACCACGCCAGCTTCGACGCCTTCGGAGATACCGGAGAGATTACGACCGGTGGTGATACTACCGGAGGGGATCTCGGGTTAACCCGCGCTTGTACTGTTGGCAATACCGGGGGGGGTTCTGGTGGCGAGAATACCGGAGAGGGTGGACGCGTCGGCAGTGGTGGCGATGCCGGAGGGGGGGGACATACCAGAGGGGGGCCGGCGGGGCGAATGGAGTGTGAGGTGCGCAACAACGCTAATAATAACCACCCCGCCCTCTGGTCAGGGCTACCCCCAACATGGGTTGGCCCTTAAAGGTGCCCTGCAGCTACTAATTAAACGTTATGGGTACATTCGCTTTGCTCAGGTATATGAGCGAGTTTAGACTAACAGTTTCGTCGTTTTGATTATAGGAAACTCGAAGTCGTTCCACTTAGGCGCACAGAGTACCTTTAATACCAACCCCGCCCTCTAGTCAGGGTTACCTCCAACAAGGGTTGGCCCTCAAAGGTGCCCTGAACGCCTATGTGATCCGACTTCGAAATCAAAGCTACGAAACTATTAGTCGAGGTTAACCCGAGCGAATTTACGCATGGCGGTGAATTGGTAGCTGCAGGGCACCTTTAAAGAGCCCTCGATTTAAGGATGAACCCTAGCTCAATAATTGACCCTTTCGCTGCCTTATTAATGCTGTGTGTTTTCGTGTAGGGGCTCGAAGAAACTTGCTCTTTACATCTGATGTAATCTCCCAAAAAAGGTTCATCATTGGATAAACGCTCGATTTAAGGATGCAACCTAATTCACTCATGACCTTTCCTGTGCCACGCTTCTTGTGTGTTGTTTTCGTGTAGGTGCTCGACGGAAACGCGCTCTTTATTCGGATTGACCGTCCAACAAAATTTCACCATTAAACGAACCCTCGATTCAAGGATGCACTCTAATCTAATCATGACCTTTTCTGTGTCTCGCTTCTTCCGTTTGATTTATTACATTATCGTTCACAGAAAACAGCCTAACACACTAGGAAACGGCACCCCGGCGGCGCTTAGGCGAGCATGGCGCTTTTAACCTCGGGTTAACCCGTTGTTGGGTTAACCCTCTTTATTCCGCTTTAACCTCCCATCAACGATGCATCCTTAACTGAAACTCATTGCAAGGATGGACCGTAATTCAAGCAATGCAAGGATGAGCCGTAATTCAATTAAGCTCGTTTATGTGGCATGCTTCTATTGCGTATCTCCCTTTCGGTGTTCGAAGGAGACGGTTCGGGTTAACCCCAGGGGTAGGTGAACCCGGCACCTCATTCCCGGGTTAAAGTGAACTGCAGAGGAGGTTAACCCGCTTTGGATGAACCCTCGATAAAAGGATGAACTCTAACCCTATCTTGACCTTTTCTGCGTCTTGTTCCTATTCTTATTTGGTGTCTTTGTAATTATGTCTCCCTTTTGAATGGGTTTTTAACCCTGTGTTGCTTTGATTATTAGTTGTGTTTTTTCTTCTAGGGTTAGGGTTAGGATTAGGGTTGGTGTCCCCCTTTAGGTGCTAGAAGGAGACGCGCTCTGCATTCCTGCGCTCTGAAAGAACCCTTGATTTAAGGATGGATTATCGGGTTAAGGGTTATCTCCACAGAAAAGGTCATCATTGGGTTAGGGTTAGGGTTAACCCTTAACCCGTAGGGTTACGGGTTAACTCTTAAAGGTGCTCTGCAGCTACTAATTAAGCGCTATGGTTAAATTCACTTTGCTCAGGTACCTGAGCGAGTTTCGCCTAAGAGTTTCGTCGTTTTGATTATAGGAAACTCGAAGTCGTTTCACTTAGGCGCACAGAGCACCTTTAAACCGTCGATCATGCCATTTTATGTCTTGCTTCTGTTGCATATTTTTTTTCTTGTAGGTACTCGAAGACGACGCGCTTTTCATCTCAGCGCTCTGGTCGCACGCCTTTGCCTCGGGTTTATCCCACCCTAATTCACCCTTTATGTACCTCGGGTTAACCCGGAGGCCTCGATTTAAAGATGAACCTCGTATCCGATCTTGACCGTTTCGGTGCCTTGCCTCGTTGGTTTGGTTTCCTTAGGGGTTAGGGTTAGGGTTAAAGGTGCTCTGCACGCCTAAGTGATTCGACTTTGAGATTCTCTAATCAAAACGACGAAACTCGTAGTCGAAACTCGCTCATGTACATGAGTAAAGCGAGTTTAATCAGAGCGGTTAATTAGTAGCTGCAGAGCACCTTTAACCCAATAATCACCTTTGTATGTGTCTCGCTTCTTGTAATGTGTTTTCCTGTAGGTACTTGAAGGAGATGCTCTTTTTATTCCAACGCTCTGGATGAAGCCTCGATTCAAGAAACAACTCGAATCCAAAAATGATCGTTTCTGTGGCTTGCTCCGATTCGTACTTTTATTTTCCTGTTTCCTCCCTTTGGGCGAATCCCTGTCTTGCTGTTTTAATCAGTTTGTTCTTTCGTGTGTGTCTCTGTAGGTACTCGAAGGAGATGCGCTTTCAGCGCTATGGTCGCACGCCGTTGCCTCCACCCCACACACGCACTCCCCTCGGGTTAACCCTTATTATTAGATTTCTTCTCGTTTTGTTCTCCCTTTCGGTGCTCTACGGAGACGCGCTCTCCATTCCTGCACTCTGGATGAACCCTCGATCCAACGATGAACTACAATGATGACCTTGTCTGTGTCTTGCTTTCATTGTTATGTGGTGTCTTTTTTTTGTTTTTTGGTATACTCTTCATAACATACGACTCACACCACAAAAGCTGAGCGCATGGCGGAAGAATCACCCTTTTTTCTGTTTGTAGGTACTCGAAGGAGATGCGCTCTTCATCCCTGCGCTCTGGTCCCACGCCGTCGCCTCCACCCCGCACACGCACCCCCCTACGGTATCTACGGCCTCGAATTTAATGACCGACGCCGTCCCCCTCCCAGCGGTACTCTCCCCCGACGATTCTATTTCGGGCTCCGAATCCGTTGATCGTCTCCACCCCTCCCCGCCGGCATCCTCTCCCACCGAATATATTTCCGACTCCGAATCGATTTCGGACTCCGAATCTATCCACCCATCCCCGCCGGTATCCTCCCCCGCCGAATCTATTTCCCAGTCCGAATCTATTTCCGACTCCGAATCGATTTCCGACTCCGAATATATTTCCGACTCCGAATCTATTTCCGACTCCGAATCTATTTCGGGACTCAACCTCGCGCTCAATGTGTGGTTCGTCAATCCGTCGCTCGCGTCACTCATCGCCGCCACGGCCGCCGCACCAAGTTGGGCCGAGGCCCGATTTGTGCTGGGAGACAATCTGGCAGTGTTGAACCGACACACCGAGGCTGTCGTTGCTTACCGCAGGTGTGTGCTCGTGTCCCCTTTGTAGTATAAACCGTCTGAGTATGCGATGTATGTATATCTATGTAAGCATGTGTGTTCGTGCGTGTGTATCGATATATACGCCCACACACCCGGGTTGAGTATACGACGTGTATATTTATATATATGTATATATGTGCATGCGAGTATACATATATACGCCCACACACACGGGTTAACCCTTTATTCACAGCCGCCACGGCCGCCGCGCCAAACTGGGCCGAAGCTAAATTCGTTCTCGGCGACAATCGTGCCGTTCTCGACAAGCCACTGGAAGCCGTGACTGCCTACCAAAGGTGGATATAAATCTAGAGGTTAGGGTTAACCCGCGCCCGAATTACTACAATGCCCAGCACGGGTGAACCCATAAACTCGATCCAGACATCCACCTACCATGGCTTGAAGGATGTTCTGAACTGGAACTTATGTATATTAGGACTTTGTTTCTTTGTTTCCGTGAACAGGGCTCTCGAGCTGCGCCCGAACTATTTCGACGCTCAACACACTCGCACGTTCTTAGTATAGTTGTGTATAGTGTTTACCATAACTGTACACACACACTCCCTTCGTGGTCTAACGTAGTTCGACCACTGTTTAGGTACTGTAGTTCCGACCTTGCATTTATGTTTCCGTAAACAGGGCTCTAGAGCAGCGCCTGGGTTAACCCGACGCGCAACACAATCTCGCTTCGCAACTCGCACGTTGCTGAGTACTCTTTCGTGTAATATTAACTAAAACAGTACACACACTTCCTGAGTGGTCTAATGTAGTTAGACTACTGTTTAGTTACTGTAGTTCCGACCTTGAACTCATGTTTATCTGAACAGGGCTCTGGAGCTGCGCCCAAACTACTTTGATGCCCAGCACAATCTCGCCTCGCAGCTCGCAGCTTCCGGCGACACCACCGCCGCACTGGATGCCTACGAAGCTGCCGCAAAGTTAAGGCCAACAGACACGAGATCTTGGGTCAACCGAGGAGTCTTGTTAAGGTACGCAATGGAGGGTTCGTCTGATCGTACCATTATATCCTGGGTTGCGAGTGTCATATGCGCCTAAGTGACTCAAATCTCGAGTACCCTATAATCAACACCGAAACTCTTAGTCGAAACGGATGTATGCGCATGAGCAAAGCGAATTTACCTAGAGCTCGAACTTAGTAGCTTCATTGCACCTTTTACCTGAGTCTGATCATATCCCATCACCCTCAACTCGGACAGAACTATTGACCTAGTCGCATACGCTGCTACTGCAAAGTTAAGGCCAACAGACACGATATCCTGGGTCAACCGAGGAGTCGTTACGGTACGCAATTGAGGGTTCGTCGAATCGTAGAATTGCATCCCGGGTTGAGAGTGCCCTTTGCGCCTAAGTGACTCGAATCTCGAGTTGCCTATAATCAAAACAACAAAACCCTTAGTCGAAACTCGCTCATATGCATGAGCAAAGCGAATGTACCTAAAGGGGTCAACCCCGCTTTTGATGCTAACTTTGGTTTGTCGTGAAGTATTGATTTAGGCGCGAGGACCGTTTCCCCGAGGCGGAACAAAGGTGTCCCGGGTCAACCTATATAAGCGTCGTTGTATGTGAGTATGAATGTATGAATGTATGCATATATGCACACATTGGAAAGACCGGAGGTGCTTTTCGTAGTTAACCCGAAGAAGCTCCTTGGGTTAGGTTAACCCGAGGTTAACCCGAAGAAGCTCCTTGGGTTAACCCCTATCCCTTTATTCTAGGCGAGAGGGCCGTTTCCCAAGGCGGATAGAATTATCCCGGGTTGTTATTGCAGTTATCGTTGTATGTGAGTATGTATGTATGACTGTATGAATATACATGCATGTGGGATGAAGCTGAGCTGCTTTCGCGTGTCTTTGTTTTAGGCGTGAAGGTCGGTTTCACGAGGCGGAACACAGTTTCCGGATATAGCTAGGACGCTATATATGTATACGTATATATGTATATGCATGCTTTTGTCGCCTGGTGATCTTGTTTTAGGCGCGGGGGCCGCTTGCTCGGGGGGGGTTAACCCGAACAAAATCACGAATGCCGTATTCCGCCTGTTTAAACTCTGTTTACGACATAGATCCTTACATGCTCTATATAATGATATTCAGAAAACAGGCTTAATGTGAGTAGTACCGTATAAGTTTCCGCGCTCTGCCTATTCAACGGGTTAACCCTGATTCTTTAGTTTTAGGCGAGAGGGCCGTTTCCCAGAGGCGGAGCAGAGTTACCGGATACACCTGAGACGCTATATACATATATGGGTATATGCATATACATATACATATACATATTGCCCCAGGGACGCTATATACCTATATGTATATGTATATATGCATTCTTTTGCCAAACGGTGGTGTCTTGTTACAGGCACGAGGACCGCTTGCCTAAGTCGGAACACATGTGGCCCGGATCAACCAATGCATGCATTGGTGTATGTGATAATGTATGAATGAGGCTTTGCAAACTTGCGAATATCGAGCAATCCTGAGCTGTTTTCGCGTTTCTCTATTTCAGGCGCGAGGGTCGTTTCCCCGAGGCGGAGCAGAGTTACCGGAGCGCGTTAGGATTGGACGCCAAGGACACGCGTAGCTGGGTTGCGCTTGGGAACGTGCTCGCACTACAGGTGATATTTGTTAACGTATAGACACAGATTGAAAAATATATATTTATATATATATATATATATATATATATATATATATATATATATATATATATATATATATATATATATATATATATATATATATATATATATATATATATATACATATATATATATATAGATATATGTACACATATATATACATAGATAGATATATAGATAAATAAATAGATAGATGGAAATACAGATATACTAACGCGCAGTTGGATTTGCAAACGT
>Ga0335398_10008334_pt1 | contig 12319 bp, 11 predicted proteins | sample BON03_FD_205742 | JGI IMG/M metagenome (GOLD analysis project Ga0335398, IMG submission 205742) | Freshwater microbial communities from Lake Bonney liftoff mats and glacier meltwater in Antarctica - BON-03 (spades assembly) (version 2) | ecosystem: Environmental > Aquatic > Freshwater > Ice >...
CATCTTCCTCCGGCACCTCTTCGCGAGTCACGCAAGTAGGGTTGGCCGCAGCGATCTGCAAGCAGAGGTCCTTCACGAAGGCCTTGAAGTCGTCGTTGCGAGCCACGAAATCGGTCTCGCAGTTCACTTCGATCAACACGCCGACTTTGCCGCCGACATGAATGTAGCTCTCGATAAGACCTTCCTTAGTGTCGCGATCCGCTTTCTTGGCAGCGGTGGCCGCGCCTTTTTTGCGGAGAATCGTGCTAGCTTCCTCGACATTACCAGCAGATTCTTCGAGGGCTTTCTTGCAGACAAGTAGGCCAGCACCAGTTGCTTTGCGCAGCTCGTTGACCGTTTGGGCAGATATTTTAGTGCTCATGGATAAGTATCTTTAAATGCGTTGAAACTTACTCGGCTTTGACCGGGGCCTTCTTGGCCTTGACAGGCTTAACCGCGATACCGGGCTCATCCGCAGCAGGAGGCTCTTCGGTGGTGTCGATTCCAGCAGCTTCAGCCGCAGCGGCGGTAGCAGCCTTCAGATCAGCAGCCCCCTTGGCAGCGCGACGTGTGTCACGTTGGTCTAGACCACTTTGAATCGCTTCGACAATCGTCTCCACGATGATGCGGATCGATTTCACGGCATCATCATTGCCGGGGATCGCGTGAATGAGACCAGCAGGATCGGAATTGGTATCGACCAAACCGAGGCTCGGCACGCCGATGCGCATAGCTTCGGCCACGGCAATCTTCTCGTGGTTCACATCCACGATAAACATCGCGGTAGGCATACCTTCCATATCGATGATGCCATTGAAATTGCGTTCCATGCGGCCCATCTCGCGCTTGATCGCAGATTCTTCCTTACCGGAGAGTTTGGCCAGATCGCCATTTGTTTCCATCTGCTGATAATTCTTATACTTCGCGATGGATTTCTTAACGGTTTCGTAATTGGTCAACGTGCCGCCCAACCAACGATCCACGCAGTAAGGCATATTCACAGAAGTAGCGGCCTCGCGGATAATTTCCTGGGCCTGCTTCTTGGTGCCGACGAGCAGCACATTGCCGCCATTGGCGACGGTGTCTTCGACAAACTTACAAGCCTTTTCAAGGGCCACATGAGTCTTGCCGAGATCGATAATCGAAATCCCCTGGCGGTGATCAAAAACGAAAGGCTTGGAACGAGGATTCCAGCGTTTGGTTTGATGGCCGAAATGCACGCCGGCATCGAGGAGGTCTTTAGGTGTAATGTTCATAATGATCTATGTATCTTTTGACTAACACAGGTCGACCAGTGGGCCGCCTTGCGATCAGTTGGATGTATTCAGGTTCTAGTTTTCACTAACAGAGCAATCCAAAACAGAGATCCTCCCCTCCTCTGGCAAGCGTGAATTCCTAAAACCACCAAATTGACGTTGACAGGCCTATTTCCACTTAGCACGTTTCCCCTCCTGTTGTTGCAGGGTGGAACAGTCCACAACCTGCACGGCTCATAATCCCGCCCTGTGGGATCCTTGAACCGTCAATTTGGTTCTTATTCCAATTTCATTTTTAGACAGCGCCGTCGCCTCCGCGACGTCCGCCACACCACTTGTTGCAGGGTGGAGCAGTCTGGTAGCTCGTCAGGCTCATAACCTGAAGGTCCTTGGTTCAAATCCAAGCCCTGCACCCAATTTATTAACCCGTTAAGCCAAAATCTTATCGGGTTTTTTTGGGCCTATGAGTCACCACGTTTATCTGATCGAAAACTCTCAAGGCCGACGCTACATCGGACTATCGGAAAATGTTGAGCAACGGCTACAAGATCACAACTCAGGCGTCAGCACTTGGACCCGACACCGAGCTCCATGGACACTAGGATGGATCAGCCACAAACAATCGGATCTACGTTCTGCCCGTAAACTCGAGAACTTACTTAAACGTCAGAAAGGCGGCCTAGGTCTCCAACCGCTCTTGAAAACTAATGGCGAGTTCATCGACTCGCGCTCATAATCCCGCCCTGCGGGATCCTTGGTTCAAATCCAAGCCCTGCACCCAATTTATTAACCCGTTAAGCCAAAACCTTATCGGGTTTTTTGGGCCCATGAGTTACCACGTTTATCTCATCGAAACCCCTCAAGGCCGACGCTACATCGGACTATCGGAGGATGTTGAGCAACGGCTACAAGATCACAACTCAGGCGTCAGCACGTGGACCCGACGCCGAGGGCCGTGGAAACTAAAGTGGATCAGCCACAAACAATCGGATCTAAGTTCTGCCCGTAAACTCGAGAACTTACTTAAACGTCAGAAAGGCGGCCTAGGTCTCCAACCGCTCTTGGAAACTAATGGCGAGTTCATCGACTCGCGCTCATAATCCCGCCCTGCGGGATCCTTGGTTCAAATCCAAGCCCTGCACCCAATTTAAAGCCCTCTAAACCAATCGTTTAGGGGGCTTTTTACTTTTCGGGCTGAATGTGAGTTATTGCACGAAGATGCACGAAAATGCAGGCTTTAACCGGTTCTATTGCACGAACCGTTGCACGAAAACTTCAACAAGCGTCAAACTCCCTGAGCCTTTGAAGTTTCTGCTGCCCGTTTGACCAACGTGCTACCGAAGGCTTCATTCGAAAACGGGAGGGGGATGTCTCGATGGAGTGATGATCGGTCCTCGGGGCGCGGGTAAGTCCATGCTCGCTAAACGCATCTCCTCGATCATCTCGCCGCCTACCTCCGAAGAGCATCTCGAAATACTCAGTATTCATTCCGCCGCTGGTCGCACGATTACCGGCGAAACGGCTGGGGGCACGCGATCATTTCGCAGTCCGCATCACACGATCTCCGATGTCGGCCTGCTCGGTGGTGGGAGCATCCCTGAACCGGGCGAAATTTCTCTCGCCCATCACGACGTGCTGTTTCTCGACGAATTACCAGAGTTTAAACGCTCTGCACTCGAAATGCTCCGGCAACCACTCGAAGACGGCGAAGTGTCGATCTCACGCAGTGCGGGTAAAGTCACCCTGCCCTCCGCCATCATCCTCCACCCCGTAATTTCTTTGGACTCTTCGGCTTGAACCAAGCTGACCAGGAGCATCACCATAAAACTCAGGAGGACACGTTTCATAACTACGGAGAGGAACAGACTACCGGAATTGTTAAAGAGTAATGGCGGGGCTTCATACCTACCCGCCTGCTACTGCTTCCCGTATTTCTCAAAATACTCGCGGGCGAGTTTGGTCGCTTCGGCGATTTGGTCTTTGGTCATCTGCCCTTCGGAAATGGTTAAGTTTTCCTTGGCGCTTTCATGTCCTCGGGCACTCGCAATATTCCACCAAGCGTGCGCTTCAACAATGTCCTTAATCACACCTTCGCCATCGTAATACATCACGCCGAGGTTGTGTTGCGCTCTGGCGTGTCCCTGCTCCGCAGCCAAGCGATACCACCTCACCGCTTCAGGAAAATCCTTAATGACACCTTCGCCCATGTCATACATCACGCCGAGGTTGTATTGCGCCAGCGCATCTCCCTGTTCGGCAGCTTTTCGATACCACTTTACCGCTTCCTGAGAATCCTTAATGACACCTTCGCCTTTGGCATACATCCCGCCGAGGTTGTATTGCGCGAAGTCAAACCCCTGCTCGGCAGCCAAGCGATACCATTTCACCGCTTCAGGAAAATCCTTAATGACACCTTCTCCATTGGCATACATCACGCCGAGGTTGTATTGCGCAGAGGCAAACCCCTGCTCGGCAGACTTGCGGAACCATTTCGCCGCTTCAGGAAAATCCTTAATGACACCTTCGCCATTGCGATACATCACACCGAGGTTGTATTGCGCTTCGGCATTACCCTGCTCGGCAGCCAAGCGATACCATTTCAGCGCTTCAGGAAAATCCTTAATGACACCTTCGCCTTTGGCATACATCAAGCCGAGGTTGTTTTGCGCAGTGGCATGTCCTTGCTCGGCAGCCAAGCGATACCATTTCACCGCTTCAGGAAAATCCTTAATGACACCTTCGCCTTTGGCATACATCAAGCCGAGGTTGTATTGCGCCAGCGCGAATCCCTGTTCGGCAGCTTTTCGATACCATTTCACCGCTTCGGTGTCATCCTTCGGCACACCTTCGCCACCGTAATACATTAAGCCGAGGATGAATTGCGCGTCGACATCGCCCTGCTCAGCCGCCTTCTTTCTCAACTCAGTAATTTCTTTGGACTCTTCGGCTTGAACCAAGCTGACCAGAAGCATCACCACAAAACTCAGGAGTAAGCGTTTCATAAAAACTGAGAGAAACAGACTACCAGAATTTTCCGAGCACTTAAAGGGCATGGTAGAATAAGATTCATGACTGACTCAAAGTTACTTGGCAGCCCGCCAACGACTAGATCAGAGAAGAGGGATCAGCAAGTGTCGACTCATACGACAAAGTCGTTGTTTTCCGGGCATGTAAGGCCTGTTCAGCCCTAATCCTGCCCATTTTCAAATCTCACTCTCTCCCTCAACAAGCGTCAAACTCCTTGAGGAGTTCTCCAAGATCAACCTTCAGAGCCTTGGATACCTTGAGCAGGGAATAGAGCGTCGGATTGATCTCAAGGCCCTCAATGTGTCTCACTCCTGTTCTGCTAAGGTCCGCGTCCTCGCTGAGTCGTTGCTGAGAAATCCCCTTTCTCTCCCTTTCCGCCCGAAGCTCTTCGCATACCTTCCGAACAATGGCCCGTTGCTTGGTGCAGGTGCGTGTGCCGTGCTCTCCGCAGTCAGTGTATTCTTACGCTAATGAGGAAAGAGCCTATCCAGACGATGCAGAGAATTCGGGCCAGTCGCACGACCTTGGCGTATGAGAATTTACTTGCTGGGCCCTCTTCTCTGATCGATATCGTTGGATAATAAAATTATGAAGAATACAATAGCACTACTGCTTACATCGCTAATCTTACTATCTGGTTGCGAAACTGGACCCGGAAGTCTATCGCAGCCTGCGAATTCTAGCGAAGTCTCAGCTGCAAGAGCTATCGGATCGCCAATCGCTTTTAGTGGAATCTACGCGGAAAGAAATGTAGTGGACGCATTAGACGTTTCTGTGACTTGGAAGAACATATCTCCAAAAGAAATTAAATATGTGTTTCTCGAAATCGGACTTAAAAATCGAGTTGAAGATTGGGTAAGAGGCGAAATCACTAGAAGAGAAAGTGTTACCCTGAAGTATACTGGTCCGTTTAAACCGAATAAGAATCACTGGGGAGGACTGGGTGGGCATCCAGCAGCAATCTACAATCGTGAGGCGACTAGTGTTGTCATTAAGTCTGTATATGTCGAATACATGGATGGAACAAAATCAGCAGTAATAGATACAGCAAGACTAGCATCTACAGTCGGAAGCATCGGTTCCAAGAGATACTAGAATCCAACCAGTCGACGGTATCCATACCATCACTAGAATGACATAGAACTACTCAGAAAAAAGGTTAATTCAAAAGGGTTAGTATATAAAGCAAAATTCCTAGCGGGCAATAAAGGGGTCAATGTTTTATTCTTGCGCTCGAGGACTAGAAGACACGAAGCGTTAACCAGTTTGCGGATCAAGTAACAGAGCCACCTACCGCAATAGTAAATCCTTGCCCCCTTTTTCTGCTCCCGTCCGGTGGGCGAAGGCAACCTCGCGATGAGGCGCGTGATTGACGAGACCTACCTGGCGAACCCGTTCTTTGGCAGTCGGTAGATGACCTGTTGGCTGCGTCGCGCGGGTCATATAGTGAACCGCAAACGCGTGCGACGGCTGATGCTGCAAATGGGATTGGTAGCGATCTGCCCCCAGCCCGGCCTCTCTAAGCGAGCCCCCGGGCATCCGATTTACCCGTATCTGCTGCGGCATTTGAGCGTGGATCTCCCCAATCAAGTTTGGGCCACCGACATCACCTCCATTCCGGTGCGCGGCGGTTTCCTTTACCTGTGTGCGGTGCTCGACTGGCACAGCCGCTGCGTGCTGTCGTGGGAACTGTCCAACACCTTGGACGCCTCGTTCTGTGTGCGTGCGGTCCAACGGGCGATGGCCGAGCACGGCATCCCGGAGATCTTCAATACCGACCAAGGCTGCCAGTTCACCAGCGCGGAGTTTACCAAGCCCTTGCTGGCCGCGGGCATAAAACTGTCGATGGATGGCAAAGGCCGATGCCTGGACAACGTCTTTGTCGAACGCCTGTGGCGCAGCGGCAAATACGAGGAAGTCTACCTGCAGCGCTATGAGACGATGGTCGAGGCCCACGCCCATCTCGCTACTTACTTGCGGTTTTATAACGAATACCGACCGCACTCCTCGCACGAAGGCCAACCCCCCTCCGAAGTCTACCACGCCCAACCCAAACAAGTCGCCGCCTGACGGCGGCAATCCGAGCGGGGAGGAAGCCAAGCTTCCTCCCCTGCTCCCCTCCATTTATCTTTACCCTTGTTCAGTAAACCCAAAAACCATAACTAAAAATCTGTCCCGCCTGTCCAATCGATGGGGGCCACTTCAACCAGCCATCCGTGCTAGCGGAGGCAATCAAAGACCAACAAGACGGAAGCCCGCATGACCACCGGCTGAAACTAGGTTGATGCCATCACCAGAACGAACCCAATGCCCACCCGAAAGAAAACCAAGAACGTCCCCTGTGACCCAGACCACTGCATTCAGGTCAAGGGCGCGCGCGTCCACAATCTGAAGAACATTGACGTCGATCTGCCGCGTAATGCACTCGTCGTTTTCACCGGCATTTCGGGTTCAGGAAAGTCGTCGCTGGCATTCGGCACGCTGTTCGCTGAATCGCAACGCCGCTATCTCGACTCGGTGTCACCCTACGCGCGGCGATTGATCGATCAAGTCGGCGAACCTGACGTCGATGCCATTGACGGGCTACCTCCCGCGGTCGCACTCCAACAGCAACGAGGCACACCGTCCGCGCGATCATCGGTCGGTAGCGTCACCACGATTTCCAACGCGCTGCGCATGCTCTATTCGCGAGCGGGATCTTATCCGCGTGGTCAGGGAATTTTGTATGCGGACTCATTTTCTCCGAACACACCGGAGGGCGCCTGTCCTCGATGCCATGGTATCGGTCGCGTGTTCGAAGTGACGGAAAAGTTGCTGGTGCCCGATGATACTAAAACGATTCGAGATCGAGCCATCGCCGCATGGCCGCCGGCATGGCAAGGCAAAAACCTTCGAGGGATTTTGGTGACACTCGGGCACGACATCGACATTCCCTGGAAAGATCTGCCAAAAAAATCACGCGATTGGATTCTCTATACCGATGAAACCCCCTCCGTGCCAGTCTATCCCGGATACAACGCCGAGGAAGCTCGTGCAGCGATAGCAAACGAAGAAGAGGCAAGCTACATGGGCACGTTTTCCGGGGCTCGGCGTTACGTGCTCCATTCGTTCGCGACGACGCAAAGCCAGCTGACCCAGAAGCGGGTTTCCCAATTCATGGAAATATCCGAGTGCCCGGACTGCCATGGGAAAAAGCTGAAACGCGAATCGCTTTCGGTGAAGTTCGCTGGGCTCGATATCGGAGAGCTCTCGCAGTTGACTTTGACCGAGCTCGCTCGACACCTTCGCGATGCCGCTCACAAAAAACCAGCATCGGGCGATCAGCAGCGAGAAAAAACGATCGTCGCCCAACGCATTGCCCGCGACATTCTGGCCCGAGTCGAAGCGCTCACTAAACTTGGTTTAGGCTACTTGTCGCTCGAACGAAGCACCCCGACGCTGTCGCCGGGCGAACTGCAACGCTTGCGATTGGGCACCCAGATCCGTTCGCAACTTTTCGGCGTTGTCTATGTGCTCGACGAGCCATCCGCCGGCTTGCACCCCGCCGATACCCAGGCATTGCTTGGCGCGTTGGATGAACTCAAGACCGCCGGCAACTCGTTGTTCGTCGTTGAGCACGATGTCAGTGTCATCCGACATGCCGATTGGATTGTGGACATTGGGCCTGACGCGGGAACTCATGGCGGCGATGTGGTTTACAGTGGTCCGTTAGACGGATTACGCAAAGTGACAAAATCACACACCAGTCGCTATCTTTTCTCAAACGCCGGTGCTACGGATCACACCCCGCGAAAGCCAACCGCTTGGTTGAAGCTGGAGAAGATCGAGCGAAATAATCTCCGTGGGTTGGACGTTGAATTTCCTCTCGGCGTATTAATATCAGTCACCGGCGTGTCAGGGTCTGGTAAGTCCAGCCTGGTCAGTCAGGCAATGGTCGAACTCGTGCGCGATGCGCTCGGGCAGAAAAAACCCGACGAGTCCCCAGCTGGTGAGGCTGATCTATTGGAACGCGATCTGGAGACGTCCACCGGCGGGCGAATTGTCTCGGGGCTGGAACATGTCCGCCGTTTGGTGACCGTTGATCAGAAACCGATCGGCCGCACCCCGCGATCCAATCTGGCCACCTACACCGGCTTGTTCGACCACGTTCGGAAGTTGTTTGCATCGACTCGCAAAGCCAAGGCGCGCCGCTACGATGTCGGGCGCTTTTCATTCAACGTGATCAAAGGACGTTGCCCGAACTGCGAAGGGGCCGGTTTTGTCAGTGTGGAGTTACTGTTTCTTCCCAGTGTCTATACGCCCTGCCCGGTGTGTAGGGGCCAACGCTATAATGAGAAGACGCTTGAGATCACCTATCGCGAAAAGAACATCGCCGAAGTTCTCGACCTTACCGTTGAAGCCGCGCACGCGTTTTTTGAAGGAAAGGCACCGATCCTCCGTGCCGTTGATGCATTACTGCAAGTGGGGCTCGGTTACCTGCGGCTCGGGCAACCCGCCACCGAGCTTTCGGGTGGTGAAGCGCAACGAATCAAACTCGCCACCGAACTACAGCGTGGACAGCAAGGCGACACTCTCTACATTCTCGATGAACCAACGACCGGTCTACATCCGTCCGACGTGTCGATGCTGATGTCACAATTGAACGGCCTCGTGGACGCAGGCAACTCCGTCATCATAGTCGAACACGACATGCAAGTGGCTGGTGCCAGCGACTGGATCATCGATATCGGCCCCGGCGCTGGCGATGAAGGCGGACAGGTCGTGGCCCAAGGCACACCGGTAAAAGTAGCCAAGTCCAAAACCAGCCGAACTGCTCCCTTTCTGTTCTCGTAGCGCGGAATGATATGGGGCCGACATCTCCACTTTAGAAGGCGAAGCAGCAGACGATGAAATTGCTGAGAACATAAAATCTTACCGTGAATTTTGATGGCTAGGAGTAAAATAATTGGCGATTCCGGAGTCGGTTCGAGGTGCGCCCAGATGCCCCAACATCTCCATGATAAAGGTGGTCCCCCCTCCTCCTTTCAGCCGACTAAAACCAATTCCCTCTCAGTGGCGGCAATGGATTCTACCAGATCACCGGACTCACAAAATCATGCCAGGCGGATGCTTGGATCTCTGAGAGCCAAGCGAGTGATCCGGCAATCCAAGTCTTGCAGCCAATTTTAAGCCCTCCCGCCCTCGGAGGATTTTTCACTTCATCAAGGTGCGGAGCACGCGATGCGACCAAATCATCCCCACCACCCCGGATATCAGATCGCAAACGACGCGCCCCCAGAAGAGCCCCTCTAATCCGAAAAGTAGGCTTCCGACAATCGACAGCGGAATGAGCAGAACAATGATTCGCACCACACTCAAACCAGTCGAATGCAGAGGCTTCCTGATCCCATTGAGAAAAACGCCACTATAGCGATGGAGTTCCATCATCCCGTAGCCGATGGGAATGATCGTTAGATAGCGCTCAGCGATACGAATCACTTCAGGATCATGGCTAAAGAGACTTGCCATATTCCGTGAAAAGATCGCAAAGAGAATCGCAATCACGACTCCAAATCCGATGGCAAATATGGAGCTCAGGCGCTGGGCCTCTTTCACCCGATCCAAACGCTTGGCTCCGTAGTTCTGCCCGACAAATGGCATCAGCGTCACGCCCAAGGCCATCGGAATCATAAACGCAAACATCTCGATTCGAACCGCAGCCCCGCACGCCGCCACCGCCGCCTCTCCATGTTGCGCCACGATATAAATGAGCACCGCACCGGAGATAGGCACCAACACATTGCTCAGACTACTCGGTAACCCGATCGCGAGAACTTCCTTCCAAGAACGAAGCATCGAGGACCAGGTGGGTATTTCCCACGTCAATAATTTATACCGCCGATGCAGGAGCCAGATCACCACCACTCCCGCAATCGCGCGGGCGATCAGAGTCGCCAGAGCCGCCCCCCGAATGCCCATCGCCGGAAACCCCAGCCAGCCAAAGATCAAAATCGGGTCCAAGATCATATTCAGAACCGAAACGATGATCATGATCATACTGGGTAAGACCATATCTCCCGTCGCCCGAATGACATTGTTGGCGATCATAGGCAGGATAACGAAGACCACGCTCAGATACCAAATGGTCATATACTCATGGATCAGCGGTAACACCGTCTCGTTGGCTCCGATCAGGCGAAACAGAGGATCAATCGTCAGCAAACCGATGATCGATATGAAAAAGATAATCCCCACGCACAGGATCAGGGTGTGAGTTGTCAGCCGCTTGGCTAATTCATGATCACCACTTCCGAGAGCGTGCGAAACCACGGTCGTGACTCCCGTGCCCAATCCGAAAGTGATGCTGATCACAAACATCACCACGGGAAAACTGAAGCTCATCGCCGCGAGTGGCAACGTGCCCAGCTGCGCCACAAACCAAGTGTCCGTGAGATTGAAGGCATTCAGCGCAAACGTGCCCCCGAGCATCGGCACCGCCATCCGCAGAAGAGTCGTCCCCACCGGTCGGCGCGTCAGTTTGGGACCTTCTATATTCGGGGATGACATGTGTTCATTGCCTGCAATCTCTTCCGAAACACTCAGACCACCTCCGCAAATGCGTCAAGCGGACCAACCTTTTAACAACAAAATCAAGTTGGACTCTGCCAGATCACCAGCCCCAGAAAATCAGGGTCATAATCTCGCTAAGCGGAATCCTTGATTCTCTACGAGCTACGCGAGTGGACCCGCAATCCAAGCCCTTCACTCACTCTTAAAACTCTCCCGCCGGGAGGGCATTTTGTGTAGATCGATTGACGACGGCACAAAGCCATCATCGACGCCGACAAATAGCGTTAGGCTAACATAAACGTATCCAGCTTGGCCGCTTTCTTGTCGAAAGTAAGAGTCACTTCGCAGCCATATTTTTCATGCACGATACCAATCAGTGCATCGGCGAAATCGACATTTTTAGTGCGCATCAATTTCAGCGCCTTCCAAGCTTCATCCCGGTGCTCGAAGGAAAGTTCGACCGACTTAAGCAAACCCTCCAACACGGCAACCATCGCCTCAGGGCCAACCTGATAGCTTCGTTTCAGTGTCCAACAAAGCTCTACCAATACGACACTACTGACAAAACCCAGTTGGTCGTTGCTCAGATCGTTCTCGATGATCGCGGTGGCTCGCTCCGCTTGCTTCGCATCGTCCTGCGCGATGTAGCGCACCAAAATAGTGGTATCCAGTCCGATCATCACAACTCAGTCATTCGATGAGCTGCTTCGCTTTCGACCGCAGCGTTCATTTCCTCAATCGAAATAGCCTTCTTTGGCCGAGGAATCATCCCCTTAAGGCTTCGAACTGAACCCTTAGCGGGAACCATTACGATATGATCGTCCTCGATCACAAACTGCAGCTTGTCTCCGCTATTCAGACCAAAATGCTTCCGTATTCCTACCGGAATCGTCATCTGTCCCTTACTCGTAATTGTTCCTAGTTCCATCCCCATTCCTTTCTTATTAAGTCATCCCTTACTTTTACTCCTTACATTATACGTATCATCGTGAATCCATGTCAATCCACCCTCTCTCCGGCATCGCCCACGAAAATACGTGGCTCACTTCTTAAACACCCAACCGAGCGTGTATTTCCAACTTTCCTGATTTCCACATTCAATTCCGCAACGGAACATTGCGAAATAGTCCCCCAATTGAATATGATTTTATGAGATGTCCTCATCTGATCTCATTCACCAGCTTCGTCGTGCAGAACTCGTGCAATCCGAGCATCCGGTGCTCCATCCGCTGACCGGCGGCGTCTCGAGTGAAATTCTTCAAGTGCAAGACGGAGATCGCTCCTTCGTCATCAAGCGGGCGCTCGCGAAACTGAAGGTGCACGATGATTGGTTTGCAGATGTTTCCCGTAATCAGGTCGAAGAAAACTATCTGCGTCGCGTCGGTGCGATCGCGCCCGGCAGCGTTCCCCGGGTGCTGCATTCGCAACCCGATGAAGGCTGGTTCGCGATGGAGTTTCTCGGCGGCGATTTCGTGAACTGGAAGAGCGAGCTGCTCGCCAATCGAGCG
>Ga0335398_10008344_pt1 | contig 12311 bp, 14 predicted proteins | sample BON03_FD_205742 | JGI IMG/M metagenome (GOLD analysis project Ga0335398, IMG submission 205742) | Freshwater microbial communities from Lake Bonney liftoff mats and glacier meltwater in Antarctica - BON-03 (spades assembly) (version 2) | ecosystem: Environmental > Aquatic > Freshwater > Ice >...
TATATATAGTATATATATGTATATAAATATATATATATATACATATTTATATATATACACATGTGTAAATATATATATATATATATATATATATATATATAAATATGTATATATATATATATATATTTGCATACCAATATCAATATACTTTTCCACCCGCCTGAAATGCAACACACTCCAACACACTCCAACACACTCCAACACACTATATACGTCTTTATATACATATATATACATAATTTTATGTATTCATACATTTATTTTTATTTATATATGTATACGTATGCCTATTTCAGAATTTCCTACATTGTGTGCTTCAAGACTTGTGGGAGTCTTGTCAGACGTGAACGAGTCTTGTCCCATTTGAATGAGTGGGGTTACGTATGAATGCGGTATGTCATATATGCATGAGTCATGTCACATATGAATGAGTCTTGTCACTCAACATGTGAATGAGTCATGTCACCTATGAACGAGTCTTGTCACATATGAACGAGACATGTCACATATGAATGGATCATGTCACACATATGAATGAGTCGTGTCACACATTAATCAGTCATGTCATGAATGAATGAGTCATGTCACGAATGAATGAGTCATGTCACATAGGTGAGACTGGCGGGAGCGCCCGACGCCCTCCGACGAATCTTGAACCGTTACTCTGACAGCCAAACGCTGCAGAAAAGTGTAACCGCTGCTCTTCAGAGTATCGAACACGAGGGCGCTGCTGCTGCATAATGCGGGGAATTGAAAAGAAAACGAAGAAAAGAAGGTGGGGGGGGGAGGGGGGTACTGTTGTAAAATGTCAAACAGAGAGTATTGGACGAGCGAGCTTGCAAATATACGCTTGTGCATATACATTCACGTGTTAAATTTCTACATAATATTTTCACGCTCACACACGCGTGAGGGGAGAGAGACATGTGTCTATGGTGGACGGTTGATGTGCTGTACCCTTTTCATTCGTGTTGTGCTGGAACAACAGAGAGAGAGGGAAGCGGCAGCGACAGCGAGGGAGCACGCGCGAGACAGAGAGAAATTGAAGGCGCGTGCGCGCGAGGGAGAAAGGCATTAACAAGAAAAATGGTAATTTACGTGTGTGTTGAGTCAGTACAGAACAGAAAAAAACACACACAAAGGCGAATAATGGTTCAAGGATTCAAATTTGGAATGTAGTCTTGATTTTTGGAAGAGCTGTCAATCCACTTCGATCTTTTTTGATCTTTTTGAATTTTTTTTGGTGTGCATGTAGTCACAGTGGCCTAAAAGGCGAGTCTGATCTTGTTTTTTTAAGTGCTTTTTGTGCCACAGCGTGTTGCAGTGCGTTGCCGTGTGTCGCATAGTGCTGTGTTTGGGGTCTTTTTCCGAAGAGAGGTTCAGTCCTACTTTCAGACACCCACGCTCGCCTGAAATGTCAACATGCCTGTGCTGTGTGTGCGTGTGTGTGTGTGCGTGTGCGTGCGCGCGCGTGTGTGTGCATGTGTGTGTCACCACCCACCTGGAGGAGGTTGGGCGAAACTAAGCACAGACAGATGACAACGGATGACCGATCCATAGGCGATGGCCCGCCCAAATGGAATTGAGAGTCCGTGCCCGCGCCCGACTCGCATCCAATCCTGCCTTTTTGTCTATGGCGCGCATAATAGAACTCCGTCTGTTTGTCTACAAGAACCTAGAAAAGACAAACTGAGGATGACGTATGATCTTGCCCGACATAGCGACGATGCTTTCACGCGTCAAGACCTTGTGCGAGGGCATATGCATCCTTCAAGTTTTATATGTCTTAAGAGTAGAATTTTTTATTGGAAACTGATAGTGGGTATCCCAAGGATGTAGGGTTGTGTATGTTTGTTTGTTTCTTTTTTTCTTTCTTTCCTTCTTTCTTGGTGGTGAAACCCCAACTTAATCACTTAAGACCCAGGAGACTATACTGTTGCCCACCTACTTGAACTTCAAAATCGATAATCTATACTGATCAGAGCTATGTCTGGGTTTGGGGCAGTGTAGTAATTACTAGTGTCTGGGTTTGCGACTGGCAGCACAATGTGTGAAACATTGAAAAGTCACCGTTGATGCCAAATCAATACTTAGTTTGCTTTTGGGCACTTGAAATGTAGCAAGAGGCTTTTTCAACAAAAAAAGTCATCGACGGACAAAGGATCTCCATGCAAGGGTTACGTGGACGTCCAGAAAGACGAGCCTTATGACAGACGGGGATGCTGTTGCTGCATTGGGAACCCGCAAATCGTGCCGTTGCAATACTGATGGCCCCCCTTCAAGTTTCCATTGATGGTTGATGATGGCTTTTATTATCTATAACAGTAATTTAGTACCCTTGCTTGAGGGTCTATGTAGCTCAAATCCATGTAGATTTGAGTTCTCTGTTTTGTTTAGGGTTTTGCCAAAATAGAACCGACGAACACGGGATTGACAGTCCCGCGCGCTGATCAACTGAGCTAGTTTTACATCGTCTCGGATTAGGCATATTGATCAAGTCCTCACAAAATCCGCAATATATCCATCTCTTCTCACTTGTACAACATACACCCATCCTCTCCCATATACCACCCCCTCACATCACATCCCCATCTCCAACCCTTCCCCTCTCTCCTTCTCTACTTACACCGCATGCATACTCTTCTTCGTCAGCTCCAAATTTCTGTGCACAGACACACGTGTGTATATATGTGTATGCAGAGATATAAATACGTACATTGAAAAATGAGAGAAAGTCAGAGGGAGAGAATCTTTGTTTGATTGTGCGTTTCGTGAAGCCACGGCTTGGAACATTGTGTTACGATAGATTGATAATCATTTTCTTTGTTAGGGGTGGATCTTGCAAGAGGTGTGTCACCGGGGGAGAGATTGATCCGAGACGATGTAAAACTAGCTTACTTGGTGAAAGCACGGGACTGTCGGTCCCGAGGTCGCCGGTTCAATTCCGGCAAAAACTCCAAAAAATCGAGAACTCAAAAGTTACATTTGAGCACATAGAGCTTCGAGCAAAGCTACCAGACTATTTCTTACGAAGTAATAAAAGCAACGTCAATCAATACACGAACTCGTGTGAGAAGGTGAGGGAAGATGACAGAATACAGGTGGTTCACATACAGCCTGGGGGCCTCAAGCCTGCTGGCAAACTTCGGATGTTTCACATAATTTTGAATTGTGTCAAATTATTCGTCAAATCCATTGAAGGCTTTCCTTTTTTGTGTCTGGAAACTTCGCAGTCCTTTTATCATGCGGCGGGAAATGAATCCACGTCACGGTACCAAAGGACTTTCTTACGGCGATAGCTCTATACCACTCGGCTATCGAAAAACTTATCGAATTCGAAAAGTACTTCGATAGCCGAGTGGTACTAAAGCTATCGTCGTAAGAAAGTCCTTTGGTACCGTGACGTGGGTTCGGATCCTGTTGCCTGGTAAAAGGACTGCTATCACTACATTCGGAAAAACCCAAGAACTATCACAACTTACAACCTACAGAGGAAATGAGAGCCTGGTTCAAATGGATTCGAATCGGTGAAAGTCTGAAACATCAAAAACACCTTGATTCTCAATAGCTGCTCTTGCTCACAGGCCTTGAGCGCGTCAGTACCAGTACGCTCCCATTTTTTCAGTTGTTGAAGATCAAGGGTGATTTTTGCTTTGGCCTCGCCTGCGCTGTTCCATCGACTATTTTCTTTTTGTCTTTCTTTCTTGTGTGGTAAGACCTCAACTAATCATTGGACTACGTGGGTGGTGAATACCCAATTAATCATTTAGAACTGTCCCGGACCGTTGCCCACCTACTAATAATGGCGGACCCGCTGTGACCGGCAGACATCACCTGTTTAATGTACACCTTTGCACATGCATGGTAATCGCAACACCTGTCGAAATGCATGCATACTTTCAGCAAAAAATGCATATGCACTCATGCATGCGCGCCTATGCAATAGTGCAGAAGCTTCTTTGCCATGGAAGCTATTGCGAACTTATCTTGAGTCTTGTGCGAGTATCGTGCAGGCTGTTGCTTGCCGTCCGCCCTGCTGCTGTCTCAACAGAATCAGTCACCCAAGTCTTCCCCACTGATGAATACAGTGGGTTAAAACAGTCAACAACGTTTTTGTGGACTGTACTTATTTGTAACATCATCATTTTTCCTTTTTGGAACACTTCATTAATCATTTTGGACCCAATAGCCTGTTTCAGACCTACCTACGTATGGTGGTAGACCCGCTCGTGGGTAAAAATTGATTACAATATTTGTGGGCTGGCCTGCGTCCTCGGGGTAACTAGCTCCAATAGACAAGTCTCCATGACTTTGATTGAAAGAACCCCCCTTCCCTCGGGGGGGTTTCCTTTTTGGGTGGTTCCCCTCGAGGAAAAGGACCCCCTCCTGAAAAACAACCACATTCTTTTCGGAAAATTGAAGTTGAGGGGGGTCCTCTTCGTGCAGACTCTTCATTTGGGAACCAACAGAAACGGAAATCCCCCCGGGGGGGGGTTTCCTGTGATCAACTTCCACTGAATCATCACTGGGCTAAGTGCAGAGTCAGGGTCATCAGCAAATCCTCATAAAGGTGCATTCAGGCTGATAGACATAATCTGTTAGTACTTCGGCACATCATTAAAAACATTTCTGAGAGACAGGGACAGATCATCGGGTCTCCCGGTCACGTAACTCCCAGGTTTTTTAAAATTCTGTATTTCCATGAATTCTGTCTTTCAAGACCAAGACATCTTTTCCAAAAATCGACAAAAAATCATCAATTTTTTTTTCGCGGGGCTGCGCCCCGAACCCCCTGATTACAGGGCTGCGCCCCTCCCACCCCACAGGACTCGGTGCTATTTGCCTGTTTGCACCTTTACTTGATGGCCTTGACTCTGCACTTAGCAATTGAACGTCGGCCTAGGTTCCCCTGTGTTGCTTTGTTTTATTGACCCGAGGGTGAGGAAGATTAGAAACAAGGCCTCCAGCTGCACCCCGGGATCTTCTCCAGAGCTCTCTACTTTTACTATGTTGCTAGCCTCCCCGTTTCTTCCCTCTCCCATCTTCACGACGGACACAATAGATGGCAGTCCAACAAGTTCATATCAAAAGCCTGTTTGGTATCTGATGATTGGGGAAGTATCATAGAGTTGCAAGTGCCTCTTGACAAAACACCAGGATTGATTGGTATTGATGGTGGACCCGCTTGGGTTAAAACAGTCTACAATGGGCTGACCTGCAATCTCGGTGTAACAGTAACTAGCTCCAATAGACAAGTCTTCCTACCTTCCACCCACCCACAGAATCATGATTGAAGGTCTGCCCCTCCTGAGTTGCTTTGTTTTATTGACCCGAGGGTGAGGAAGATTAGAAATAAGGTCTCCAGTTGCCCTGGGACCTTTTCCAGAACTTTCCTGTGTGTGTTGCTTTGTTTTATTAAACCGATATTGGGGGATCGTTATGTATGTTTTTGGTTTTTGGTTGATTATGCTGCCACACCGCTAACTGGGCCCTCCTAGAATCAGTTTTGCCGCAGATCAGGCTACAAACAGACATTTTCAAAGCTACCAAAAGTGATCCAGCCGGTTTCAATGGAAATTGCAAAAACAGAAGGGGTTCTTTAGTTTGATTAATATAGCTTTCAACCAAAAAAAAGCCACGACTTGCTCTCAAATGTTTCGGGTGATTTCGGGCACAAATGCCTCCGGCTGCTGCCCACCCCCCGGAAGTGCCGCCGTAAGGAATACCGAGTAATCTTGGTACCAGGATTCTTTCCGGCTACTTTGTTTTACGACCCGACCACATCTTGATCACGCAAACAACCAGAAACCAAAAAATGGCTGTTACAAAGGTTCAAACCTCGAAGGTTTAAAAATGTCCGAATTTTCCTGATTTGGCCCGATTCACGTCGAAACGCGTTCTAGGACATCAATTACCTAGCTAGGTAATTTCGGACCGGACCGAAGCCTATTTGGCAAAGTGGTCTAATCCGTTCCCACAAAATCGTAAAAGTTGCCAGTTCGAACTCTGCTCAGCGCGAATCTCTAAAGGGGCAGGATGAAAGACGAGGGGTAACATCCGTTCGAACTCCGCTCACCGCGTATCCCCACAGGGGCCGGCCGCAGCATAAGGGAGAGGCAAACACCAACCGTGGGAACGAACGGAAGCCTGCATGGGGGTACGCCTGCTAGGGAGAGCCATGCTTGGTCGGTTGGTGGCGACCACGATTTACGATTTTGTGGGAACGGATTAGTACACTTTGCCGAAATAGGCTTCGGTCCGGTCCGAAATTACCTAGCTAGGTAATTTCGGACCGGACCGAAGCCTATTTCGGCAAAGTGTTCTAATCCGTTCCCACAATTGTTCATTTCATTTCTTTTAATTAAATTTATTTCATGTGTTTATTATTCCCATTTATTGACAGAACAAAACAAATTGTGGAAAAAAAGCGCCGCCGGCAGGCAGAATTTGTGATAAACAATTTATCAGGATATTCTTGACTAGATCCTGATGGGTAGTCTGTATTGTTATGCAGTGTGTAAATCATTAATCACAGGTCAGAATTTTAATTTTTTGAATTAATGAATTGGTGGATTAATTCATCAATTAACCTTGGGCTGGCCTAGAGTACATTTGTTTGCCTAACTGATGGTGCTCCCCCACTAGGGTATATAAGATACCATGCACTGGCAACCCGAGTGTCCGTCGACGCAGCACTTCAAGATTGTGAACAGGATGCCCATCAAATAAATCGCTTTTTTAGGACCCACCCAACTTTAACCGCCTGCGAGCAGATCAGACCAGCGCATTTGACGAGAGAGGTGTAATAATTTTGGTATACGCCCTCCGAAGCGCGCTGCAGCAGATCACAGCACTGTTGTCCCTCTCGATTGATGTGACGTGGAGAGACCTGGATGTGATTGGCCAGACAGTAGGGTCTTATCACGTGTACTAGTAGACTACCGTCCAGCCTTGTAGGCAGGAACAGCCAACCGCTGGAGAAACAACAGATTAGGCTCACACGCTGTCGCAATTCTTGCGGAGCACTTCGGCGCTCAACAGTCCCAATAAAGAGAAGGAGAGTATATTACAACAGAGCCACCAAGAGGAGGAAAGAGGGATTATGAAGGGGAAACTCCAGGATCTCAGGTGAGCTCCCTAGCAACAGAAGCAGACGGCAAAGTAGAAGGACAAGAGGAGGAGGGGGGGAGTAGGAGAGGATGGAGAGACGAAAGGGGTGCGATTAGAGTCGTAGGTGAGGCCCACGGCACTGAAGGTACCATCAAGGTCGAGGACAAGCGTGACCACAGGTAGAGCCAGAAAATTGCTGAGAACATTTCTTGCGAGACCGTGATCGTGATCGTGATCGTGATCGTGATCGTGATTGTGATTGTCATCGTCATTGTCATCGTCATCGTCATCGCTCAGACATTGGCATCCTTGTCGGCATTGTCAAGGCAAGAGGTGCTGTCAATTAGTCTGGAAAACGCCAACTACCTCACACATTGCAACATCGCGCATAATCCGACCCGTGTGTCTGCCGAGATGAACGAAGAATTAGAAGTGCTTGAGGTGCCCAAGACAATTGGTTATCTGACGATCCGCAGATTTATTAACTGTCAGCCTTGCATGCTGAGGTACAGAAGATTTTATGACAATTCAACCGCCAAGAGTGACAAATCATAATCATGACAGATTAAACTACAGAAGGGTTCCGGGACATAGAAGCCACTGAAATGACCCAGCCAGTGAGTTTCTAAGCACACACTGATGAAGCCAGCACCCAGCCTGCCAGCGTTGTTTCAATCAACCATGACGGGGACACAGACACAGACACAGACAGAAACAAAAACAGACAGACATAAAGATAGGCAAAGAGCAAGAGAGAGAGAAAGAGAGAGAGAGAGAGAGAGAGAGAGAGAGAGAGAGAGAGAGAGAGAGAGAGGGAGGGAGGGAGAGAGAGAGAGAGAGAGAGAGAGAGAGAGAGAGAGAGAAAGTTGCCACCCTTCTACACCCCCCATAGAGATTTTATGAATCATCAAGAAAATCATAGAGAAAATCATTAAGATTTTCCATAGAGAAAACTGAGATTTTCATAGAGGAAATTTTGATTTTCATAGAGGAAATTTTGATTTTCATAGAGAAAATTCTGATATTCATAGAGAACATCATAAATCATCAAGAAAGGAGTGAAAAATGGGTTACTGTTATGCAGATATATCTAAGATCCGTCTATCTTTAGATACATAACCCTAAACTACTGTTTCTAGTAATAAAAGCAACTAAAATCAAAATGGATACCCAGATACATTTGTACTAGAGTCTATCTACCCATAGATACGTAGATTCACAGATGTGTGTATATGTTTGCATACACAGATATGTAATACGTGTATTAATATGTTTATGTATACATATGTATGTATACACGTCTGAGAATATATCTAAACGTACACGTGAACAGATATCAATATGTTTATACGTCTGCACGTGCACGTCGGTGAATAGCTATGTGCGAAGTGGTGTGGCGATTTTGCTTGGCGTGATGGTTGAGGAAAGTCAGTCATGTCACACACATTGTGTGGGCCTACAAACAGCTTTAAGCCTGCTGGCAAAGCACAGATATTCTATATTTTAGTCGGGGATTTGGTTGGCGTTAAACGTGTGTCACGACCTCGTTGGCGTTAAACGTGTGTCACGCCCTTCTGTCTCTATGTCTCGTCTTTATTCTCTATCTCTCTGACCCCCCCGAGGGTACCGGGACTCCCTATTAGAGACTGCGCAAGAGGCTATAACAATTGCGGCCAATCGCGGCCAATAATGAGCGCAATACATGTGACATCAAAGACATTCTTTGAGCGTCTGTGTTTGGTTCTAGGATTGCGCAAAATTACGCCTTGGGTCAACTGTCCCTATGCACCCACAACCCCGACCGTTCAACCTACAACTATTTCTCGATTTCTGTGCAATTTTTCTCCCCGAATGGCCCCTCATTTTGTTGGTCATCACGATTCACCAAGTAATCTGGCCAAGTCCCGGTACCCTCACCCCCCCCCCTTCTATCTCCCTTTCCCGCTCTCTCCCGCACATTTGCCTCACGGAGGAGCCTCACGGCAGAGCCTTACAGCCATGACCGCTCCACCCGCTCTCGAGGTCATATCGTCGAGATAATTTGGTGCCACACCTCTCGCACTACGCACACGCCCGCCATGGCTAGCATGGCACACACGCCCCACACCACGCCATGAGGAATTCTCTTGAATATCATCCTATTCAGATATAGTGAAAATCAGGCCCTTGGGGCTCCCCTGCTCAAACTGCCCCAAATAATGGGGCTGTTCCTGCCTACCCCTCCCTTTAACGTGAGATGGCATTACAGAGGGAGACGCTTATTATTGTCGTAAGGAGATGTGGGTGTGGCATGGGGGAAGGCATGGAGGGGGCGAGGTGTTGCGGGGGGCACCACAACCCTCTCTTGCTGCTGTGCGCTGGAGATGAGACAAGGAGGTAACCCCAGCGGAGAGCATGGTGGTAGAGGCTCTACTACTGTGCTCTCCTGCATATGCCCCCTGCCTCCTCCTCCTCCTCCGACTGCCACTTCACTGCCACCACCCCCGGACCAGTTGACAACAAATGGATGGTGTGGTGAAGCCCGGGCCAACAAGGAGGTGGAAGGGGAGGAGGAGAAGATGGGAGCAGAGGATGCGTCCGACCCAGTATTCGAGACAAAAGGCTGTAGGGTCGGCTCTTTCCGGGGCGACTGCGTGGAAGCAGACGGGCGTGTGGTCGTCAACGCGGGAATGCCAAAGTACTTGAGCTCTTTCTCACGCTTCAGCGCAGAACTCGCAAACGCCAGCAACTTTTTTTGATGACCCAGCATTACGACGCCCAGCTGCGCCAGCTCGTCGGCGCTGCATGAACACACCACGAGCACATCAACATATTGTGCGCGCAAGATAGCCTGCACATGCAGATCTAGCTGTAATTCTCCACACAAGAATCGACACACTGACTCGATGCTTGCGGGGTGCATTTTGCCTTGCACACCCACTTAGAGCTGCTGCATAGCTTCCATACACTCTTTGATCCCCGGACTAATTGTAAGCACAGCCCCAACCCCGCTCCACTCGCCTCCACCGTTTCCACCTCCTGATCTTTCCCCTTCTCCTTCCCCTCTCCTTACATCCGCACTGATCCCTGTCTGTGCCAAAGTGTGCGTGTCCTGGTGATCAGGTGTGTCTTGACCGTGTCCAATATAGAAAGCACGAATGGCAGCAGCAAACAGTGTGACACCAGTGGCAGCGGCAGACGAAGCCAACTCCACGGCATCTTCGTCTTTCTTCAAATCGTTTTTCTTCAAATGAGCAACCTCATGTATCTCGTCCGAAAAGGCCACATCGAAAGGCGCCCCTTTGAAACCTGCTTCCTCAGCAACAACGCCAACATCATTGATAATGTTGGCGTAACTTACAACGTGCAACACCTGAGCTTCCAGCCCGTGCCGGGCCAGATTGAGGCGGATCACTGGGGTGCGACCCGTGTAACTGCTGAGTGCAAGTGCGCCGTAGCTCAGTGATTCATCCACCTGCTCCTGTGCCTGAGCTTCCTCATGCTCATGCAAACAAGGTCCCGTCAGCGTCTTCTTCGTGCAGTGCGTGCGCTTCCACACCCTTCCCACCGCAATCTCCTCCTCCTTTTACATTTCTCTCGCCCCCCCTCTCTCCCGCTCGTTTCGTGCAACGCACCCATCCATCCCACGAGAACGGGCGAAGATCAGCAAGATACACAGCACCATGACAAGCTGACTGATCCACTACACGCAGCAGCACCCGACCTACAGCCACCCGCTCCACAAACACGTCAAGCGCTGCTTCGCGCAGCATCGCATCCGACACCACAGGCCAACCCGACTCATGAAGCGCGCACAGGGCGCGCATTTTGTCTTGCATCAGACTCTGCGGCGTCATGTGCTGCATCAACAACATGAGCAACTCCTGCGTCAAGATCAGCAAGGTTCCCAGCCGTCGCACGACCACACGCCGCTCATAGCCACGTGGCAGTGGTGCACAGCAAGAGGCACTGCCTGCGCAAAACGCACAGCAAGAGGCACTGCCTGCGCAAAATGCACGGCGAAAAGAAGCACGTCGCAGAAACGCGCCATCCCCCTGCGTCCACTGTAAGTGTGCACGAAACTTGTGTCTGCGACGTGTAGCTACCGGGCGCTCAAGAAACGACTTCACCTTCAACGCGGGGGCCGTGGCGTAGACAAGGCGCATGCCATGCCGGCGGTGGCGGGCAAGGACAGCTGATACCATGTCATGTCACCGCCAACACACCACTTACACCATGACCTGAGAATATGAAGCAGAGGGGTGATCCCAATCCAGCGCGAGGCGTGCAAGGCTCGGTTTGGCGCCAACTGTGCGCAAAATGAGTCGCTCAAAGCTGCGCACGTGTCCGCTCAGCCCGCGCGCCTGTTAAGCAGCACGCTGCCCATTTTGCGCCTCAAGAAGATTTAGTACAGCGCCAATCAGCAGCAGGACACTTTTCTCGGTTCTGCCGAATTCCCCGCAGCCATCCGGTGTGCGGGATCCGAGGGGCTGCGGCATGGCAAAAAAAAGCCTACCAAGTGCTGACAGAGGTATGCATCTGCGACCCTGATCGAGTTTTCGAAATTCTGCCGCAGCCAAGAGGATTCGTTGGTCGCTCGCTCCGTGGCGCCAGTCTGGCGTTTCAATATGCGTCATGTCGTCAGTGAGACTCGTGAAGTTGTGAAGCGTAATACCGATCAAGAGATTGAGCAAGAGGCTCTCACAGACCCAATTCACGGCAACAAAGTAGAGGGGTGCGCCTTGCCACCCACAATCCCCATACGTGAACCCCTCGAAGGTGTGCGTACAAAAGGGCGGCTGCACCAAGCGATAAAGCGCCCACGAACAAGATCTACCGCCGCGCGTCAAGTGAGCAACGCCTACGAAAGAGATGTTGTCAAGAATCAGAACGTTTAGTTTAGGCCCTTTTTAGGTCAAAGGTATCTTTTGGAAAGTTTTTTTTCCAATCCAGTTAGCGAGCAGCTGGGGTTTTCAGCCAGCGGCGACTGGAGAATTCTTTGTCGAGTTTAGCTCAACAGCTGCGAACTGGGTGTCTTTCGATCTTAATGATTCTTGCTCCTCTTGCTGAGGTTACTCCTTAATAAACACTCTTAAATTTAAAAAATAGAATAAAAAAAAGAGCATTAAAAGTTACATGTGTATCTGTGTCTCTGGCTTGTCCCTTCTCATCTAACGTGTCTTTTGTGAACACGGAATAGATGAAACGCTGGTTATAGCCCG
>Ga0335398_10008345_pt1 | contig 12308 bp, 9 predicted proteins | sample BON03_FD_205742 | JGI IMG/M metagenome (GOLD analysis project Ga0335398, IMG submission 205742) | Freshwater microbial communities from Lake Bonney liftoff mats and glacier meltwater in Antarctica - BON-03 (spades assembly) (version 2) | ecosystem: Environmental > Aquatic > Freshwater > Ice >...
GATGAAATTAAAATGAGAACCTATAAAAGAAAAAACACTTGCAAAAACGTTTTTGCAAGTGTTTAATTAATTATTTTTACCAAATAATCTGTATCGATTATTTAGGACGGGACAATATTCTTATTAAGAATTCTTCATAAATTCTTCTGCCTTTTCTACCATATTATAACTTCCGCAAAAGAAAGGAACTCTTTGGTGTAATTCTGTAGGCTGAACTTCCATAATTCTACCAAAACCATCTGATGCTTTTCCTCCTGCTTGTTCTGCAATAAAAGCCAAGGGATTACATTCATACAATAATCTTAATTTACCATTTGGCGCTTTAGAACCTGTAGGGTAAATATAAATTCCGCCTTTAATCATATTTCTATGAAAATCAGAAACCAAACTTCCAATATAACGAGAAGTATAAGGTCTGTCCCCTTCTTCTGCTTGACAATATTTTAAATAATTTTTCACTCCTTGAGGAAATTGAATGTAATTTCCTTCGTTTATAGAATAAATTTTTCCATCTTTCGAAAACTGCATGTTTGGGTGCGATAAATAAAATGTTCCAATAGCTGGATTTAAAGTAAAACCATTAACACCGCAACCTGTAGTGTAAACAAGCATAGTTGATGTTCCATATACAACATACCCAGCCGCAACTTGTTGTGTACCTGGTTGTAAAAAATCTTCTGATGTAACTGGAGTTCCAACTGGAGAAACTCTTCTAAAAACAGAAAAAATAGTTCCAACAGAAACATTTACATCTATATTAGAAGATCCATCTAAAGGATCCATTAAAACCACATATTTGTTATTATGGCTATTGTCTGAACCTGCAACAGTAATAAAATCATCGTTTTCTTCTGATGCAATACCGCAAACAATTTCTCTGTTTATTAAAGTTTGTATAAAAACTTCATTGGCATAAACATCTAACTTTTGCTGATCTTCTCCTTGAATATTCTGTTCGCCGGCAGCGCCAACAATATCCACTAAACCAGCTTTATTAACCTTATAATTCACTACTTTAGCAGCTAATCGAATCGAATTAATAATTCTTGACAATTCTCCAGTTGAATATTGAAAAGAAGTCTGATTTTCAATTATAAATTCCCCTAAGGTTTTGTTTCTTTCTTCCATTATTAAAATATTGTTGTGTGTTACGCTACAAATATCGTATTTTTTGTGAAATGAGTAAATTAATTATGTAGTTGTTTTTCATAAATCTACTTTTGTGCTACTTTAATTAAATAAATCTTCTATTATGACAATACGAAAAGGCACACAAAAAGACATGCAGGCAGTTTTAAATTTAGTTATTGAATTAGCTACATTTGAAAAAGAACCAAATGCTGTGGTAGTTACTTTAGAAGATTTAGTTAGAGATGGCTTTCAAGACCAACCTTTATTTCATACTTTTATTGCTGAAAAAGACAATACGATTATAGGAGTAGCTTTATACTACTATAGATACTCTACTTGGAAAGGAAAAACAATACATTTAGAAGATTTAGTTGTACAAGAAAGCGAAAGAGGAACCGGAGCAGGATTTGCTTTGTATACTGAAATTATTAAACAAGGCAAAAAAGACAACGTTCGAAGAATAGAATGGAATGTTTTAGACTGGAACACTAATGCAATTAATTTTTATAAAAAATCAGGCGCAAGAATTTTAGAAGATTGGTATGTGGTTCAAATGGACGAGGCTGGAATAGATTTATTTCTTTCGAAAAAATAATTATAATATATGAAAATATTTAAATTTGGCGGTGCATCTATAAAAGATGCAAATGGTGTAAAAAACGTTTTAAGCTTAATGGAAAAAGTGGGGCTTGAAAATGTCTTGGTGGTTATTTCTGCTATGGGGAAAACTACAAATGCTTTAGAACTTGTTATTAAAAATTATTTTGACAAATCAAAAGAGTTAAAATCCTCTATTCAGGATGTAAAAAAATACCATAATCAAATTTTAATAGATTTGTTTGAAAATGAAGAGCACACCGTTTTTTCTACTGTAAATAAGCATTTTGAGGAACTAGAGTACTTTTTTAAAAACAACAAATCGCCTAATTATAACTTTGTTTACGACCAAGTTGTAAGCTATGGCGAACTTTTATCTACAACTATTGTTAGTTGTTACTTTAATGAGAAAGGATTAACAAATAGCTGGATCGACGTTAGAAATCTTATAAAAACAGATACAAATTATAGAGACGCAAACGTAAACTGGGAAACCACTCAAAAAGCAATTTCTAAAAGTATTAAAAAAAACACTTTAAATATTACACAAGGTTTTTTAGGTGCCGATGCAAATAATTTTACAACAACACTTGGAAGGGAAGGCTCTGATTATACTGCTGCAATTTTCGCTTATTGTTTAGGAGCAGAAAGCGTTACCATTTGGAAAGATGTTCCGGGCGTTTTAAATGCTGACCCCAGATATTTTGAAAATGCTGTTTTACTAAACCAAATTTCTTATAGAGAAGCAATAGAACTTGCATTTTATGGCGCTACGGTAATTCACCCTAAAACGCTACAACCATTACAAAAAAAGGAAATTCCGTTATATGTAAAATCTTTTTTAAATCCGCTTTTACCCGGAACAAGTGTTTCTCGCGGAGTCGATTTAGAACCGCATATTCCATGCTATATTGTAAAAAAAGAACAATTATTATTATCTCTTTCTTCTTTAGATTTTTCATTTATAATGGAAGAACATATTAGCGAAATATTTGCGCTTTTTCACCAATATAAATTAAACGTAAATCTTATTCAAAACTCCGCAATTAGTTTTTCTGTTTGTATTGAGGACAAATTCAACAATTTTAATGAAGTAAAAAGTATTTTATCTAAGAAATTTAAAGTCATGTTTAACGAAAATGTTTCGCTTTACACTATTCGACATTTTGATGAAGAAGCAAAAGAAATGGTAGAAAGAAACAAAACGGTTTTATTAAAACAAATTTCTAGAGAAACACTACAAATTGTTGCTAAGTAGCCTTTTTAAATAAAAGAAACACTGATTTAAGAAATTAAACTGTTGCTTTTGCACTTGAGTTTTGAAAACTTATTTAATTCTTTAACATTTTAGCTTATAAATACTACTTTTGAATATTATGAGTTATATTATTTATGAGTAACAAGTGGCTTTTATGGATTTGTTTGTTTTTTATTTCGAGCATTTTTGCGCAAGAAATAGAAACGCCTTATAAATCTAAAAAAATTGCGGCATCAAAAGACACTATTTCTATTGAAAAAGTAAGCATTAACAAAGCATTTTTTAAAATTATTGACAAAAATGGAACTCCAATTGATACTTCTAACTATTCTGTAGATTTTAAAAAAAGTGTTTTAGTTTTTAAAGGCAACTTTACTACGAGAGACTCGTTAACCATTCGTTACCTAAAATTTCCCGAGTTTTTAACTAAAACCTATTCTATTTATGACGATGATAAAGTGGTTGCAAACGAAGCAGGAAAACTATATACAATAAGTAAAGAAGAAAAAAGCAATTTCAAGCCTTTTGATGGCTTAACAACATCCGGAAGTATTTCGAGAGGAATTACGGTAGGAAATAACCAAAATACCGTTGTTAATTCCAACTTAGATTTACAAATTACAGGAAAAATATCAGATAAAGTTAGTTTGCGTGCTTCAATCCAAGATAGTAATATTCCTTTGCAAGACGGCGGATATTCGCAAAAATTAGATGAGTTTGATCAAATTTTTATCGAATTATTTTCAGACAAATGGAACATTAGAGCTGGAGATTTATTTTTAGAAAACAGACAATCGCAATTTTTAAATTTCAACAAAAAAGTACAGGGGCTTTCTACGCATTTTACATTGGGAACACCGGAAAAGAAAACAGACGTTTTTGCTTCTGCGGCTTTAGTGCGCGGTCAATACGCAAGAAGCACTTTTGTAGGACAAGAAGGAAACCAAGGGCCGTATAAACTAAGAGGAAATAATGGCGAATTGTATGTTTTGGTTATTTCGGGATCTGAACGGATTTATGTAAACGGAATTTTACTAGAACGTGGAGAAAGCAATGATTATGTAATTGATTACAATGCTGGGGAAGTAATTTTTACCTCTGTTTTTCCTATAAATTCAGAAATGCGAATTAACATTGAATACCAATATACCGATAGAAATTTTACTCGTTTTGTAACCTATGGAGGCGTAACCCATGCACAAGATAATTTTAAAATTGGCGGTTTTATTTATTCGGAAAACGATGTAAAAAATCAACCTTTACAACAAAATTTATCGCAAGATCAAGTAGCTATTTTAAAAAATGCTGGAGATGACACTGTTTTAATGACAGCTCCATCTGCTTATTTAGATTCGTATTCGGAAAATAAAATTTTATATAAAAAGGAATTCATTGGAACTGTGGAAGCTTTTGTTTTTTCAAATATAGCAACAGATGAATTGTATAACGTTCGCTTTACGTTAGTTGGGAATAATTTAGGAAATTACAATCTCTTAAATAATAACGCTATTGGAAAAATATATGAATATGCCGCACCAATAGCAGGAGTTGCCCAAGGAAATTTTGAACCTACAGTTCAACTTGTTGCACCTACAAAAATTCAACTTGCAACTGTTTTAGGAAGTTATACTCCATCTGAAAAAACAAATATCGATTTTGAAATTGCAGTTAGCAATAACGATAAAAATTTATATTCTACTATAGATGATACAAACAATAAAGGTTTAGCTGGCAAACTTACTGCCAAAAAAAGAATTTATACAGGAAAGATAAACGTTGATGGTTTTTCAAATATTCAATTTATCCAAAAAAATTTCAGAACTATTGAACGTTTATTTAACATTGAGTTTAACAGAGATTGGAATTTAACAAATCCTTTAGGGAACCAAAGTTTGTTTATTAATGGATTAGATTTTAATTTGAAGAAAAATGGTATTGCAAGATATCAATTTGAAAAATTAGCTTTTTCAGAAAGTTTCTCTGGAAGTAAACATTTATTTTCTACCGTTTTAAAACACAAAAAAAGTGTGTTGAGTAATGAAAGTAGTATTTTGAGTAGTGATGGAAATTATGCGACTTCAAAATTTATTAGAACGCAAACTCAATTAAAATATCATCTTAAGAAAAACTGGATTGGCGGAAGTTTTAGACATGAAAACAACAAAGAAATCTTAGCAAGCACAAGTAATTTAAGTAATTTAAGTCAGCAATTCTCAGAATTTGGTAGTTTTATAGGTCGTGGCGATTCTACAAATGTATATGTAGAAATTGGGTATTTAAACAGAGTAAATGATAGTTTACAAAATGGTATTTTAAAAAGGGTAAATCAATCTAATTCCTACTATTTAAAGTCGCAATTAATTAAAAAGGAGCAAAGTAACTTAACCATTTTCATCAACTATCGAAATTTAGATTTTGAGGATATTTCCAAGAAAAACGAACCTTCCTTAAATTCAAGAATTCTTTATAACAGTACTTTTTTTAAGCAATTAATTCAATCTACAAGTATTTATGAAACAACTTCAGGCTCTATTGCGCAACAAGAATTTACGTATCTTGAAGTAGAACCTGGACAAGGTATTTATGCATGGAATGATTATAACAACAATGGAATTCAAGAATTACAAGAATTTGAAATAGCACCTTTTCCAGACCAAGCAAAATACATTCGTGTATTTTTACCTAATCAGGTATTTATAAGGACTAATCAAAATAAATTTTCACAAGCACTTGCTTTTAATGGCTCCGTTTGGCAAAATGAAACAGGATTTAAAAAATTTCTATCCTCTTTTTACAACCAAACCTCCTTATTAGTGGAACGAAAAATTGCACGTTCGCAAAATAATTTCAACTTAAATCCATTTACAACTCAAGAAGACGGAATTTTAGGTTTAAATAATTCTTTCCGAAATAGTTTTTACTTTAATCGCGGTAAAAGAATACACTCCGCAACTTACTCCTATTTAAGTAATTCTATAAAAAATTTGTTAAGCATTGGTACACAAGAAAACACTTTACGTTCACACCAATTGCAATACATGCATTTATTAAAAAAAAGTTGGCTACTACAAATGAACGCTTCAATAGGTTCTTCTGAGAGTGTTTCAGATAATTATGCCGCTCGAAATTTCAATATTAATAGCTATGAAATAATTCCGAAACTATCTTATTTATTTTCAAAAAACACCAGTTTAGATGTTTTTTATGAGTTTAAAAATCAAAAGAATATTATTAATTTATTAGAAGAAGCGACACAAAATAAAATTGGAACCTCTTTTACTTTCAATAGTGACAAAGGGTTTTCCTTAAACGGAGAATATTCTTTTTACAACAATCAATTTATAGGGAATGAAATATCTCCCGTAGGTTTTCAAATGCTAAAAGGCTTGCAAAATGGAAAAAATGGAGTTTGGCGCTTACTGCTTCAAAAAAATATTACGCAATATTTAGATGTTAACATTAACTACCAAGGACGAAAATCAGAAACAAGCAAAACAATTCATACAGGAAATATTCAATTAAGAGCGTTTTTTTAGTTAATTATTTAGAATTATTCTAATAATCTATTTATTTTTACTTCTTTAAATAAATTTAAATTCAAATGATCCGTTTTAAAATTATAATACTATTCTTAATCAGTAATTTAGCATTTTCACAATTAAGTAATAAACATTGGATTCCACCATTACACGCTAATGAAGATCAAGTTCCAAATTTAATTTTGGACCATTATTTATATCTTTCTACACCAGAACCAATACCCTTTCAAGTAATTGTTAAAAATGGTTTAGGAATCCCTATTACTGGTTCTCCGTTTACTATTTCACAAAACAATCCTATTAGAATAACTATTGGTTTAGAACAGCCATCTGTAATGTTTTTAGACAGAGTAGATGTTGGTATTATTAAATCAGATAAAGGTCTTATTTTAGAAGGCTCTAAGGATTTTTATGCTAGTTTTAGGGTTCGTTCAGAAAATCATGCTGAATTTTTATCTTCAAAAGGAACTACAGGAGCAGGAAAAATATTTAGACTAGGAAGTTTACCGCAAACATCTTTTGGAGGTATTCGAAATTTTGTTTCAAGTTTTATGGCTACCGAAGATAACACTACTGTAAACTTAAGTGACTATGATCCTAACATTTCATTTATAGTTGGAAATACAACCCAAACTCTACCAAATCAAACTTTCAGCCTTAACAAAGGTCAGAGTGTTGTAGTTTCTGGTTACGCCAATACAAACGCAAATTTAGCAGGTTTTGTAGGTGCATTATTAACTTCAGACAAACCTATAGTTGTTAACACAGGTAATTTAACTGGAGGTTTATCTCTTTCTACTCAAGGACAAGACTTTAATTTAGATCAAATTGTTCCTTTAGAACAAGTAGGTACAGAGTATGTTATTGTAAAAGGAAGTGAAAATGATGAATCTGAATTTCCATTAGTTATTGCGCATTCAGATAATACAGAAGTTTTTGTAAATGGAAACGCAACGCCTATAACGACATTAAATGCAGGAGAATATTTCTTAATTCCGCCCTCAAATTATACTGGAGCACCTGGAAATAAAAATATGTACATAAGAAGTAGTGAAAAAATATTTTTATACCAAATTATATCGGGAAGTGACACGAGTAATGCAACTTCTGGTTTTTATTTTATACCACCTTTAAGTTGTTTTTGGCAAAAAAGTGTAGATTTAATTCCCTCTTTTAACACTATTGGGAATACTGTGTATGACGGAAATATTGTTATTGCTACTGAAACAGGATCTACCGTATCTATAAACAATATAGTTACATCCGTAATACCAATTACTGTACTAGGAAATGCCAACTGGGTTTCTTACAAAATAACTGGACTTATAGGCAATGTGAAAGTAGAATCTACAGGTGCATTAGCTGTTGGGGTTTATGGCTATAGTGGTGTTGCAGGCTATGGTGGTTATTTTTCTGGCTTTGGAAGTATTCCAAACGATTCTCAATCTATAGTTTGTACGGGTTCTAGTGTGGATTTATTTGATAGAATTCCAGGAAACCCGGAAGTAGGAGGAACTTGGTCTTATGGAAGTGTAGATCGAATTCCTAATGACGGCATTTTCGACCCTGCTGTTGATCCAACAGGAATATATAGTTATACTTTCACTAAAACATGTGATGGAATTAGTAGAAACTACCCTATTTTAATAGATGTTTCCATTCAAACAGGACCAAATGCTGGAATAAGTAATTCAAACTCTTTTTGTATAAATGATTCTTCAATAGATTTAACAACATTATTAGGCCCTGGTATTACTGCAGGAGGAAACTGGAGTTTTAATAGCGCAGCAAGAGCAAATGGGAGTTTTAACCCCGCAACAGATTTGTCAGGTGAATATAAATATACAATTCCTGCAAGTGGTGTTTGCCAGGAAGTTTCTGCAACTATTTCTGTTACTGTAAATGCAAATCCTTCAATAGTTCCTATTTCAGATTATGAAGAATGCGATAATAACTTAATGGATAACGACGATGCAAACGGAGAAACTTTTTTTACATTAACTAATAAAAATAGTGAAATTTTAAATGGACAAACAGGAATTAACGTTACTTATCATGATTTACAATCTGATGCAATTGCTGGGTTAAATCCAATTACGTCAATTCATACCGCAAATAGAATAATATATGTGCGTTTAACAAATACATCTACAAATTGCTTTGCTACAACGTCTTTTAATTTAGTTTTAAAATCTTTACCTATAAGTAATGCAATTGTTTCCTTAAAACAATGTGATGATGATACAGATGCAAATACTAATTTTAATTTAACCGATGCAAATGGTTTAATTTCAAACAATACAAGTCTTTTGTTTACTTATCATAATTCAGAAACTGGGGCAATTAACAATACAGATTTAGTTACAAATGCTTTAAATTTCAACGCTTCAAATAATGATGTTGTTTGGTCAAGGATAGAAACAACAAATGGGTGTTATAGAACTGCGAGAGTAGATCTCATAGTTTCTACAACTCAAATTCCTACTTCTTTTAACCCATTGCCTTTAGAAGAATGCGATGATTATGTTGATGTAACCAATTTAGCAAATGATGGATTTGATAATTTTGATATTGAATCTGCATTTACGCAATTAATAAAAAATTTATTCCCTGTAGGACAACAACCCTTTCTTGAAATAACTTATTATGTTACATTTAACGATGCTTTATTAATTGTAAACCCTATTATAAACCCTACTGATTACAAAAATAGCAGTGCAAATACCCAAACTATTTGGGCAAGAGTAGACAGTTCATTAAACTCAGATTCTGGATGTCAAGGAATTAAAGAACTTCAACTTATTGTAAACCCTTTACCCGAGATTGATTTAGGAGTTAACTTTACGCTTTGCGTGGATCCTATTACCGGATTGGGTTCTAAAATTGTAGATGCAAGACCTAGCAATTCAGGAAGTTTTTCTTATAATTGGACGCCTATTAATCTAAATGTTGACTCTTTAGGAAATGAAAATGCGCAATTTAATATTACACGTGGCGGTACTTATAGTGTACTCGTTACAAATACAGTTTCGGGGTGTGAAGTAACGGATACTATTGTAACCGATTTTTCATCGGAACCAGAAACTTTTATTGCCGATGTAGTTACTCCTGCTTTTTCAACTGGTCTTACAACTATTGTTTGTAATGCAACTGGCGGATTTGGTCAATATGAGTACAGCTTAAATTTAATAGATTGGCAAATTAGTAACACATTTACAGATTTACCTAATGGAAATTATACTGCTTATGTAAGAGATATTCAAGGTTGTGGTATAATGTTTGTAGAAAATTTATTTGCAATTACATTTCCAAATTTCTTTACTCCAAATGGAGATGGGTTCAACGATACTTGGGGCATTACTGGCTTAGACACTAGTTATGCCGCTATAATTACTATTTACGATAGATATGGCAAACTATTAAGAAGAATAGATCCAACCCAAGGATGGGATGGTATTTTTAACGGAGAAGAATTACCCTCAACAGATTATTGGTTTAAAATAGAATATACAGAAGACGGAAGTAGAAAAGAATTTAAATCTCATTTTAGTTTAAAAAGATAATATGAACGGCATTATTAAAACAACTTTTGAAGAAAAAATTGCGACAGTTAGCTTTTATCATTCTGCAAGTAATTCTTTTCCTAGTATATTATTACAAAATTTAACGCAAGAATTAAATGTGTTAAATGAAAACGAGAACATTAATTTAATTGTTCTAAAAAGTGAGGGAAATGGAGCGTTTTGTGCGGGTGCTTCATTTGACGAATTGCTTGACGTTTCCACTTTTGAACAAGGAAAACTTTTCTTTTCTGGATTTGCCAATCTTATAAACGCTATGCGAAAATGCTCTAAACTAATTATTGGAAGAGTTCACGGAAAGGCGGTTGGCGGTGGAGTTGGAATAATTGCTGCTTGCGATTATGCTTTTGCAACTTCAAACGCTGCTATTAAACTTTCAGAGCTAGCAATAGGCATTGGCCCTTTTGTAATTGAACCTGCTGTTTCTAGAAAGATTGGAAAGATGGAAATGGCAGAAATGACTTTAGAACCTTCTGAATGGAAAACTGCACAATGGGCATTTGAAAAAGGTTTATACAATAAGTTTTTTGAGTCTATCGAAGATTTAGACACATCTCTGAACTTGTTTACTTCAAAATTATCTAGTTACAATCCAGAAGCATTAAATGAAATGAAAAAAGTGTTGTGGAAGGACTGTGAAAATTGGGATAAATTACTAATTGAAAGAGCCGAAATATCAGGGAAGTTAGTACTTTCGACTTTTACCACAAACGCCTTACAACAATTTAAGAAAAAATGATACTATTCTTAGCGCTACAACAAGTAAACAAAATTCAGGAAAAAGTAGACAGTGCTCCAGATTCAAATTATCAAATAGGAATTGCAATAGGTAGTTTTTTACCTTTCGTACTCTTAATAGGAATAGCTTATGTTATGTATTATAAAGCTATAAAAAAAGCTAAGAAATAATTGTCGCCTATTTTTTCCTTGTTTTTAACCAACCTGTAATACTTAATCGTTCCCGTTTAACTGGTTTAACTTCGTGTTCTAGCATTTGACTTTCAAAAATTACCATTCTTCCTTTTAAAGGATAAACAGAGATTTCTCGGTCTTCCTTATAAATAACTAATTCTCCTCCAAATTCTGGTAGCCAATCTTCCTCATTTAAATAACAAACTATTGAAAGTTTTCTACTATCATCGTTTTGAAAAGTATCTAAATGTCTTTTGTAATAAGTTCCTTCAGGATACAACGCGTAATGAAATTCTCGTTCACAAATTCCTAAAAAACAAGTTCTGTTTAAGTAATTTGTAAAATTTTCTATACTAGTAAAAAAAGAAGATTCTTCTCTATTTGCTTTACCTTCATCTATCCAAGAAATAAAATCTCCTCTAGTCGTTTTAACTATCAATGCATTAAATTGATTACCAATAGCCGCTTTTTTAAATTCTTCTACTTTCTGTTTTTGAAGTAAACTAGAACGTAAATTCTCGACTTGTTCATTAGAAAAAAAACCATCAACAACGGAATACTGCTGCTTTAAAAGGTCAGTAATAATTACTTCATACATTAGAATTTTATCGCTTTCAGTCATACCTTATACATAATTTGTAAATGTAGTGGTAAGTTTATAAAGAATACATGTTTTAATTTATTAAATTTGCAGTCTAAGTTATACATTTAAGATGAGTAATATAAGAATTACAAAACAATTTACATTTGAAACAGGACACGCATTATATGGATATGATGGTAAATGTAAAAATGTTCACGGCCATAGTTATAAACTATCTGTAACCGTTATAGGAAAGCCAATTATAGACACGAACAATGTAAAATATGGAATGGTAATTGATTTTGGTGATTTAAAGAAAATTGTAAGAGAAGAAATTGTAGATGTTTTTGATCATGCAACCGTTTTTAATCAAAATACGCCTCACATAGAGTTAGCTAAAGAATTTCAAAAAAGGGACCAACATGTAATTCTTGTAGATTATCAACCTACTAGTGAAAATATGGTGATTGATTTTGCTGAAAAAATAAAAAAAAGGCTGCCCTCTTCCGTTAAATTATTTTCATTAAAATTAAAAGAAACAGAATCTTCCTTTGCAGAATGGTTTGCTTCTGATAACTGATAAAAAGCCTTTGTATAATTATACAGAGGCTTTTTTAAGTAACTATTTTTTTTTAGTTTACTATTTCTTTATAAGTACAAATTCAGAACGTCTATTTTGTGCGTGTTCTTCATTGGTGCAGGTATTG
>Ga0335398_10008346_pt1 | contig 12308 bp, 1 predicted proteins | sample BON03_FD_205742 | JGI IMG/M metagenome (GOLD analysis project Ga0335398, IMG submission 205742) | Freshwater microbial communities from Lake Bonney liftoff mats and glacier meltwater in Antarctica - BON-03 (spades assembly) (version 2) | ecosystem: Environmental > Aquatic > Freshwater > Ice >...
AGGATTTCATGACCAAAGGTCCATTTGCTGATGATGGGGTCCTTCCGCATGCCGATGCTGCCTATATATCGTTGCAGAAATATTCCAATGACTTCCAGAGCAAGGAAGAGGAGGAGGAACGTTTGGGCAAATTGGAAATATTATTTGAAATAGAGAGTTTCACAAAGAATCTTCAATTGCAAGAAATGTCCAACAAAATCAAGCTTCTGAAAACCACTTGGGATGTGCACTCCATGGTGATGGACCAATATCACTCGTGGAAAGATATGAACTGGGAGAAAATTGATGCAGAATATCTTGAAGTCGAGATCTCTGAAATTGCCAAGACCATAAAAAAAGTCTGTCCTAGATCTGTCTATGAATGGGGAGTGTACAAGGATTTGAACAACAGAATGGAGAATATTGGTGCTACGGTTCCTCTTATTAGAGATCTCCGTCATCCTGCGATGAAAGACCGACATTGGAAAACATTAATGACGGAAACCAATTGTCATTTTGAACGTCTGCCAACTTTTGAACTTGAAAAGATATTTGAAATGAATCTACATATGCATTTGCAACCAGTTCAGGATTTAATTGAACTTGCACAAAAGGAGCAGAAGATTGATGAGAAGTTGAGATCCATTGAAGATGCATGGGTTTCATTGGAATTAACCTACGTGCCTCATGGTCCAGTTATGGTACTGAGCTCGCCGGATACCATCATCGAGATTCTTGAAGAGAACCAATTGCAATTGCAATCACTTGCTGGATTGGGCAAGTTCGTGGACTTCTTCAGAGAGAAAGTCGTGCGATGGCAAAAATCGTTAGGGCATGTGGAAAGCACTCTGGCTATGTGGCTCCAAGTGCAGAGATCATGGGAGAGTCTAGAGAACATCTTTTTATCTGGTGCTGATATCAGACAGCAGTTGCCGGAACATACCAAGATATTTGAGGGTCTAGACAAAGAATTTCGTGCCATGATGGAGGAAGCAAATTCAACCCCAAACGTACTGTATGCATGCACTGTGGAGGGAAGACTAGAGCTACTGCAAGGAATGTGGAAATCATTGGAAGTTTGTCAAAAGGCTTTGAATGAATATCTAGACCAGAAGAAAAATATCTTTCCAAGGTTCTTCTTCGTGTCGAATACTGCGTTGTTGGACATCCTTTCAAATGGAGATTTGCCTGAAAAGGTTATGCCGTATATCAGTGCGTGCTTTAGTGGTATCAGCAGTCTCGAGTTGATTGACAGTGAAGTCCAGCCCAAGAAAGGTTCGATAGTTGCAAAGACAGCTATTTCTATGATATCTCCTGAAAACGAGAAAGTTACTTTTCCAAAACCATTCCCTATCAGTGGCGCTGTAGAGAACTGGTTGAACGGTGTCACAGATATGATGCAATCGACTTTGAAGTACACTTCCAGTACTGCATTGAAAGCCACAAACAACTGGGGTACTGAAGGAGGTCGCGAGGCATGGTTGTTTGAATACCCAGCGCAGGTCATTCTTCTTGCATCTCAAGTAGTGTGGACTGATGAGGTGAGACTTGCACTTGAAGAAACTGAAGGTGGAAATGAAACAGCACTCGGGAAATGTCTTACAACTCTGAACACGAGATTAGAAGGGTTGATTCGATTAGTACAAGGAGAACTTAGCAAAGAAGATCGCGTGAAAATCATTTGTCTTATAACCATTGATGTGCATGGTAAAGAAGTGGTTGAGAACATGGTGAAAAACAGAGTGGAAAAACAGGATGACTTTGCGTGGCAATCTCAGTTGCGATTCCAATGGAATGACGAGGCAGAAACTTGCGAGATTAAGATCACCGATTTCGTGACCAAGTATTCATTCGAGTACATCGGTAATGTAGATCGACTGGTGATCACTCCTTTGACAGATAGGTGTTACATCACTCTGACGATGGCTTTGCGCCTGAATTTGGGAGGAGCTCCTGCTGGACCTGCCGGTACTGGTAAGACTGAAACGACCAAGGACCTTTCTAGGGCACTTGGACTTGCTTGCTATGTTTTTAACTGTTCGGACCAAATGAATTACCAAACTATTGGAGATATATTCAAAGGATTGACTCAGAGTGGAACATGGGGATGCTTTGATGAGTTCAATCGTATCCCCATTGAAGTATTGTCTGTAGTTGCCTCACAGGTGAAGCTGGTACTAGATGCAGTCCGTCATTTTTCAGAGCCATCTAACAGAAAGTCTCCTTATGATCAACTACCAGCTGGGAAGCCTCCTGGTAAAGTGGGAGAGTTTGATTTCATGGGAACCGTCATCAGTTTAGTTCCTACTACTGGATTCTTCATTACTATGAATCCTGGTTATGCTGGTCGTAGCGAACTTCCTGAAAATCTCAAAGCGAATTTTCGTTCTTGTGCAATGATTCGACCTGATCTCCAACCAATTTGTCAAAACATGCTGATGGCTGAAGGATTTATCAAGGCGCTGCCATTGTCCATCAAGTTTGTTACTCTCTATGAATTGAGTTCTGAACTCCTGTCTCCTCAGGTGCATTATGATTGGGGACTGAGAAATGTGAAGTCAGTTCTCAGAGTTGCAGGGATGTTGAAACGAGCTCAACCTGATGTGGACGAAACACCGATTCTGATGAGAGCTCTTCGTGACTTCAATGTGCCCAAATTGCCTTTCTTTGATCTTCCCATTTTTCTCAACTTGATTCGAGATATTTTCCCTGGTATTACAATCGATCCTGAGAACGATCCTGATCTTAGAGCAAGAGTCGTGAAAGCGTGTATTCAGCGGAGAATCACTTTTGATGGAAAGCCAGATCCGAAGTACACACCTCCAGATCTTTTCGTTAGCAAGACATGTAATTTTCAAGAACTCATTGATGTTCGTCATTCGGTGATGTTATTAGGACCTCCTGGTTGTGGAAAGTCTACAGTGTGGAAGACTCTTGCTGATTCTTGTAATGTGGATTTGCCAAAACCAACTTGTGTTACGAAAGTAGTGAATCCGAAATCTATCACTAGCAATGAATTGTATGGTTACATGACGTTGCAGAGAGACTGGAAAGATGGATGCTTGAGTATGATCATGCGGAACATGTCTGAAAGAGTAGCACCGTACCATGCTACACAGCAACATCACTGGGTAGTTCTTGATGGAGATATCGACGCTATCTGGATTGAGAGTATGAACACTGTGATGGATGATAACAAAGTGCTAACCCTGGTGAGTAATGAACGTATTCCACTTACTCCTCAAATGCGTTTGATTTTTGAAATCCATTCTCTGGAAAATGCAACTCCCGCTACCGTGTCACGTGCAGGTATTTTGTATATCAACGAAAAAGACATTGGGTGGGGGCCGTACTTAGATCATTGGCTGGCGAAGATACCTTTCTCCAACTATGTCAAGGAATACTTTGAAGTACTTCTCAATGAGTTCATGCATGTAGGGTTGGAAGAAGCTTTAGCGCTTCCTCACGTTGTTCCTCGACAGTCTATTGCGATGGTTGAGGCTGTATGCAGGATTCTAGAAGCTACAATGGACCCAAAGGTCAAGTACGATGTTAGCCACAAATCGCTTTTGGATCACAAGTTCTCCTTTGCGATGATTTGGGGGCTCGGAGGATCTCTTGAAAATGAGAAAATAAAACAAGTTTTCTCGTCCAAGTGGTCGAGCATCTTCAAAGCAGTGGAATATCCTAATTGCGATGTGTTTGCTTGTTTCTATGATCATGGTGCAGGTATTATGAAATCCTGGAACGAGAAGGTCGAGGTTTTCATTCCAGGGGATAACGTTTCATTCTCGAAACTGATTGTTCCGACGATTGATTCGGTTTGCTTCACATTCTTCCTGGAAAGTTTATGTGCAAAACGAAATCCAGTATGTCTTGTAGGATCTAGTGGTACTGGAAAGACTACGGTTATCCAAGAGTTTTTGTCTGCAAACAGAGATAAGATGGTGAACACTCGCATTAACATGAATTACTACACCGACTCCGCGGCATTGCAGGTGCAACTGGAACAGCCTATTGACAAACGCAGTGGAAAGATATTTGGACCTATCGGAGATAAACCGTTGTGCTACTTTGTTGATGATCTCAATATGCCTTTTGTGGAAGAGTACGGAACGCAGCCTCCAATTGAACTGATCCGACAATACATCGATTATGCCAGATGGTATGATAGAGTCGATCTTGGTCTAGAAAAGGTTATTCAGGACACACAGGTAATTGCAGCTATGAATCACAAATGCGGTTCTTTTACAATAAATCCTAGACTGCAAAGACATTTCGCAGTTTTAACTTGTGAGATTCCAGGTCAAGAAGCCCTTCGACAGATCTACGGTTCGATTCTTGGTTCGCATTTGGATTCGTTTCAGGAAGGTGTCCGAGGTCTTTTGGATAAGGCTGTGAACTCGATGCTTGAACTGCATTCAGTGGTTTCGCAAAAGTTCATGCCATCTGCTTCCAAATTTCATTACGTCTTCAACTTGCGTGATATTTCTGCCGTCATGCAAGGTCTACTTCGTGCATCTAGCCAGGTGTATAAAACTCCATTGTCATTCGTTAGACTTTTGCTGCATGAGTCTACCCGCGTTATTGCAGATAGATTCATCAATGAACAAGATGTAAATGCCTTTGAATTCCTTTTGGAGGGTGTTGCTAAGAAATACTTTGATGAAGATATCGACAAGATGCTGGAGAAACCTTTGATTTTCACCAATTTTGTAAAAGCTGGAGGTCAAAAGTCTGATGAGGAAGGTATGAACTACACATGCGTTCCAAGTCTGGAAATTTTGAAAAAGACACTAGATCACAGTTTGGTTCAATACAATCAATCCAAAGCAAAGATGGACCTGGTGTTGTTTAACTTGGCTGCGGAACAAGTATGTAGAATTACTCGAATTCTCAGTAATCCAGGTGGTAATGCACTGCTTGTGGGAGTGGGAGGTTCAGGCAAGCAATCGCTCTCAAAATTAGCAGTGTTTATTTGTGGATATGAGCTAGTGACATTGCGAGTTACCGGCGATTTCTCAATTAACGATTTCAAGGAAAGCATCAAGGTTATGTACAAGAAGGCAGGAGTGAAATCCAGTAATCCACTTGTTTTTCTTTTAAACGATTCACAAATTATAGACGAGAGATTTCTTGTGTATGTGAATGATTTGCTATCAAGTGGTTTCATTCCTGATCTGTTCGCTCCGGATGAATATGATGGAATCTTTTCGAGTATTCGCAACGAGGCCAAAGCTGATGGAATTCCGAATACCAGAGAGCATTTAATGGAGTATCTTGTAGGACGAGTTCGTTCAGCATTGCACATTGTCGTATGCCATTCCCCAGTGGGAGATATGTTTCGCAATAGAGCGCGCAAGTTCCCGGCTTTGGTGAATTGCAGCAGCATCGATTGGTTTCACCCTTGGCCGCGTGAGGCGCTAGTAAGTGTCGCAGGTAGTTTCCTGAAAGAACTGGATTTAGGCACGGAAGATGTCAGCGAGAACGTAATTCATCACTTTGCTGAAGTGCATTTGAGTGTGACTGATTTGAGCGTCAAATACCGTGAGCTGCACAAACGCTATAACTATGTTACACCCAAGAGTTTCTTGGAGTTCATTGCATTCTATAAAGGACTGCTTAAGAAAAAGCGTGCTGCTAAACTTGCAGGTATCGAAAGACTTTCAGGAGGTCTTACCATCTTGAGAAAAACTGCAGAGGATGTAGGACAGTTACAGGACAATCTCAAGGTAACCATGGTCAAGGTGGAGGAGCGTAAAGTGGCTACCGATGCTTTGCTGGAAGAAATGGGTACTCAGAAGGGAGAAGCCCAAATCCAGCAGGATATCGCTTCCGCTGAACGGGCTAAGGCGGAAAAATTCGCTAGAGAAGCAGCCGAAATAGAAGCTGATGCTTCAGTGGAACTTGCACAAGCACAACCGGCAATGGACCAGGCCAGTGAGGCGGTTAACTGTCTCACCAAAGCTGCCCTAACCGAGCTGAAGAGTCTTAGTAAACCTCCTGCTGGAGTTGACAAGGTGACCACTTGTGTGCTCATCATGGTCAAAGGGGAGAAGAAGAACTTTTCATGGGACAATGCCAAGAAGATGATGGCGGCAATTGACAGATTCAAGACTTCTTTAGAAGAGTACGATGCCAAGAATATTCCCCAGGAAATCGTAGATAGAGTTTCTACTATCATTGAAGATCCAGACTTCACATATGAATCCTATATGAAGAAATCCTCCGCAGCTGCAAATATGGCAAATTGGGTAATTAATATCATTGCTTTCAACAGGATATTCAAGAAGATCAAACCATTAATGGAGCGGTTAGAGAATGCCCGTGAAAGCAAGGAGTCGGCAATGAAAGACCTGGCAGTTGTTGAAGCTCAGCTTGCCGAAGTGGAAGCAAAACTGAATGCTCTTCAGGAAAGGTTCATGCAAGCTACTCAGGACAAAGCAGCTGTCGAAGCGGAAGCAAAGATGTGCTCAGATAGGTTGAACCTGGCCGAAAGACTTGTAAATGGGTTAAGTAGTGAGAATGAGCGATGGGCTAGTGAAATTGAGCAAATGAATCATCAGATGAAGTGTATGGTAGGTGATACTTTGTTGGCTTCAGCTTTTGTGAGTTATGTTGGAGCTTTCCCTGAGCAACTGAGAGCCACGTTGACCAGTGATTTATGGACCAGTGACATCGCCGCCAGGGAGATTCCCCTAACTCCAGGTATCATGCCATTGCAGGTACTAACTGACGACGCAGAGATAGCTACATGGGGCATGGAGGGTCTGCCAGTGGATCCGTTTTCCACTGAAAATGGAGTACTAATAACCGCCAGTAGCAGATGGCCTCTCATTATCGATCCTCAGATGCAGGCGTTGACTTGGCTGAAGCAAAGACTGGCAGTGAGCAAGGGCAAACACTCATTGGGAGAGGATAATCTTGTCGTGATGCAGACGTCTCAAAAAGGATGGCTACACACGTTGACGAAAGCCATCAGCAGCGGTCAATCTGTGATCATTGAAAATGTTACTGAGAAGATTGATTCCACTTTAGATCCGTTGCTGTCGCAATCATTCTACTTCAAGGGAAAGCAACCATATCTTGATATTGGAGGCCAAGAAGTGGAATACGATTCAAATTTCAAATTGTACCTACAGTCGAGCATGTCGAACCCACATTTCAAACCTGAACAATTGGCACAATGCACTTTGATTAACTTCATTGTCACTGAATCTGGACTAGAAGAACAGTTGCTGTCTAGAGTCGTCGGTTTCGAGCGAGCAGAACTGGAACAACGGAAACAAGAATTGCAGACAGCTTTCAACCAGTACAAAATCCAGCTGCATGAACTTGAAAATGATTTACTGGAGAAGCTTGCCAATGCTCCTGTTGATATTCTCTCCGATGTCCAGTTGATTGAAAGTTTGGAGGCAACGAAAGCGACAGCTACCGAAGTTGCGATCGCTGTGGAAAAAGGAAAAGAAACGGAGCAAGGAATTAACGAGGCTCGAGAAGGATATCGACTGGTCGCAACCGAGGCAGCTATGTTATACTTCATGATGATTCAGTTGAGTTCTGTCAATCCAATGTATCAGTACTCTCTCAAGTCTTTCATCTACTTTTTTGAGAAAGCCATGAAAATAGCACCTGCTGTTGAAGACGGTATCGTATCTGCCCGTGTACAATCTCTTGTATCCACTTTGAGAATGACCATCTTCCAAATCGTATCTCGGGGATTGTTCGAGAGCCATAAAACAGTTTTCCTGACTCAATTGGCCTTCAATCTGCTCAGAAAGGGCATTATACCATTGCAGGATTCAGAAGATGTGTTCTCGCCAGAGGCTTTGAATTTTCTACTTCAAGCTCCAAGAAGCTTTTCTAGAGACAACGAGATTGAGTGGCTGCCGGATCCTAACTGGGAGCATGTCTGCGCCTTGGCAGAAATCGCAGGATTTGAAAATCTTCCAAGTGATATGATCGAGACTTCAGGAAGATTCCAAGAATGGTTCAATCATGCAGCTCCAGAAAAGGAGAAGCTTCCTGGAGATTGGCGAGAGTTGGAGAACAAACCGTTCTTAAAGTTGCTGGTCGTGAGAGCACTGAGACCCGATAGAACTCTATCTGCTCTCGATGATTTTGTGTGTCATACTTTGCCCAATGGAACTGCATTTGCTGAGTGTGATTCACAATTGAACTCATACCAGATCCTGGATGAGTTGTATCATGACAGTTCACCTCTGGTACCGATATATTTCATTTTGTCTCCAGGATCAGACGTGGGAAGCGATTTGGACAGGCTTGCCAAAGTGTACAACAAGGAACCGGGTGTTTCGTTCATCAACATCTCCCTCGGACAAGGACAGGATGTTGTTGCTATTGACAAACTAGAAAAAGGGAACAAGAAGGGATGGTGGGTATGTTTGAATAACATCCACTTAATGACCAGTTGGCTCGAAACTCTTACCAAGAAACTGGATGCATTTGCTCGCGAAGGCGAATCACATGCGGATTTTAGAGTATTTCTGACTTCTGACCCATCTGATGGGGTTCCTGTTTCTTTGTTAGATAGATGCATCACATTGACCAATGAGTTGCCGACTGGATTGAGAGCAAATTTGAAACGGTCTTGGGCGCAGTTTCCCAGTGACGAAGTTGAGTCCATGGATAATAAGGCTAGAAGCATCTTGTTTGGTCTTTGCTATTTTCATTCGGTGATGATCGAGAGAAAGAAGTATGGATCAAAGGGATTCAATATGCTCTATCCGTTCAGCGGTCAGGATTTGACTGCATGTGCTATTGTGCTTAAAAACTATCTAGACACCCTATCTGGTACTAAATTACCATGGGAAGATTTAAGATACTTGTTTGGAGAGATCATGTACGGAGGGCATATCGTGAATGACATTGATCGCACCATCTGCAACACCTATTTGAACTACTATATGAACGATGGTATCTTAGACGAAATGGAAATGTTCCCTTTTCAAACTCCAGAAGCCAGTGAGGCCGGTAAAAGCAAGAATAGCTTCAGGTGCACCTCGCTTAACAGCCATGAAAAGTACATTGAGCTTATCGATAATACTCTTCCTGATGAAACGCCTCTTGCTTATGGTCTTCATCCAAATGCAGAGTTGGGTTTCAGAACTTCACAGAACAACTACGTCTTCGAAATTCTAAACTCATTTCAACCAGCACAAGCTGCAGATGATGGTGATCACGCAGCTTCAGGAAATCACTTTGCAGAGGCGATCTTGCAAGACATAATGGAGACATACAAAGAAGTCAACTTCGATCTGAATCTGTTAACATCGTCCATTGAGGATCCTAACCCATTTCAAAACATGTATCTCCAGGAATGCAAGCGCATGCAATCACTCATCGATGAGATGCTAAGATCTCTTTCCGAGCTTGAACTTGGTTTCAAGGGTGAGCTGTCCATGAACGCCAAGATGGAAGCTCTTGCCAACTCCCTTTGCACTGACGCAGTTCCCAAATCATGGGTAGCCATGAGTTATCCTACTAGACGACCTCTAGGAAGCTGGCTGACAGATCTACAAAACCGCATCAACCAACTCCAAACATGGACCATGAACCCGGATGGAAACGCAAGATTCACTTGGATATCTGGTTTCTTTAATCCCAATGCATTTCTAACTGCTATTCTTCAAATGTACGCCCGTGCCACTTCCACAGAATTGGATAAGTTGGTGGTGACCACAGAAATTCTCAAGAAAAAGGAGACCGACATTGACCAACCGTCTAGCAACGGATCCTACATCAGTGGCTTGTCCATAGAAGGAGCTCGATGGGACTTCGACAATGTTTGTATTGTAGATTCATTGCCAAAGGAACTATATGCTCCTATGCCTATCGTGAATTGCAAAGCCACTGAAAAGGACGATAAGGAAAACCCTGGCATTTACACATGCCCTGTGTATAGAACTCAGCAAAGGGGACCAACCTTCATCTTCTTCGCACAACTGAAGACAAAAGTAGCAGCTGCCAAGTGGGTGCTTGCGGGAGTCGCATTACTCATGGACCCAGCTTAATAAAGTAAAACAACATTTAATAAATAACTTCAAATAATAATTTCACTCCCGAGTTTCATTTGAGTTTCATTTGATCGAGGTTTTTGGCTTTCTGAGATGTTCACAATGTACTATCGAGATAAAATACGACAAGACTGATCGAAATCAAAACAGATCTCTTTATGAAAAACAGACGGGGTCGTATAATCCACCAGTGCATTCAAATTAAACAAATAGTCAAAGTCGGACTATTCCTTCAAGTCCACATTGAGTTTGAAGACTCGATCCTTGTGTTCTGACTTGACGAATCATAAGCAGTGTTTGAAGTCCACAACTTATTAAGGCGATCAAGTTCACGTGATAGTCGGTACCCCTCGCACTAAGAAACTCCACAATATTTTACCTAGTGGAGTTTCATAGATTCATGAACTTCACAGAATTGCCAGTGCTATTAAAAACAATGCAACGAAATGACACAACCCCGTGAAGTACACCAGCATTATGTAATGGTTCCAACGCCATAAACACTTCACAATATTTTACCTAGTGGAGTTTCCTAGATTCATGAACTTCACAGAATTGCCAGTGCTATTAAAAACAATGCAACGAAATGACACAACCCCGTGAAGTACACCAGCATTATGTAATGGTTCCAACGCCATAAACACTTCATTTCTTATGATGACCTCATGCTTGCGAATACGAGGCTGGTCCAAGCTAGTCTCGTCATCTTCACTATATGAATCATATGTTTCTGGTGCACAAAATTCACTTCCAGGAGCAATCATCACTGATGGCTGAGCAAGATTTTGATTCACTGTTTTCGCATTGCATATCTTCAGCTTGGCGCTAGTGGTGATAGGGAAGAATGATGGTCTTAGATTGTTCCTCGCTTAGTCTATTTAATGGCAAGTGCCACGAATTCGAAAACATTTGAATTGCAATATACGTATTCTGAGCCCTGGAGAATCAAGATGTTCGATGGTTGTTGGGAAAATGCACGGCTTCATTCCATGAAAATCTGGGCAAATTTTAATTTCATCAAATTTGGTATCGTAAGTCGGTTGAGATTCATCAAGTTTATTTCATTATTTCGTTTCTCGCATCAAACATCGACATTAAGAAAATGCAGCAACATTCTTGCCATAGCATGACATTTGGACCGAGCAGCCTCTATGTTATCTGTGGAAACTGACAAAAACTCTGATACAGAATTCGCAATATCGATCAGTGAAATCAAAGCAGAATAGAAATCAACCTAGGAATTCAGCTTCGATGTGAGGGCCCAAGACAACAACGCTCTCGTAGGTACTGCTAGAGGCGGACAACTCGAAATTGTGCGCTATCTGGTGAACCAGGGGGTCGATATGAGGGACCAAGACAACGAGGCCCTCGTCGAAGCCGCTGCACTGGGACTCCTCGAATTGGTCCGATACCTAGTGGAGCTCGGTGCTGACGTTGGAGCTAGGGGCAACGAGGCTCCCATAGGAGCTGTCAGGGGTAGCCACCTCGAATTGGTCCGATACCTAGTGGAGCGAGGGGCTGACATTGGGGCCCAAGACAACGAGGCCCTCATTGGAGCTGTCAGGCGTAGGCACCTCGAATTGGTCCGATACCTAGTGGAGAAGGAAGCTGACGTTGGGGCCAGGGACAACGAGGCCCTCGTCGAAGCTGCCTCTTTAGGTGGCCACCTCGAAATAGTCCGATACCTAGTGGACCGAGGGGCTGACGTTGGGGCCAGGAGCAGCAAGGCCCTGGTCAGAGCTTCCACTGGTGGCCACCTCCCACTAGTACGCTACCTAGTGGAGCTCGGTGCAGACGTTGGGACCCGAGACAACTGGGCCCTCAGTGAAGCTGCCTGGGGTGGACATTTAGAAATTATACGCTACCTAGTGGAGAAGGGAGCTGACATTAGAGCCAGGGACAGCGATGCCCGATGCGGCATTGCACATTCGAAGTCGAAAGATACAAAAGAGACCTCGCATTGGTTTGTCAGCCTGTTTGGAACAACCGAATTAAATCTAATTCTTCCACACAAATACGCTGTTGCACCGAACCCTGGGGGACCTTTTTTGCCTTCTCTTTCGCCTCTTCAATCAATTCAGAAGCATCTACATTTTTTTTTAAACAACAACAAAAATCTACTAGTAGTGGATAAAAGCCACCAAATGCTAATAAACAATTTAAAAAACAACAAAAATCGATTTTTTTTAAACAACAACAAAAATCGATTTTTTAAAACTACTAGTAGTGGATAAAAGCCATCAAATGCTAATTTCTTAATAAACAAGAGTATCTTGTTGAAAGAAAAGAGCC
>Ga0335398_10008350_pt1 | contig 12305 bp, 7 predicted proteins | sample BON03_FD_205742 | JGI IMG/M metagenome (GOLD analysis project Ga0335398, IMG submission 205742) | Freshwater microbial communities from Lake Bonney liftoff mats and glacier meltwater in Antarctica - BON-03 (spades assembly) (version 2) | ecosystem: Environmental > Aquatic > Freshwater > Ice >...
CTTTACCAGTTGCGCCACCTTTCCTCAAAGCGCTTTGAGGAAAGGTGGCGCAACTGGTAAAGTGCGTCACGCCACCCTCAACAAAACAGCGACTATCTGGGGTTCGACTCCCGGTAGCCCGCAAGTGGTTAACTCTGCGGCAATCGGGTGAGTGCCTTCCAGGAAGCTGATGTTTTGTTGAGGGTGGCGTGACGCACTTTACCACTTGCGCCACCTTTTCTCAAAGCGCTTTGAGGAAAGGTGGCGCAACTGGTAAAGTGCGTCGCGCCACCCTCAACATTTGTTGAGGGTGGCGTGACGCACTTTACCAGTTGCGCCACCTTTCCTCAAAGCTAACTCTGCGGCAATCGGGTGAGCGCCTTCCAGGAAGCCGATGTTTTGTTGAGGGCGGCGTGACGCACTTTACCAGTTGCGCCACTTTTCCTAAAAGCGCTTTGAGGAAAGGTGGCGCAACTGGTAAAGTGCGTCACGCCACCCTCAACAGAGGTCTTGATAGAGGTCGAGTCCGAGGCCGAGGCCGAGGTCTTGACCGAGGCCGAGTCCGAGGCGGACGTGCCCAAGTTCGACGGCGAGGGTGCGAAGAAGCCTGGTCTCGAGCCGTCCTCGGAGGTGGAGTCCAAGGTCGAGGAGGAGTCTAAGGCCACGGTCAAGGTGTCCAAGTCCCAGCGCAAGCACGAGTCCGAGGGCGAGAGCGTTACCGAGTGCGAGGGCGAGGCCGAGGCCGAGGCCGAGGCCGAGGTCTTGACCGAGGTCGAGGAGATGGCCGAAAACGAGGACATGGCCGTGGCCGAGGCCGAGGCCGAGGTCTTGATCGAGGTCGAGCCCGAGGCCGAGGCCGAGGTCTTGACCGAGGCCGAGTCCGAGGCGGACGTGCCCAAGTTCGACGGCGAGGGTGCGAAGAAGCCTGGTCTCAAGCCGTCCTCGGAGGTGGAGTCCAAGGTCGAGGAGGAGTCTAAGGCCACGGTCAAGGTGTCCCAGTCCCAGCGCAAGGACGAGTCCGAGGACGAGAGCGTTACCGAGGGCGAGGGCGAGGGCGAGTCCGAGGCCAAGGCCGAGGTCTTGACCGAGGTCGAGTCCGAGGCGGACGTGCCCAAGTTCGATGGCGAGGGTGCGAAGAAGCCTCGTCTCGAGCCGTCCTCGGAGGTGGAGTCCAAGGTCGAGGAGGAGTCTAAGGCCACGGTCAAGGTGTCCAAGTCCCAGCGCAAGGACGAGTCCGAGGGCGAGAGCGTTACCGAGTGCGAGGGCGAGGCCGAGGCCGAGGCCGAGGCCGAGGTCTTGACCGAGGTCGAGTCCGAGGCGGACGTGCCCAAGTTCGATGGCGAGGGTGCGAAGAAGCCTCGTCTCGAGCCGTCCTCGGAGGTGGATGTTGAGGGTGGCGTGACGCACTTTACCAGTTGCGCCACCTTTCCTCAAAGCGCTTTGAGGAAAGGTGGCGCAACTGGTAAAGTGCGTCACGCCACCCTCAACAAAACATCGGCTTTCTGGAAGGCGCTCACCCGATTGCCGCAGAGTTACAACAAAACAGCGACTATCTGGGGTTCGACTCCCGGTAGGCCGCAAGTGGTTAACTCTGCGGCAATCAGGTGAGCGCCTTCCAAAAAGCCGATGTTTTGTTGAGGGTGGCGTGACGCACTTTACCAGTTGCGCCACCTTTCCTCAAAGCGCTTTGAGGAAAGGTGGCGCAACTGGTAAAGTGCGTCACGCCACCCTCAACAGTGGAGTCCAAGGTCGAGGAGGAGTCTAAGGCCACGGTCAAGGTGTCCAAGTCCCAGCGCAAGGACGAGTCCGAGGGCGAGCGCGTTACCGGGGGCGAGGGCGAGGTCGAGTCCGAGGTCGAGGCCAAGGTCTTGAACGAGGTCGAGTCCGAAGCGGACGTGTCCAATTTCGATGGTGAGGGTGCGGTCTTGATCGAGGCCGTGGTCTTGACCGAGGTCGAGTCCGAGGCGGACGTGCCCAAGTTCGATGGCGAGGGTGCGAAGAAGCCTCGTCTCGAGCCGTCCTCGGAAATGGAGTCCAAGGTCGAGGAGGAGCCCAAGTCCACAGTCAAGGTGTCCAAGTCCCAGCGCAAGGACGAGTCCGAGGGCGAAGGCGAGTGTGCGAAGGAGCCTTGTCTCAAGCCGCCCTCGGAGGTGGAGATCAAGGTCGAGGAGGAGTCCAAGTCCACCGTCAAGGTGTCCAAGTCCCAGCGCAAGGACGAGTCCGAGGTCGGGGGCGAGGGGGCGAAGGAGCCTTGTCTCAAGCCGCCCTCGGAGGTGGAGACCAAGGTCGAGGAGGATTCCAAGTCCACCGTCAAGGTGTCCAGGTCCAAGCGCGAGGACGAGTCCGAGGCCGAGGGCGCGAAGGAGCCTTGTAACAAGCCGCCCTTGGAGGTGGAGCCCAAGGTCGAGTCCAAGTCCGGCATCAAGTCGGTGTCCAAGTCCAAGCGCAAGGGCAAGTCCGAGGGCGATGGCGCGAAGAAGCCTCGGCTCAAGCCGGCCGAGGTGGAGTCCCAGGCCGAGGAGGAGTCCAAGCCCACGGCCAAGTCCCAGTTGGAGGAGGCTGGTTCCAAGTCGAAGCAGGCCGATGCCAAGTCGCCATCGGTCGAGTTGGTGCCATCGTTGGCGTCCGCCGCGTCGGTGTCGGCGGTTGCACCGTCCGCACCCCACTCCTCGGCTCCGGTGGCTCGGTGTTCGACTCCGGCTCCGGTGGCTGGGTCGTCGCCTTCGGGTCCGTTGGCTCCGTTGGCTCCGTTGGCTCCGTTGGCTCCGTTGGCTCCGTTGGCTCCGTTGGCTCGGTCGGCTCGGTCGGCTCCGTCGGGTACATCGGGTCCGTCGGCGTCTGCGGCGCCGTGGACGTCATCGGCATCGTCGGCGTCTGCGGCGTCTCTGGCGTCTACGGCTGCGGCGTTGGCCGCCGAGCCTAAGCCGCCGCGGGTGCGCGGTTTGAAGCGGCGCCTCGACAAGGCGAATCGTAAGTTGACCGAGGTGAATTTCGAGTCGACCGAGACCTTTTTGAAGCTACAGCGGTGCCAGCGGAGCCTGGTTGCGATGACGAGGTGCTGGGCAGAGATGGTGAACCCAGCTGCGTCCACCCGGGGCTTTGACGCCCGGTGAGGGCCTCAAGTGCGCCCTGGCGTGGGCGGGTGTGCCAGGCGAGTGCGGATGGGCCAGGTGTGGGCGGGGGTGCCAATGCTGTGTGCGGGTGTGCCAGGCGGGTGCGGGTGTGCGCGGGTGTGGGCGGGCGTCGACGCGCGCGTGCATGGGCGTGGGTGTGCGCGTGTGCGGGCATCTGCGAGTCTGCGCAGGCACGCGCGGGCACGTGCGGGCGTGTGCGGCGCAGGGGGAACCCAGCGCCGCGACGGGGAGGGTGTTGAGTGGATCCTAACAATTCGGGTGTCCCGCCCCCCCCCCCCCTGGCTTCTGCGCGGATGGACCGCTGCGGCCTCGCGAGCTCGCGCGCATGCCCGCCGCCACCACACGCTTGCCGCTACCACACCCTCGTGCTCGCGCTCGCGCTCGCGTTTGACTGATGCGGCCCCGCGAGCCCGCCAAGGGTGCCCAGGACCCATGGCTACTCAGTGGCTGCGTTACCCCGGCGCCTCAGTGCTGCGCGGCTGCGGCTCTCATGCGCCGCGTCGACCGGCTGCGCTTGGCGCCGCGCCTGGCCCCGCCCCGGTGGGTTGGCCATCGCGCTAGCTCCGGCCTGGGCGAGCCGGCGACTCGCCATTGCTGGAGCCCGGCTCTGCCCGCCTTGGGACTGAGGGTTGACCCACCAGAGGCCTCGCCGCCGGCCGCGTCGCCCCGGCCGCCCCGGCCGCCCCGGCCGCCGCCGCTGGAGCCGCCGCCGCCGCCGCCGCGGTCGCCGCCGCCACCCACGCCGTAGGCGCCGGATCCGTAGCCGCCGGATTCGCGGCCCACGAGCCCCCCAGAGTCGGCGAAGTCGCCGCCGTATCCGCCGCTGCGCGCGGCGTCGACCTCAGCGCCACTGTAGCCGCCGTAGCCGCCGTGGCCGCCGTAGCCGCCGTGGCCGCCGTAGCCGCCGTAGCCGTCGACGCCACAGCCGCCGCCGACGTCACAGCCATAGCCGCCGTGCCGCCGTAGCCGCCGTAGCCGCCGTAGCCGCCATAGCCGCCGTAGCCGCCGTAGCCGCCGCGTTCGCCGCCGCCTCTGGCGTCGACACCGCCGCTCCCGCCGCCGCGGTCGTAGCGGAACCCCCGACTGTGGCCGTGGCCGCCGCCGCCTTGGCCGCCGCCGCCACAGCCGCCCCCGCCGCCGTGGCCGCCGCCGCCTTGGCCGCCGCCGCCTTGGCCGCCGCCACCACCGCCGCCGCCGCCGTGGCCGCCTTGGCCGCCGCCGCCACCGCCGCCGCCGTCGTGGCCGCCTTGGCCGCCGCCGCCACCGCCGCCGCCGCCGTGGCCGCCGCCGCCACCGCCGCCGCCGCCTTGGCCGCCGCCGCCACCGCTGCCGCCGCCGTGGCCGCCGCCGGCGTAGCTGCCGCCGTGGCCGCCGCCGCCGTGGCCGCCGCCGCCGTGGCCCCCGCCGCCGTGTTAGTGGCCGTTGCCGCCGTAGCCGCCGCCATTGCCGCCGTCGCCGCCGTAGCCGTCGCCGCCGTAACCGTCGCCGTCGTAGCCGCCGCAGCGGGTTGACCATCCGCCGCCGTCGCCACCATCGAAGCCGCCACCACCACCGGCCCCGCCACCGCCACCGCCGCCACCGCCGCCACCATCGCCGGCACTGTCGCCGGCGCCTCGGCCACAGCCTCGGCCTCGGTAGCGGGCCGAGGGCGAGGCTGGCTCGCCCCGACTGGCGCGGGCGGCCTCGGCGGCCTCGGCGGCCTCGGCGGCCTCGGCGGCCTCGGCGGCCTCGGCGGCCTTGGCGGCCTCGGCGGCCTCGGCGGCCTCGGCGGCCATGGTGGCCTCGGCCTCTGCGGCCTTGGCGACCTCGGCGCCCTCGGCGCCGTCGACGCCCTTGGCGGCCTCGGCGGTGGCGGCCTCGGCGGTGGCGGCCTCGGCGGCCTCGGCGGCCTCGGCCTGCGCCCGCTGGGCGGCGTGCTCCTCCTGCAGGGCGCGCGCGGCGGCCTCGGCCTGCGCCCGCTTGATTGCGTCCTCTGGGAAGTCGTCGAACCAGTAGTGTGGCACTCCGCAGTCCGCCTCGGCCACGGCGGCGGGTGGGGTGGAGTCGGCGCCAGACCCGCCATCGGGGCAATCGGGCGCTGCGGTGGCCGTCATATTCGGCGGTCGCGTTCCGGGTCAATCCACACCCCAGCTCGGCCCAACCTAACGGGTTTCCCCCTGACCCCGCCCGCCCCTCGTGGTCCCCGTGGCACGGGGCGCGCGTGGGCGAATGGTTGCCGGGGGGGGGGCAGTGGCACGCGCGCCGGCCGGGGTACCCCCGCAGACGCTGGGGCGCGGCCGCCGCCCAGGCGCGCGCTGGCGCTGGCCTGGGGCCGACGCCGCGGCGTGCCCGGCGTGCCCGGCGTGCCCGGCGTGCGCGCGGTGCGCGCGCGTGCGCGCGGTGGACCTGGCCGGGTGCGCCGCGCTGGCCAGGATCGGGCGCGCCTTCGCAGGGTGCCTGGCGCTCGAGGCGGTGGACGCGTCGGGCTGCGGGCTTCCCGGCGCTGGCGTCGATCGGGCGCGGCGCCTTTGGGGGCTGCCTGGCGCTGGCGTCGCTCGACGTCTCGGGCTGACCGGCGCTGGCGTCGATCGGCCGAGGCGCCTTGGGGGGGTGCATGTGGGTGGGGTACCGGTACGAGGAGCTGCCTTTGACATTCAATCGAGTCGCCATGGCCTTCCTGGGCCACGTGTCACTTGGATAGTCGCTCAACTACAATTCAGTCCGACTCCTCGACTTTGAGCACAGGTTTCCCGTGGTGTATTGGCTGCCGGTGTCACCGAGCCCTGCGTGACCCACGGGGACGGGTCTCACTGAATGCACACGTGCCGACTCGGTGACGGTCATGGCACTGCGCTCACACTGGGTTCGCTGCACTCGCACTGGACTCGCTGCACCACCTCACATGCACTGCGTCACACCCACGTACTCCACCTTCCACAACGGGTGTCCTGCCACCACCGCCGCCAAGGCGGCGGAGGCTGCTGACACGGCGGAGGCTGCTGACACGGCGGAGGCCGCTGCGGACGCCTGGGGGTCAGGATGGGTCGGTGTCACCGAGTCGAAAACGGCGACGATCGACGTTGCCACGCGCAGCATGAGAGGCAGGAAGACGCATTCGATCGGCACCCATTCACGCCAAGCCTGGTGGAAGGAAAATGCACCGGTGGGGTCGACTCGCCACACATGTGTGTTGGTTGCCCCAGTGCCACTTGGGTCACATGCACTGTCGATGAGCTGGATCTGTGCACTGTCTGACCCCTCTCCATTGTCCATGGCCGAGCGCATGCCGATCCCGTTGCGGTCGCAGATGTGACCGACCACCTTGGCCGTCTCGCACGACGTCGTGTAGCCTCGGTGGTTGTCCTCGTCCACTTCGATTTGGCCAACAAGGGTTGTGCTGACGGGGAAGACCTGGTCACCGCGGCGCCTGCTGGGCCCCTCGGCACAGTCGTTGCGTCCCAGCTCGTGGATGGTGTTGGCGATGTCCGGGCGACCGAGTTCGTTGGCAATGAGACTCACAATGGCGCCGATGCACTTGAGCTCGCGCGCCTTGCGTATCACGATGGGGTGATCCTTGTTGGGGGGCGAGAGGCATGGCAGACAGGCACGCTCGCCCGCGAACTTGGAGTCCGCTGAAAACTGGTAGTACGCGTTGCCTTGGCAATTGGCGCACTGTGCGCTCTTCTGGGGCTCGTAGGTGCCTGCGGCCCTGGCGTGCGCGGCGCACAGCTGGTTTATGCGCCCGTTGGCCCCCTTGTAGCTGGCCGTCACCTTGACCCCGATTGGGCACTTGGTGCAGGGGAATCTCACTGTGTGCGTGCCTGCGGCCCTGGCGTGCGGGCCGCACAGCTGGTCCATGCGCCCGTTGGCGCCATTGTACCTGGCCATTACCTTGGCCCCGGTTGGGCACTTGGTGCAGGGGAATCTCACTGTGTGCGTGCCCGCTTCCCTGGCGTGCGAGGCGCACAGCTGGTTCATGCGCCCATTAGCCCCCGTGTACCTGGCCGTCACCTTGGCCCCGATTGGGCACTCGGTGCACGGGCAGAGGACCGTGTGCGTGCCTGCGGCGTTGGCGTGCGCAGCACAGAGTGTGTTGTAGCAACCATCGACTCCCTTGTAGCTCCCTGACAACTTGGCCCCCGCGGGGCACTCGACGCACAGGTGCGCACGGGCAAGCACCACTGGCACAGGACCACTTGGTTGGAGTGTGCCAGCGGAGTCGCAGGCGGGGGCGCGCGCCATGGGGACGGTCACCGGGCTCATTATGCCCCCGTCGCCAATCGCGTCGATGTCAACACATTCTCCCCGCCCGGGCGGCGGCTTCCGTCCTGCGCAGACCCCGCTCGGCATTGTCCCATCACAAAAACCGAGACGGGTAATCTGACAATCGAGTCATGTGACCCGCAAGTCTCACAGTGTGCACATGCGCCGACTCGGTGGCGGTCACAGCACTGCGCTCACACTGGGTTCGCTGCACTTGCACTGGGCTCGCTGCACCCGCCCACTCGAGGCCGACATGCCGACAGCTCTGTGGCGCCCGTGCGCGCACTCGGCCCGGGGGACTACGGGGCGCGTGCTCCTCCAGCGCCCCGGTAAACCACTCGCGAGGCAGTCGTGGCACACAGGCGACATCCAAGAGGGTCGGTGCGCACACCTTGGGTGGGCGCATGCCCTGGTCGGGCGCACACCTTGGTCGAGCTCGGACCTCGGTCAGTGCGCTCGCCTTGGTCAAGCTCGGACCTTCGTCGGTGTGCACACTTTGTTCGGTGCGCACACATTGGTCGAGCTTGGACCTTGGTCGATGCGCACACATTGGTCGAGCTCGGACCTTGGTCAATGCGCACACATTGGTCGAGCTCGGAACACTCCGGAAGCACGCCCACAACATAGCCACGAGCCAAGCACGGCTAGCTACCACGGGTCACAGGCACAACACAACCCAACCACGAGCCCAGCACGCGCCCACAACCCAACCACGAGCCAAGCACGCGTCGACGGGCGTGGCCCCTCGCCTCGAGCCTCTCAGCGGTCGGGTTCGAAAACATGCGCGACGCTGCGGGGCGGCCGATCCCACGACCGAATGGCAGTGCCCCAGGCCCCTGTCGCCAGTCGCCATTGGAAGGTCCAGTGCCGCTCGCCGGTCGGCCGCAGGTTCACCTTGAACCGGAAGCCGAAGAGGATCGACTCGAAGGGTGGGTCGCCTGCGAACTTGAGCATGCGGAAGAAGTTTGCAGTAGGCGCGGGGGAGTCGAGGCCAAGCAGCACGGCCGCGGCCTTGGTTTGGTCCGGGAAGGGGTCTGGGCTGGCCGGGTTGTAGACGGGCATCGCATCGCGCCCGGCCACGGAGGGTGGGGTGGGGTCGGCGGCAGGCGCGCCATCGGGGCAATCGGGCGCTGCGGTGGCCGTCATATTCGGCGGTCGCGTTCCGGGTCAATCCACACCCCAGCTCGGCCCAACCTAACAGGGTTTCCCCCTGAACCCCCCCCCCCCGTGGTCCCCGGTGGCACGGGGCGCGCGCGGGCGAATAGTTGCCGGGGGGGCAGTGGCACGCGCGCCGGTCGGGGTACCCCCGCAGACGCTGGGGCGCGGCCGCCGCCCAGGCGCGCGCTGGCGCTGGCCTGGGGCCAACGCCGCGGCGTGCCCGGCGTGCCCGGCGTGCCCGGCGTGCGCGCGGTGCGCGCGAGTGCGCGCGGTGGACCTGGCCGGGTGCGCCGCGCTGGCCAGGATCGGGCGCGCCTTCGCAGGGTGCCTGGCGCTCGAGGCGGTGGACGCGTCGGGCTGCGGGCTGCCCGGCGCTGGCGTCGATCGGGCGCGGCGCCTTTGGGGGCTGCCTGGCGCTGGCGTCGCTCGACGTCTCGAGCTGACCGGCGCTGGCGTCGATCGGCCGAGGCGCCTTGGGGGGGTGCGTGTCGCTGGCGCGCGTCGACGTGTCGCGCTGCGCGGCGCTGGCGTCGATCGGCCGCGCCGCGTTCGAGGACTGCGCCTCGCTGGCCAGCCTGGACGTGGGCGGCGCGCTGGCCGTGGTCGGCCGGCGGGCCTTCCGGCGGAGCGGGCTCGCCGCGCTCGACCTCTCGGTGTGCGGCGCGCTGCGGCGGCTGCGCGCGCTGGCCTTCGAGGCGTGCGCCGGGCTGCGGCGCGTGCGCCTCGGCGCGGCGCTCGAGGCGGTGGGCGGCCGCTGCTTCGGCCGCTGCGCCTCGCTCACGTCGCTCGACGTGTCTGGCTGCGCGGCGCTGCGCTCGGTGGGCCGGCGGGCGTTTGAGGCCTGCGGGTCGCTGCGCTCCGCCGACTTCTCCGGCTGCGTCGCGCTGGCTCGGCTGGGCGCGGAGGCGTTTGCGGCGTGCGGCCGGCTGGGCTGGGCGAGCTTCGCCGGCTGCGCGGCGCTGCGCTCGCTGGGCGCGCGCTGCTTCGCAAACTGCGAGGCGCTCGCGGCGCTCGACCTGTCGGGCTGCGTGGGGCTGGTGCGCGTCGGCGCAGCCGCGTGCCGCGGCTGCGACGCGCTCGCCGCGCTCGACCTGTCGGCGTGCGCCGCGCTGCGCCGGGTGGGGGCCGAGGCGTTCCGCTTCTGCGGCTCGCTCGCGTCGGCGCGCCTCTGCGGCTGCGCGTCGCTGCGGCGCCTCGGCGCGTCGGCCTTTGGCGGATGCCGCGCGCTGGAGTCGGTCGACCTCTCGGGCTGCGGCGCGCTGGGGCGGGTGGGCGGCGGCGCCTTTGCCGGCTGCGTGCGCCTGCGGGCGTTCGCGCTCGGCGGCCGCGCGCGGCTGGCGGTGGGGCCCCGCGCGTTTGCGGGGTGCGTGGCGCTGCGCTGGCTCGACCTGGCCGGCGACCGGCTCTGGGCGCGGCTCGCGCGGCTGGCCCTCGAGGGGTGCCGCGCCCTGCTGCGGGCGGATCTGCCGCCGCGGGGGCAGCTGGCCGACGGCGCCTTTGCGGGCTGCCTCGCGCTTGGGGCAGTGCGGTTTGCGCCGCCTGGGCGGCCGGGCGAGCGGGCCGCGCCGCGCGACCACGGCGGGCTCGCGCTCGGCCGCGTGCCGGCGCGTGTGCGGCTGGCGCGCGGCGCCTTCGCCGGCTGCGCGGCGCTGGCCGGCGCCGCCGTCGGCGTGCGCGGCCACGGCTGGGCGCGCGCGCGCGAGCGGATGCGCCTGCGCCAGCTGGCGCTCTACTGGCACGAGCTGGCGGGGGGCGGCTGCGCGCCGGGCGGCGCCTGGGCGGCGCGCGACCGGCGCGCCTTTGAGGCGGAGTTTGGCGGCGGGCGGGGCGCGCCAGGCGCGGGTCAGGCGCCGGGGGGCCAGTCGGGCCAGCGCGCCAGCCGGGGCTGAACCCGTCCGTTGCTGCCCGGGCCTCGCCGCGGTCGACCGGACCGCCAGGCTCAACCCCCAAGCCGTGGGGGGCGCCGCCGCTGCCGACGGCGGAGCGACCCTGCACCCTGGGGAACCGGTTCCGCCATGGGGCTCGACCCACGGCCAACTCCGCTGTCGCTGTTTCTTCACACCGCCGCCAACGCCGCCGCCGTCACCACCTCCCCCATCAACGCAGCCACCATCGCCACCACCGCCGTCACCGCCCGGGGGTCGCCCCTCCAGGGGCGTCAACGGCTTGCGTCCGGGGGAACTGGATCGAGGCGCGCCGCTGCAGGCACGTCCCCGAGTCTGCAAGTACCACATGGGCACACCTGGGAGGGGTTGTCCTCGTTGACGACGAGAGTTGCGCTGCGCAGCCATAGCTCGCGTGCAAACGACATTTGGGGGAACCCGCCACTGAAGCGGACGTCGCCCCGCCAGGAGCGCGATCGCAGCACGGAACGGCTAGCTACCACGGGTCACAGGCACAACACGCCACAAGCACGCGCCCACACGCGCGCCCACAGCACTCCGCAAGCACGCGCCCACAACACACACAGGCACGCGCCCACAACACAACCATGAGCCAAGCACGCATCGACGGGCGTGGCCCCCCGCCTCGAGCCTCTCAGCGGTTGGGTTCGAACACACGCGTGACGCTGCGGGGCAGCCGATCCCACGACCGGATGGCAGTGCACCAGGCCCCCGTTGCCAGTGTTGAGGGTGGCGTGACGCACTTCACCAGTTGCGCCACCTTTCCTCAAAGCGCTTTGAGGAAAGGTGGCGCAACTGGTAAAGTGCGTCACGCCACCCTCAACAAAACAGCGACTATCTGGGGTTCGACTCCCGGTAGGCCGCAAGTGGTTAACTCTGCGGCAATCGGGTGAGCGCCTTCCAGAAAGCCGATGTTTTGTTGATGGTGGCGTGACGCACTTTACCAGTTGCGCCACCTTTCCTCAAAGCGCTTAGAGGAAAAGTGGCACAACTGGTACAGTACGTCACCTTTCCTCTACAAAACATCGGCTTTCTGGAAGGCGCTCGCCCGATTGCCGCAGAGTTAACCACTTGCGGCCTACCGGGAGTCGAACCCCAGATAGTCGCTTTGTGCCACTTTTCCTCTAAGCGCTTTGAGGAAGATAGTCGCTTTGTGCCACTTTTCCTCTAAGCGCTTTGAGGAAAGGAAGCGCAACTGGTAAAGTGCGTCACGCCACCCTCAACAGCCAGTCGCCCTTGGAAGGTCCAGTGCCGCTCGCCGGTCGGCCGCAGGTTCACCTTAAATCGGAAGCCGAAGAGGATTGACTCGAAGGGCGGGTCGACTGCGAACTTGAGCATGCGGAAGAAGTTTGCAGTGGGCGCGGGGGAGTCGAGGCCAAGCAGCACGGCCGCGGCCTTGGTCTGGTCCAGGAAGAGGTCTGGGCTGGCCGGGTTGTAGACGGGCATCGCATCGCGCCCGGCGGCGGGGGAAGCGGGGTGGAGGTTGGGCAGCTGGACCGACAACGCGGGCGGGCCGGGCTCGGCTGCGTTGGGCTCGTCGGGCTCGTCGGGCTCGTCCTCCTCGGCCTCGGGCACGTTGGGGTCGACGGTGCAACCTGCTTGCTCGCCGTCCTCGGACTCGTCGGACTCGTATGCCTCGCCCTCTTCGGACTCGGGCGCCTTGGGGTCGACGGTGCCATCTGCTAGCTCGTCGCCCATTGGGAGTGCGTGGGGCGGCTCGGCGCTCGGCGGGGGCGGCTCGGCGCTCGGCGAGGGCGGCTCGGCGCTCGGCGGGGGCGGCTCGGCGCTTGGCGGGGGCGGCTCGGCGCTCGGCAGGGGCAGCTCGCCCTGGGTGGTCGGCTCGTCGCCGCTCGGAGGGAGCAGCTCGAGGTGTCCGCTCTCCTGGTGC
>Ga0335398_10008353_pt1 | contig 12303 bp, 14 predicted proteins | sample BON03_FD_205742 | JGI IMG/M metagenome (GOLD analysis project Ga0335398, IMG submission 205742) | Freshwater microbial communities from Lake Bonney liftoff mats and glacier meltwater in Antarctica - BON-03 (spades assembly) (version 2) | ecosystem: Environmental > Aquatic > Freshwater > Ice >...
AAGTACACGGGTGCTTTTTCGGCCCCACTGGCCCTGTGCCAGTGAACCGCAGGTTTGGAAACTCAACAACAGCGGCACGAACCCGACAGGTCTGTCCCCGCTAGCTTTACGCTAGTGGAACAGAGGTTTGACAACTGTGATGAACGACAACGCACAGCCTCTTTTCCATTCCCGCTAATTGAACTTCGCTTCTTATGATGACAGGACGATTATGATGACAGGACGATAAGAAACACAAATTGCGATTCATCGTCCTGTCATCAATCGTCCTGTCAAACAATTGATAACTCCGATGGGACTCATGCGATTCATGGGATTTATGCGTCCTGCCCCAAGCATCCTGTCAAACGTTGATAAAGAGACCGTTTGAATCAATGATCGGTGCCACCTTAAGCACCAGCGTTTACCTCGCTAAAATGCGGGGCGTTGCCCACGCGGTTAAATGATGAAACTTGTGCATGGGTGCTTACAGTACACCCGTCGCTCCGCCGACGGGCAGGTTTCTCACTTTGCCGCTTTAGTGCCACTCGTGACTGCACGTCGTCTTGCACTTAGCCATTCCAACGCAGTCTCGGGATGACTTTCGTGACCGCCGTCAAAGATTGTGATGATCGATTCCTGTGATCGCCGACGCAGATAAATCTTTTGTTCGAGTGTCGCGTCTTGCACAGAATCAGATGCCAGCGGTGATTTCAATTTCTTCAACTCACTCAGTTCGACAATTTCTTTTTCAGAGATGACCGCGTCGCCATGCGTTTCTGCGATCGCGTTGAAGGCGGTCAGCGAATGTCGAATCGGCACGGAGCCTGTGTGACCATCTTCAACTCCCGCCCAGATGCTCACCGGCAAATCTCCAACGCGTGATAAATGAAAGACTGGCGATCGATCTCGGTAGTCCGCATCAATTGCAATGGAAGTTCCTGGCGCGCCGCCAAGGCTTTGTTCGATCATCATCGCGTACTTCTGCGGCTTGCCATTCTTGGTATGGAATCGATGCCATTCGGCAAGATCCGTCGGTCCGACCCAGGCTGAGACAGCACTGAACTGATCCGGGTGATGCCCAGCCATCAGCAGTGCCATGTGACCTCCACCAGAAACACCAGCCACATAGATTCTCCGTGGATCAACATTCCATTGCTGTTTAGCGAAAGTGATGGCATCAAGCACGTCCTGTCGCGCGTATTTGGAACCACATGCCTTGGGAGACTGATTGATTCCTCGGAAATTCGGATGCAGCCAGATCCAGTTTCGCGCAGCACAGGCTTTCAGCCATTTGGAATTATCCTGCTGATAGTCGCTGCTCCAGGAATGCAGAAACACCAGCAGTGGTGTCGGCTGATCAGCCGCATTCGGCGGTGCCCAGTGCAGTAGATGTTGTCGCTCGCCGTCGAGCGAACTGACTGTTTCGCCGTGCTTTGTACGTGGCAATTCCGTTGCCTGGCAGCACGGAAAGCCGACAACAAGGAACACTGCGAGATAAAACGCTATTCTGCCTGACCGCTGATTCATTCGAATTTCCTGACTGATTTCCACAACGCAATTCCAGCGTGACAGGGTATTGTGCCAGGTCTGTCGTTTACAAGTGGCGTGGTCGAAATCCTTCCTGCTGTGAATCAACCATTATGAGTTGACCGAAATCGGTTGCAATCCTGTTACGGTCTGCAATCCTTCGCGAATTACTAAACTGATTCGCTGTTTCGGAAAGTTACTTTATGAAGTTCGCAATCTGCCAGGAATTGTACGAAAACACTGAATGGTCCGAACAATGTCGGCTTATTGCAGAAGCCGGCTACACAGGCATAGAAGTCGCGCCGTTTGCGATTTCGGCCGACCTTGCATCTGTGCCAGTCTCAGTCTTTGAAGGCATGAAACAGGAAGCTGAGCGGCATGGTCTGGAAATCATTGGCCTGCATTGGCTGCTGGCAAAGACCACAGGTCTGTATCTGACCAGCCCAGACCCTGCAATCCGCAAGGCCACTGCCGACTACCTGATGCTGCTGGCGCGAGCGTGCCGCCAACTGGGTGGACACATCATGGTCTTCGGTTCACCGCAGCAACGCAGTCTGTTGCCAGGGATCTCGAAGCAACAAGCGGCGGAATTTGCCGCAGATGTCTTTCGCCAGGCCGCACCTGCATTCGCAGACAACGAAGTTGTTCTTTGTCTCGAACCACTAACGGCCAAAGAAACAGACTTCATCAACACCTGCGACGAAGCGTTGGAGATTGTTCGCCTTGTTGATCATCCATCGATGGCTCTGCATCAGGATGTGAAGGCAATGTTGGGCGCAGAATGGACTCCAATTCCCAAAATTATTGATCGTCACAAAAAAAATTGTAAACATTTTCACGTCAATGATTCCAACCTGCTCGGCCCCGGAATGGGATCGACGGACTACCATCCAATCTTCCGCGCGCTCATCGAATCGAACTATCGCGGATGGGTTTCTGTGGAGGTCTTCGACTACAGTCCCGGCGCCCAAAACATCGCCGTACAGAGTTTGAACTATATGCGATCTGTGCTTGACGATCTGCGTCGTGACGGGGTCACAGAGAAGGCCTGAGTCGAGACAGGACAGAATTCAAGATGCGTTTGATGCTGAAAAATACAGAGTTTTTAAAACATATGCCTGTGCCTGGAATGTTGTCTGCTGTGAAAACAGACTCCTGCTGAACTGACATTGCCGCAGCATTCATGACGTGACTCACAACGACTCCATCGATAGAGCCTATCGATTCAAAATCATGATCGTGTTGATGCATTGAAGCTGGCGCGATATTGAAGTTGGAGTCTCAAAGTCATGGCCAATGATCATGCAGGATGCGCATACGATGAGATCTATGTTGTCGTACTGATTATGAAAAAAAATTTCTGAGAAGTCTGGAAACACGCGGAACAGTCTTGCGTTATTCATTCGATTACCTACGATTCCGATCACTTGGTGGTTGAAAGATTCAACATCAGTAATTCAGGATGACTGACACGACAGTGTGATCATCAACAACGATCTCAAAATCGAAGTACTGAAGACTGTTAGAAGTTTTGAAACCAGGGACTGAATGGACGTGGCGAAGGACTTGCCTTCAAGCAACCTCAAGACGGTCATCAGTGAAGAATGGAATCTGCATCATCAAGATCGAAATGAACTTGATGGGCTGATGTTTTGGTCTGTGGTGGTCCTGTTTGTTTCTAAGCCCGGTAAGCTTTGGCAGGACGGCCACTCTAGTTCAAACTTATTTGGAGGAACGTACTGTGGCAAAGAAAGCTGCAAAGAAGGCCGCGAAGAAAGCACCAGCTGCACCAGCTGCACCAGCTAAAAAGGCTGCTAAGAAGGCTGCAAAGAAGAAGTAGTCCTAACGACTTCTTCGGAGGAATCTTCCGGCGGCTGGTGGTCTTTGACTACCAGCCGTTTTCGTTGCGCGCTATGTCGTGCAACAACTGCAGTTGACAGTAAGTAGCAACTTTCTTAAAACCCAGTCGTCTGATCGCCGATGAACGGTATGACAGACGAATTTCCTGTCTTCGCGTGTTAACGAAGACAACGGGTAGGGAAACCGTCATTTGAGTAAAGTCGCGCGGCGCGTATTGCGTGCTGTGCCGACATCAATGCGGACGCGTTTCCATGTCAGCAGCGGCCAAAGCCGAAGCCATTCATTCACTGCGCCGGCAGTTACTGGCTTCTCAGCGAATGCAGACTGTTCAGCAGATTCTGCCGACAGGCCTGACATCGCTGGATGCCATACTTCCGCACGGCGGGTTGCCAGCAGGTTCACTTATCGAATGGATCTCTGAGGATGCTGGTCTGAAGGCGGCATCGATAGCATTGAAATCCATCGTGCCAATGATGACTTTGCACGGCTGTCTGGCAATAGTTGATGAACACCATGAATTCTATGCTGATTCCGCACGCAGTCATGGGATTCCGTTGTCTCGAATGCTGCTGATTCGACCTGTGTATGCAGCGTCAGGTGTGCAAGCGGCGTTCGGGCTCGCTCAAGCGACAACCAGCCGCAGCCGATTCGTGCGACAGGCCTCCGCCGCGCACAGCGACGCACTCTGGGCGTTGGAACAAACGGCCCGATGTCCTGGTGTGCGTGTCGTTCTGATGTTTCTGGAACAGGCCTCATCTGCAGTTATGCGACGTCTGCAGCTTGCGGTGGAACGCAGTGGCGTCACAATTGTGCTGATTCGTCCGGCCAGCATTCTGAATCAACCTTCATTTGCAGACCTGCGACTGTACGTTACAACAGTGAAACCCGCGCTGGCTGGCATCACTGAACGGCGTCAACTGAAAGTTCAACTGCTGCGTTCGCGTCACGGACTGCAGCACACTGGACACGCTCTACTGGAAGTCGAACATGAAACGGGTGCTGTGCATTCGATTTCCGAACTGGCCGATTCAAAGCCTGCAACATCGCCTGCGTTCTGAGGGCGTTTGTCCGTCAGCACTCGCGCTGCATACAGCAGCACCGGGAAATGTGGATTCGACCGCGCCTCGCAAAACGACTGACATCGACGACGATCTCAAATTTGTCCGCGCAGTGTTTCCGTCGGCCAACGGTGGTCCATGCATCCTTGCCGTATCGCGCGATGCGTGGATGGCTGGTGTGCGACCCGGAATGCCTCTGGCAGAAGCTCGCAGCATGGCTCAGCCATTGACGATAACTCCACGAGCTGTCCATCGCACATCCACGCAAAACCGAACGCGCTCGAACACAGGTAAATCTGCAACTTTGCGACCGACTGTCGCAGCGTCAACGAAAGAGCTTGTTTCATTTCATCAGTGGACATCATCTGCCGATCGTCGCACGCTGGCCGCTGTGGCTGAGCTGACTCGTCGGTACGCGCCAGTCGTCGGATTGGATTGCATGCCACTGCCGGACAGTTTGCTGTTAGACATCACGGGTTGCGGTCCCCTGTTTGGCGGTGAAGCGGCATTGGCCGAACTCTTGTTGCGTGATCTGAAACTCGCTGGCTGGACCGGACGCATTGCTATTGCCGACACGATCGCCGCCGTTTGGGCGTTGACTCATACAGAACACGCAGCTCCGGAAGTACGGCGGTCAACACAAATATCAACTTCGAACACGTCAACTTCAAACGCGGCGCGGCGAAATGCATCGAGGGCCGGTGAAAACGCACAACTGTACGAACTGCCGATTCAAATCATTCCGCCCGGCATGCAGCCACAGGAAATCGCGCGCCTGCCAATCGCCGCATCTCGACTGCCGCTCAAAGATCTGCAGATCCTGGCCCATCTTGGAATTCGGTCGATCGCTCAACTGCTCTCCTTGCCGCGTGAAGATTTACCGTCGCGGCTTTCGCAGGTGGCGGTGGAGCGAGTTCATCAATTGCTCGGGCTGACGGAAGAATCCATCATTCCGTTGCCGGAATCCAATCCTGTGGCTGCTGTCTGGAATTCGGAGTTTCCGGCGAAGAGCTTTGACGACATTCGACAGGTGCTACAGCATCTTGTGGAAAGCATCGCCGAGCAAATTGAACGCCGTCGAATCGCCTGCAGTGTTTTGATCAGCGAACTTACCTGCGCCTCGGGGAACAAGCTGACACTGTCTGCCGGCGTCGTGAAACCGACGCAATCCGCTGAGCTGATGTTTGAAGTACTTGGCCTGCGACTGGAAACACTGCCGCTGACGGAGCCTGTGTCGGCGATTTCGATGACCGTACAAACTGTGCCGATTCCTGTTTCACGCCAACGAGACCTGTTTAGTCCGACGGAACACATTCGTCCTCAGGAGGAACTGGCAACTCTCATTGCGCGGCTGAGCAATCGCATGGGACCGCAGTCGGTCAGTACCGTCAGAATTCAAGCGGACCCCCGACCGGAACATTCTCTTGTGCTGGATCCCGTTATCGCCAATGCCGATTCCACTGAGCGTGCTCCGCAGTCGGAACATATTCTGCAGCGGCTGACGGAGCCTGATCCGGACGCCATCAACAATACTGAACGCACTCTTCCACGACCATTGCGGTTATTGGCAACTCCACAACAGATCGCGGGTCGCGACAGCGAAGATCGTCCTCCCGAACGGATTTCGATACTTGGCCAACAAAGACGAATCGTCGAGCTCCACGGCCCGGAACGAATTCAGACGGCATGGTGGACTGACAAGCCGTGTCATCGCGATTATTTTCGTGCGATCACAGAGACTGGTGCCCAGCTATGGATCTACCGTGATCTTCAGACGGGCATTTGGTATCTGCATGGTCTGTTTGATTGAGCCACAACGCTGCCAGCACGCTCAGCAGTGACGAGCCCACGACAGGGCGTGCCGATGGATAGATCTTGTTGCCTGGCCACGATGTGATGGCTTCTCATTCTTCAACTGCCACCGAGGCTCTGTCGAATATCCTTGAGCAACAGCATCAGGTGTAGTTTATCAATTGGCGATACTTCGAAGCCAAACTTCCGGTAAAACGAAGTCGCCTGCTCGTCTTTGGCGTGAACAACCATCGCCCGCAACCCACCGATATCGGCCGCTTGTAAAGTTCGTAGCAACGCATCTTTGAGAAGACCTTTTCCAAGGCCGTGCCCTTGCTCCGAAACATCAACCGCAAGACGCGCCAGCAGAATGATTGGAATCGGATGCTGTGGCAGCCCTTTGCGGACGCGATCTGTACTGGCTCTGTGTTCGATACTTCCGAATGCCAGCGAGTAAAAACCTGCAATGCGATTGTCGCGGCAGGAAACATAAGTTCTTGCGGCGCCGGACTGGTGATTCGTCCATGCGAATCGAAGCAGGTATTCATTCAGTTGTTCATTGCCACAATCAAAGCCATCGAGTTTATGTGATTTCAGCAGTGGAACCGGAGCTCGCAGTTCTCCGCTAGTCATCAAAAACTCCACTCTCAGAAAACAGCTTACTCAAAGCCTTGATCTTCTTTGGTGGAGCATCAAGCGCTGCACAGAATTTTCGCCACTGCAATTTACTGAGCTGGAATTGACTATGATCAGCAAGAATCGCCTTTGCCTCGTCGTAGGCTTTTCCGAGCACAAAGCTGCTGACGGTCGTATTGAGTGTCATCGCCGCCCTTTCGATCACGTCTTTTTCGTGCTGGCTGATTCGGATATTCAGTCGAGCGGGTTTACTTTCACTTGCGTTTGCCATTGGAGTATTTCACTTCTGCATTTGCGGAATCAATCATGTCAGCACATTGTATGTACGGAAATAACCTCAGGCAACAGGAGAATATGAAATCTTGGTTTGGACCCAGTGCTTGCAGTCGCCACAAGTCGATATTATTCTGGCTGTTGTTCGCGTTTCCCTGTGGGCTCATCACGCGGAGCGATGATGGCGACATCGGATCAGTCCAGCACGGACTCTTCAGAATACTCGGATTCGCTTTCGTCAAACACGGACTGATGCGAAGACATATCCAGTTCCCAGATCGAATCCATTCTTGAGCCATCAGAATCGTCATCTGGAAGTTCAAGCCCCGCAAAGACCCCTGGAGTTTTGGCGGCATCATCGCGCTCGCTTGTCTCCGCCGTTTTTTCATCTCGAATCAGCAACAATCCACAGCACGAGACATCGTGGCCTTTCACCTGCACACGAAGTTGTGGCCACACCGAGGATTTCGTGACGATCTCACAGCCGCCGGGCATGATAAGAATCGTATCGCCCGGCAAAGCCGCCTCAATGCCGGGATGCCAGTACATGGCGGTCGGTGCCTGAAGCTCATACTCCGAATCCGGCGTGAGTTGATGTTCCATCGCGCGGTAGCCGATGATCTCGGCCTGATCGGCTAACTGCCATTCCGTCGGCATCCCTAATTTGTCATAGATGCGCCGAACTTTAGGCCAGACATCTTTCAGTTTCTGGCCGGTTCTGGAAAAGTACATTCCCGTCGCGTGTATCAGCACGGCTTTTTTATGAGCTTCCCACAACTCTTCCGGCACTTGATTCAGGCACACGGTTCGGCTGACAGCCACATGCAGTCCCCAGCGTTTGGCGATGCATGAAACCGTCGCGTACGATTCGATCGGGTCTTCGCTATAGGACCAATGACGGTATCGAATGTTACGTCCGTCTGCGCACACTTGAATGCGAACGGGTGTGACGGTGCGGCGAATCAGGCGATGGCTGAGTTCACCGGCCACCGACGCTTCTGAAACGCCCGGCCGAATATGGCCTGCGGAGATTTCAACAGCGTGAACAAGGACTTTGCTGAGTCGCCGAATTCGATCCACTTCAAGATCTGTCAGCGGCTGCCGCAGCCGTACGATATCCTTTGCAACGTTGCGAGTTCCTTCAACTCCGGAATCGCTGACAACCTTGCGACCTCGACAAAGATCCTCCACCAGCGCGGCGTGTGGCTGGAACCATTCGCGTTGCTTCAACTGAAATCCCAAACCGAAAGCTTCGCGTTCAAACAACTGAGCGGAATCGACCGCGTTAGTTGCGAACAGGCGAGCGTCGTCAGTGACGAACAGACTGGTCTGGCAACCTTCCATCGTATAACGCGCTGGATCGGCTCCAGCAGTGAACCAGGCAATGTTGGCGTGATCCTGGAGCAACAAAGCATCCGCACCGGTCGCCTCCAGCAGCGTTCGAACTCGCGCATGTTTTTCGTCCACATCCGCAAGACGGTGCTTATCCAGGACAAGGCAACGGCGGCGCACAGCTTCATCCGATTGGCCCGCGCTCATGCGGATTTCTCCTTAAACTCTCGCGATGTGATGGAACTTCGATTTCCTGCCGTCAGACCGCAGTCACCGATGTCTATGCCTTAAGACTATAATGCGGCAAACAATTTCGCCACTGTTTGATTGCAAGGAAGTGCCATGAGTCGCATCAAATCTTATGATTTTGAGGGTTTTCAGGTGAGAACGACTCAATCGACCGCAAAAAATCAGCCACTGAGGCTGTGCGACGTTCAGGAAGTTTCGCCAGACACCATAAGCACAGCTCATCAAGGTGTGGGAAAATCCCGGAACGCAAGCGCGAAGGTGGAACCGGTGACTGACTGACGATCTGAGCCAGCACATCCGGAATTCGCGTCGCCTCAAACGGAGGATGCCCGGTCAACAGCGTAAAAAGCAGTGCGCCCAGGCCGTAGACATCTGTGCGATGATCGATCGAGCCAAAGACGGGATCAGTTTGCTCTGGTGCCATCCATGGTGCAGATCCGGCAAGAGTGGCGTCTGAATTGATTGTTGAAGTCGTCGTTCGCGCCAATCCAAAATCCGTGATCACAACGCGATCATCAGATGACACCAATACATTTGCAGGCTTCAGGTCGCAATGAACAACGCCAGCCTCATGGACAACATGAAGCGCCTCCGCCACCTGAATGATCCAACGCACGGCTTGATCGACGGCTGGCACCTCTTCAGCAATCTTGTCTGCAAGGTTCTGGCCTTCGATAATGTCCATCACAATAAACCAGACTCCGGCCTTTGTTCGTCCATGCCGTCAACTCGCACAAGACCTGTATGTTTGAGCCGTTGAACGACTGCCGCTTCGGATAGAAATCGTTCGACGATTGCTGGTGAGTCCTGAAGTTCTTTTCTAAGAAACCTGACGACATCCTCCGGATCGATCCGCTGTGCCAGTCGAGACCCAATGCGGGTTTGAGCCAGCCGACAAAGCCTGCGTAAGTAGCGATGAAACAACTGTGTCGCTGCATCCGGTTCGCCAGCAACGACGCTGGCAAAGATTCGAGCTGACGAGGAGTTCAATTCTGCCATACATGCATTCCTGCATTTGAATCAAAGACAGCCTTGAAATGCTGACAAGATTCAGATTTTAGCGAATTCTTGATTCCAGCGGATTTTTCTGTCCGGTCATCAGGCATCGTTTTGCATCAGCTAAATGTAGCCCAGATTCCAGGTCCTGTTTCGGAAGACTTCCATGACTCACGTTGTTGCTGAACCATGTTTTAACTGCAAGTACACAGATTGCGTTGTCGTTTGCCCTTGCGACTGCTTTCATGAAGGTGAATCGATGTTGTTCATCGACCAGGAGAAGTGTATCGATTGCGAAGCTTGCACTCACGAATGTCCAACCTCCACTATCTTTATGGATGCTAATCTTCCTGAACAATGGAAAGAGTATCAGGCCCTGAACGCCGAAATGGCACCGTTGTGCCCCGGAATTTTCGAAAAGAAAGAACCGCTGCAAAAGTCGTCGAACACCTGAAAGCCTGGTTGCCAGGCAAGCGGACGCTGCTTGCTTTACTCAGCCGAATTTCCCCAGTGTTTCATGGTGAGGCAACGGCAGTGTGAACTTGATCTAAATGATATACACTGGAAAATGAATTGCGCACATTTGATTGAAGCGACGCGGAAGATTCCGCGTGACATTGAACAGAAGAAGGCAAATGACGTTATGGATTCATCGAGCGTTACCACTGTCTTCCAGGACATTGAGCCTGGCTGGTCGTGTCTCCATTTTTCGCATCCGCCGAAGTTGCAGAAAAGTCGACTCCATGCATTGATGCATGCACTCGAAAACTGGCGGAAAAATTTCCCCGTGCGACGGATCGAACGTATTCAGGTCGTCAAGGCTGGCGGCATCGTGCGGGGGCTGAATGTTTTATGGTCGATGTTTGAAAGTGAGTCTGGTCAATCGACAATCGCACATTTTCAAATTGATGAAGAGCTGCGAGACCTTTACGGACACGAATACAATGAAGCCCTGATGCACGACGCGCTCGGATTCGCCGCCAAAAATTCCACGTCAGCGGCGAATGTCGTGCTGGTGTCACGCCGTAGAGTTGCGATTGTAATCGTGCAGCAGACTCAACATGCCTATTTGATGACATTTGCTAAACTGCTCGCAGCGCTTGATGTTCAATTTGCCGAACAACTGGTTTCGCAGTTTGATGCCTGGGCAACTCCGGAAGCTCAGGGATATTTTTACTCAGTGCTGCCGGACGCTTATGATCCACAGAGGTAAAGGTGTCAGAAGAGGTAAAATGTGTCAGGAACGAATGGCGTTGCCCACGGGAATTTACGGGTTTTTTGTGATCGCCGCGATCCCCGCATGAAACATCCGCCTGGCCACCGTCATCAGTTTGAGAACCTTGGGACGCCGTTTGTTTTCCCGAGGTTCAACGCGGTCCGGACGCTGACCTATGACGGCGCACGTGCCCTGCTGTTGCGCTGAGACTGCCATGGCTTCGCTGACGCCGACGCACGCGCAGAGCAACCAATTTGTCGCCAGCAACTGATGAGTCTCTGTGAAGCTCATGCTGCGAATCTCGCGACCAGCAGCGTATCCACTTTGCAACATCTTCAGTCGCACAAGATTGTAGGTCAGCACTCCGGTCCATAGCTCGCGATGAAGACTCTCAGGGCTCTGTCCACGCAAATGCTCTAAGCCCAGCGTGCATTTAATCGACTTAATATCCGGTTCCACATCACTCAATCGCATCTCAATGAATTCAGGCGTGCGTCGATACTCTTTTTTCGACATCCACTTCGGGCGCGGCCCACGCGGCCATTTGACCGTTCGTTCGGTATCACTGATTCGCTTCGCACTGATCGGGTTGTCATCTCGCTTGTGATGATTCGACCGCCAATCGGCAACGCACGAATTTCAGCGATCACTCTTGGCGACAGACGCTCTTCTGCTTGATCAGAGTCGAGCACAGTCGTCAGATCGTCAAACTCAAGACAGCCGAGTTCAGCTTGACTGGCGAGTCGCAAGGTGATCTTCTTGATCGTTGCGATCGGGATCTTCGCCTTGGTATCGAGAACTTCGCACAGTGGAAGTTTGTTGGCTTGAATCATCGACCGCTGAAAAATGCTAAAGCACTGCAACGAGCGACTTGCTAGAATGGACATGAACCCTCCCTGGTCAAATGTTGACACACAACACCAGGAAAGGTCCACGCCTGCAGCATTCTAACGATCAGTCGGGTCACGCCATCGACGTCATGACTGTACGCGGAAAAGAAACTTAAAATTTATGAACGCGATGGGTCGCGTTCTTCAACGCTGCGCGGGCGTTAAAATTTACGTTCGCCAAAACGCAAAATTCCCGTGGACAACGCCATTCGTGGCAGGAACCGAAAACCGGAGTTCAAGGTACCGCGACCGTAAGCGAACCTAGAGTGCGACACAACAGTGCCGCATTTCCAACGCGGCAAAGAGGCGATGTAAAGGGTTTCAGTTCGTCGTGTGTCACCGCCAATCGTGATGCCACCGCCCTCCGCGATTGCGTCCCCGAGCGATAAATTCGGCCCCCAGCCAGTCCGCCGTCCGCGCCCTGCGATTCCGCCCCAACGGGGCAAAATGTGATAGCCTGGGGCAACGCCCCAGGAAAGATCACAACGCACAG
>Ga0335398_10008359_pt1 | contig 12297 bp, 15 predicted proteins | sample BON03_FD_205742 | JGI IMG/M metagenome (GOLD analysis project Ga0335398, IMG submission 205742) | Freshwater microbial communities from Lake Bonney liftoff mats and glacier meltwater in Antarctica - BON-03 (spades assembly) (version 2) | ecosystem: Environmental > Aquatic > Freshwater > Ice >...
AACACACCAGATTCTTGTTGACGATGGTCTGATCTCGTTGACTGTCATCGAGAAGAAGGGTGAAGACGTCAAGTGTAGAGTAAACAACTCGGGTGATCTTGGTGGCAGGAAGGGTGTAAATCTTCCCGGTAATCTTTTTGCATACACAACTATACTTCCAGAACATACTCACAAACCATATCAATACAACACATAGTATTGCAGCATTCGAGTGAGTGGGACTGTGGTGCAGTTGCATTCCAACAATACGTCAACATATGGATCCTCCTGTAATTCGCCGCATGGTAGTGCACGGATGTGCAAAGTACTGCAATTGCAACACACTGAGTGCTTCAACTTCAACATGCTGAGAGCTGCAAATGCAAGACAGTGCATTGCGCTGGCGTGAAACTTTTTTGATCAACTGTGGTAGGGATGTGACCCCTCCCACTCACTAGGTGCATCGTTTGGCCCAACGCTTCTTACATTATTCTTTATTCACAGTGGGTTGGTATCATTTTTGAGATGCGCAATTCGCATGTCTCTGGTTTTGTAGTTGTTTAATACATCGGCATGTATCATTGTAAGTATATACATGTACTTATTAATGTGCTTATCAATATATAGATATACATGCTCTGGTGCTGGTGTGCGATTGGTTGGTTTACTTTGGGTGGATATTGGCAGGCGTAAAGATCACTCTGCCCGCTCTCACTGAAAAGGACAAGCTCGATCTCACTTTCGGTTGCCAGCAGGTGTGTGTGCGTGTATGTGTGGCTGTCAGTAGATCACTCTCTATCCCTAAATATATACAGACGCATATATCCACACACAAACACGCATACACATCAGATTCATGACACACAAAGACACACACATGCACGTATATGTGCCTTGTCCTTTCATCCCCCCTCTTGGCTCTCTCGCTTGCTCTCCCGTGATACATATCTGTATGTCTCTGTCTATATACACACATTTACATCCCCCCTTTTCCAATCCTCTCTGCCTTCTGCCCCTCTCTGCATCCATCCCACTCACCCTCCCTGTCGATTCTCTCGCTCTCGCGCGTTCTTTCTGTTTCCCCACCCCATCCCTCCTCACACCTCTCTCGCAATCCTCACTCACACAGGGTGTAGATTTCGTGGCGGCCTCCTTCATCAGGAAGGCTTCAGATGTCATCGGTATCCGCAAGGTACCGCGTGTGATTGTGCTGTGCTGCATGTGTGTGGTGATTTGATGTCTTGTGGGGTCAACCAAAAAATGGTTGACCCCACAAGACTTCTTAGGCGCCATCCATTTTCCATATTTTCCCGAGTATTTACGGCGCCTGTTGTTTGGTGCCGGCACATTGGTTCTAGTGCCTTGATATCTCTATCTAAAATGCTTTATGCAGGTGCATGTGTCATCATTATGCGCATTTGTCTTTGCCATCTGTCCGCAGCATCGCGCATGACATACTGAGTGTATGTGTGTAGCTCTACGAGTAAGCGTCCATTTGTGTGAGCACATGAAGCTAGACTACAGCAAGCACACACAGTGATTCGCTCCGTGTTTTCTCTCATCTGTTCCCGCGAAAAGACACAGGAAAATTTACCTATGTGTGTAGGTCTGTGTGTATTTACACGCGTAGTGTGTGTGTGTTTTGATACGTGTGTGCTCGTTTTGTGTGTATTTTGATACGTGTGTGCTTGAATTGTGCATTGATATCAGCAAGATCACGCAAATGACGCAGAAAACACCTTACTGCACAGCGATATGTGTACGTAGGCATGTTCTGCAAGTCGTTGCTGCCTGTTGGGCTACATGCGCGAGCACTAATCTGAGATTGAAACACAATGTTTGTATCGACATATGTACATCACATACATTGCTGCATGAATTCACTCAGTGCATGTTCGAACTCGGTGAGGCTAATCAATCCAACCGTCGGAGACGACTATACACGAGATCTATAAGAGTTGGCGCGTGCGGTCCTGACTGCTTCTTCTTAGTATGTTGGGTGAAACGGCCATCTATATGCACACATTCAAGTAAACTAGTATGTATCTGTATTGTGTGGTCTTAACTGCGTCTCTGGCAGTCTTATGAGTCAAGCCGTCACGTCTGCATGCATCAATCTTCATCTACGCTACATTTGAATGCACGTAGACATGCATAAACATGTGCAAGTATGTGCATGCCCAGTCTAAATCACAGCATAAGTGGGTGGGGTGAAGCGCGCACGACGATGTAGCGCACATGTCGAACAGGCGCGTGTTTTTGCCGGTGCTGATGTGAATTAACAAAAAACAGCACCTTGATGATAACGGCGGCAAGAATATCAAGATCATCTCCAAGATTGAGAACCAAGAGGGTGCGTTGCTTTGAGTGTCGTGTAAAATATTGTCTGTAACGTTTGCATGCAGGTGGTGATAGTTTATACGTACGTGTGTAATGCACTTTCAAGACGTGTAATGCGCTTTCGAGACGTATGAAATCGCTCGTAGTCACCATGACTCACAATGTGTGACATCACAACACACTGCAACACAAATATATATGAAATGGCCCGAAACGCCCCGAGTCTGAGCATGCACCAATTGTTCAGGTCTCGAAAACTTCGACGAAATCCTTGCTGTGACCGATGGTGTCATGGTGGCACGTGGCGACATGGGGGTGGAAATTCCCGGTGAAAAGGTGACGCTGGCGCAGAAGATGATTATCTCCAAGTGCAACATTGCGGGCAAGCCCGTTGTGACTGCCACACAGATGCTTGAATCTATGATCAATAACCCGCGCCCTACTCGTGCTGAGACTTCCGATGTTGCCAACGCCGTTTTCGATGGTGTGTATCGTATATGTATCATGGCCATATACGTAAATACATATATATATGTATATTGTGCCGTATATATAGATATAGATGTATGTATAATACACGGCTGCGTGTGGATGGCAGCGGTGTGGTGTAATGTGCGTGCGATTGGTGTGTGCGAAACGTGTGTGTTGCAGCGTTTGCCGACGTTTGTGTTTGTAGGTGCATCGGTACCCAGCCCGACTTATGGATTGACTTTCATAAGTCCGTGTGGCACAGTTTGTGTGACAAGTGCGATGCTGAGAGATTTCGAAACACACACACGCTGTAGGCACTGATTGCGTGATGCTTTCCGGCGAGACCGCCAAGGGCAAGTATCCTATCCAGGCCATCGAGACTATGGTGACTATCTGCCGTGAGGCCGAAAAGGTGCTGGATCACACTCAGACATTTGCCGCACTGCGTGCGCATGCCAAGGCCCTCGGCCCCGAGTACATCAACGAGGCCATCGCCTCGTCTGCGGTCAAGACGGCCTTTGACCTCCGCGCCTCCCTCGTCTTGTGCCTCACTGAGACTGGCCGCACGGCACGCCTCGTCTCCAAGTACAAGCCGCACATGCCGGTCTTGTGCGCCACCTGCGATGAGCAGGTGGCCCGACAGTGCCTGGTGCTGCGCGGGTGCTATCCTATGGTGGTGGGCTCCATGGTGGGCTCCGCCTCGCTCATTGCACGTTGCCTCGCCACTGCCAAGGTCAACGGGCTTTGCAAGACGGGTGACGTGTGCGTTGTCATCAGCGGTATCCAGGAGGGTATCTCCGGTGCTACCAACGTGCTCCGCGTGCTGCAGATCGAGTAAACAGCCATTGCTGTGCATGTCCTTCGCGACAGAAATCTGTTGGACGTAGGCTGCAGGCTCAGGAGTGCTTCAAGAGTGCTGAGTTGTTGATGCACCGCCGATTAACCTCGCCAGGAGGGTAAGGCGCACATAATCTGGGAGCCGCTTCGAAATAGACTTAAATTTTCGATTCGTAAAGGCTGCTGTTGTACAAAACACAAGTTTGACCCAAGTATCCGTCGACAAGAAACCTACCAAAGCTTTCTTTGTACAAACTTTAGTGCGCCTCACCGCACTTTTCTCAATTTTGAACTCGACTCCTCGAATTCGGTGGCCCTCGTGTGTCAATGCCCTTTAACCACGTATTTCTTCGACAGAAATTAAACATGCAATGAAAAATATTTGCCTTGCACTCCAACTTTGGCTGAAATGTCGTCGCTATCTCCTGCCCTCGTCTAGGGCCTGTTGATTTGTTTTAGGATGCAGCTGACAGTAAAAGGTGTGTCCCTGCTTGTGTCAACGCGTGACTCGAGTAACATCATGACTCTCACATCGAGCAACCATTTTAACCCACACAAAAAGGTCTATTCCGCTGTCTCGTCTGCACCGGGTGGGGGTGTGACTGCCGTTTAGTTTTGAATGATACAACTTGGTCCGGGCTGAGAATGGGCAGAGGAATTCGCTGGGGGGTGGTGTAAGGGAGGAAGAAAGGGGCGCGGGGGCGGGGTACACAGACTCACGTACAGCGTGTTGCAGTGTTCTGGGTTGTGGTGCCGGGTGTTGCATTACGTTGCAGTGTTTGTAGAGGACACGTGAGCGAAAGACAAGAGAAAGACGAATATGGTGCCGCAGTGTGTTGCAGGGTTGTGTTTTGCAGTTTGTTGTGTTGTAGTGTGCTGCAGACTGCCCGCTGGCAGAAAAGACGTACAGTATGTGTTGCAGAGTGTTGCAGTATGGTGAAGGGTGTTGCAGTGTGCTGTATTGCGGTGTGCCGCAGACGGCACACGAGCAAAAAAGACGAGAAGGACGTGCACGTTGCAATTTGTTGAAGTGCATTACAGGGTGTTGTGCAGCAGTCTGTTGCAGGATGTAACGGTACACGAGCGACAAAGACGACAATGACGTATGTGTTGCAGCACGGTGCAGTGTGTTGCAGTGCTTTGTGCAGCATGGTGCAGTGTGTTGCAGTGTTTTGTGTGGCGACGAGTGAAAGAAGAACGAACAGTAAGCAGAATCGTGTGTGATAGAGTTCATTAAAGAGTGACCTCATCATAAGGAGCTCGAAGTATTGAAAACGAAAAACACTCGTCTGAGATTGCATACACTACCAGATGCGAGCCTGAGGACAGCACGCAAGCGTGGCTCAGTTGGTGAGAGCAAGGGACTGTTAATCCCTAGGTCGTCGGTGAAGGCACAGACAACCCCAGCCAAAACTAGCGAGTATTGGGCTCCTGCGTGACAATTTCACGTAGGGGCGAATCCAGGTCTACTGCGTGACTATCTCACATAGGAGCGGTGACTGACTGAGGGCTAACACTGCAAGTGTCTTGTTTGGGAAGCAAACCTAATCTGATGGCAGATGCAAATAGGAACACACCTGTGGTCGTCGGTCGCCACCTCAGTATTATACGTACAGAATCACAACAAACGTCATGTGCATGCTGTCGTGTAGTCGACAGAATCGCAAAAGGGGGGTTGGGAAAGAGAGGAAAGTTTACTACAGGACAGCCATGAACAGGGCAAAAAGGCAATGATAATAGTGAAAACTCCTGGATTTCAGGTGGGCTCCACAACAGCAGCAGAAGAAGGAGGAGAGGTGAAGGGGGGGGGGAGGGGAGAGAGGGGAGAGAGAAGAGGATTGCAATTTGACAGTTGGAGCCTTGTCACCTGGGCTATTTATACCCAGAGACAACTCCATTTGTGATCAAGCTTGATCACAAATAGAGTTGTCTCTGGGTATAAATAGCCCAGGCGACTAAGGCTCCAAATCTCACAATTGAATTCGACATTAGAGTCGGCGGCGCCAAGAGCGAGATCAAGGTCGAGAACAGGCAAGGCCATGAATATAGCGCCAGGGATTTCTCCGAGAGTGTCAAGGAAATCACCGTCGTTGGCAACGTCGTCATTGTCATCGTCGGTCATCACAGCGCTCACACGGACATTGGTGTGCCCGTCTGCAACGTCAACATTCGCCCATGCATCGGCTTCCTCGTTGTCAACCTCAAAGCAAGAGGAGGGACGATGGGCTGAGGGACTCGAAGAGTCGCTGCGATACGATGCTTGGGTTTGTGCCGTCAGGCAGAGACTGCGACCCGACGACAGCGGGACAGAAGCAGAGTCAACAGAACCGGGAACGACAACAGCAGTCATTCCAGGAGACAGTGAAGGATTGCCACCTTCCCCGTCTACACCTGTACCAAGGGCATTGATAATGTCGCTACGGACAAGACCGCTGGCATCAGACGTGCCTGCACGAGGGTTTCCTGCTGACGAGGATAAGAGATGTCAAGAGCACTGCGGATGAGGTAATCAGCTGCCGACCGAAGACGAACAGAAGTGGCACCCATGGGGTGAGCTTTGCCATGAACCGATAAATGAGTGCGTACGGCTACAGTGTATACAACGGCAAGGCAGATCGCATACCTATTATAGCTGAATGTGCTAGCTCGACTCCACTTGAAACGCTCACTCCCGATGTCATCTTCATCCCCAACAAGATTAGAATACTTAACCGTCTGCATGTCAGCCATCACCCACAGGAGCCGTAGGAATTCAGGATGAATCTTGCCAGTGACAGATAACATCGCAGGTACTAAAGTGATGTTCTGGGCAGCGTGGTCACTTTTGAATTTGCCGATCTTGCTGCGAGCCCGAGCGTGAAGGTAGTCACCGAGGTGCAGCTTAACTATGAGGCCATGCTGCATGCTGCTGCCAATCCTTTCACAGACGAGAGATACATTCAATACCAAAACATCATATCCTCGAATTCCAAACTGCATTTTTTTCCAATGCAGATGATATCAACAAACAAGGTGGTGTACAAGCTAGTTGTGCCGACGCATTCGAATCTCAGAGTCGATAACCTAAATGGATGTTGTGCGAATCTCACAGTTGATAACCTCTTCCACACAACAAAAAAGCGAGCGCTGTATAGCCCATTCCCGAGAAGATGAGACTCCAAATGCTCGTCGAAACGCAAATCGAAATCCTCAATGGTCAAAGTTCAGGTCTCTTTTCAAATGAGATATTTGAAAAGAGACCTGTGATGACCGTCCAGGATTTCGTTTTGTATTCCAATGACCATTTCGAGTCTTATCTTGTCGGGGACGGGCTGAATAATGTATCGACTTTGAGATTCGACGTGATCATGGCCGGCAATGGCCCCAGCTGCAGTGTGCTTTTTATCCGAGACGATGTAAAACTATCTCAGTTGGTCAGAGTGCGGGACTGTTAATCCCGAGGTCGTCGGTTCGATTCCGGCAAAAACTCCAAGAACTGAGAACCCAAATCTGCATGGATTTGAACTACATAGACCCTCAAACAAGGGTACTAAACTACTGTTACAAGTAATAAAAGCAATCATCAATCAACAGGGGAGTCAACCTGAGATCCAGGAGTTTCCATTATCATAATCATCATTTTCCCCTATTAGTGGCTGACATATAATATACATTCTCTCTCTCTTCTTACAAATGAGCACGTGATCCCCGTACTGATCAAGCACAAAATTCTGGCAGGCAATTGCGTGCGTGCGACAGCATGAGCACGCATAAGTGGGATGGGTGCCCCGAGCGCTTGACAGGAAAAATCCACCCAAATCTCACCAACGAAGCGTGTCAGCTGTTTGTGTGGCCCGAAACTTGCAAGGAAAGAAAGCAAGCGGCATCCAGTTAAGATGCCATGTCTTCTGCTCCAGAAAAGGATCTGCCTCTATCTGAGAGTCAGTGGGAGGTGTGGGAAAGTGAATGCCAAAGATGGTGTCATCGGGATCTGCGGGGCAGGCCTTGAAACGTTGAGAGCTCTGTAGACCGAGAGTCTGCTCGCTGCGAGTCAAACAAATGTTGTTTAGAAAATATTGATGAGAGGGCCACAAGCGCATGAGGTAAGCCGTGATCACACGCTGCGCGGGAACTGAAGGCGCCTGAGCGTTGCCGTCCGGATTTGAATCTACTGCTTGCGAGCTGTAAATCAGGACCCCAGTGAGGGAAAGTAGAACGTCGAGGACAAAAAGTTTGCGTGCCAAAATTTTCAGAGGGAGAGAGTGTTTATTAAAGAGATAAACTCATCAAGAGGGCAAATGCTAATTTATGTCATAAGACTCCCAGATGTCAGATGGGCTCCCTAAGAGTCGAGGGAAGTGAGGGGGGGGAAGTCACAACTAGACCGACACCTACACCACCTAGACTGACACCTTGACCATTGAAACCTACACCTACAACTGCACCAACACCGACACCTACACTGACATCCACCCCATTATCGTCGTAGCCCGCGTCCTTGCACTCACCCATATGGCCAAGGATTGCTTCGAGGATGTCCGCCGAGTCGTTGTCATTATCGTCACTCTGTGCGTCATCTTGCAGACGAGCATGGGTAAAGCCACGATCAACACCATCTCAATCTTCGCCGTCACCGCTGCCACCAAGAGCGGCATTCTGAAGGGAGAGAAAAGGGGTGATGTCAACATCATCGTCGTGCACTGTGAGCAGGTAGCTTGAGGGACTGCCGCTAATGTCAAGACCTTCAAAGCCAGGGCAACAGCCATCATCGACAGCACTAGTACAGGCACCTGTACCACCTGCGTTGTCATCACCACAACCAAGAGTGGCTGCAAGCCATTCAGCGGCTGCGACGCCGCCAGCAGCATGGGTACCATCGGCAACCACACCTGCCTCTCCAGAGGCACCTGCACGAGTAGCATGAGTAGATGGCGCTACGCTGTGGGCACCATCACCCATATTGACAGCGGGGTGAGGGGGTGCGGGGCGAGGGGGTGCGCGGTGCGATTCATGTGCAGCGCCGTGCATGAGGCATTCAGCAGAGGACATGGGCTGGCCAGCTTGATGACGCGCCGGCGGACCTGTACTGTGTATGAAGAGGCGTAGGCGTGTGGCAGTAGTATAAGCGATGGCATTGCCAATCGAGTTTTTGTTAAAACTAAACCTGCGAGCTCGACTCCACGTGAAAGCCTCGACGCCAATTTCCTCCTCTGCGCCGATGAGCGCATAGTAATTGCGCGTCTGTTTGTCAGCCAAGACCCACAGAAGACGAAGAAGCTCGGGATGAATTTGGCCAGCAACTGACACAATTGCAAGTGCAAACGCCGTACCAACAACAGCATGATCATGACAGTACTTTCTGATTTTGACCCCAACACGTTCCTGGAGATAGTCATTGGTTGGTACATTGCAATTGAGGTGTCTGTTATGGTGCTAATACCAATGTGGTCGAAGCAGATCAAAACATCAATGACAAGGTTGTTGGAGCCATCAAGACAAAAGTTCATAAGCTGGACATCACCCTGCTTGTTGCTGACGGCCGCCGTCGTCGACACCTTGTGGTTGACACGCATAGAGGAGCCTGTGTTGCGGGCTAGTGGCGCCAAGATATCCATGACATGATTGTGGCCTCAGGTGGCTCTAGGCGCGCCCATGGATCTGCAGAAGAAGCTCATCCAAAGCTCCAGACTGAAGCGAGTGACGGGGTTTTGAGCAGACATGTCAGCCATCCAAGAAAGAGGGGCCCCAGTTGAAGGTCCAACCCTTCTTCTTTCCGACAGGCGTTGCAGGATTCACTGGCTGAGCATTGGGGTCGATAGAGTCGGTCTGCGGAAAGTACTCATTCAAGATCGTGTCACGGTCATCCTTTAGAACTGCTGAGATCCGCTGCACACTCTGAAGCTTCAAGTATTCTTCGCTCCGTGCAAGCGCGACATGACCGAGCACATATGGATGATCTTTCCAACACTGCATTAGGTGCGTAGTGAATATGCGCTGACTCGGGTCTGTGGAAGGATGCTGCTGCGCCTCCGAACTGCTATTGTGTCGGCCTTCTCCCTGAGTACTCTCGAAGAGCATGGATAGTTGGGGTAAAACCAGCGATGGTAGCGCTGAGGGAGGTTTGCTGGGACGGGTGCCACCTGCAATCAGATACTGCGTATCAATAGGGCCCGCAATGGCCACAAAGACAGCACTGGACGCTGGCCCTGCAGCTAATCCCCATTCAATGCAATCATAATCTACAAGCAGGAAGGCATGAGCGTATGTGAAGGCTGTCAAAATGGGCGCTGTCCAGAAATCTGGATTGGACATGTCCTGCCCCGGCGCCCACACGCCCGCGAGGTTGGTGAGATCTTGCTGAGCATTGCTGTGATGACCCAACCACCGCACAAGCGAAGCTGTCGACGCGTAAACAGCTGAAATAGCACTGCCAGCACAAGGTGTGATTCCATAACCCTCTCGGTGATGGGGCATTTGCAATTTCATGTTAACGAAGGATCGTAGCTCCAATGTCCAATCTGTGTGAGTGCCACCAATGCCTCTGGTGCATATGGACTCGAAAATGATTCCAAAATCCCGAGTGATTCTGAAATAAGGGGCGTGGGCGTGTTGCGGGCAAGGAAACCAGGCGTGTGTTCGGGCAGAAGCGCAGCATGTGATAATGCATAATGCCATCAGTGAGTACATGATCTATTTTACCAACGTCAAGAATAACAGCAACACCAACCCACCGGTGAACGAGCAGGAGACTTCATGGTTGACGACGTCTTAGACTAACAAATTTGACGTTGGACTACCTATGTCCTGGCTCTGCTGCTGCGGCACCTTTTCCTTGCGGCTGATGTCGATTGTCTTGTTGGCAACCAAGTTTGGATTTCCTCTTTGCGAGCAGTGAGGCGGGGTTTGGGAAAGCAGATTCAAAGATAGAGGGATGGGAGCAATCAAAGCAGACGAAAGAGGTGGTGCCGAAGCTGGTGCTGTAGGCGAAGTCAGCTGTTTTGACGTCGGTAGCTTCTGGGAAGGTGCTGAGTGTGAATCAACGGGATCCAACAGCAGGATTTCATCCGAGCGAGTCCAAAACCCGAGCCCATTTCCACTGCATTGGTTCAAGTAGACGCCAGAGCGGCGTCACAACGGAGGAGAAAGGCAGATCCCAATCGAACGGGTCGGAGGGGTCGCGAAGCAGACCTTCGGAAATGAACTGCCCGAGCATGCGACAAGTGCACTCATGCCCCTCTTGATTGATATTGTTTTTATTACTTCGTAAAAAATAGTCTAGTAGCTTTGCTGGAAGCTCTATGTGCTTGAATCTTTTTTTTTAGATTCATGAATATCGTTTTTTTCTGAGATTTTTTTTTCCTTTTTGTGTGTGTGCAAGGTCTTTGTCTCTAACAAAGACCTAAATAATGAAATTAGTCTTCCTTCTCCTCATTCTGGCATTGGTTGTAACCAGTACCAACCTTGGTTGTAACCAGAAAAAACGCGCCAAAATGGCAGGAAAATGACCTGGTTTCGGGGGGCCACGGCCGTGGCTCGCAGCTTGGGCGGGCCATGAACTGGTCGGATCGGCTCCGCACCAGTGCAGATAAGCGGATGTGGTCTGGACGGAGCGCTGTCGTGATGGTGCGATGAGCTGCTGTCGGTTGTGGTCGTTCTGCGTCTACCTGTCGTTCTTCGTGAATGGGGCAATTGAGCTGCTGACTACGGCGGGTGACCCCCCTCTGGATTGTTGTTCTCACGAGGAGGAGAAGGGCGGAGCTTCTTGGCGTCGAGTCGGGCTTCTCGCGCAGTCGCTGCCGCGCCGTCGTTCCAGGCGTGCTTGCATGCGTGCATATGTACATTTTGTATGTGCGTGTGTATAGTGAAGTGAAGATTGCTTTTATTATAGCTCAGAAAGAAATAATGTAGTAGTTTTGTTAGGAACTCTCAAGGTGCAGTCTTTTATTCTCATCGAAGTGAGTGACTGTGGTTTGCTGATTGTCGTCACATCTTCTACTTTTCTCAAAAGAAAAGACATGTTAAAAGAACAAAGCAGTTAGTCCAAGATCTCATCCCGCCTCTTAGCATATATATACACATGTGTATTTTGTACACATATACGAATATATATATGCCGAGATTTAGTCCATCTGGATTCTTCGGGCCCTCCAGGTGTCTCATCCCGACTCCTGGGCTCACAACCAAGTACCCAATCTGTGTAGTGTGTGTGTGTGTGTGTATATACACACACACACCCACATACACTCCCACCCGCGTTAAAAATAGAGAAGACACAGACAACACCCCTATCTTTCCTTCTGTCAATAATAACCCCCCACGCCAAGCAACAAGCGCTCTCATAGACTAGTTGAACCCCCCCATCCTCATCCCCCAATGCTAAATGAAACAAACTGCACATACATGCGATATAGAGAGAGAGATATATATATATACACACATACATATACATCTATATATATACACATACACATACACATACACATACACATATATATACATCCATACATATACGCATATACATGTATATACATACATACATACATATAAATATACATGCATACATATAAATATATACATACATATATGCATATATACATGTATATATATAGCGCATATGCACATCCTGTAGCGAGCGTGAAGCAAATGTGTACGCTGATGTTCACATCATCTGTCTAACATACACACCTGCAT
>Ga0335398_10008365_pt1 | contig 12290 bp, 6 predicted proteins | sample BON03_FD_205742 | JGI IMG/M metagenome (GOLD analysis project Ga0335398, IMG submission 205742) | Freshwater microbial communities from Lake Bonney liftoff mats and glacier meltwater in Antarctica - BON-03 (spades assembly) (version 2) | ecosystem: Environmental > Aquatic > Freshwater > Ice >...
GAATGACCCTTGAGCGATAGTAACAATGGTCGGGCCGTAGGTAAACCGTGTCTTGACTGGACTCAAGAAGGATACGGATTCTATGTTTTTACCAAACATGAAATGGTGAACTCGAAATTGTATGACACGGCCTGTGGGACCCGGACGCACGCGAGTGCCAGTTGAATGGATGCGCTTAATAACTTGACGAGAAGGTGTACAATGTTGGAATCAGGATGGATAAAAGACAAGAAACTCATGGATGTGTGTAAACAATTGCAGAAATAAATATATGTATTACACTGTACACGACACATCATGTGTCATATTTTGCCCCTAGTAACCACCCTTCGTTCCCATACACCGAATATATGTCAAATAATGTTGTGAAGGCTAAGTCTGATGTTTCAGACAGTTGGGATTACCAAGTCTGTACAAAATTGTGCTCGTGGGTGTCGACATAGCCGAGCGGTGCGTCAGGGCTGGAATAGGGCCAGTCATGACTGGTGGCCTCCTTGGGTACCAAGACATCACCCGGCAATGTGAGTGGTATCGAGGTGTCGTAATTTGATGAAACCACGTCATCCCAACTGTGCGGGTCGCCCTCGCCGCCCTGCATGTTTGAGTGGGGGTTGAATGTGCGGAAGACGCCTTTAGTAAGTCCGGCATCTGCCGGAAATTGATCCGGCCAGGCAGGCGAGCCTGGGAGCCCCTTTGCTGGAAGATCGCGAAAGATCCTTTCAAGCGCCGGTAGGGCACTCGCTACTTCGTCATCAAGGTGTTGCATGGCGTCTCGCGCGCTTTCGAGCTGCCCACCCATTCCAACAGCATCAGAGGGCGCCGGCTTGCCAGCGACATGAGCCGAGCGTGTTGCTCTGGCCGGCGCCACCACGAGTCGCTGGTACTCTTTGTCCATGTAGGCGTCGTCGGTAGGATTGTTATAGCGTCGACCAACGGCCTCATAAAATTCTTTAAAACTCTGTGGGGAGCCATACTGTTTGGAATCAGCTTCCTTGATGAGCTTATCCTCAGCCGAAGGACCTACACCCATCTGATACGGCCACCACTGGCCGTCCTGGTATTCAGAGTGAGCATCAGCAGTAAACAGGTCGCGTTGTTCCGAGCTGCTCCCTCGCCGCTCGCCCACCCATTTGCCAGGGTTGAGCCATGAAGTCTCCTTCTCCGCGGTACTAGCGCCCTGTCAGAGCAACACACACAGACAGACAAAGTCAGGGGCGCGCGTAACGCGCCATCCGGTTACTGCGCACACGCTCACGCACACGCACACGCAAGCGCATGCGCACGCGCATGCGCACGCACACGTGCATGCACACGCGCACGCGCACGCGCACGCGCACGCGCACGCGCACGCACACGCACAGAGACTGATACAGAGGCATAGGCAGAGGCAGAGGCAGAGGCAGAGGCAGAGATAGAAACAGCGATAGAGACAGACACAGAAACAGAGACAGAAACAGCGATAGAGACAGGGACAGAGACAGAGACAGGGAACAAAACAGAGACAGAGAGAAATAGACAGACAGACAGACAGATAGATACACACACACACATTGACATTGACATTTACTTTCGGATTCAGATTCAGAGTCACATTTACACACACACACACAACACTCTCAGGAAAATAAGCGCACCTGCTTGTCATTCCAGACGTCGGAATTTGTGGCATCGAAGAATGAGTTGTCGGGCATCGGAAACTGCCCTGCAGTCTCGGCCTGAGCACATCGCACGCATCAGAGGCCGGCAGCACGTAGCAAGAGCAGAAACAGGGGAAGATCGCCCACCTTTTTCCGCCACTGGCGGGCGGTGTCGGCACTTATGGAGCCATCGGCCGCAAAGGTGAGCGGCGCATCGTCGTCCAGCGCCGCCAAATCATTTGATTTGCAGCTTGAGGCCAGCGAGCTGCAGCGGGCAAGCAAGCGAACGTTGCGCTGGCCCGCGTTGAGCACGATTGCCACGAGGAGCAGTGCTGCGGCCACCACTGAAAGTGCTGCTGACCCGACGAAGGACATCCGTTCCCGCATTGTCCCCTTCCTCATCGTGTTCTTGCCCCCGTGGACAAAGCCAAGGCGACTCCTCGTTGTTTCAAGGAACAATGATTTTTGTATTTCGTTTTCAGTTGAAACAGACTTTGAAGACAACGGCGTCGCACCTCGCTCGAGTCGGGCGACCTCGCCGCGTGCCGGGAGCGTACGGAGTGCACGATGCCATATCCCGACTTCCGCGACCTTTCTGTGGCCAATGTGGGCAGCAACCTGCGCCCACGCGCGGCGACCCGTGATTTGCGCGCCTCGGTGTGTTGCCCCGGCTTTCAGCACGCGCTCTTCCTCCTGGCGTGCAACCTCCTCTTCCTGCTCCATTGCTGCGAATATGCATTGTTGCATCTCTTGTATTGATGTGCCTGTTCTTTCCTCCTGACCGCACCGCTTCATCCCCGTTATATGATCATCTCAATTTGCCCTCCACGATTGCGCAGCTGACGTCGCTCGGCGGCATCCGCGTCGACTCGAAAAACACATATGTGGGGAACGACGCAGAGGGTGCAACCCAGGCCCTGCAGGAGCCGCGTGCCAACCACCTGCAGCGGCAGCTCGGCAGCACAGGCAACTTCATTCGCGTCTTCCCTGCGGTTGCCGAATTCAAGGACACCGAGCCAAATGTGACCCACATGCTGACCATCACCGTCGTCAACCGCAGCGACCGCGTAAAGCGCATCCGGTTTGTACCGCCGAAGCTCAAGCAGTTTGCCCTCCACCAAATTCCCTCCATGCCCGTGGCACCGGGTCTCGAGGTGTCGGCGGACTTGGAATATTTTCACACGGAGGACGGAGACTTTGAAGACGAAATCACAGTAATGTGCGAGTCGGACAAGATCACCTTGCCCATCTACGCGTTTGCGCCGCGCCCCGAACTGTTCTTTGACAGCTATTGCATTTTTGGTGCTGTGCCTCCGTCGAGCCAGAACATCCGGTATGTAGATGTAGTCAACCGGGGCAAAAAGGCTGCCGACTTCGAGTTTGTACGAGAGGATAGCCTGGCCTTTACAATTGAGCCCATGGTGGGCCGCCTGGGTCCTGATGGCAGTGATGACTGCTTTATCCGTGTCAAGGTCACGTTTGCGCCCGGAGATGACCTAGGGGTGCAGCGTGCCATGGCGCAGGTAAAGGTGAACAATGAGACCATTGGAGAGCCACTCGACATGAGTGCTCTGGTAGCCAGACAAGTGCTTGAACTTGTGTCACCTGAGAGTTCGGGCCGATTACCTTCGCTGCAGTTTGGCACCATTTACATAGGCGAAACACGCGATTTGCCAGTGACGCTGGTTAATGACGGGCCAGAGCCCGCCAACGTGCAGGGCATTATCAGCAGGATGGATATACATGAAAACGATGTGCCCTTCTGGACAATCGAACCCTTCAATGGCACGCTGCAGCCTTTCGAGCAGCGTCTTCTTACAGTGACATACCACCCACCTCCCATTCCGATTTTGAAAGGATTCAAAGAACAGCTCAAACTAAGTGAGCAGCGCGAGGATCACCAGGTAGCGGCAAATTTCACAGGCAGTATGGTCACGTCGCCGGATGAGATGCTGGCAAGTATCAAGTTGATCGGGCGAACGGTGACACCTGAAGTGAGTATTTCACAATTCAGCGTTGAATTTGTCGACACACCCACCAACACGTGCACGGAAATCTCGGTTAAAATCCACAACCACAACGACGAGTTGCCCATTGTGTTTGATTCACAGAAAGTGCCGCATTTTAAAGCTCGCCCCTCGAAAGGACGCCTACTTCCGTATCAGTCGCTTGACATAGTGGTGTCGTTTGCGCCGTCGCAGCGAGGGTTGCATTCACAGGTGATCCCCTTTGTGCTCTACGGCAGTACTGGGCAGCAGGTGGGCATGATCGATTTGCGAGTCATGGGCAATTGCACATCCAACGGCAAAAAAACGCTGATTGGCGGCGTGGCAGCCACCGACGACACATTTGAGCCGAAATTCACGTTCCAGGCACCGGGCCAATTGCAAATTCAGAAAACGGAGCCACGCACAAAGTGGGAGCGCGACAGCGCCTGGCACAAGTTTCCGCCCGTTGTCGATGACGTTACTGTGGCCTACACTTTTGAAAGCCAGCGTTTTGACCAAATCAAACAAAACGAGGATAAGTACTTACGTTGGCTGCGCGGCAAATATGCCGAGCGCATGACCAAAGCCTCTGATTCTGAAGGTGTCAGTTTTGCGCTGGGCAATCATGTCACTGGCCTTGCATGTGGCGACCCAACAAATGGTATGTCTGTGCATACATTTGTTGTGTGTGCGTGCGCGTGCGAGTGCGTTTGTGTGTTCCTGCAAGTGTGTAGGTATGTATTAGGTCGTTGTTTATTAGGTTGTTGTTTATTAAGATGTTGTGTATTAGTATAATACACATATATGTGCATGTATGTACCTTTACAGAGACACGCGAACACACGCCTTTGCTATGCATGTGTATGTGCATGTATCTACCTTTACAGAGACACAGAGACACAAAGACACACAGACACACACGCACACAGACAGGAAACCTCACATGTGACAGCATACCTCACGTGTTGCTTAGGCAACAAGGCGCCTGACACGTGACACAACGATGCAGATCCCGACTACGCGCAGCCGGCACTAGACCTGGGCATGTTCGGCCTACCCACAAAAGGCCTGCCCATGAGCAAAACCATCAAGGAACCTTGGTTTCATCTACCTGTTGCGAATGAACCGTTGTATTTGAAGCACCGCCCAGGAGAGGGGCCGACATACATCAAACCCAAGTCGAAAGTGATGGACGAAGACAGGCTCATACTCAACAAGTTTAAGGCAGCGCCCACGACGAAAAAGGAGCGCCAGGAATGCTCGTCCTTTCTGAACCCGAAGCAGATCATGCAGATTGCCACGAACCCATCTCAGATGCGCTTCGGGCCCGTCTGCATCCAGAGCGACATTTCAAAATCGTTTTCTATCAGCAACGGTACGATGCAGAATTTGATGGTGCGGATCGAATTACATGGCGACAAGCCGCTTGAGAAGAGCACGCCGACCACACAGGTGGTGCCCGCGGGCGCCACAGCCGGATTCGACATGACCCTCTATCTCGAGGCTACCATTGCCGTTGACACCAAATTTACCTATGTCATTAACGAGCACCACAGCTTCGACGTTGGGGTGACAGCAGAAGCGGTGCCTGTAATGCTCAACATGTCGCGCGAGAAGATACACTTTGCCTTCGCCTCTAGCAGCAACTTAATGGGAGCCCCCGAGATGCTATACCTCATCAACCCCTCCAACAATCTTGCGGAATACAAGGTCGAGTCCAACGCCAATTTCGTTGCATTCCCATCACAGGGAACGGTGGAGCCAATGAGCCAAGAGGAGGTGCAAATCACCTACAAACCCGCGCAGCACACGGCTCACGAGGCAACTTTGCGCATTGACGTACTTGGTGGGCAGCCAATGAGTCTCATGTGTGCTGGCGAGTCTGACCAGGGCCACCTTGAGTGCAAACCGCGTAGTATCGATTTTGGGTCGGTTGCGGCAGGCGCAGCGGTGCGCAAAGCTGTCACACTCACGGCCAAGGGTGACAATGTCACCGTGTTTTTTGTGGATCCGGATGAGCTCAAAAATAGGTGTCCGGGACTTGTAGTGACGCCGGATAAGGGCATGATCTCACCGGGAGGTAACGTGCAGATTCTTGTGTCGATTAAGGGCAACAAGCCTGTCAAGATCGACTCTTACTTTATTGTTCAAGTTCGTGGAGGCAAAAACATCAAGGTGCCTGTCAAAGTCGACATCAATGTGCCCACCTGCACGATCAAACAAGAGGAAATCGACTTTGGCTCCATCTACCTGGGTGCTACGGGTTTAGTGCCGCTCCACATCCACAACACCTCAAACATCCCTGCCATTTTCACGCTCGACTTGCGCAAACACCCAGAATTTGGTGTCAAAATCCCGGAAGATCTCGAACACGAAGACGAGGACGAGCAGCAGCTCGCCGCCGCGGAAGCTCATGAAGCCTCTTTGCCCGAAACGGCGCTGCTTGGACCACGCGTCATGTTTTGCATTCCGGCAAAATTCGAGGGTAAAATCGAGCTGACATACACGCCCCAAATTATGGGAAGCTCAGCCTTTGAGTTGCCCCTGTCCTTGCTTGGGATTCCCAGCAAGGATGCCAAGGGATTGCGGCGCGCGGTGGTCGGCGAGGCTAGCAAGCCCCGGCTGCTGCTGTCGACGCCATCAATTGATTTTGAAAAGCGCATCGTCGTGAATGAAAACATGCCAAACTTCAACTACGCTCTTGAAATGACGCTGACAAACTGCAACGACCAGCACTGCCTTGTAGATGCTAGGCTAGAGGTCGATGAGGCCACTGCTGACGTCTTTAAAATGAAGGATACCACTGCTCATTTGGCCACGGGCAAATCAATGACGGTAAGAGTGCTCTTTATCCCACGTGCTGATGGCCATTTTAGCGCCAACCTCCGCATCTACCTTGATCAAAACTATAAGGTGCCGTATTTTGACCTCATTGTAGAGGGCGTCGGCATTTATCCGAGTTTGGGATTCGATAGACGCGAAATCTTCATGCCCGTGACTCCAGTGGGTCAGACGAGCACGATCTGTTTTGAAGTAATCAACTATGGCTACGACAATCTGAACGTCCAACTTACACTGCCCGCCGACGCGACAACAGTGCCTATGACGGTCAAGTTTCCCAATGGCACAATGATCAATGTTGTCAACACCAGGCTGCCAGTGGAGGTATCGTTTTCGGCGAAAAAGAGCATGTCATTTGCGACCAAGATTGAGTTCCTTGACCACAACGGCAACAAGTACTCAATTCCCATCCTTGGTACTACGGATGGCAGTCTGCTGACCGTCTTCCCCTTTACGACTCTTCACAGCGAAAGCATACAGATCAAAGGTGGCGAAAGGCCACCCATGCTCAGCATCATTGGCCCGATCCAGCCTAGTGTTCTAAACGAAGATGGCGAAATCGAAATGCAAAGCCTCGAGCTAGATGCTACCCACAACGGCAAGATGGTCAATCTCCTACCACCCAACAGTGAGTTTCTGTGTGAATGCAAGGTATTGACAGAGCGTGCCAGCGTCAAGGTGCTCTTGGATTGGGCGAATATCTCCATTTTTCGGCAGCCAGTAACGCAATTTCCAAACGACTTTCTCGAGGCGCGTGGTAAGCAGGTAATTGATGTTATCGAGGCTTCAACCGGAAAGACGGTTCCCGGGCAGATGAAAAAGGTGCCTGGCAATCGTAAGGAGGAGGGACAGATGCTGCTGTCGCAATACACGGAACTGCTGAGTACCCTCAAGAGCTACGGCGGACTTGTGAATTGCATAAAGCCCGAGTATCTCTTGCCGCAGGATCTCTTTCAAAAGATGTACTTGGAAAAGGGCGGGCTGCCAGTAGAACTGCGGCCCTTCTTCCATAAGCACTACCTGCTGATAATGGAGGGATCGTGGATGATGCTCATGTATCAAGTCGTCAAACTCTTTGTCCTGAACCGCCTCACGCCCAAGCTCCTCCGCAGCATTCCAGGTGTAGACCCCGCGCTCACAAAGGGTCTATATTTGACTGGCAGCAATGTCTACAGCCCGTCGGAGCTTGTACTGCTCGGGTGGTTGACCTACCACTGGCAGGCAACGACGCCCACAGCACAAATCTTGAATTTTGACAAGGATCTGCACGACTGCCGAGTGTTTGGTGCGGTAATTGCCTCACACGTGCCTTCGCTGTCGGCAGTTATGTCGACGCTTAAGAAGACAGATGTGCTTGCTGAGCGCATTCAGAACGCACATCACGTTGTCAAGGCATGCAGACAGATTGGGTTCGAATACTGCCCGCCTGCTACACAACTCGCACAGGCGCCGGCACGTGACATGATGTTGTTTTGTATCTATCTCTTCAACTTGCTTCCGTCGCTGATCCCTCGCGCCACAATTGGCTTTGACGGCCGCTTGAATGACAATGTTGTCAAGCATATCGAACTCACCAATCCCAGTGGCAAGCCCCTGGTCTACACCATCCGTATTGATGGCAGCAAGGAGTTCAGATGCGCGGATTCCCTCAAGATCGGAGCGCGCGATAAGATTAAATTCCCAGTCAATTGCTTTCACAAGATTCGGGGGTTAGCAAAGGCACAGATCTTTTTCATTGGTGAGCGCGTGGCGGGCGGCGCGGCAGGAGTGACGCTTGTCTTTGATCTCGAATCGTCGGCCAAGACATTCAAGCGCACAGAAGTCATTGTCAAACACACGAAACTCTACGATCAGATCTTCTTCGAGATCCCCGTCAAAAATTGCGACATTGAGCATGAAACGATACTCAACGTGTCACTAGTGCCCTTGCAACCTGTTGCAAAAGGTGCAGTGCGAAGCAACTCGCCGAAGCGGGGCAACGGTGGCAGCGGGGCAAGCTCAAAAAAGACCAATGTCACGTCATCGGCACTATTGCCCGACATGACATTCTGGACCAAAGTGAGCACGATGAAGCTTAAGAGGAAGGCGAATAACGAAATCATAATCAACTTTGTGCCACTTCAGTTTTGCGGGCATTCGTGTCTAGTCTTTATCAAGGACGATCTTGTGGGTGAGACGTGCTATGAGCTACAGGTCAAGGTCGACTTGCCCGTACAGACAGACTCCAACAAGTTTCAGCACCAGATGAAGAGTACTGTTATCAAGGACGTGCCCGTGTCGGCACGCAACGCCGGCATTGACAAGTGTCGTGCTGGCCTCATGGAACTCATGGGTGCTAATGGCAAAGACTGGTTCAAGGCTGCCTGTGAACAGCCACACGTCGAATACAAAGTGGAGTATCTGACCGATTGCTTTTCTGGCCCTAAGATCTTCAGTCTTTGGGGCCCCAATGCGCAGCCCAAACTGTCGCCAGCAGTCGGGCGGCCGCAGCCAGCAATGAACAACAAACTGCCGCTTGAGCTGCGCCCGCAGGGCCCGGGCAAGTATGATGGTCGGATTATACTACGATCTGCCTTTGACATCCGCGTTTTGGATGTAGAGGCAACCGTCACGGCGCAGGGAACACGGGCGGAACTGACCTTCAGCTGCCCAGCGCGCCAGGCGATATCACAGGACATCCCCATTATTAATCATAGCGACAGAGAGTGGGTGATTCAATCGTCCTTGTCTGGAGATTATTTCTCTGGCCCCAAGGAGTTTAAAGTGCCGCCCATGGGTGCTCAAGGGCCTGGCATGGCTATGTATACCTTGACCTTTGCGCCTTCGTGGATTACAAATATCGCGGGCGAGCTTACCTTGCGCAATTCAACCATTGGAGATTCTTATGTCTATGAGCTGTCGGGTATCGGCGAGGATCCCGTGGCCGAAGACCACACCCAAATCGAGTGTGTCGCGCGCAAACGGACCTCGGACGTGGTACTTGTCCGCAACATTCTGGGCTCGGAAGACTGCGAGTATGTTGTTGAGTGTGATCTCTTGGGCATTTCGGGCGAGGCCACGTTTTTCATGAAAGGCGACACTCAGGCCGAATATGATTTGAGCATCATGATGCCGCGCGGTGGTGAGTTTACGGGAAGTGTTTCTTTCAAGGCTCCCACCGGCGAGTATATCTGGTACACGATTCAAGTGAAAGCAGAGAACCCTGCGTATGAGAGAGTCATCGAGCTCAATGCCAAAGCGAGAACGGCGATCATTGCTGACATTCCCATCACGAATCCCTTGGATGAGACCGTAACGTTTGATGTGCTGTTCGAGGGCGAGGGGCTAATTGGCGCGCCCACGATTACGATTGAGCCCGGTGAGTCCAAAATATACGAGTTGGTCTACTCGCCTCTGCTTGCCGATCACAGCGACGGCAAGTTGACCTTTGTCAACGTGGAAATGGGCGAGTTTTGGTATGCCCTCCATTTGGATGCGGCCGAGGCCGACGATATTGTGATCGAGCCCCTCGAAGCTGAGTTGGGCAAGACGGTCAGCGTTCAACTCACAGCCGAAAACCCCATCTCTGACGATATCCTCCTAGAGATTGGAATCACAAATCCTCTGAATTTCAGTGTAGAATACAATCCGAGACCTGGTTCGACGTACAAAGAGGGCGTGATCGAGGTGGAGGGCTACAACGAGGCACTGTTCGACATCGTCTTCACGCCCACCGCTATTAACGAAGACGAGGAGACAAAGATTGTCCTCAAACACCCGACGGCTGGACGGTGGGTTTACCATCTCAAGGGCCGCGGTAAGGTGCTGCCCAATGAGGCCGCGCCATGGGATGGCAAAGGGGTGGTGCTCATGCCGACGGTGCACGTGAGCTCCACCGTCTTCCAGACTAGCAGCAATCTTTTGAAATTCAGGAATCCACTGAATCGGCCATTGACACTGCAGCTACACGTGCATCAAGCGCCCGATGATCAAGCCGAAGCAAACACGCGCCTTGAGGAGGACCAGCCCTTCCGCATCTTGCTTAGCCAGAGCACAATGCATCTCACACCCTTCCAAGAAGTTGATGTGCCCTTTCTCTTCTGCCCCACAAAAATGGAGCGCCATTCGGCACTGTTTGAGTTCGAGGTTGTCGAAATTGATCATGTGGCGCTGACGCAAGACACCGTCTTTGCTCTCGTCTACGGCATTGCCGGAACCGCAGAGGCGCCGGGCGCCGTCGATTTGGGACGGTTTGCTACGCGGGCGCGCGAGCGACTAGATTCAGCCTTGGAGTTGCCGCTCAGTGGCGTGGGGCCGATTGCTGCGAATGAAAAGATTGAGCTCGAGATTATCGCACCCGACGAATACAAGGCAATGCTTGCCAAGTCATTGGCGATCCGTCACGATCGCGCTAATCGTGACGGTCTCCAGGAGGGAATCGTGCGGTATAACATGTCGTTTGAGCCCCTCAAGGCCATGCGCTGCAGAGTGCTGCTCAAAGTCTCTCTCGAATCGGGCGGGCGCTGGGTCTTCGGGATTGATTTGGTCGCAAATGATGCCGAAGTCGACGATGTGATTCGCATTGAGGGAGCGCTCAATCAAACACGGTCCGTCTCCTTCCGAATGACTAACCAGTTCAACACGACGGCAGCCTTTAACGCATACTTTGCGCCCGAATCCTCGGCGGAGTTTTCGGTATATCCCGAGGTCGGACTCCTCGAGCCACACGGCACCGAAGGCACCAATTTCGTGATTTCCTTCAATCCAGCTTCGTATGGTAAACTGTACAAAGGCAAGCTGGTGGTAGAAACGGACGAGATGCAGTGGACTTATCAGGTGCACGGCGACCACCCCAAGTACCAAGTGCCCAGAAACCTCAAGGCAAAAGTCGACACACAGATTCAACCAGAGTTGGATCCCGACGTCTACAAGGGCCGTCTCACTGGGCACAAGTATTTAAGGGAAAATCTGGCTGCGCTCAAACAGCAGCAGAAGCAGAATAGTGAGAGATATGCAGGGGGCGCAAATTAAAGAAAGAACGCCCCAAAGAGTCTCCTCTGTGACGCCGTGACGCGCTCTTTTGTTGCTGTCCCTACGTGTCTTTTTTGTCAAACTTAAATTAATAAATTCGTCTTAAAAGCACCTGTTCTTGTGTCTGTACCCCCCACCCCTCCCTTGACAGTGGCTCTAGACCCCAAATCTCCTCGGCGATCGCGCGTGTCTGTAGTAAGGGTCCATAATAAGTGTCTCTGTCTCGCCATCCTTCGTCGCGTGCTTCCTAGCGTCACCCCGCTGCGCCACACGACGATTCAGGGAAATCGGTACAGATGACTCTGTGATTCCTCAAATGCCTGCCCGCTCTTGCCCCCCTTGCCCCTTCCCCCCTCAGAGCCACTTCGTTTTCCTGCGGACCCTCCTCCATCTGCACCCTCCCCTCCGACCTGTCCCTCTCGGTCTCTTCCCTCGCTAACACACCCACCCGACAAGAGTGTGCTCGAATGCAAAGTAGCAACAGCGCCCTCATCTGCGACCATGAGTGTGTTTGTTTTTGTGTGTGTGTGTGTACTGCCCCTAGAGTTTCGCCCTCTCGACTCGGATTTCTGTTTCTTTCCCAATTTCAACCAGCGCCCGGGGCCAAGGGCCGCGACGGCAGATGCGACGCCAGCTATGTATGTGTGTGTTTGTGTGTGTGTGTGTGTGTGTGTTTGTGTTTGTGTGTGTGTGCGTTTGTGCGTGTGTGTGTTCGTGTGTGTGTGTGTGTGTGTGTGTACGCACGCGCGTGTGTGTGTGTGTGTGTATGTGTGTGTGTATCTGTGTGTGTGTGTGTGTGTGTATGTTTGTGTGT
>Ga0335398_10008366_pt1 | contig 12288 bp, 3 predicted proteins | sample BON03_FD_205742 | JGI IMG/M metagenome (GOLD analysis project Ga0335398, IMG submission 205742) | Freshwater microbial communities from Lake Bonney liftoff mats and glacier meltwater in Antarctica - BON-03 (spades assembly) (version 2) | ecosystem: Environmental > Aquatic > Freshwater > Ice >...
ATTCGTGTGACGACAAAGTAGATCTTACGCTCCGCGCTTAACCAAAAAGCCGCATCATTATGTCCAATAAATTGAATTATATAAATTAATCACATTATATGCCATTTAACGACTTAAAAGACAGGTTTTTAGGAGGGTTTTTCGTTGTCTATTATATTATAATATAATAGACAACTAGGTTTGATAAAAATCGATGAAAGCATGACTCATGCGTCATGCTTGTGTAGCCAGCCTTCAACATAGGTGATAGTTTCTTCAATAGTCCCTACAGCCTGCTGATAAAGCGCATCCATTAATGCACGTTCCCCGGTTTTCCAGTAGCGCTCAACATACTGGCATGCGTATTTCATGCGGGTGGTTCCCATATAGACCGCACCACCTTTAATTTTATGCGTTATTTCTTCAATAGCACGATAATCTTGAATGGCATAAGATTTTTTCATACGTTCTAAATCAGCGGGTACCTCGATAAGCATTAATCCCAACAGCTCTAATAGCAACTCTTTCGTACCACAATTTATTAGGGCTTCTTCCGGGTTAAAGAGGGCGAATTGGCCTAATTGAAACATCTCCTCGTCCTTATCTGGTAAGTCTTGTCTCAAAGGAGTTGCTTCAACGATAGGCACTTCACGACGGGCTGGGATAAATGTTTTAATGATATCTAGTGCATGAGCCCGCGTTAGTGGCTTGGTTAAGACCGCATCCATTCCTGCCTCAATACAGCGTTGGCGGCTCTCGTCAGCACCATGAGCGGTGAGGGCAATGATAGGGATGTGAGGAGTGGTATCGAGTCTCGACCGAATACATTGAGTAACTTCGTAGCCGTCCATGCCTTCTCCGAGGCCTATATCCATAAAAATCAGGTCATAGTGATGTTGTTCGCAAAGTTCCAGGGCATCGTTACCACAGACTGCAACATCAACCTGGCAGTCCATGCCAGCAAGCAGGGTTTTGGCGACTGTTTGAGCAACGAAATTGTCTTCCACCACCAGTACTCTACTGGTTGCGTTGTTGCTTGATAGCGGTTCTATGGTTAATGTTTGATTTTGTAGGGGAAGGCTGTAGGGTATTTTTGTAAATAAATCCTCACCTTGCTCTACGCCCGATGCATCATTGAGAATGGGCATCTGCATGGGAATAAGGCACGTGAATACTGTTCCTTTACCTGAATCGCTGTCCACATAGATTTCTCCACCTGATTCCTCTATGAATTGCTTGACGATAGAAAGTCCTAGTCCAGCTCCTTTGTATATTCCTTGATACGAAGGGGTAAGACGTTTGAATTGCAAATAAATAGCTTGTTGCTTATCTTTAGGAATGCCCATGCCGGTATCGCTGACCGTCAAGCGAATTGCCAAAGTCTGCTGCTCTTGTTTGGCTAATTCAGCCTGTATGGTTACATGACCTGCGGCAGTAAAATTGAGCGCATTCCCCACTAACTCCAGAACAATACGATGGAAGCGAATTTTGTCACCAATAACAAATTTCGGTAGATTTTCGCCAAAAGATAAAGATAAATTTAATTTCTTTTCGGCCGCTTTTGCGGCATAAAGCTGGGTAATACTGGTTAACGTATCTGCAAGACTAAATTTCCTCTTAAGCAAGGGTATCTCGCCTGAGCTAACTTTAATCGCTTCTAAGACTTCATCCATCAACCCAAGCAGCGCATGGCTTGAGGCAATTAAATTATCGGCGTACTCTTTAATCCTAGGATCGCTAACTTCTGATTTTAAGATTTCACTAAATCCTACAATACCTGAAAGAGGTGTGCGGATGTCATGACGCATGTTCGCAAGAAATTCAGTTTTTGCTTGGTTTGCGGCCTCAGCCGCTTCTTTTGCATAACGAAGATCTTCTTCCATCGCTTTACGTTCAGAGATGTCAATGGAGTTTCCAACCAAACCTATAACAATACCTTTTCGATTGCGAATAGGTGTTTTATTAGTAATTTGTCTAATTGTTTTTCCGTTTTTATCGATAAATGGAGTTTCTTCTAAATTTAACACAGGGATACCACTATTAATTACCTTTGTATCCACAGCAATGATTGACGCTGCTGCGGATGGAGGCCAACCTAATCTTTCAGCAATATAACAATCGGTTTGACCAATGATATCTTGTTTTTGAAGCCCTAAAAGCAGTAACATAGCATCATTACAACCTAAATATTGCCCTTTTGTGTTTTTCCAATAGACGCTTCCGGACATGGTTGAAAGAATACTTTCTAATGAAATTACATCATCGTCTTTTGAATCTTCCATAATTAATCACCTTAAGCAACAATTCCAATAAAACTTAATATTCTTGTATTCATCAAGGGGTTATAGACGCGCTTGTAACGAACAGGAAGTTTGTGATAACCATTTCATAATACATTCAGTAAATTGAATTGATTCGAAATGAGGAGAATGTGCTGCATCCTCTAATATGACTTGTGAAATTTTGCCATAAATAATTTTTTTTCCAATTTTATCCGCTATATCATAAAAAGGCGCAATACCATCATATAAACCAGAAACAACTAATGTGGGTACTTTAACTTTTCCTTGCATTATATAACCGGCAATCATTTTTTCAAAAAAATGTTTTCGCATGGTGAGATTAAAACTATCCCATCGGTTTTTTAACATAATTTCTGACTCAGGATTAATACTATATTTTTCCTGATCAGCAACTAATTCTTTGATATAACATTCTTCATCAGTTAAATTTAGATTTATTTGTTGAAATGTCTGTCTATCATTATGAAAATTGATCCATTTTTTCTTTGACCACGTCGTGGCCAGCGACGGATAATAATTCGGATTATAGTTTCCTTCAAAAAATGTATTTTGAACTTGCACTAAGTCACGGGTTGTTGAAGGAGTGCCTATCATAAAAACATGGGTTATTTTAGATGTATGTTGTTGGGCATACTCATGCGCCACAAGGCCTAATGCAGAAGGACCCATGAGAGCCACTTGCCCTAGCTTCAGTGCTTTTCGTACCTTTTCATAATATGAGATATAACTGTTCAAATCCAATGATGTGATATCTTCTGGATTCAGTTCCTCTGCTTCGTTGCTAGGCTTTGTAAAATAACGATCAGCACTATAAAAAGTAAATAATTCCCTTTTGGCTTCCGAAGCTATAGTTGGAAAATAAATAGCACCGGGACCAATAAACAAACATGGGATAGGTCCGTCACCATCTATAAAGCATTTTACCGGTTTTCCATCTATTAATAACGTTTTTATAGGCATATAAGTCCTTTGAGGATAATGTTGCATATTAAAATATACATTTTATAACACAGATATTTTCTTGTTAAGTAAATGGGCTAATATTTGAGCATTTTCTTCTTCAAACATTGTTTCGTGATCACCAGGTACCATCTCCACCTCAATAGTTTCCGTAGAGTAACTTTTCCAATGATTGAAAGAATCATCCATCATTTGAAAAATTGGCATCGTATCTTGTGCTTTAAAAAGAAATAATTTGTTGTTAAGGCAATGTGGTATGTAGTGATTATTCATTTTAGACCGCTCCCACTGCAATTTTAATAATTTGTCAGCCGCTGTAATTCCTTTGCTTTCAAATTTTTTTTTCATCATATTGTATTGGCGTAGCATGATACCGTCGAAGATTTCTTCACTTTCAAGAATTTTTGGATAATAAGCCCAGCCATCTAGTAACACAATCGCCGCAATGTCCTCAGAATTTTTGTTTAACTGCCATGCAATTTCCATACTGACATTTGCGCCCGCTGAGGCTCCTCCAATTAAATATGGACCTTGAGGCTGAATAGTTCGAATGGCTTTAATGTAATAGGCTGCCATTTCTGAGGTAGTTGAAAAAGGGAGTTTTTCTGATTCTATGCCAGGATCTTGAATGCCATAAAGTGGACGATTAATATCAAAATATTTAGCCAAAGATATATACCAGAATACAGTACCCCCTACAGGATGGATTAAGAACAATGGTGGTTTGGTGCCACTTAATTTTAAAGGAACTAAACATGTGCTTATAGATTTATCATCTATCACTTTTGTAGCTTCTGTTAATGCGAACTTATTACACAAAAGTGATTTAATTTTTTGTGCTAACCGTGTGATACTAGAGTGCTCAAACAAAATGCGCACATCTAAATCTAGGGAAAATTTAATACTTAGCATAGAAACCACTTGTAGTGCTGTTAGAGAATGACCTCCCAAGTCAAAAAAATTATCATGGCAACCAATTCGATCAAAGGGCAATAAAAGAACATCAGACCATACCTTGGAAATGGTTTGTTCTTCATATGTTGATGGTGTATTTTTTTCAAAAGAATTGTTAACCATTAATGAATCGTTAGTAATCATACGAGCCAATGCCTGTTTATCAATTTTTAAATTAGGCGTCAGTGGAAAGTGCTTAAAGACAACAAATTGATTTGGAATCATATAACTAGGCAAAAACTTTTTTAAATGGTCTCGTAAAGACTCATGGCTGTAATTAGCATTATTTTTAATAATTACGCAAGCGATAATATTGATGTTGTCTATTGCAAGTACAATGGACTTTTCGATGCATCCGTAAGATTCCACGTGCGCTTGTATTTCGCCCAACTCAATTCGAAAACCTCTTATTTTTATTTGATCATCAATACGCTCAATGTACTCAAGATTCCCGTTTGGTAGCCAACGCACGAGATCACCTGTTTTGTACAGTCTACTTATTTTTTTTGAGCAATATTTATTCGGAATAAACCGTTCTTTTGTAAGCGCGTTATGATATAAGTAGCCCCTTGCAACGCCCTCGCCACCAATATAAAGCTCACCTTTTACGCCAATGGGTTGTAAGTCAAGATGGCTATCTAAAACATAAACGTCTGTGTTTGCTATGGGCTTCCCAATAGGCAAAATAGAATAAGCACTATTTTCTTTGGAAATATAATTGCAAGTAGACCAGATTGTGGTTTCAGTTGGCCCGTAAAGATTCCAAAAATAATCTGTAATTTCCAGAAATTGTTGGCATAATTTTTTGGTAAGCGGCTCGCCACCACATAAAATTTTTAGTCCTGTTTTATTATGCCAACCTGCTTCGAGTAATATCTTCCAGCTCATCGGGGTAGCTTGTAATATTGAAATATGATTTGAATCTATGGTTTGTTTAAACTTCTTTCCATCTATAATAGTTTCTTGATCAGCAATAATACATTGAGCACCTCTGATAAGGGGCAAATAAATTTCTAAACCAGAAATATCAAAGGAAATTGATGTAATTGCCAACCATTTATCGTCAGAACTCACCTTAATCTCTTTATCCATTCCTTCTAATAAATTTACAACTGAATGATGCTCAATCAAAACTCCTTTAGGCTTTCCAGTGGAGCCAGAGGTGTAAATAACATAAGACAAACCATTTGAATCTGTTATTTTGCCAGGATTTACTTTGCTTTCATTTTCAAATATTTTTAGATGGTCATCTAATAAAATTATTTTAATATCTTTATTAGAGTGATTTTTTTCTTTAAAAACAATTGAATCAGTAAGTAATAATTGAGTTTTACTATTATCTAACATATATTGAATACGTTCTTCAGGATAGGTGGGATCAATGGGTAAGTAAGCCGATCCCGATTTTAATATCCCTAACATACTTATAATCATATTTAGCCCACGATTAACACAAAGTGCTACAATTGCTTCATTTTTTAATCCAATTTTGCGGATATAATGGGCAATTTGATTCGCTTTTTCATTCAGCTCAAAATAGTTGAGCCTTTGAGCTTTATAACTAATTGCAATGTTAAAGGGTGTTTTAGCCACCTGCTCCTCAACCAGTTGATGGACGGTTTTACTTTTTGAAAATAGGGAGCTGGTATTATTCCATTCTTTTTTCAAAAGTTGCTCTTCATCTCTTGAAAGCAGGGGAATATTAGAAATAATTTTACTAGAATTTTCTAATGTATTTAATAGCAATGCTTGAAAGTTGGATAGTAAATGGTTTATTTTTTCCATCTTAATGCGGCTACTGTCGTAGCTAAATTTTATTTGTAACTTCGTCCCTAATGTTATTGTTAATGCTAATGGATAATGCGTAGGATCATAAATCTTGATGTCTTCAAAGTGGATATTTAATCCAGGAACAACTGACATCGGGTAATTCTCTACGACGATAATGGTTTCAAATAAAGGATTACTAGAACATAGTTCACTGGAAGCTTGTATTTGGGTAAGAGGAACATATGCATAATCGATTAATTCAACAAAGTTATTCTGAACATACTTCAAATAATTGGTCATTAATAGAGAGTGATCAATTTTTATGCGCATAGGAATTGTATTGATTAATGGACCAATAATTTTATTCCCACCTGCTAGGTGAGGAGGACGTATAGATACTGTTACCCCAAAAATAATATCATCAGTATTACTATAACGACCTAATAGCAACCCCCATAACCCTTGGATTAACGTACTTAATGTAATTTTTTTCACGATGCAAAAATCATTTACTTTATTAGTGATTTCTTTCGAAAACACAAGCGATTCATTGGCATAGTTTACAAGTCGATGAATTCCTTCTCGATTGACAAGTCCACTATCGGTGGTCAAGTAAAATCCAGATAAATATTGTTTCCAAGCTTTTTTTGCTATATTTAAATCATGACTATATAACCAATCAATATAATCACTAAAATTTACGGGTTCTTGAAGTTCTAGGGGTATATTTTCATTAATAGAGCAATAAATATGCCCCAATTCATTTATTAGAATAGCAGTAGACCATCCATCCAACAAAATATGATGAGTACAAATAATAAACGTATAGCTGTGCGCGGCTAATTTAATGGCTGTTATTCGAACTAATGGTGCATTAGATAAAGAAAAGTTAGCTTGTCGGTCTATCTTTAGAAAGGCATTTAACCTAATGGTTTTTTCGTTGGATGATAAATCTGACCAATCATATTTATGCCAAATCACCTCTGATTCAGGCCGTGCATATTGAAAGGGTTCTGTTACAGCCTCCCATTCAAAATTCATTCTTAAAATTGATTGACGTTTAATCAGCACGTTGAATGCTTGACGCAACATCTCGATATTTATCGAATCGTCTAAATTAAAAACAAGTTGAACAGCATAAGCTTCACAGCCAGGTGTGTTAACAGTATGAAATAATAATCCTTTCTGTAATTCTGTTAATAAATATTTTTTACGTACAGATTCATTTAGCAATTGAGTATTAACGATACATTTTGGATTGAATTCAGAAAAATTAGACACATCATTTAAAACTATTTTTAATGAGCGCATGTAATGTGATATCAATTTTTTAATTGTACTATCTTTATGAATTTTTGTATTATATATCGATGAAATTTGTAATTGTCCATAACTATCAATTGCCGCTTCGATATCAAGTAAGTGAGGACGTTCATTCTCTTCGTGTGAAATTAAACGTACCCAGTTAAACTGAAAAATACTGTCTTTTAAGAAAAGATGATCAAAATGTCCCCAATAATTGAAGCTTACTTGAGGCTGACAGCCCGGTGTTCGCTCTTCTTTATCCATGTACCGCAATATTCCATAATCAATTCCATTTTTAGGAATGGAGCTTAGTTGAGACTTTACTAAAAAAACATTATCGAGAACTGATTTATTTTCATCCCAATCTAAATTGAATGGGAATAAACTAGTAAACCAACCGATTGTATTTTCGACGTTAACGTCCGTTAAAATATCTTCCCGTCCATGATTTTCTAAATCAATACAAATTGATTTGTTTTTTGACCATGTCCCTAATACATAAATTAGAACGCCAAGTAATAATTCGTGTATTTTTAACTTGTAATGCTTTCCAATCAAATGAATAAGATTGGATGTTTGCTTTTGAGATAAACAGGCCTGTATAATTTTATTATTTTTCTCTAAATTATTGGCATTATTATAGTCTAAAGGGATGAATGAAGGGCTTTGAATTAGATTGAGCCAATATGCTTTGTTGATTTTATGTAATTCAATTTTAGAATAATCCGTCAACGCAAGAGACCAGTCATTAAATGAACTGCTGGTTATGAGTTCTACTCGTTTCTCATTAGATTTGTTACTTAGAATCAGGCTTTCAAGGTCATTAAGAAAAATTCGCCATGATATTCCATCAAATATTAAATGATGGGCTACGAGAATAAGGAAAAAATCAGCATCTTTTTTAATTAAAGCAACTGAAAATAAAGGTCCATTTTCAAGGTTGAAATTTTCTTGAAGTTTCTGAGATATAACATTGAAGTAGTTCTTTTCTTCATTATCCAATAGATTTGGAGCGGTTATAAGTGGGAAGAATAAGATGTTGTCGTTATTGTTTTTATAAAATTGTTTCCAACTACCGTCCTCATAGGAAAACCTTAACTTAAATGCATCATATTTTTTAGACAATGCATTTATACAACGTTTAATTTCACTATAAGTAATAGGGGCGCGCATACTCAGAAGACATGCTTGGCTGAAATGCGCTTTTTTCGTATACTTTGTATTATCAAAAAACCAAGTTTGTATTGGTGTTAATTGGATAAATCCGGTGCGTTTTATTAATGGTTTATTTTCCCCTGTCGTTAAAAATGTAACATGCTGAGCCAATGTTTCAATGGTTGGATATTGAAACACAAGTTTTACAGTGATGTGCATATTTAGACGAATTGCTTTAGAAGCCATTTGCATGGCAACAATCGAGTCACCACCTAGATTGAAAAAATTATCATGAATAGAAATTTCATCTAACTCGAATAATTTACACCAAATATCACATAAAATATGGTGGATATTATTTGTATATCCTACTGTATTTACCAATCTATTATTGTGAGAAATTTCTTTGTTGTTCTCAAGTAATTTTTTGCGATCAATTTTTCCATTAGTAGTTAAAGGAAACTCGTTAAGTACGATCACCCCGTGAGGTATCAAATAGTCTGGCAATTTATCCTTTAAAAAATCTTTAATTAAGTTAGTATGATGAGATTGAAGTTCGTCAGAACTACATTGGTTTTTATCGAGAATAACAAATGCATACAATTTTTTAGGCCGTTTTTCTATTTCTTGCAATAATACGAGTGCTCTTGAAGTATGTGGATAGGTGAGTAAGGCCGCTTCAATTTCTCCTAACTCTATACGAAATCCACGGATTTTAACTTGATTATCGATTCTTCCGATATATTCTAAATTGCCGTCAGGCAACCATCGAACTAAATCCCCAGTTTTATATAGACGTGAATCGCATTGCTTATCAAAAGGATTTTTTATAAATTTCTCTAAGGTTAGTTCCAGCTTATTCAAATAACCATGAGCCAAACCATCACCACCAACATAGAGTTCTCCAGCAATTCCAATCGGTAGCAATTGAGAGCGTCTATCACATACATATACTTGGGTATTGGATACTGGTATGCCAATTGGAATCGAGGATATTAAAGAAAATGGATCAGTTATTAGATAGTAAGTTGTAAATGTCGTATTTTCTGTAGGGCCATAACCGTTTATGACTTTAAGAGGTCTATTTTTTCTTTTAAATAAGGTTCGTATTGTCCTTAATGAAACAACATCACCGCCCACCAATAAATTTTTTAACCCATCAACCAAATCAGGCTTAATTTCTATAAATTGGCTAAATAGATCTGAGGTCAACCATAATGTACTAATTTTATTTTTATTGAGTTGTTTTTTAAATTGATAAGCATCCAGTACAGTATCATGGGTAAAAATGACGAGTAATGCTCCATTTAAAAGTGGCATCCAAATTTCAAATGTGGCTGCATCAAAGCTAGAGTTTGCTGTATGGGCAACCCTATCGGTTTCATCTATTTCAAGGTAATTGGTATTTTTTACTAAACGAACTACATTTTTGTGGGATATTTCCACGCCTTTAGGCTCTCCGGTGGAACCGGATGTATACATTATATAAATACGATTATTTGAAGTGGCTGATATACATGGATTTGTACAGGGTCTTAATGAAATATCCTGATGATCATCGTCAAGAAAAATTATGTTTTTTAAATAAAAATTATTGTTGTGTAACCGTGCGGCATATTTTGATATTGACAGTAAAACGACTACCCCACTATCTTTAATAATATATTGAATACGAATATCTGGATAATTGATGTCTATAGGAACATAAGCAGCACCCACTTTGGCAATGGCGAGCATACTTATTATCGTATCTAGGCCTCGTTCAAAAAAAATTCCTATAGATGAGTTTGCTTTGACACCATTATCTATGAGGTAATGTGCGAGTTGATTCGATTGATAATTTAGCTCTTCATAACTTGTTTTTTTTTCTTGAAATATAACCGCGATATTTTTTGGTGTTTTCTCGACTTGTTCTATAAATAATTGATGAACCGTTTTATTTTTTGGGTAGGGTGTGGCTGTTTGATTCCATAGAGTAGTAATTTTTTTGTATTCTTCTTCTAAGACAATAGGTAAGTTTTTTACAGTTTTTGAGCCTTCAATAATGCCACTCATAAGTGCCAATAAATGACTTTTAATATTTTTGATATAATTCACCAAATGAGCGCTTACAAGACTTTCTTTTAAAAAAAACTGTGCACGCATGCCATCTTCAGAAATGACCAGTATAAAAGGGATGTGGGTATACTCAACTATGCTTTCAAAGTTATTTGTAATAATAACTGCTATGAGTGAGTTTGGACTGGATTGTATTTTAGGGTAACGCAACTGGATATCTGTTAAGTAGGTTTCATTTTTTTCTATTTCTAAAATTTTATCTTCCAGCAGCTCTAAGCACTCTATAAAGGTCATGTTTTCTTCAATCTTTAGCAATAAAGGTACTGTATTACTAAAGATTGAAGAAAATTCGGTTGGTGTTTTATAATTATCAAATGCGATGCAAGTTAGTTCATAATCATTTATACGGTAGAGATAAATTAACCACAAGGAAAGTAATGGAGCATAGGGTCGTGTCGGCTTATTTATTAGCTCTTTTAGTTGATCTAAAGATACTTTATCTATGTAAAAATAATCCATTTTTATATAGATATTATTTGAATAAATAGGGTCTGCATTTGTTAAAAGACCAATGGATGTAGGTTGTTTTATTAACCATTGTTTTACCCAAAAAGACTCGTGCTTTGAAATGGAGGCACTTTTATTTTCGATAAATAATGAGTTTTCTTTATTTAACGAAGGAAATACATCCCCAGATTTTATTTTATTGCTTGTACACCATGAAACAAGATTACATTCTTTCCCATCGATCATTTTCAACGATTCTATCGAAACCGTCGTTGTGGCTGTAGATACTTCAATTCCGGTTTCTGTTATTTTTTGAATGGTTCCTGGAGTATCTTGTGATTTTGTTGATAACAACTTAAGTTGATTAATAATAAATATTTGACCATTAATCAGTATCTTAGGAAGTGATAGTTTGTTTTCATATCTTCCAAAATTAAGACCTCGTATACATGCGTCTATTTTTGTTGCAGGTGTATTCCAATCGATCACCCCATTAGCAGGTGGTTTTTTATGTAATCCATAATAAGTTCTTAATTTATTTTCTTGTGGTATAGGGACGTAGCTATTTATTTCCAGTTCTTCAATTAACTCGCAGAAACTCAAAATAGCTTCTTCATAGCATTTTAAGTTAAGGCTAAAGGTTGTATCGCCATCGCTAATAGAAATTTTGTTTTGTTTTAAAATGGCTCCTGTATCGATTCCTTTATCAACGATATGCCAGCTTACACCATGATGATCTTCAGAATTTAAAATTGCCCATGAGGTGGCGTGAACGCCTGCATAAAAAGGAAGGAATGAATCATGATAATTGATTGTTAGTTTTTGCCCTTGATTAAGAATTTCATCATGTAAAATATGATCATTAACAATGCTAAATAAATAATCGCAGTTTTTTATTTTTAAATTACTCGTTAAAGCAATACAAGGGATATCATTTTTTTTAGCCCAGTGTTGTACCTGAACTGTTTCAGAAAAGATTGCTTGTATAGAGTGACCGCGATTTAAGAGGATTTCCGCACATTGAATGAGTAGGTTATCTTTCCCAATTAAACAACAATTAAATTTTATCACCAGAGGGTTTTCCAATTATTTGAACCAGTAATGTGTCAGTCTATTGCAATAGTAGCAATTGGCTCGTGATGTCTTTCTTGTTCCAGTTCTAGTTTAATAACTAGAGCATCTTGATTAGGAAGTGTAATCTAATTTGTGTAATTATGCTGCTTTATGGTATACGGCTTCCACAATATGCCGCTCACAAATAGTATTCCAATCATTACTATTCACTGCAGCCCTTACT
>Ga0335398_10008369_pt1 | contig 12281 bp, 6 predicted proteins | sample BON03_FD_205742 | JGI IMG/M metagenome (GOLD analysis project Ga0335398, IMG submission 205742) | Freshwater microbial communities from Lake Bonney liftoff mats and glacier meltwater in Antarctica - BON-03 (spades assembly) (version 2) | ecosystem: Environmental > Aquatic > Freshwater > Ice >...
GTTCCCGTGGGTGCTCGGCTGGGCCGCCGACGTGCTCCGGCGCGAGATCGTCAAGAGCATCGAGCGCATCGACATGCTCAGCGCGCAGCACTACTGCCCCTAGCCGCGCCTAGCCGCGCGGCGCGAGATCGTCAAGAGCATCGAGCGCATCGACATGCTCAGCGCGCAGCACTACTGCCCCTAGCCGCGCCTAGCCGCGCGGCGCGAGGTGCGCGAGCAGCACGAGGTCGGCGCACAGCCCCGCGCCCAGCACGCACGCAGACACGCCCGCGCCGTGCGCGGGCGAGAGCGCCAGGCGCCACACCATCGCCGTCTCGAGCAGCGCCCACAGACAGAGGCCCCCGAAGAAGGCGCCGTGGCGCAGCGCAAACACGTCCCATGCCAGGCGCGCCACGACGCACGCCCACGGCGCCTGCGTCCACGCGCGGGGCGAGAAGCACGTGTGCATGTTGACGAGGCTCGCCATGGCCCAGAGCAGCAGGTAGAGCAGGACGGCCCCCGCCACCGCCGGCACGTCGTCGTCGTCCAGCATAGTCGGCGCTGCGCGCGCGCGCGCTCCGCTGCGTATATACGCCGGCCGCGCGCGCCCCGCGAATCCGGGGCGCAGCCCGGGGCTCATACCCCGAGGGAGAGGCACAGGGCCTCGAGCTCGTCGAATCTGCAGTCGGAGGCGCGCCGCGCGGGGTCCAGCGCCTCGAGCGCGGCCAGCCACATTCGACACGACGCCTGCACATAGACCTACCGGAGACACCCGCACAGAGACGTCACCCGCACGCACACACGCACAGAGGCGTCACCCGCGCGCACGCACGCACGGAGACGCCGCCCGCACGCACGCACGCACGCACGCACAGAGACGCCGCCCGTACGCACGCACTAGCACGGACACTACACGTGCATTGGCGGCGGGATATAGGGCTTGCTGCGAGCACACCGGCAAGCCTGCCTGCGCGCGTACCTGCCCCAATGCCGATAGCAGCATTGCGATGTTTGATCTTTTCAGAATATCCGTGGATTTCTGAACCCCTCCCGGAGAGACCGTTGTTTGCTGGTCGATGGTTTCCAGGACGGTGATGAGATTTCCCAAGAGGTCTAGCTCCGTGTGCGCTCTACGTGCGTCGAGGGTCTTGGTAATTTCCCTCAAATTGTCCGGGATCTCGACGCAGAAGGACGCGACCTCCGCCATGGGGAGGGGCGGTGCCGTCAAGTACTCCAGAGCTGTTTTTGGCGTCAGCGTATAGCATTGCTGCTTTCTCGACGCCGGCTGGAGTTTCGGTAGCGGCCCTGGTAGCACCCAGTACAGTAGGAGCCTGTGTGCAGAGCAACGTGCGCGTAAGGGTGCGCCGACCGGACGGGGCATGCACGCGGGGGCCTGCGCGCAGAGCAACGTGGGAGTACGGGTGCGCCGACGGGACGGGGCATGCACGCGGGGGCCGGATGCATACCGACAAGGTTCGCGGACTTTTATTTTTGTCACGATCGAGTGAACGTCGTCAACATACAGGGCCTGCGCAAATGCCAGCCGTTTGACCACCGGGTCCAGGGCAACGCGTCTGGCAAAGACGCAGCCCGCGTCCTGCCACACTGTGCGTGTGCGGTAGCGCGCGCCCCCGGCTTCTTCGGACACGCCGACCAGCCGCGCCAGCACGCCCGCGAGCGAGAGCGAGCCCCCGTGCGTCATGCGCGCGCGAGCGCATGCGCGGCCGCGTGCGCTTATATACGGCGCGCGCGGACGCGCGCTACGGTGCTTTCAGGTTCGTGCAAACCTTTTCGAGCCGCGCGAATCTGGGATCCGAGTGTCGGGTGGTGGCGGGCATGCTCGCAAGCACCTGCAGCCAGAGGGCAATCGCGCTCTGCACCTTGGGCTGCCCGTATGGACCCACGGAGTTAGCGAATGCTGGCACGGTGGCGAATGCTGCGGCGCAGGGCAGGCACGACTAGGGCGCGGGGGTACCTGATCCCCACGCATCAATTCGGTGATTTTAGCCTGTTTCCCGCCGGCAGACACTGGCGTGGACTTGCGGTCAATCAACTCGAGAATTGTCAGAAGGTTGTCCAGGAGGTCTATCATGATGCCGTCTGGGGGGTTTGGTATGCAGAGTTCGGCGAACTGTATTGGAGCCTCGTCTTTGAAAGACAAGATTTCCCGCATGGTAAACGGCTGGGCAGTGATGTACTCCAGGGCAGTGTCTGCTGGTAGTGCGTACTCTTTATTCTTCGGAGTCGAGGGATTATGGGGCGGCGTCGGCAGCACCCACCAAATCCAGCACCTGTGCGCACGGGACTTCCCGGCAGTCACTACCGAGCAACCGCGGCAAGAAGCGCGGGAGCGCGCATGCATTACCCTGTCTTCTGGCCGGTCCGCAGTTCCACGCATGCATGTATGCAGGCACACGCGCGCATGCATTACCCAGTCTTTTGGCCCTTCTTTAGTTCCGAGCATGCCAAATTGAATCCGCTTACAAAAATGGTCTGGGCATACGCCAGTCGCTTGATCCTCGGGTCTGTTGTGCGCGTGCAACACAGATACGTCGGGTCCACCCATGCCCGGCGAGTTTGCTCATTTGCCACAAGCGCCAGGCGCGCGAGGGTGTCGCTTAGTCCTCGCGCGGCTTGTGGCATGCAGGAGCTCGCGCGCGCGCCTCTGCGACCCTTTATATACAGCAGGCTCCCCCCCCCGGAGGCGACGGGGGTGCTTCGGCGCATGTGTGCACTTATGCAAGCTCGCGCCTGCGAGCCGCGGGGGCCAGCGTACGATACACACGTTTTCATGATTAAAACACTTTATTACTCGCAAACTGCGCGCGCGGACCCGGACCCGCCGCGCCTACGCACGCATATACTCGCTGTGAGAGTCTCCTGTCGCGGCGGGGAAAGGGGGGGGGGGGGGGGGGGGGGGGGGGGGGGGGAGGGGTGCGTGGAGAGAATGAGAGGCTGTCAGTGCCGAGACTACCGCGCAAAACACAGGTGGCTGATGCACACACACACCAGCGCCAAACAATACAAGTGTATAGTCTGCGGGCGCGCGCGCGGCTGTCCCGTACCGGCGCTGCACGCCTCGCACATGATGCGCGGCTGCGGGTCGCCGTAGGACGCGACGGGCCCCGAGAGCGACGCGCACAGCGGACACACCGCGCTCGCCCAGTTTTTCAGCGTCATCAGACGCGCCACCTCCTGGCGGCACGTAGCGTTGTTTCCGGCCGCGCCGTCCGCAGGGCCCTTGTCGCACATGTCCAGCAGGTGCGTGGCCAAGTTCAGAAACATCTCCTGGCCCGCAATGGTCTTGTGCAGCGCGGCAATGGTCTCGCCTGCGTCGCCGCCCGCGGGTGGCAGGGGGGCCAACACCGCCGCCGTGCTGCGCCGCAGCGAGAGCTCGTCGGCACGCAGCCTGGCGATGCTCTTGCGCGGCCCGCCCAGCACACGCGGCCTCTTCTCAGTGTGCTTGTCCGCGCACGGCGCCCCGTGGGCCGCCAGCCCCGCGTCCATGGCGTCCGAGAGCAGCTTCTCGATGACCTGGTCGGCGCTGCGCGCCTCGCTGCGCAGCTTCGCGATAACCAGCTCGGCGCTGCGCGCCTCGCTGCGCAGCTTCGCGATAACCAGCTCGGCGCTGCGCGCCTCGCTGCGCAGCTCCTCGGCAACCTGCTCGGCGCGCAGCGCCTCGTTGTGCAGCTGCGCGACAAGCGCAGTCGTGGCGAGGGCCTCGGCGCACAGCCCCGCGAGGGCCTGTCTGGAGACGACGCCCTCGGCGCGCAACTTGCCCGCCGTCGAGACGGCACTGCGCGCCTCGGTGCGCAGCTTCGTCATCGCCACTTCCGTGCACTGGGCTTCTGTGCGCAGCTTCGCCATCGCCACGTCTGCGCACCGGCCTTCCGCAAGCAGCTCTGCCATGCGCGAGGCTGCGCAGAGGGTCTCGGCGTGCTGCTTTGGCACGGTGGCGCGCGCCTGCTCGCTCAGCCGCGCGACCGTGCTCTCCGCGGCCTGCAGCGCTTCTCGCAGCTTGTCCGCGGCCAGCCCCTGCACCACCGCGTCCTCGCGCAGGCTCGCGACGGCGCGGTCCTGCACAATTGCGCTGTCCCGCAGTGCCGCGACAGCGGCCTCGTGCTGCGCAAGGTCCTCGCGCAGCTGGCGCACGTCGGCCACGCTGCGCTTCGACGGCTTCCTCGGGAGGCGGTCGGCCTCGTCAGCCTCGCGCTTGCGGGCGGCCGCTGCGTGCGCTGCAAGCGCAGCCTCCGCCGCGGCTGCCTTGCGCGCGGCGAGCATCGTCGCCATCTCCCCCTGCATCGCCTCCTTCTCCCTCTGCGTCTCCGCCATCTCGCGCTGCATGGCCTGCATCTTATTCTGCGCCACCGCCATCTCCCCGTGCATGACCTCCATCTGCTCCTGTCCCGCCGCCATCTCCCCGTGCATGACCTCCATCTGCTCCTGTCCCGCCGCCATCTCCCCGTGCATTACCCCCATCTGCTCCTGTCCCGCCGCCATCTCCCCGTGCATTACCCCCATCTGCTCCTGTCCCGCCGCCATCTCCCTGTGCATTGCCTCCATCTGCTCCTGTCCCGCCGCCATCTCCCCGTGCAGCGCCGTGCGTTCGAGGAGCACGGCGTCCCGGTGCGCGGCGAGCTCGGCGGCCTCCACCCGCAGCGCGCGCACCGCCTCGCCCGCTTCGGCGGAATCCCGCAGGTGCCCGCCGCCGCAGACGGGGGGGGGCGCGGGCAACCCGCTGCGAATGCCGTCGAGCGCGGACAGGATGCGCTGCTCGGCGTCGCGGGCGGCCTCGCCGTGCTGGCGCTGCGTGTGCGCGGCGGTCCACTGCAGGCTCTCGATGACGCCCGCGTACTGCACGGCCTGCGCCTGCAGGAAGCTGATGCTCGCGGCCTGCTGCACCGTCTGGTTGTGCAGGTTCAGCAGCTCGCAGCGCGCGTCCCACGCCGACGGCGCCGCGGCGGGGCGAGTGTGCCGCGCCGCGGCGTCCTGCATCTGCGCAATGTGCGCGTGCAGGCCGTGGAAGATAAAGTCAACCTTCTCCTGCGTCGTCCAGCCCTTGTCCTCGACCAGCAGCCCGTGCACAATCAGGTGCAGGGGGCGCTCGACGCGCCTGGTGCTGCACAGTTCCCGCACCGCGCGCAGGATGCGCCGCCGCAGCGCCTCGTACCAGTACGGGGGCGGCATCGCGCAGAGCTGCGCGGCGCACTCTGCGCCCGACGACGCGTGCTCAAACGCCACAAAGAGCGCCTCGAGCTGCGCCGAGAGCTGCGGGGGGCGCCCGAAAAAGTCCGCCGAAACCGCGGGGTCGGCCTCGGGGAGCTCGTACGCGCCGAGCCAGCCGGGCCCGGGCCCGGGCCCGTCGACCTGCGGCTGCTTGTCCTCCGCGCCCGTGGAGACGCGCTGCCGGCTCAGGCTGCGGGCGCGCCGCGACGCGCGCGACATTCCACGACCTTGCTGCTCGCGAGGCCACGGCACAGCGGGCGCCGCGCTGAGGGCGCGAGGGGGAGGCGTGTTTGCGAGCGGCTGCGGGGTCGAGCGTGCAGATGTGCACGGCTGCGGGGCTGCTCTGCGTCGGGTCGCACCGCGCCGAAAATGAACGGGTACGGGGTCGCAAGAGACAGGGCCCCGGTTTTGGGGTCACGTGCAAACTAAAAAAAAAAATCAAAAAAAAAGCCCGTCCACCCCCCCCCGCGTCTGCGGGAAGCGGAGTCGCATGACGCACTCGCGCGCGAGCCCCCGGAAGAAAATTCGGCAAACACCGCCACTCTCGCACGCGCGCCGCGCGCGTCCGGAGGCGCTGTGCACCGGTGTCGGATGGCGTCGCAGCAGTGCAGTGTCTTTGCCTGCGCCGCCTACTGGGAGCATCTGCTCGCGGAGCCTGCCGCAGACGAGCTGTGCGCGCGCGCGCTGCAGCTGGAGCTGCACTCTGGCTCCGTCGGTGCCGAGCTGCCCTGGATGGGGGAGCACACGGTGCTGCAGTACGCGCTGCGGCGCGCCGCGGGGCCCTTGCTCGTGGGCGCGCTGCTCGAGCAATGGCCGTGGCTGGCGCACGTGCGCGGCGACGACGCCTGCCTCGCGCTGCACACGGCGTGCGTCGAGGGCGCGCGCGCCGGCTGCGTGCGGCTGGTCCTCGCGGCGAACCCCCTCGCCGCTGGGGCGCGCAGCGCTGGCTCGCGCGAGCCTGCCCTGCACCTGGCGCTGCGCGCTGGCGCGTCGCTGGAGACGGTGGCGCTGCTGCTGCACCGCTGTCCGTGCGCGCTGATGATGGTCGGCGCGGCGGGGGGCCCGCTCGAGGTGGCGATTCGCGCCAACAGCCCCGCGCCGGTTGTGTGCCTGCTGTGCGCGCGCGAGCACGTGGGCTGCGGGCTGCTCGTGTGCGACGAGGGGGGGCTGCTGCCGATCGAGCAGGCGCTTGCCGCGCAGTACGACACCGGGACCATAGCGGCGCTGCTCGCCGCGACGCTCGACGTCGCGCCGCGCGTCTTCCGCGCCATGAACGAGGGGCTGCGCAGCCCCGAGGCGTTCCGCCTCGGCATCTTCATGGAGCCGCGGCGCGAGGCGCGCGCCGAGAACGACCCGCGCAACGTGTGCTTCTACGAGACCAAGTTCCACGGCGCGTCGCCGTGCGACGTGATCACGGCGCAGGAGATGCGCAGCATGGTGCACGGCTGGCAGGGCTTCGTCGGCCCCGGGGGCATCAGTGCCGCGCGCGGCGCCGCGATCGTGCGCATCGCGCTGCGCAGCGGCGCGGACGTCGAGACGCTCGCGATGCTGCTCGCGGCCTTTCCGCAGATCCTCGGCGCGCACGAGCGCGCCGCGCTGCTCCCGCTGGTGCGCAGGGGCGCCAGCATGCACGCCCTGACCCCCGTGGCGCAGGCGGCCGCGCGCGCTGCCGGCTCGCCGGGGGGCGAGGATTTGCTGCTGCTGTACGCCTCCTTGAGCGCGGGTGCGCTGCAGACGCTGCGGCGCGCCGCGCCCTCGCGCGACCACCCGTGCCCGCGCATCGCAGCATGCGAGGTGCACAGCTGGGCGCTCTTTGACATGCGCGCCGCGTGGGGGCCTGCGCGCCAGCAGGCCGCGCCGCATGCCAAGGAGGCCGAGACCGCCATCCTGGGCATGGAGCAGCGCCTCGCCCGCGCGATTACCGACATGTTCCAGAGCGCCGGCCGGGGCGTGCGGCGGCGCCTGCGCCTGCAAAAGAAGGGCGAGCCGCTCGCCATGCGCCTGCAGCCGGTGCGCGCGCGGCCTGCACAGCCACCGGAGGCCGTGGCAGCCGCGACAGCGCGCGCCGTGCCTCTGCGACGCGTCGTGGCACCCCCCGCAGGACGCACGCCCCCCCGAGCCAGCCCAGAGGGCGCCGCGGCGCCCCCTGCATGGCACACGCCCCCCGTAGGACGCGTGCCCCCCGAAGCCAGCCAAGAGGGCGCCGCGGCGCGCCCTGCATGGCACACGCCCCCCGTAGGACGCGTGCCCCCCGCAGCCAGCCAAGAGGGCACCGCGGCGCGCCCTGCATGGCACGCGCCCCCCGAAGCCAGCCAAGAGGGCGCCGCGGCGCGCCCTGCATGGCACGTGGGCCCCGACAGACTGCTGGCAGGCGCGAGGGTGGAGTCGGACCTGGCGCACACGCGGGCACCCGATCACTTTGCGGGCGCGGAGTGCTGTGTGTGTTTCAAGGCCACAGACTCCGTGCTGCAGCCGTGCGCACACCTGTGCGTGTGCGCGGAGTGTCTAGGTGCGTGCGCACCCTTGCTTGTGCGCTTTGCGCACAAGTGCGTAACTGCTGCCATGCTGCCTTTTGCGCGCGTCTCTGACAGACTGACTTGCGAGACACGTGCGGCGTGCAGGCGACATCACGTGCTGTCCCATATGTCGCCAGGACATTGCCGGCGTCCCGCCGATGTTTTTGTAACGCCGTCCGATGAATAAAACCACCCACAACCCAACCCAGTGTCTGTTTCTGCTGCGTTTGCGCGCGAGCGCGCCCTTGCAGTCGGTCCCAGGACCACGCCGCTGGATTTTTTTTTCAGACACCGCACACCCATCCCGGGGATGGCGGGTACCTGGGAGACCACAAAGCAAAATTTGGCGGGATATGTCGGACCCCGTGGGGGCTGGTGTATATATGCACGCCGCCCCGCATACCGGGGATCGGGGCAATGGCAGGCCCGCCACCCCAGAGTGCCAAAATACAAGAATCTTGGGCACACAGTGCGGCGACGCGACAGCCTCTGTGCGTACCCCGGGTGGCGGCGGCGATGGGCGGGACAGACAAGCGCAAGCTGCTGGACTCCAGCGACGACGAGTCGGGGGCATGCGTGGCGAGCACTGCGGGCGCGCGGCGGCGCGTGCGCGCGCGCTCAGAGCAGTCCAGCCCCGTGCCCGAGTGCACGCGCTCCGAGGCGGGCGGAGAGAGTGACGACGGATACGCAAGCCAGGCTGCAGGGAGCCCCGCGCGCGACGACGCGCAGTCGCGCTCTGGGGCATGCAGCGAGGCAGGCAGTGTGGCACAGGGCGGCAGCGAGGGCGAGGGCGAGGGCGGCAGCGAGGGCGAGGGCGAGAGCGAGGGCGAGGGCGAGGGTAAAGGCGATGCTGACGGCGGGGGCGATGCGGACGGCGCGGGCGATGCTGACGGCGCGGGCGACAGCGACGGCGAGGGCGAGGGCATGGACTTTGGCATCACGCTCGAGCCGCCAGACGCGCCGATGCACGAGCCGCCGCTGAGCACCAAGGAGTTTATGGACCTGCAGAAGATCGGGCAGCACCACATCACGCAGTGCTTCATGGGCGTCGACGCGCACAACGCGCCGCCGCGCTGCGACGTGCGCGAGCAGAAGAAAAACACCTTTATGTTTGTGGACCGCCTCGACGAGAAGGGCTCGACGCCCGCGATGATCCAGCAGGTGCTGTACTGCCTGCACATGGTGAACAAGTACTACCACGCGCTGCGGCACGGCTCGGACAAGGGCGACCACCCGTTTGACGTGCCGCGCGCGCGGCCCAACGACGCGTACACGCTGGTGAACTACGGCTCGTGCTACCACAAGCACCTCACGGACTGCGCGATCGTGACGACGCCGATCCTCACCCTCACGATGCACATCGAGCAGGCGAGCACCGGAGGGAGCAGCCCGCTCGTGGTCTTCTACATGCTGCTGCAGGTGGACTGCCCGATCACGCTCGACTTTGTCGACTGCATCAACCGCTCGTGCACGAAGCAGACGCAGAGCCTGAAGGACAGCCTCATCTGCCAGGACCTGCAGCGCATGTGGGTCGAGATCGTGCACCACCAGGCGGCGTTTGGCGGCAGGATGGGCGCGGACATGATGGCGAACGTGGGCATCGACTTCTCCGCGCTCTTTGACGCGGACTCGAGCCGGTGCCTGTGGAAGCTGTGCCGCCCGCCCATGTGCGTGCAGTCGATGCGCCGGCACATGCACATGGTCGCCGCGGAGTATGTGCGCGCGCGCTCCAAGCTCAGCTACAGCAAGGCGAGCGCGATGGTGCGCGTGCGCTTCCCGCACATTGACGCGGTCATTGCCGACAACGTCGACGGCCACGTCTTCGACGCCGCGTGGAGCGACCTGTGCCGCAAGAGCTGCGTCGCGTGGGAGAACCAGCACCGCCAGTACCGCGTCGCGGTCTACGGCGCGAAGAAGAAGGCGCGCGCGCCGAGCGCGCGCGAGCAGCAGGACGCGCACGAGGACAACCCCGACGGCGTGCCCGGCGGCGCGGGGGGCGACGAGGTGCCGCCGTTCGACCCGCCCGTCGTGTACGCGACGCCGACGTACATCAACTGGGACAACGAGGCCGTCGCGGACTTTGTGATGGCCTTCACCGCGGACCCCGCGAACAACCGCGTCTCGGAGTTTGAGCGCATCCTCGAGGAGCACCCCGGGGACATTGTCATGGAGGAGTTCCCGCGCACGATGCTCACGGTGGTCGTCGAGATGACGCTGCTGCTCCCGCTCGAGAGCCCGTACGTCTCGCTCGGCGAGTGGAAGATGCTCAACAAGGACTGCCTGCTCCCGACGAACATCACGCTCCCGATCCTGATGGTGCAGCACCAGCGCGAGCTCGTGAACCGGCCCTCGCTCTCGATGTTTGTCGGCGACACGCACGGGCTCTCCAAGGACGTGCTCACGATGGCGGACATGCGCCAGATGCTGCTGAGCACGAGCATGCCGACGAACAGCATGATGTACTTCCGCGCGCACAGCATCTACGAGCTGCAGCTGCAGAGCATGCTGCGGCACGAGACGCCCGCGCAGCGCGTGTACGCGTTCTCGATGTACCTGCTCGCGACGGCGTACCCGCTCGCGATGACCAACGCGAGCTCCGACACCGGGCAGTACGGCGGCATGGACCCGCGCGTCTCGGTCTTCATCAAGCTCGGCGAGTGCGCGTTCGCGCGCAGCCGCTTCCAGTCGAGCGTCGCGCAGGGCTTCGCGGAGGGCGCCGCGGAGGTGCGCGAGGAGCTGCGCGACGAAAAGTGGCACGTGCACGACCACCGCGGGACGCTCATGAGCGCGCTGCTCCTCGTGAACGCGTCGCTCGCGTACTCGAACCGCAACTGGCGGCTCAAGGCGAACAACGTCGAGCTCATGTTCCGCTGCATCATCTCGGACATTGGCATGAACATCTGCTTCCTGTGCTACGCGATGCAGATGACGCCCAACGGCATCGGCTTCATCAACTGGATCAAGAACTTTGGCGGCAACATCCTCAGCGACGGCAAGCGCGTCGAGACGCCGTACGAGGAGCTCGTGCAGAAGGGGCGCGGCGCGGGCGCGGACAAGACGCTCGGCGAGTACACCGACAGCCAGCACTCGGGCTCGTACGAGCAGCCGCCCGGCGTCGACATCTCGCAGATCCCGACGATCGAGGACTGCAAGGGCTTCACCAACGCCGCGTTCTGGCACAAGTTCACGGTGACGGTCGGCATGGACGGCAAGGTGCTCACGCGCCCGCAGTGCGACCCCGCGACGGTCTACTGCACGGACATCACGCCGTTCGACCCCAAGACCGCGGCGACGGGCGCGGTCAACCAGCACGAGAAGATGTGCCAGCTCACGCCGCGCAACACGCTCGCGGCGAGCGCGGGCAAGCGCACGACGACGGTGCGCAACGAGCGCACGCAGAACTTCGACTCCGTCGACCAGATCGTCGTGTACTTCTGGCGCTGCCTCGCGCTCGCGCAGAACCTGCGCACGGGCAACCCCTTTGAGCAGACGCTCAAGGTCGTGTGCTGGACGGTCGCCGCGGGCGGCGTCGACATGCCCGCGGGCGCGGCGTGGAGCAAGACCGCCGACGACGGGCGCCACGACATGGGCCAGGAGGGCAAGTACACGAGCCAGAACATCGTGCCGCGCATCAAAAAGTGCACGCGCCTGCTCAACCACGACGCCGTGGGCGTCGCGCTCGTCGTCGCCGACGCGCAGAAGCGCGGCTACTACGGCAAGATCCGGTCGTGCGTCGAGGCGCCCGTCTTCGACGTCGTCGCCAACATCGTGCGCCAGCACACCGCGTACATGCTCCCCGACGCCGCGACCGAGGCCGAGTGGGGCCGCCACGTGCAGAAGGTGCAGGCGCGCATGCCGCCCACGGGCCTGCTCCTCCACGCCGTGCAGGCGCTCGACCACCCCGCGGTGCACGCCATGAGCTTCTCGGACATCGTGCACCGCACCGCGCTCAACTGGACGGCCAACCCGTGCCCGCTCGAGATGCTCCCGATCTTTGCCGCCACCATGATCAACAACACCTTCGACTGGGGCTTCTGGCTCGTGCTCGGCATCTTCGCCGAGTTCTTCGGCGTCCCCGCGCTCCCCGCGCACGAGGTCGAGCTGCTCTTCGCCGACCCGCGCCACCGCGTCGCCGCCGCCGCCTCCGAGCCCACGCGCGACTGGCTCGCGGGCTACGGCTTCACCGACAACGCCAGCACCCCGCGCCTCGGCGACGTCTTCTTCAACAAGGCCTCCGCGTCCGCGATGGCGCGCTCCGCCGTGTACGTCACCACCTTCTCCGCGCCTGATGCCGAGCTCTCCTCCGACGACCTCGTGTGCGTCGTCGCGTCCGACAAGTTTGGCGGCGGCGGCGGCGGCGGCGGCGGCTTCTCCGGCAGCAGCGCCCCCGCCGCAGGCGCCTGCAAGGAGCGCAAGATCGCCAAGCACATTGCCAAGGTTTGCCGGCCCCCCCCCCCCCCCCCCCCCCCCCCCCCCCCCCCCCCCCCCCCCCCCGCCGCCCCCCCCCCCCCCCCCCCCCCCCCCCCCCCCCCCCCGCCCCGCCCCCCCCCCGCCCACCCC
>Ga0335398_10008376_pt1 | contig 12275 bp, 8 predicted proteins | sample BON03_FD_205742 | JGI IMG/M metagenome (GOLD analysis project Ga0335398, IMG submission 205742) | Freshwater microbial communities from Lake Bonney liftoff mats and glacier meltwater in Antarctica - BON-03 (spades assembly) (version 2) | ecosystem: Environmental > Aquatic > Freshwater > Ice >...
TGTGAACGTCTTTTACGGTGACGTGTCTATCGAGCTTTCGCACGACCCTGCCATTGACTTGCAGATCGAGGTGACCGATCTTAAGCCTGCGATAACTTATGAGCGTTTAAAAGACGGCGAAGACGGCAGCGTGCGCTATCGGTTCCAATTTGCCAGCCATCAACCCATCCCGATTGATGATGCGACGGTCGCAAGATCTGATATTTCACCTTATGTGCGTGTCTCTTCGATCCCTTCTATGCTCGAAGAGGCCAAGCTTTATCAAGCGGCCGCCAACGATCAAGAAAAGACGACCGATCATGTTCGCGAACTGGCTGACGAAATCACGCAGGGCATTACGGATCCCAAGGAGCAGGCTCGCGCGCTCTACAACTGGGTGGCTACCCAGATTCGGTATGTTGGCATTTATTTGGGTGATGGCGGTATCGTGCCAAATTATGTCGATGACATTCTGCGTAACCGTTACGGCGATTGCAAAGACAAAAGCACGCTGCTCGTTGCTCTTCTATCTGCCAAAGGCATTGAGGCCGAATCGGCCATGATCAATGCGGGTGATTCGTTCACGCTACCCAAGCTCGGCGCTATATCCCCAATCAATCACGTCATCACTTATCTACCAGCATGGGACCTGTATGTTGACTCAACCGACAGGTACGCCGCATTTGGTGTGTTGTCCTACAGCACCAGCGACAAGCCCACCGTGCTGGCCAAGTCCGAACGCTACGGTCGTACGCCGAAGTCAAGTGCATCAACGAACCGGATATTTAAACAGGTCAGCATGCAGATTGCTGCAGATGGCGTCATCAACGGCGCTGCCACTGTGGTGGTAACCGGATCGTCAACACCGTCATATCGCGCTTACTTGATGGACTACACAGGCCCCCAAAAAGATGAAATGCCCGTCACACAGCTGGCTGCCTTTAGCCAAGTCGGTACTGGCACTTACACATTCGAGCCAATGGGTGAGCTGAACAATCCAGTGATTTATGGCACTGCTTTTACCGCTAAAGCGATGACCCATTTCCCAGGGCCCGGTGGCGCTTGGATGCCCGTTGGGCTGGCACCAGGCCGTATCAACAGTTTGCGGGCAGAACCGCCCATGGCACCACAAACCTTTCCTTATGTTTGCCGCTCATACACCTACGAGGAACATTACGAGCTTGCGTTTCCCGATGCGGAAACCATCAGCCACATCCCCAAGTCAGTCGACTTCTCTGAAAACGGCCATACTTACCGCGCCACCTACAGTCTCGAAGACAACGTTGTACGACTAAGCCGCCTGCTAGAAACAGAGATGGCGAGTGACGTTTGCCAGCCTGGCCAGGAACAGGCTTACAACAAATTGCTCAAGGTTGTGCAGAGCGACCTGCGGGGACAAATCATTTACGGGCCAAAGCAGGGCATGTGATGGAAGAGAGGATGCAGGAGCTTGCATACGACTTCTCACTCAATATTTATTCACACCGGCGTGTAAATACTATCGTTCTTCTTTTTTCACAGGTACTGCATCTTGTGGGATAGTGCTTAGCGATTTAGTAAACATTCTTGAAATACAGGCCCACAAAAAACTTGTTGTAAGTGAAGAAATTGATGTTGGATTGGTTGGTCTGATAAGTGGCTTCAATTACGGGCGTTAGCCCAAAAATGTAAAAGTCCCGTTTGACCAGTGAGGCGTAAAAGATTTGCCCGTTGTCTTTTCTTGTTCGTCCCCACAGCGGATCAACCTCGCCGTAACCACGACTTGAAAACGTGGCCTTCAGGTTCAATTGAAGCGAACTCGGACTGTGTGCGATCTGCGTGCCGATGGTGCCGTAAAAGCCTGTTGAGCCATAGGCCTTTTCTTTTGTGATCGCGTGGTCGGCACCGACCTCAAAGAAAGCCGTCAAGTTTTCAGTCAGGTTGTGGTTATAAAACGCACGGCCCTGTAATTGCGTGCCATTCAAGTAGCTGTAGTCTGGATAGTCGAGTTGCCCCACCTGTCCCGAGACGCCGTAATAATCTTGATTTGGTCGATTAAAGACTAAGGTCGACGACACATAAGGCATATTGAAAAGAAACTTACCCCCGTAGAACATGGTTTGGTTGCCGAGTCGAACGCTTTTAAAGTTGTGGTCTTCCCAGCGCTTTGCCAAAGAGACGTCAAGGACTTGCTTGTTGTAATCCGAGGTTTCATAGGTCAAGGTTGATACGCTAGCTTGTGCATAAAAGCCAGATCGTTTGCCGAGTTCGCGCTCAGCTTCAGCTGTCAGACTAAAAGCGGTTTGGGTCTCCGTGGGTGTCGGTGGTTGGTACTCAAATAATTGCCCAAAAAGCTCGAAAACACGATCGGATGTAATTTGACCGGGGTTTGAGTCCTGGAATACGCCAACCGAGAACCTGGCTGACTGTCGTTTTTGAATTTCGCTTAAGTACCACTCGACCTTGTCACGCACTGTGATCGGAATCGGTTTTTGTAGAACATCGATGAACTCAGTCTTGGCGGCGTCAAGATCCTCGGCGATGTACAGGCTTCGGGCCAACTCAAGTTGAACCCGAGTCGCCCCAGTCTCTGCATAAAGCGCACGAAACACCACCACCGCTTGATCAATGTCGGTTTGCATGAACTGCACACCTTGATCGAATCGCTTTTGATAAAGGAGGGGTGTTTGAGCGCTGACAGAAGTAAAAAAAAGAGGCGCTATGAGAAGCGCTCCTGACAGCAACCTCTCAAACATTAGCGTTTGCCGCCAAATGCACCCGCAAATGTTTCCATCCCGGTGCCGTTTACGCTAAACGTACCCCCGATTTCATTGGCATTAGGGCCATAGAAATTGCCAGTAGCTGTTCCTGTCATGGGGCTCCCGTTGGAACTGCCTGCTGTACTTACTGCACCAGAGATGCGGTTTGACCCTGCACCATAATTTAACGTGCCTGTTAAATTTAGCGCGGGAGTTAAGGTGCCAAAGTTGCCGTTTATAGCGTTTGCAGCGGATGCTCCAGCAGTATCGACGGTATTAAAGTTAACAGTCCGATTTGCAAAAGAAACGTTTGCAGTCATGAAAGCGGTGGTAACTAAATAGTTTCCTGTAGGGCCGACATAAAGGCCAGCTGACGTGCCTGTAAATGTACCTGACCCTGTCGTTGGAATGTTGCTACCAAGTGTTGTTGCGCCCACACTGGCTGCGCCTGCTGTTCCAGACCCGGTTCCTCTGCCCGTAATCCACACGCCGTAAGATTGATAATTCCAACCCGAGTAACGCTCATCTGCAGCGAGCGCCGCGCTAGTCGCATCCCCAGTAAGTGCGCCTGTGAATCGCGCATATCGCTGTGGGGTGGCGAAGTATCTGATTTGAGAACCTAATGAAGATCCATTTGACGTGTTAAACAAAACGTTGGTACCTCGTGCTGACCTAATCCCAATTGCGCTAGCCTGATTGTTGGCATTGGTTGTAACGAAGTAATTCGCTCCAGTTTCGTTAGGGCTAACAGACGAGATAGACGTTACGGTGTCTGTGGAGGCATTAGCCAAATAACTCACTTCTTGCGATGATCCCGGAACGACTGTGGTTGTATTAGGTTGAACGGCACTCCAAGTGGTGAATGGCACTGTAGGGATTGAACTACCACCGCCACCACCACTGCTGCCACCACCACCGCCACCACAGCCGATTAAAACAGCCACTGGGGCAAGCAAAAAGAGACGTTTCATATCGAACCTCCATTTATTAGATAACTGCTGTTTGAGGAGTTGCATCGACTAAATCGATGACCCGTAGTAAAGGTCAATTTAGCGATGGTGGTGTCTCACCAGGTGAGCGTGTCTTTAAAAAAATCGCTGATTGAGGCAAATTCAGCGTGAAGTCTTCGCCGTCTCAATCGGTGAGACACTCGGTTCGCCAGCTCCATGAAGTGGCTTTTTGGGGTGGGATAGTTGATCTGTGCTTTTTTGTGTGAATCGATCACGCAGATGATCTTCACGCGCTCATGCTCTATCAAATAGCATCATGTTTTGCCGAGTCAGACGATGTTTTTGCGCGCACTGTAAACCTTGGTGGTTGCCGCTCTGGCAATTGCCTTTACGCACCTACTCTGACCCAATTGGATAAGCGATCTCGCGCGCTCACAACGGTCGGTGATTGAAACGCGGTCGCCTAAACGTTCAGTGCCTAAGCGTTGAGTGTTTAAGGGGATGGTTTGGTGTCTCACTTGGTGAGATACCAGCCCTGTCATGATCGGGGCTCACGCTAGAAGGAGTGAGTCATGAAAGCCATCAAAATCAGCGGTTTGTTGGGTGTCCTAGTGATCTGCGCACCGTTACAAGCACAGACTTTTCCGGTTCAAAGCGGTCCCACCACGGTTTATAGCCCAGGCGGCGTGACCACGGTCACACCCAATGGAGCCAACGGCTACACGGTGATCTCTCCGCGTGGTGTGACCAATGTGATGTCTTACGGTAACGGTAACTACACCGTGATTTCACCGCGTGGCGTCACCAACGTGATTTCCAATGGCGCTGGTGGTGTGACGGCAATTGGGCCAAGTGGCATGACCACGGTGATTTCCAATGGCTCGTCGGGCTATACGGTTATTGAACCTAGTGGCGGTAGCGCGCAGGTATTGCCCTTAGGCAATGAGGGTATGTTTTTGATTGAACGATAGCGTCGATGGTGACCGCGACCAGATTAAATATAGGTTAGTATGGTTTGGTAACTGTTAACCGGACTCATCTCAAATGGATAGAACCGAGCGCTTTTACAAAATCCGGTCGCTGCTGCGACAGAACCGCAGCGTCACGATGCAGCAGATGTGTGAGTCGCTCGAGGTTTCACGGGCGACGGTTTGCCGAGACCTGGATTACCTGAGAGATCGGCTTGGGTTACCGGTTGTTTTGGATGCATCCCTTCGCGGCTATGTGCTTGATAACGCCGGTCAGCCTGGTGCCTCGCAGGAACTACCCGGGTTTTGGTTTAGCGAGCGTAAAATCTACGGGTTGCTGTTCATGATTGAAATCATGTCACAGCTCGAATCGGGTGGGCTGATGGCCATCAACATCGCACCTACCAAGCAGCGACTCACCCAATTGCTGTCGCAAGGGGCAGGCGATGCCACTGCAGCGTTGCAAAAAATCAGGATTTTGCCCATTGCTCAGAGAGACGTCTCCAACGAGTACTTTCAGGTGGTGGCGCAGTCATTGATTTCAAGAAAAAAACTGAGTATTGACTACTACGGGCGCCAAACAGATGAGACCTTGGCGCGAACGATTTCGCCACAACGACTCACTTACTACCGCGACAATTGGTTTATCGACGCCTATTGCCATTTATGCGCAGGGCTGCGTAGTTTTTCTGTCGATGCGATCAAAGTCGCCGAGCTGTTGACTGACGACGCCATCGCGGTCACAGAAGACGAGTTAGCGCATGTGTTTGAAAGCAGTTATGGCATTTTTAACGGCCCGAGCCGACAGGTGGCGGGATTGAAATACATGCCGTTTCGAGCTCGTTGGCTTGCCTGTGAGCGCTGGCATCCCAATCAAGTCAGCACAATGCTGCCCGATGGAAGCTATCAAGTCGATGTGCCCTATGGCGAAGCCTGTGCCTTCATCACTGCTTACGACTCCTTTGGGGAGTTTCTTAGCCACGAGCAAAATTCGGATTTGTAGAAGGGACTTGAAGAAAAAATCCAGTATGAGGGGCTTACTTACATTGCTGGCTAAGGCAAATAGCATATGATCAAATTATTAAGGGCCGCCGCTCTTTCCTCGTTTTCCCAACTCTTATCAAACCTATTCGCAAATAGAGTATAAAAATGATCCACGATCACATTGAAGGCGTCGCCCTTGAAGGGGGTGTAAAGCTAATTGAATGGTTGCCCAAAATAGGTGGCGAATCTTGGTGGAGATTTTATGTATTTGATCAGCTGACGGTAACTCAGCAACGCGCCTTAGACCCGTCTGCAGGACAGCTAGGAGATTTGGATCCTGCCGCTTTATTTCGTGTCCTCGCAAGAAATTGGGCCGAGCTATGTAACCATAAGGCTCTGACGGGATTGCAGCGTTCTGGTTTTAAATACGTAAAGGAGGTGCAAGATATTCGCAACGACTTATCGCACAAGCCTATTGGCTACAAGATCGAGCCTGACGATCTGGCAAGGTATCTTGACACATTAAAAAGATTACTTAAAGAAATAGGTGGGAACGAACTTCTAATAAATAAAATACACGCAGATTGGATTGTGGCCATCGCCACACCTAATGAAGCTGTTACTGCTGGGGAAAGTACTTCAAAGAAAAATGAGTCCGATACTAGCGCAAAAACTAGTCCCAACGATCTAATAGTCACAGGTGCAAGAACACATCCACAAAATACTGATGTTGATGGGTCTGCAGCACTGATTGCGTCTAAGGCATCAAGCGCAGTACAAAAAGCCTTGGCGAATGCGACTTACATCGGTATCGATTTTGGTACGTCTACCACCGTAGCGACGGCTGTAGCACTTGACAAAGACACTGGCAAAATGGTGCTGACGCCGTTACCAATCAAGCAGCCGACTCGGTATGGCGATGTGATTGAAAATCACTTGGTGAACAGCGTTTTGACTTTACATAGAGGAAAAGTTCTTTTTGGTAGTGATGCCTATAAGTTAAAGTCAACGAGTATTGAGGGTGAAACTACATTTTCCTCTTTTAAAATGCAGCTAGGTATTAATAAAGGTATTGGTTATCCTCGTAGCAAAGTTGCATCAGTTCGTTCAGCGCAAGAAGCTGCAACTGTTTTTTTTACTTATTTGCGTGAAGGTATTATTGAAGCCGTTAATCGGTCAGGGTTGTCTGAAAATATATTCTATGCAATTAGTGTTCCCGCATCCTTTGAAGCCAATCAGCGACGTGATCTTATCCGCTGTTTAGAGGATGCTGGATATTCGATTAATTTAGCTGGGCTCATCGACGAACCGAATGCTGCATTTTTAAGTTATCTGCATGAGTCGGCCGCGGCCGAAAATAGTTTTATTGAGAGCCTACGTTCAGGCGCAAAGAATGTCTTGGTCTACGACTTTGGTGCAGGTACTTGCGATATATCTATACTTAGCGCACTAGTAACAGGCTTAAACGTGGTATCGAAAAATAAGGCGATATCGCGTTTCATGGCGCTAGGAGGTGATGATATTGATCGAACTATCGCTGTGCGGTACTTGGTACCTCAGTTAAAAATTACTGATGAAAATGGTCCAGTAGCATACGATGAATTAAAACATGAAGAAGTCGCTAGGGCTGTGTTACCTTGGCTGAAGCCGACAGCCGAAGCTTTAAAAATATACTGTAGCGATCATTTGCGCGAACTTGAGATAGAAGACCTTGAGACTGCTTACAAGTTGGGTTATCAAGCAACAGCTACAGCTTTGCCCGTTCTAAAAATTGGGAAGATCTCAATGGCTATTCCTCAGCCTAGCTTAAAGCTTAGCGAATTTCTCAATACCATTGAGCTGTTTTCAAGACCACCAAAGATTAAATATGAAGATGATTTTGATGACTCTGAACAGCTTGAATTAGGTGAGCCAAAGTATCTTTACGCGCCGGTTGAGAACGCCATGTTAAAGGCAGAGGTTGATGAGAACGATATTGATGCAATATTGTTTATTGGTGGTAGCGCAAAGATATCGTTGGTTCGGTCTGCAATTACGTCACATTTTCCCGAGACTAAAAACAACATCGTTCCGCGAGATCTTCAAACGCACGTATCTCAGGGTGCTGCATTGCACTGTATCGGACATCATGGTCTAGCCATAGACTTTGTGAAGCCGATTACCAGTGAACCTATATTTGTTATCACTAAAGGTGGTGGACTCAAATTGGTGGTCCCAGCAGGCAGTAGTGTTCCCTCCGAAAAACCCTTCGTTGAAAATTTAAGAGTAAGTAGGGACGGTCAAATCGAAATTGAATTACCAATGTGCGTCAGTAACGGAAATAAACTTTTGGGAATTTTACGTATTGAATCCGAGGACGATGGTGGTTTTTCAGAGTCTGAAGTGATTGTAATTACCTGTTCAATTACGCACGATAAGCTTTTGGAGGCAACGGCCAAGGTGGGAGGTGTTGAACGGAAAGTTACCTTACTTAATCCACTTTCTAATACCGAGTTGTCACCGAAAGAACTTCTCATGTTGGAAGCTAAGCAGCACTACAACGAATCGCTAATACTAAATAATGGTCGGCCTTCAGCGCGAGCGACATTGACATATGCGCATGCGCTTTCTGATGCAGGCTTATATTTAGAGGCAGCAGAGCAATTTATTCAGGCAGATGAACTTGATAAAGCTGCAAATCACGCAACGATGATTTGTTATTGCTATGCAATGGGTCACAAAACGAAGGCCTCAAATGCATGGGCAGAAATTGCATACACGCGTAAAAAAGATGGGGTAACGATCTATAATTATGCGCTAACTAAGCGCGATGATCGAAATTTATATGAAAAATTGTTAAAACAGGCTCTAGTGATCAATCCTAATCTACCTTTTGCTTTGAATGCACTCGGTGGCAGTTTACTGAGTCAAGGTAAACAAGAAGGCTTAATGCATCTTGAAAAGGCTTCGATATTGCTGAAGAATAAATTGATTTCGAATGAAGCCACGTCAAGCGACTGCGATTTGCTGTTGATGATTGGCAAAAAATTAGGGCGCGATGATTTGGGTGATGCTGCTCAAGCGCGAAAACGACTGCTCCATACAAATCATACAGCCCACCTTGGGTCTCAGGCCTTTGATGAGGCTAACCTCGCTTCGGCCGACTCTAACTCTTTAACGGTTTCGGGGTAAAAAATGGAATGGAAGCCCTCAGCCGGAAATCTAGAAGAGTCTCAGCGGGCAATCATACGAGACTGTTTAACTGCTTTGCAAGGAGGCGCGCAGACCTACAAAATGCCGTGGGTTTCTGGCTTTGCTGGCAACGGTAAATCCGTTGTGTTGGTTCACACAATGGAGCAATTGGCCGATCTGAACAAGTCAGCTTTGATTGTGTTTGTTACCTTCACGCACGCCTTAAAAGACTTGATACAAAGTAGTCTATTGCCTAGGCACAGAGATCGGATAGTAGTTAAAACTCACACTGCATTTATTAGTGACAAAGTTGCAGCTGATTTTGTTTTTCTCGACGAGGTTCAAGATATATCGAAAGCAGATTTGATAAAAATTAACAACCTAACCGGTGCGATGGTATTGGCCGGCGATTTTTCTCAAAGTATTTATCCTGCCAATAAACCAATTGGACTCGCGGATTTGACGAGTAGTTTTAATGTTCAAGAACATCGGTTGCTTAAGATGTTCCGCTTGACTAAGAAACTTGCTCATATAGTGTCTAAACTTTTGCCCAAGGGAAGCTTTACGGCTGGTGAACCTGTGCGACAAGAGGAAGTTCCGCCGAGACTATTTAAATTTGAGTCGTCTGATGACGAATGTAAGTGGCTTTGGGAAGAAGTAAAACTCTGGGTGAACCCTCGTACGCCTGCAGTCATTTTGGTTCCATTTCATAAAAATATTGCGCAGTTTATCGAGTATGTTAGCAAAGTAGAAGGCTTGGGCAATCCGCCAACACGCGATAGTTCGAAATATAGAAATGGCGACAAAGTGACCGACCCTTATGGTCGAGTCAATAGGTTCTTTTCATCGAGCCAGCTAGACGTGACGTTACAAGTTTTTGGTAGCGGAAGTGGCGTCGCCTCGCTAGCAATCGCCGACTCTAAAAAAGTCGTATTGCTTATGACTTACCACAGCGTTAAAGGCTTGGATTTTGAGTCTGTATTTATTCCTATGCTGGATAATGGAAAAAAGCTCTATCCAGGGAAGGAGAGTCTTGAGACGGATCCTGAAATCGAGCGAAAGCTGTTATTTGTCGCAATGACCAGAAGCCGTCGCAATCTTTTTTTAAGCTTCGCAACGCCTCAGCCACATCCCTTGGTACAAGGACTTGATCTGCAACCATTGACTGTCGATGATAGTGATTCCGATTATTGAGATGAATATGGATCTTATTCTTTTGCATGTTTCAGAGTTTTATTCATGGGCTGCAACCAGCTATTTACGTATGGATGTGGGCCGGGTTCTGACAATCAATGTAGATTCGAATGAGAATGTACAGACATTGTTTGATTCGTACGGTCATATTTTGATCAGTGAGCCAGAGTCTTACCTTGTTGCGACCTTGACTATAGACTGGCGCCACTCTTTGCTTCGGCCTGCTCGCACAAAATCTGGTTCTGTGAGTGTTTTTCCACTTGAGGTGGTGGAAGAGTTCCATGCTTTGACAGCCGATGCAAGGTTGCGGCTTGGATCGCAGGCGGAAAGATTGTCTGTAGTTTTAGGCGAGACAATACTTGAGCAATTTTGGCGGAAATATCAGTTTTCAGAAAAGCTCGCTCAGGATCGAGCTGCTGGGGAATTATTTTTAAGGCTATTTGATTTTCCTGCATCAGCCGATTCCAAATCTAGTCCAATGCGTTCGTTGAGCGACGAAATATTAAGTGAATTGCTCACAAGAATAACGGACTATAAAGAGGAGCAACGTTTACAAACAGTAAAAAATACTGCGGAGTATGGGTTATATGAGTTTGGGATTCGGTTGGCTAAATATTTTCCAAAAGAATGGAGAAGTAATGATATTTGCTACGCCAAATTTCGCGAAGTGCGTTCGAGATATTTGCAAGCTAAATCTTGGGATTCGATAAGCTACTTAGATTATTCCGAGGTGGTTACAGCTCTTGTCGCGCTTGATGATATTTCTAAAGAGACGATAGGGGTAGATCCATTTGCAGGAGCGTGTTTTTTTCTCCAACGTGCCCAATACGATTTAAGTGGTAAGCGAAGTGTTGATTTGGCATCCTTAAATCGTGATGCAAGAAAATTGATTTCAATCGATAGATTCGAATCTTGTTTTCTATTCTTGTATCTTGTTGGTTGTAATTTGGGGCTTGAAGTAGTGTCAAAAATCCGTTACCACCTCAATCCTAAAAAGTTTGCGACTATTAAGAACGAATCGATTAATCATAATTTAAATGATTTAAATGTTTCCGTTTTTGATCTGACAAGTCGATCTTTGGACGGTCCTGAAAATCAGGGTGAACGCCGTGACGAAGGTGAGGTGGTGGCGGTTACACCTATGGGTATAGTACCGAATTCGATTTTGAATGGCAGCTCACAGTCAACGGTGATTGAATCGGTCGTACAAACCAAAGATGATAAGGGGCAGAGCGCGAAACCTAGAGCGGATCTTGCAGCGACTTCTTTTAGCGACTCGACAGATAGTGATCCATTGAGAATCGTCACAGATAAACCGAGTCAAGCCGATACCGACGAGGCACGTACCGTTTTAGCACCGTCAGAGGCTACGACAGCAAGATCGACGGCAGCGGAAGAACAAACTTCGGCGCAATCTTCATTTCTTAAGACAGAGGTAGCACTTAGCTCTGGAGAAAAAACTGCTGTCGAGAAGGATCAAAGAAATAAAAGAGTTCAATCTCTAAAGAATGTAGCTTCATAAAGTACCTGACCCTTTATTACACTGCGAGTGCAAGAATAATAAGCCTCCAATAGCGATCTGAAATCGAAAAATTTGAAATTTGTGATGCTTACATTGACAAAAATTGGGGTTATAGCGCTGCATCAATTACGGGTGTTATCGAGATCCACGAATACAAAGCGTTGGTGGTCCTTGTCGTCTATTCATCATTGACAAGCTCAAGAGAGGTCAAAGAAAGAGAAAGCTAGCCAAGTCAGCTTTATGGCCGATGGGCGATACCGAAACTGATAGCGCAGGTCTACAGCAGGAAGTGGGTTCGGCAAATGCGTATGACCGGGAAAGTGACGGTCAGGTAGATATTGTGGGTAGCTCAATCAAGGCAATGTTTTTAAGAGATGGTGAACCTGAGGTAATTACTAATACTGATGGATCAATCGTGGTGCAGTAAGCAATTTAATAATTAATGGTGAAAAAAATGAGCAGATCTGTTATTAACTACGTCTATGTAACGTGTTGCTAATGAATCTTTCTCGAATTCTTTTGGATCTCTACAATTGGCTTTGCGATTTGAATGAGACCGAAATCACTCATTCCCAAAATTCGTCAAAACCGACCCAAGTGCCCAAGAGTTGCATTATGCAACTTTCGATACAATTACACGAATTATTACACAGCGTGTTGGCGCCGGTTGAATACTGACCACCTGTACCGGTTGAATATTGACCAGGGGCTTTTGTTGACTTGAACGCAGTCAACTGTGGATAACTATAGCCGTTTAACGGTTTTTGTT
>Ga0335398_10008378_pt1 | contig 12273 bp, 9 predicted proteins | sample BON03_FD_205742 | JGI IMG/M metagenome (GOLD analysis project Ga0335398, IMG submission 205742) | Freshwater microbial communities from Lake Bonney liftoff mats and glacier meltwater in Antarctica - BON-03 (spades assembly) (version 2) | ecosystem: Environmental > Aquatic > Freshwater > Ice >...
CCGGCGCCCCGCCCGTCGCCCGTCCAGCCAACGCCCATGCGACCTCCCCCGTCGCCCCATCTAGCACCATCGTCAGCTCCTCAAATTCTCCGCAAAGGAGCGTCAGCTCCGACAATACTCACTGCGGGCCGTGCATCTCACCACCCAAGCCAAAGGTAAGCCTCGTGGATCGTAGACGGATATCCCCGGGGGCATTCTGGTACATTTTTAATGTTGATATCTACGAGGTGCTGCCGTGCGATGACACCGTTTCGATCGGCGCATTACAGGTCAAATGGACGCTCGGCAGACATTGGAAGTTGACCAACATCGCATCACCGGATGGCTCAGCCATCAATTTCGACGAGCCGCTCTTGCTTCAGTACCCAATGCGCCGCTACAAGGACGGAATGTTCGAGCCATTGAACGGCTCCTTCGAATTATGGTATAGCAATCCGACTAGGCCGCGGGCCACGGCGAGCCTCGAGATGCCGCAGTTCATGGGCGACCCTCCCAATGGCGATAAATACCACACGACAACAATGGTCATGTGCCGTGACAACGTGAAGGTCTGCGACGTCAAAGTGCGCATCTCCGCCCGCTGGAACTCGAAATACAAGAGAGCCGCGGACGGTGAGTCCATCATATCCACCTCGGCCTCAGGCGCGACCTCCTCCCCCACCGCCACCGCCCGCTCCTCGTCCGCATACCCCGTCGTGGCCCCCCCCCGGGTTACCGCCCCCCGTGTCACCGGGCAGAATACATGGGCTCGCGCGGCCGCCAGAGCGCTCCTCGGTGCCACCCGCTCCCCCGCGGCCTCCTCCGCGTCCCGCACCGCGCACCCCCTCCCCGTTGACTCGAGCAATGGCCGACATGGAGGCTCCCCCGCGGGAAATAGGACAGGTCCAGCGGAGGCCACGCCCTCGAATGCGCCGGCCCAATTCGTGCATACCCCGGATAAGACAGATATGATCCAGGCGATGCCAAAAGCAAAACCGACAGTGTCGGCGGAAGCGGCAGCTAAAAAGGCGGCAAATGAAGCCACGGCGACGAAAGCCCAGGCGACGGACGCCACGTCGAATGCCCCCCTCGTGGCCTCCCCCGAGATGCAGCAATCGGCCCGTGGGCCGGATACTCCGAGCCAAGCGCCGGCGAATCGAATGCGGGTCCATGGGTCGTCGTGGTTCGGGGCAACGTAGACCAGGCACGCGCCGCAAAAGATCCGGTGGCAGGCTTCGCACGTCAGCGCCAGGCAGCCGTCAAAGTCGAGAAACACGGCGCTGCAGGCGGGGCACCGCATGTTTTGGGACTCGTTGAGCGCAACCGCGTCCGAGCCGGAAATGGGCGGTGCCACGCCCTCGGCGTCGCCGATGCGCCGCTGCCACTGCTGGCACGCGCGGGCCGAGAGGCATGCCACGAGCCGTGCCGGGAGGAGAGGGAGCGGGCAGCACATGCACTTGACCTGCCAGCCGTACTCGGTCTGCGTGACGCGCGGGGTTTGCTGGATGTAGCGCCCGAGGCATTTGCCGCAGGCGTAGTGGCCGTCGTCGCAGGCTGCCCACGGACAGGGCGCGCCGGGGGGAGCCGGCTCGATGTTGCCCTGGCAGGCGGTGCAGTGGTCGGACTGCATGGCGCGGTCGAGCGCCGCCACGATGCCGCCGAGCGAGGCGGGCATCTGCAAGGCGAGGGTGCCAGCCGCCTCCGCCACTGCCCCCATGCGCCCCAGGGGCGGCACGTCCACGGTCAGCAGGGAGGCGATGAGTTTCCCAGCCGTCTCACGGTACTCGGGCGCGCCCCGGCCGTCGAAGCTGAACGCGCCGCGGTCGAGGAGGACGGGTCGCTCTTCCTCGCCCCCCGCGCCGAGGATCATGATGCAGTCCGCGCTCACTGGCCCTCGTATGCCAACGGCGGAGAGCTCCTCGAGCGCCAGCGCGAGTTTGCGCGCAGCGCGGAGCCGGGCACCGAGGTCGGCCTGCCGCCGCCAGTCCTCAAAGGGCATCGCGCCGGCTGCGAGGTTGTACACGACGCGCGTCTGCTCCTCGTCGATGAAGGCATAGGAGAGGTCCACCATGCAAGCCATTCCCGCGGTCCGCGCGGAGCGCTCGAGCAGACTCGTCAGGGCGCGGCAATTGGTGGGAAAGTGCTGCACCGCGCGAGCGGGCGGGCGCGCGTCGCGTCGGAACCACACCTCGGGGGTAAAGGAGATGAGCCCCGCGCGCAGCGCAGCGGTTTCGCTGCGCGCCCGGTGCGAGGTGCCCGCGCCGAAGAGGCGAAGGAGGAGATCGCAGATGAAGCGCCAGTGGCTGGTGTTGTAATCGCCAATCGCCCCGGCGTCCTGCATGCGGGTATACGGAGTGGCGCCGGCGGCTTCCCAGTTCAACTCCCGCTCCCGCAGCCCCTCCCCCACCGCGCTCGCGATGGCGCGGAATCGACGGAGCGCACGAATCGCACCGCGGACCAACCCAACGTCAAAGCACAGCGCCGCCAGGCGCTGAATGGACTCCTCGGCGTGCTCGGCGGCGCGCAGGCGAAACGCGATGACCCCCTGAGTGAGCCCGTGGAATCGGGCCGGGGTGCACTCGCACTTCGGCGCGGTCCTCCCCATGGCCAGCGTGAAGATGGCGCACTGCTCGCACCGAGGGGGGGAGCTGCTTTCGGTCAGTTGAGACAGCATCGCCTCCGCGTCGGCGCGCAGGCGAGTCGACACGGCGGCGCCAAACACCGCGGCCGCCACCAGGGACTGACTCGCGTGGGCCAGCACGGGAGGCATCCACTCCGCAAGGCACTGCAGAGTGGTATCCACATGATCCATCTCGAGCAGCCCAGCCGTTGCCAACGACACGTCGCGGCTCACCGCCCGCAGCGCAACGTACAGCTCCAGCTCGGCGTCGCGCCGTGACGTCGCGCACATCGCATTCGTTAAGTACTGCTCCGTTGCCACCGTGCCACCGGGCATCAACTGCAAGTCAAGGAGGGCCTCGGCCACCCACCCAAGCGGGAAGACAGACGGGGTGGGAGCCCGATCCATGGCACGCGGCCGCTTCGCGGGCATCGTCTCCGTCTCCGAGTCGTCCAAGTCCACCAATCCAGTCGATACGGGTTGCATCTGATGCCCTGCGACAGAGGGGCGGCGGTGACTCGGCTGCGCGTCGCCAGCGGCCTGCCCCCCCCCCCTGCCCTCGGCCTGCGCCCAGCCGCCGGCCGCTGCGCCCAGCCACCGCTGCCGCCCGCGTCCAGCCGCCCGCCTGCGTCCAGCCGCCCGCCCGCGTCCAGCCACCCGCCTGCGTCCAGCCGCCAGCCGCTGCCGCCGCCGCCGCGGCGGGGGCCGTACGCGCGCGCAGCAACCTGACCCAGCGCCAGTCGACGCACCTTCGATGGCGATCTTCGTCACCCGCGAGTCCTCGTCAACCTCGAGCCCGGTCAACCCAATCGCCCATCTGCGGTCAACCCGAGTCGCCCATCCGCGGTCAACCCGAGTCGCCCATCCGCGGTCAACCCGAGTCGCCGGCGGTCAAACACTGTCAACCCCCTTGCCCATCCACCGCGAACAACGCGACCCAATGGAACCGATTGCGGCTGCTTCGTTGCATGGCGCGCACCCGCGACGGGGCAAACGCGCACGTCCCCATGTGGGGGCAGTGGCCATGGCCGTGCGGGCACATGCCTCGCAAGGGGCGTCGGCTGCCCTCGCCTCTACCCCCGAAGCGGCAACGGCAACTGCAACGGCGGCGGCGGAAGCGGCGGAAGCGGCCTCGGCGGCCTCGGCGGCCTCGGTGGCCTCGGCGGCCTCGGCGGCCTCGGCGCCCTTGGCGGCCTCGGCGCCCTCGGCCGTGCCCCGCAACGCCTCGGGGAGAATGAGCGCGCTTCCCGACGACGTGATGTCAGTTGCCTTCGCCGGGCTAGAGGCGCGCGAGCTCGCCCGTCTGGCATCCACATGCCTGTATCTCTGGCGCGGGTCGCCCGTCGCCGTCCCACCGGGGGCACCTGGGGCGGCCGCGTCGGCGGCGACGGGGGCAGGCCCCGTGGCGCAGCGGACCGGTCCGGTTGCGGCGGCGCTATGGGCGCGCGCCGCGGCGCGCGGGCTGAGCCGCGTGGCGCACGTGGGGGCCCCGCCCCCGGCGGGCGCGTCGTCGTGGGTGCCGCACCTGGCGCGGCTCGAGGATCGCTCGCAGCAACTGCGGCTCCGGCCGAACGCCGACGGCATGCACCACCGCGTGCGGGTGGACTCCGCGGGGCGCCTGTACACCTCGAGCCACCGCGCCGGTTACAGTGGGCACGGCGTGCTGCGGGGCCACGCGCGTCCCCTCGCCAAGACACCGGGGTATTGGTTTGACACCTTCACTCCCCATCTTGCACCCGACTTTCTGCCCCCCGCGCAGATGCAGTTCGGTTCCTTCCAGCTGGTTCCGGACATGCAGGGCGTCCGCGTCGTGAGCGTGGCCTGCTCCACCGATCACAGCCTGGCACTCGGCGCCGGGGGCGAGGTATACTCGTGGGGCTTCGGCCAGGAAGGGACGCTCGGACACGGCGAGCAGCTGCCGCGGTGGACCCCCTGTCGGATCGCGGCACTGGAGCGCGTCGAGAGCATCTGGGCCGCGAATTCCAAGAGCGCGGCGGTCGATGAGCGCGGCCGCCTCTTCACCTGGGGCGTCGCTTCCACCGGCAGACCCGATAGCGATGATCAACACACGAGCGGCCTGGGACACCCCCCCCACCCCGACCCCCCTTGGATGGTCGGCGGCGACCTGTGCGTTTCGACCCCCTGGGTCGTCGAGGCGCTCGCCTCGGAGCGGGTGGTGGGCGTCGCACTCGGCAAGCACCGCATGCTCGCCATCGTGGCCACGGGGGCGGTCTTCTCCTGGGGACGGCGGATTGGGTATACTCCCCGGCCCGAGCCCGAGGAGTGGCAATCCGGCGACGGCGGGGTCGACCATCTCCCTCTGCGCCTCGTTGCACTGGGGGCGACTGGGCTGCATTTCGTGGCCGTCGCGGTTGGACTCGCCCACGACTATGCGCTCGCCGAGACCAACGAGCTCTACCGCTGGACACGGGGGCAGGGGATCCACAACAACGCGGACATGCCACTCGTGCACGTGAAGGATGGCGTCAAACTCATTGGGACGCCCGGGAGGAGCCTGGGCGGCGTGGGGATCGTCGATTGGAACAATGGGTCAGCGTCCGAGTCGGATCCGTCCGAGTCGGAGTCCGAGTGAGACGGAGAGGGGAAGAGGGACCCGTTGTCGCTAGCCACTGCGCTCCGCGCCGAGCGGTCAGTCCTCGGCCTCGAACTGGACATCCGCCTGGGCACAGGGGAATGGGCGCGGCATTTTGAGCAGGGTAACCCCAAGGGCAAGGGGGGGAGGGGGAGGGGGTGCAGCGCCCCCAACGTGGCGTGCATGCAGGCGCGGGCTGGGGTCGGGTACAGGACGGGCCCGTTGCCGGCGGGCTGCGCCTCGAGAAGAACTCGGACTGGAGCCGGAGCATTTGCCCGTTGCTTCTGGAGGCAGCCCCCGCGCGCCATGTCCGCTGCGCGGCCGTAAAGCACCTGGAACCGCTTGGCGTTGGCCGCGGCGAGCCGGGTGGGTTTCCCTGCGGGGCGGCCCGCGTCAGCCCTCCCCGTGCGCGCATTGGCGCCGGCGGCGCCCTTCGGGTCGCAGCGAACGCTGCTGACGGCTGGGCGGCACTCGAGACTGTGCCGGCCGCAGCGGCCATCGCCGCGCCACCGGGCGCGGGTGGGGCCCATGCACCTGGCGCTCCACACGTCCTTGCCATCGAACGCTGGGTTTGACTTTGCACGATCTGATCACACCAACACTCCGAAATACCGAAAGGGGCTCCGCGGTGGTGGTACCAACTGCGAGCAGCGAAAGCTGCCGGCGACTGGCCGGCGGTACGCGGAAACGTGCTGACCGCAGAGGGCCATCGCCGCGCCAGCGGGCGAAGGGGTCGTGTGCCTGGCGCTCCACGCACGTTTGCCATCGAACTCTGGTCTGGAGTTCGCACAGCAAGTACCGGATCGGACCCCATTTTGAGTTTTTTTGGGGTCAAAATAGTTTTTTTTTCTAAAATCTGGCATTTTTGTTAAAGGTATTCACATTGGTGTATCGTCGGGTTAACCCGTGAACTCACGGTCAGTTGTACGTGTTGTACATTCGTTTATCGACAGTGCGTTGTTTCTGCAACTCTTCGGTCTGCATGGCGATCCGAGTGTCAGTGTCACCCACGTTGGAGATGAGTTCCTTTATTTTTCGGTCCTGCTTCCGCCGCCTCGCCAGTGTCAGCAGGCCAACCACAAGTCCGATAAGCAACACTACCCCGACGAGCACCGCCATGCCGATGTACCACCCCGAAAAGCCAGGCATGTTGGGCAGGTTCATCGCCCCTGAGCTCGACGCGCTTGGTCGGTCCGATGGGCCCCCGGGGGTATTCATGGCTTCTTACTAGTGGAAGTATAAAAGTTTCGGGGTTTGACGCTCCGTTTCAAACTATATGTCGTCCTTTCGGGGGTGACGCTCCCCGACAATGTAGTTGCCCCGAGAAGTGGCAAACACGCGCGGAGCCCCAGGCACACGACCCCTTCGCCCGCTGGCGCGGCGATGGCCCTCTGCGGTCAGCGCGTTTCCGCGTACCGCCGGCCAGTCGCCGGCCGCTTTCGCTGCTCGTAGTTGGTTACACACCACGCCATGTGAATAGTCACCCCGCCGGGGCGGAGCCCCTTCGGAAGTTCTGATTTGGGGGGGGGGTCAGATCGTGCCCAGTCCACCGCGCTTGCCCACCCATGTGTGCAATGTATTGTCCCCCTTTCCTGCACTCAGACTGTGAATAATTTAGCTGTATGATACACCAGTGTGTAACCAACTACGGGCAGGGAAAGCTGCCGGCGACTGGCCGGTGGTGCACGGAAACGCGCTGACCGCAGGGGGCCATCGCCGCGCCAGCGGGCGAAGGGATTGTGTGCCTGGCGCTCCACGCGTGTTTGCCGTCGAACTCTGGTCTTGATTTTGCACAGCAAGTACCGGATCGGACCCCATTGTGAGTTTTTTCTGTATTCACACCGGTGTATCATACCGGTATAGTAGCAGCCGGTCGGGCATTGCGGTGAACACGCAGACGTGAAGCGTGGGACTGGAACCGTGACACTGAAACACCGAGCCGAGCGTATCAAGTGTTGTAGCGAATGTGAATAATATAGCTGTAAGATACACCAGTGTGAATACCTTTAACAAAAATGCCCCCAAAAATAACAAAAAAAAACTCACAATGGGGTCTGATCCGGTACTTGCTGTGTGAAATCAAGACCAGAGTTCGACGGCAAACACGCGTGGAGCGCCAGGCACACGACCCCTTTGCCCGCTGGCGCGGCGATGGCCCTCTGCGGTCAGCGCGTTTCCGCGTACCGCCGGCCAGTCGCCGGCCGCTTTCGCTGCTCGTAGTTGGTTACACACCACGCCATGTGAATAGTCACCCCGCCGGGGCGGAGCCCCTTCGGAAGTTCTGATTTTTGGGGGGGATCAGATCGTGCCCAGTCCACCGCGCTTGCCCACCCATGTGTGCAATGTATGGTCCCCCTTTCCTGTACTCAGACTGTGAATAATTTAGCTGTATGATACACCAGTGTGTAACCAACTACGAGCAGCGAAAGCTGCCGGCGACTGGCCGGTGGTGCGCGGAAACGCGCTGACCGCAGAGGGCCATCGCCGCGCCAGCGGGCGAAGGGGTCATGTGCCTGGCGCTCCACGCGTGTTTCCCATCGAACTCTGGTCTGGAGTTCGCACAGCAAGTACCGGATCGGACCCCATTTTGTTTTTTTGGGGTCAAAATAGTTTTTTTGGCATTTTTGCTAAAGGGTATTCACACCGGTGTATCGTACCTGTATATTAAAAGACACGATATTCACAGTCGCTACACCACTTGAAACGCTCGGCTTGGTGTTTCCGTTTCACGCTTCCAGGCCCACGCTCCACAGCTGTTTGTTCATCGCAACGCCACGCCGGCTGCTAGTACCAGTGACAGTAGTTGTTTAAATTGGCCCGTGCCAGAGATTGCCACACTTTGAGTGCAGGAAAGGGGGACGCTATATTGCACACATGGGCGGGCAAGAAAGGGGGACTGGGCGCGATGTGATCCCCCCCTCCCCCCAAAACTAAGAAATTCCGAAGGGGCTCTGCCCCAGCGGGGTGACTATTCACGTGGCATGGCGTGTAAGCAACTACGAGCAGCGAAAGCTGCCGGCGACGAGCAAGGTGGCCGCGTCAGTGACCTCGACGGATAGTCCAATTGCCGTGGCGGTGGCGGCTTCCGATATTGAGTAATTTCGGGGTTGCCGCGCGCTGCGTGGTTGGTGCACGCTGCGTGGGTGATGCGCGCTGCGTGGTTGGTGCACGCTGCGTGGGTGATGCGCGCTGCGTGGTTGGTGCACGCTGTGTGGGTGATGCACGCTGCGTAGTTGGTGCACGCAGCGTGGTTGATGCACGCGGTGTGACTGCCGCACGCTGCGCGGTAGGACCGATATCGCCCCCCCCCCCATGTGGTCGGCAGGATGTGACATACCTTCCAATTGATACGTTTATCACAAACAGCGCACATGACGTGACATACCTCCCAATTGATACGTTTATCACAAACAGCGCACATGCCGTGACACACCTCCCAATTGACACGTTCTCTGAAACAACGCACATGACGTGACACACCTCCCAATTGACACGTTCTCTAAAACAACGCACATGGCGTGACACACCTCCCACTTGATACGTTCTCTGAAACAGCGCACATGAGGTGACACACCTCCCATTTGAGACGTCCTCTGAAACAGCGCACATGACGTGACACACCTCCGGCGCCCACGCGCCCTCGACCCTCGTCGCGCAACCCACTGTCACCCCTCGACACTAACGCGCCCTCGGCCATCGTCGCGCAACCCCCTGCCAAACCTCGACCCTGACGCGCCCTCGACCAGTTTCAATCACAAATTAGGTGCAAATAGCCCGGGGGGGGGGTGGCCATCGCCGCCGCGTTTCGTTTGGCGTTGGTCTTCGCCGGCGCGTTTCGGTTGGCGTTGGCCTTCGCCGCCGCGTTTGGGTTGGCGTTGATCATATCCGCCGCGATTCGTTTGATTCGACCGCGCGAGCGATCGAGTTTCACTGCGATGTTCCCGGGCGTTGTCAGAAAATACCCGATGCAGTCCGGTTTGAGTTTCGCATCTACCCCGAGTTGGACCAAATTGCGCTCATCGTCCGTCCAGGCCAACGTTCTAGCGGGTGCCGCCGCATGTGCCTTCCTTTTTTAAGTGAACTTGATACGGAGAGTGTCAGGCCAAACATTATTCCGTGCATTCCACCATGATGCTCCTCCTGCACACCGCCATCGCCATGGGCGGGGCTGCCGTGCTCCGGCCTCCTGCGTTTAGGGGGCCGTGCACGGTGCCCGTCGCGGGTGTGCTCTTTCGGTACACCCCGCCGCGCCAGCTGCCAGACCAGGACGCCATCACGCGGGAAATCGAGTACCTGCGGCAGCACATGCCAGATGGGGCTCTGGTCGTCTCGATCGACCAGCGCAACCTCACCGACGACCGGGCGCTCGCCAGCCTGTTGCTGCAAATGCAGCGCAAGAGCACCTACAGCGGCAAGCGATATGTGTACAAGGTGCTGCTGCCCTGGGCCCTGACCCGGATGGGCATCTGCCGAGCCCTGGTGGTGGATGCGGACCTGGTCATTCGCGTCGAGTCGCTACTCGGCCTGCTGGCGCTGCCCGACTCGCACCTCGATGCGGCCAGGCCCGTGCTGTGGCTCGCCATCGAGCAGTCCTCGGCCGGGGTCCGCCGTTACCGGTTCAACGTGTCCTTCAACGGTGGCATTCAACTCTGGGACCTGGAAGCCATGCGCGGCGACCGGGGACGCCAGTACGCCGAGGCAATACAAGCTGCCGCCAACGGCACGTGGCGGTTCGGGACGACGGGCGACCAGGCCTTCTATACCACCCTGAACGCAATGCGCCCTGGGTTCATTGGCACGGTGCCATACGCTTGGAACTGGCAAGTCGGGTCCACCGACCAGGACTATGGCATTGGCCTGATAACCAGAGAGGTGGACGCGCTCTGCCTGTCCAAATGCAACATCTTGCACCTGAACTGGTCTCCGTTCAAGTCGCTGGTGAAGGAGTTTCGCCACATGGAGGCGGCCGCCGCCTGTGAACGTGCCGGTGCACTGTTTGCAAACTTTACGCGATCCAGGTACTCGTGGCCGATTCGCAAGGTGAGCGAGTGTATGTGCCGTGCGTGAGGTGCCGGTGGTCGCCCTCGCGCCGGCCCCGAGGAGACGGCCCCCACCTTCGCAGTGTGCGCGTCAACTGCACCGGAGAGCGGCATCGGGGGAGCCCATCGTCGTGATGTGACCGCCGCGCCCGTGCGCGCCTTTTTTTCTCGGTGAATCGGTTTACGCTCTGAAAACGTGGTTGCTCCCCCCTTCCCTTTCTCTAGTTCACGCAGGCCCGCTTGGGTCCGGGCAGGACCGCGCCGCGGAACGCGTCCAGTGCGCGCCGGAGCTTGCGGTCGACGATCCGGTCGACCTCGTCCTCGGGCGGCCACTCTCCGTGGTCTTCCTTGAAATCGGCCACGGCATCAAGGGCCTCGGCGACGTAGCCGGCCATCCGGTCCGGGGGGAGCTGGTTGCACGCCTCGACCGGGTCGGCGTGGTATGCAATGAACCGACGGATGTTCGGGTGTTCGCACCGGCAAACGGCGCGGATCGAATCGACGAGCGCGTCCACCGCTTGGGCGAACCACTCGGGCTTCACCTCGAGGTCACGACACACCTCGGACACATCGGACGCCCATCGGTCACGGCACACCATACGGCCACACCTCGGTCACGGCACACCTCGGGCACATTGACCACACCTCGGGCGTGGTAGCGCTGTGGTCAAACCTACACATCGAGGTTCGTGGCCGGCGCGGTGGGCGAGATAGCCGGGCGTATTACTGGGGCTAGCCACGCGGGGCGCGGTTTATTTCGCGAGTTGGCCATAACCCGCGTCAGCGCCTCTCAGACCGTTGAGGTCGGGGCCAGGAGGGCGGGAACCTCGCTCGCCGTCGGGTCAATCCGAGTCCGATCCGGCACCATAGAGGCAATACCACTACCGGGAAGCGCCGAAACTTCCGGTGTGGACATCCGCTCCGCGGATGGACTTTCTGGCGTGGACACCTGCTCCGCGGATGGACTTTCTGGCGTGGACATCTGCTCCGCGGATGGAATTTCCGGTCTGAACACAACCTCCGACGATGGAACATCCGGCGGGAAGACAGACACGTACGTCGGATACTCCACATACGACGACTGCTTATTGGTGGCCTGGACACTGACCCCTCGGCGCTTGCGGCAGTAGCAGTAGACGCAGGCAAGCACGGCGAGGAGCGCGGCGGCCACGCCTATCACGACAAAGAGCCAGGCAGGGGGGGGGTTACCAGCCTCATTATCAATCCGGGCAGTGACGTTCGTCCCCGGCTCACTCGGGGCGACCGGTGACGGCAGGCTCGGCGGGAACTGCGAGGTGACCGTGAGTGTGAGGGTGCTCGAATCGATGCCGAATATGAGCGCGCTCGCCCCGAGGAGCTGCGTCTTGTCCTGCTCCTCGGTCGTGTCGAGTACAATCACAATCCTGACCGACTTGATCGAGGGCGGCTTCACAGAGCCAATTGCGGAAACATCCACGCCGAGCGCCGCTGCGAGATCGACGGCGCTGACTGACGGCACGGACTTCACACGCTCACTGCCGGCGAGTGCGCGCGTGATGGTGATTGCGACCGTCCGCGCGAGGGCTCGGCGGCGCTGTACGGGGAACGTGGCGACGCAGCTGGTGCTCGTGGTGTTGGCGCAGGCCACTGTGTCCACCGCCGCTAACACCGTGTCGGCGTCGACGATCGATTCGTTGTACTCGACGAAGAGCTCCGACGCCTGCTCAATGACAATGTCAACAAACGCGTCGGCCCCGACGGCGGACTTCATTTGGGCCGACAGGTCGATGGCAGAGATGAACTCGCTTAGCGTGCTGTTGTTGGCGATGCGGATGACGATTACTAGCTCCTGGCTGCTGGGCGGCAGTGCCGGGGGATATGGCGGGCGCGGCGGGGGTGGCGGCGCAAATGGCGGCGGCGGGGGTGGCGGCGGCGGCAACGGCAGCGGCGACGGCGGCGATGACGGCGGTGATGACGGCGGTGGCGGCGGCGGCGACCGTGGCTGCGGCCGCGTTGGTGGTGGCAGCGATGGCGGCGGCGACGGAGGCAGGGGGGGGGAAGTC
>Ga0335398_10008379_pt1 | contig 12269 bp, 10 predicted proteins | sample BON03_FD_205742 | JGI IMG/M metagenome (GOLD analysis project Ga0335398, IMG submission 205742) | Freshwater microbial communities from Lake Bonney liftoff mats and glacier meltwater in Antarctica - BON-03 (spades assembly) (version 2) | ecosystem: Environmental > Aquatic > Freshwater > Ice >...
GAACTCGTCAAACAGGCTTGTTTGTCGAGGATCTTTCAAATTCCGCAACTCACCGCTCCCTGAGAAAACGTCAACGAACCGTAGCGCCCACCTCGCGACAAAACCAGGTCAACTCAAACCATGCTCCCCAATTTGACACAAACTTTTGTCGCTCGTGTCTATATTGATTGTAAACCTTACCAGCCGTTACACCTGAACTCTTGAATGGCTTCGATATAGATCACGCTCCTTGTGGCAACTAATCTACCACACTTTGTTGAGCGCCCACTTTTCCTGGGGAACTCCAACGTTCGTCGTCGAGGCGATGAGGTCACCGAAGAAGTTCGCTATTAAATTCTCAGTGAGTACCTTCGTGGCGAACAGTTTGCCACGGCCGTTCGTGAGCAAGGGGCCATCGTAAACAACTGTCACTGGCAGCTGGACGTGCTATTCCACGAAGACGCCAGCCGAGTCTGCGAACGCACTCTGGCCAACAATCTGTCATGGCTCAGACGTGTGGCACTCAGCCTGCTCAAGCACCATTCCTGCAAAGACAGCGTCAAGCAAAGACAGCGTCAAAGGAAAGCAACAAACCGCCGCATGGAATCATCACTTCCTCGCTCAAGTACTGCTTTTTCAATGACCAAACTTCCCGCCCCCTCTGACGATTGCCCTGCTGCGCGGCCTTGAGGCTGCGAACGTACTGTTTCGTCCGATGATCGCTGTTTTCCACGCGTCCCAATAGATGCGAATTTTTTTCGAGTGCTCTAAACTGTTGGAAATCAACCATATCCCAAGTTCCAATTTTGGAGTACCGTGCCATCTGGGCTGAGAAGGCGACCGCGTTTGACGATACAGTCAGGATCCGACGTTGATGCGTCTCAGCAGGTTCAGAACTTTGCGAGCCAGCGGAGTAAGTTTTGTGCGGTTCACCTGGTCGCCCAGTTTGCGAATGGCCTCGGCCTGAGTCGGATACGGATGAATGGTAGCTCCGATTTTGGACAGTCCGATTTTGTTCGACATCGCCAGTGTAATTTCGGAAATCAGGTCACCTGCGTTTTCGGCAACAATGGTTGCTCCGACAATTTTATCAGTGCCTTGCTTCGTTAGGACCTTTACAAAACCTTCGTCCTGACCCTCCAGGATCGCTCGATCAACATCGGCTAACTCTTGAATATAGACATCAACTAACACACCGGCGGCTTTGGCTTCGTGTTCATAAAGGCCCACATGAGCAACCTCAGGAGACGTGTAGGTGGTCCACGGAATGATCAGGTTGCTCGCCTTCTTTTTCCCAAACGGCCCCAATGCAAACAGTGCATTTTGAATCACGATGCGAGCCTGAAAGTCGGCCGCGTGGGTGAACTTGTACTTTGAACAGATGTCACCCGCCGCAAAAATTCGCGGGTTAGTAGTCAGCAAATGATCATTCACTTCCACGCCGGAACGATCAGCCTGCACGTTTACCGCCGGCAGGTTGAGCCCGTCAATATTCGGAGCCCGCCCGACGGCAACCAACAGCTGATCAACCACGGTTTTTCTTTTAATACCGTTTTGAACAATTGAAACGCATATCGATCCGTCATCGACCGGGCTCAGCTGCATATGATCGCTGTTCAACATTAGGCGAATTCGGTCACGCTCAAATTCCTTTTGTAAAACCGCTGAAGCATCCGGATCTTCGCGTGTCAGCAGACGGTCTCCGCGTTCGAATAAGACAACGTCGCTGCCGAATCGACCGAACGCCTGAGCCATTTCGCAGCCGATCGGACCGCTGCCAATTACACCAAAACGCCGGGGCAATTCCGTCAGGGAAAACAGATTTTCGTTCGTCAGATACTTCACCGAATCAAGCCCCGGGATCGGCGGCGCAGATGCTCGTGCTCCCGTCGCGATAACTGCCCTCCTGAACTTCAGTTCGCTGACGGAACCGTCCCTACAAGTCACCGACACGGTTCGGTCATCAACAAACGCTCCCTGACCGAAGAACACATCAATGCCCATTTCGGAAAATCGCTTTGCCGAATCGTTGGGGCTGATCCTGGTTCTTAGTCGTCGCATGCGTTCCATCGCCTTGCCAAAATTAAAGGCGGCGCCAGCGGTGACATCCACGCCGAAGACCTGTGAGTCGCGCACCGTCGCAGCAACGCGAGCTGCTCGAATAATTCCCTTAGACGGTACACAGCCGACGTTTAAACAGTCACCGCCCATGAGTTCTCGTTCGATCAGCGCAACGCGAGCTCCCAGACCGGCCGCTCCTGCAGCCGTTACAAGGCCAGCCGTTCCAGCACCAATCACAACCAGATGGTAAGGCTGTTTCGGAGTTGGGTTTTTCCAGCCCGGAGGATGTACGTTTGCTTCCAACTGCTGATTGTGTACATCAAAAGGAGAAAGCTGGACGAGGTTGTGTGGCATGGTTTGGTTTTCCTGATTCATGCCTGTGACTGTACGAAGTTGTGGCAGACGTGTCTTGCATGCCCGCAATGGATCTCAACTTTGCCTTCAACCAGGCATCAATCCGGAATCGCCCAAACAGTGATTGCAGCGTCCGACGAGCATTCAAACTGTTCCCGGTCCTCCTGGAAGTGGTTGGAATGTTTTCGCGTTAGATCTGCTATTTAACGGTCGGTATCTTTCGGCCACTTTGATAGCGAATCTTCAGTATGAAGTGGCCACATACCTGAAGAAAGACAAGGCCGTTGCACGATGTCTGCAGCCAACGACGTTGCGGGATCTTGACCGGTTGTGTTTTGAGGCCCGGGATTTTATTGTGCATAAGCATTGATCGCATTCTGGAACTGCAGCCAGGAGTAACCGGGGCAAAACAGTTGCGAGAGCTGTACATTTAAACTGGCTATATTCTTCCTACGGCGATCCGTAGAACAGACCTTACCAAAATGCACAACTGGCGCTGATGCTGGTTGAGGCGAACGATGGAAAAGAACCCATCGTTCTGGTGAAGTTCGGATGCTGGTTGCAGAAGTTCGTTTTAACACGCCTCATTGGAAACAACTCATGTCGGACTCTGGATCTCAGTCAATTTCGGATTTCAATCGCCGAACGTTCCTTACTGCGACAGCTGCTGCATTCACAGCGTCGGCAAAAGTATTTGGACAGGACAATTACAACAGCGACGCAGCGCCCGTGCGTTATCCGGACCCACGACTTGTCACGCTGGATGATCGCTTTGACAAACTAAAGCTCGGCAACACACCCATTCAAAGAATCTACCACAGCAAAGATATGCTGTGGGCGGAAGGTCCGGCATGGAACGGCGTCGGACGCTACCTGTTATGGAGCGACATTCCGAACAACGTGCAACACCGCTGGCTGGAAGAAGATGGTCACGTCAGCACGCTGCGTAATCCGGCCAACAACAGCAACGGAAACACGTTCGACTTTCAGGGGCGACAGATTTCATGCGAACACCTGACTCGCAAAGTCGTACGTTATTCGGCGGATGGAACGCGCACCGTGCTGGCCGAATCATTTAGCGGCAAATCTCTGAATGGCCCCAACGACGCAGTTGTACACCCGAATGGCGACGTTTGGTTCACCGACCCAGGTTACGGCGGACTAATGGACTATGAAGGCGAAAACGCTAACAACGGTTCTGTACAGCCGTTCCAGAAAGAAGCCGTCTATTGCATCGAAGCGGCTACCGGCAAGCTGATTCAGGTAACGACCGATATCTACAAACCGAACGGTCTGTGTTTTTCACCCGACTACAAAAAACTGTACGTCGCAGACACGGGAGCATCGCATTACCCGGACGCGAAAAAAGAAATCAAAGTCTGGGATGTGGTTGCGGAGAAGTCGCTGACGAATGGTCGAGTATTCGCGTCGATGGAACTGGAAGTCAACGGAGAAATTGTAGCCGGTATGGCAGACGGAATCCGTTGCGACGTCGACGGAAACATCTGGTCCAGCGCGGGTTGGGTCGGAGCCGGCTATGACGGAGTTCATGTGTTTGGACACGAAGACGGAAAACGCATCGGCCAGATTCTGTTGCCGGAAATCTGCAGCAATGTTTGCTTCGGCGGAACTAAACGCAATCGACTGTTTATGACAGCCAGCCAGTCGGTGTACGCCGTGTACGTTAACATTCGTGGGGCGCACATCTCCTGATCCTGCGCAGTCGAAAAAAAGACCGACGTCTTCAACGCAACAGTTCGGCTCACTCTAAAAAGCCGAACTGTTCGCGGGCTGGCAAAAAATAAACGTCCTACAGCCGAACAAATATCCCCATCCGGCATCGTCCCCTAATCCGCATTGTCGTTTGCAACACCGAACCGAATCACGCCGGCGCATCCCGGGCGATTTGGCCGCAGGGATGCGATTGTGTTTCGCGATTCAGAATAAAAAAGCTGACCGCAGCCTTGGACACACCGCCAAAACGATAGCCATCTGCTAGAATGACAAAGACGGGGACTAGTCGTGTGCTTCCTGCGGCGCAGCCTCTTTCCATTCTGCCTGCATCGCTTCGGATCATAAAGACAACGAAACGTTTCCAGGCGGCTGCTCGGTCTGGGTCAAGACGCAAACGCGTGCGGCGGTGCTCCGAAACCAGTTTGCCAGTTGCTGTCCAAGCCTTCTGCAGAAACAGATTTCGTGCGGGATAATAGAGTTGTGAATAATTTTCCGGTGACAGAATACGTGAAAATTCGGAACGGTACGAAACGAACGCATCATGAAAACCGGCAAACAAACAAATCTGCCCGTAATCGGTTGGCGAGAATGGGTACGGCTTCCGGATTTGGGCATCAAGATGATCAAGGCGAAAGTCGATACTGGCGCTCGTTCGTCATCATTGCACGCGTTTGATCTGACACAGTTTGAACGCAATGGTGTGACATGGGTTAAGTTTAAAGTTCATCCTGAACAGCGAAAAAGCGGAACCGTTGTGAAAACAGAAGCACGAGTTCTGGACTTTCGCTCAGTCCGCAGTTCCAGCGGCAAAGCAGCCGTTCGGCCAGTCATCATGACGCGGATTGAACTGCTCGGTGCGATTTATGCGGTCGAAGTAACGCTGGCTAATCGAGATGAGATGGGCTTTCGCATGTTACTTGGCCGAGAAGCATTCCGACGAAGATTTTTAGTGGATGCCGGCGGTTCGTTTTACGGCGGAAATCTGGCCGCAAAAAAACGGACCAAATAGAATCACACAGCACCACGCCCGCAACAGTGCCAGAAAGAGATTTTTATGAAGTTTGCGATTCTGTCGGCCAATCCAAAATGCTACAGCACTCGACGGTTGCGCGAAGCGGCCGAGCAGCGCGGGCACAACGTCAAGGTCCTAAACACTCTGCGATTTGCCATCGACCTGCAACAGGGCGAACCGGATCTTTATTTTCGCCAGAAACAATTGACTCATTACGACGCCGTGCTGCCACGCATCGGAGCATCCATCACGTATTTCGGCACGGCCGTTGTGCGACAGTTCGAACAAATGGATGTGTTTTGCGCTAACTCGTCCGCTGGTATTTCAAACTCTCGAGACAAACTGCGCAGCCTGCAGATTCTCAGCAGGCATCAACTGGGAATTCCCGAAACCACATTTGTACGCGACAAAAAAGACGTGCTGCCGGCGATTGAACGAGTCGGTGGTGCTCCGGTCGTCATCAAATTGCTGGAAGGCACTCAGGGAATCGGCGTGCTGCTGGCTGAAACCGTTGAATCAGCGGAAGCCATCATTGAACTGCTGCAAAACCAAAAGCAGAGCGTTCTAATTCAGAAATTCGTGGCGGAAAGCAAAGGTCGCGACATCCGCGCATTTGTTGTCGGCGATCAGGTCGTCGGAGCTATGCGGCGAGTCGCCCAGGGTCAGGAATTTCGTAGCAACGTACATCGAGGTGGCAAGACCGAACCCGTACTTCTGGACGAAAGTTACTGCGAAACGGCGGTTCGAGCAGCACAGATTCTCGGACTACGTGTGGCCGGCGTTGACATGCTGGAAGGCAAAGATGGGCCTCAGATTATGGAGGTTAATTCATCGCCAGGACTGGAAGGTATCGAACGCTGTACGCAGCTGGACATCGCCGGAGCCATCGTCGACTACATCGCCGCCCAGGTTGACTTTCCGGAAATCGATCTGCGACAAAGGCTTACGGTTAGCCGTGGTTATGGGGTGACCGAAATTCACATTCCGGAAGGTTCCGAATACATCGGTAAGACAATCAGCGAATCGGGTCTACGAGACAAAGACATCAATGCTCTGACGCTGTATCGAGGCACAACGGTTATTCCAAATCCTCGAGCTGAACGAAAACTGGAATCCGGCGATCGCTTATTGTGCTTTGGTCGGCTGGAATCCATGCGAGGACTCGTACCCGCCAAGACACGCCGCAAACGCAGCCCCAAAGTCCAGGACTTACCCGAACTTCCCGTCGCCGAGGAAGTTCATGAAGAACACAGCCAACGGATTCTGAACCAGAGTCCATCAACAGAAGAATAAGCCAAACATGAATACACCTCGCAAGCGACAGCCTATCCATAGCTGGAACGGTGAGGAAATTTCCGCCGGTGAATCACGAAACGTCAAACTTGCTGTCAGCGAAAGCTACAGCAGTATGACATTGAAGATTCCCATTCACGTCCGCCGCGCAATTCTGGATGGGCCGGTGGTTTTTGTGACAGCCGCTCTGCACGGCGATGAGATCAATGGAACGGGGGCCATCCGCACTTTGGTTCAGGATGCAGGTTTTAAGCTGCTGCGTGGTTCGCTGGTGCTGATTCCGGTTCTGAATCTCCTGGCGTTTGATCGTCACAGTCGCTATCTGCCCGATCGTCGCGATTTGAATCGATCGTTTCCGGGTTCCGCAAAAGGCAGTCTGGCCAGTCGAATGGCTCGAACAATCTTTGATGAAATCGTTTCTCGCTGCGACTATGGCATTGACCTGCACACCGCTTCCGTTCGTCGCACCAATTATCCCAATGTTCGAGGCAATCTGGACGATCCCAAAGTGCGTGGCATGGCCGAAGCTTTCGGGTGCGAAGTCATTATCAACGGGAAAGGCCCCCGAGGCGCATTTCGACGTGAAGCCTGCCACGCCGGTTGCCCTACCATCGTGATGGAAGGTGGTGAGGTCTGGAAAGTGGAACCCGGCATCGTCGAATCGGCCGTTCGCGGTGTGAAAAATGTCCTGCGAAGTCTGAACATGCTCGACGGCGAAATGGAAAGTCCGGAAATCCAGATTGTTGTTGAAGAATCAAAGTGGATTCGAGCCGAGAAGGGCGGATTTCTACAGTTCCACGTACAGCCCGGCGACATCGTTGAAAAGGATCAGCCACTGGCCACCAATACTACGTTGCTTGGACGAGAACGCAGTATGGTTCAAGCCCCTTACAACGCTGTCGTCATCGGTATGACGACTTTGCCTGCCATCAGTCCCGGTGAACCCATCTGTAATCTAGGCAAACTTCCCGACGGTCTTCAACCATCACAGATTCGCCGACAACGAGTCAAGGAAGATGGACTGGAACAGTCTGTCCACACAGAACTTGCCACTAACGTGCTGGTCGTTGAACCGTCCGAAGACGCCCAAAACCTCTAGCCGGGCTGGCGGACTATGGCGTAGAACGATTGCGCAGCGAGACCAGTCGCCTACGCCGAATGCGTTTGCTGAGCCCGACATTTGTTAAGCACGCCAGCCAGCTACAAACACCGGATGAATCCCCAGGCCCATCAGTCACCAATCGGTGTCCATTGCGAAAATGCGGCCGCCTGGCCGACGACTTCGTTTTGGCTGTTCACGACATTCCAAACGGTTGCCTGCTGAATGCGAAAACGCTGCCCCGTTGACGAAATGCGGATGCCTGAATAATCGTCGATAAATCCGTGCTCGCGAGTTCTTTTCAGCAGATCGGCACGTTCGTTTCGGTGCATTGGCTCTGCCGTTTCGCGCGATGGTGTGCCCAGAAAGCTTTCCAGTGGCATGACCCAAAGATCCAGAGCACTGCGGTTACCGTAGTTCAGTAATGGATCTGCTTCCGTGCCGTGAGCGACCACAACAAACGGAGCAGTGAACAGCGTTTCAGAATCTGCGGTGGGATTCTGGCGAATAATCAACGGCTTGCCGACCCACTTTTCGAACGAATCCAACAGCAACTGAGTTGATGCGATCCAGTCAGATTGAGCTGCAGGGTTGTTAGATATTTCGTCCGACATTCAGACGGATTCCGCATGATTTTCGGGGATCAGCCACACCCAGCTTTTGCCGAGTCGCCCGTCGTAGTTACCAGCGGTGATCTTCAGAAGTCCTTCCACCTCCGAGACAGCTCGGATAGCCGCCAATGTTGCGTCAGATACAGCCTGAAGATTCTTGCCGTTGATGATGATTTCCATAGAGGATACCACGCCTTCAGACAGCTGACTTTCCACTCTGGGATCACCGACCAATGTCGGGCAAAAGCGTTCGTTTGTGCTGGCAAACATGAACTTATACGCACTGCCGGCTTTTGAACCGCTTGAAGCGACTCCACCGGGAAACGGCGTCATAACGCCGGGGCACTTCTCACAGGCTTCGACGGCTTTTTCAGCAGCCAGCAACGACGCATCTTCGCTGGTTGCCATAAACCACAGATTCCCGCCCATTACGCCGTCATAGTACGGGAATCGCCGATCAATGCAGAAGTCGCCGCCCATGGTCGGGACCACCCACATGTTGCGCCCGAAACGGTTTTCAATCTTCTCAAAATGGTCGCCGAAAAATGCGACCTTGCGACCAAGTCGGTAGTACGGCTGATCGTCGGCAACGTCTTTTTCGACGGCGAAGCAGCGAGTGGTCGGACAGGTTAACACACTTTGACTGACTCGCTGCAGTAACGCTTTTTCAAGGCCGGCAACGCGATGCTTCCAGAAGCGAGGCACGTGCAGCTGGCAAATAGCGCCCGGCCGACCGTCAGGTGTTGGAAAGCTTTCGTCGCCACCTGGTCCCACATAGCGATCGATACCAGCTTCGCAATCGCACATGATTGACGAAGATCCGTATCCCGTTGTGGCGTTTACGGCGTGATCCAGCCACTTACGATCGCGAGCAGTAATCAGAAATTCCACATACAGACTGCGGAATGCTTCGGCATACGTATCTTCAATTTCAACGGTCATCGCATTGTCCGGCTGTGAAGTTCTTTAATTCGCCAAGTGGCACAGATGGTCTGACGTTATGAAGACAACAGCCCCTAACTGCGGCCTTTGCCTTCGTAGACACGATCTTCTGTGATCACTTTGTCCATAAACACGTCGTGATCGGCAACTGGAATTTCTTCGAACAACTGGCATTCAAAGGCCAATGCGATCAAAGGCGTGTCTTCGCGAGCGTGTTCCAGCATCTTGTCGTAATAGCCCTTGCCGTGTCCCATTCGAGCTCCACGAACATCAAAGCCGACACCGGGGACCATAATCAGATCGATTTCTTTCACGTCAACCTGGTGTTCTGGCAGAGACCGCAGTTCCTTTCTGGGTTCCAGAATTTTGTACATCCCGATTTCCAACTGTTCCATTTCCTGCAGTCGAAACAATTCCAATTCGCCTTCGTCGTTACACCATGGCACGATAATGGTCTTGCCGGATTCCAGCGCCGCAGGCAAATCGGCTCGAGTGCGAACTTCGCTGCGAACATCCACATAAAACAGCACACTGTTGGCGGTGGCGTATTCCGGCAGTGACATAAAAGCACCAACGATGCGTCGGCTAAGTTCGTCCTTGTCGGGTTGGTCGTTGCGGTTGGCGTGAGCCTGCTTTCTCAGGGCGTTCTTTTTCTCCTGAACTGCACTATCCAACATTTGATGAGCTTTCCAAATTAAGACGAAATGGCGTCGATTTTTGCCGCTTTGACACGTTTTATCACGCAAATTCGCCGCCTTCAACACCTGGGACTCAGGACCCTGAAGAACGACAGGATTGCCCAGATCGTTCTCGCGGCAAGGAATATCGGGTTTTCGAAAACGGGCTGAACTTCGTACAATCCCTAGCAGATAAAAGGTGATCGAAGGGTGTCCCGATCAAAGTGTCGCTCTGAACGTAGACGCAAGCAACCGGACGTTTCTTCGCAAAATCGCCGGCGAAACGCGAATACAAACCAGGGCAATCGCATGTCGGAAATCTGCCCAAACGGTTTTGTCGTATGAATTTTTCTTATAGTGTTTACAAAATCAAAACTGAGGGATTGTCGGGACCATTCTGTTTGCGATCATGGCGAACCCCCCAAACTGAAAAAGACGAATCGATACATCGAACGTCATTTTTGCGAGGTCGCGATTTTTTTTTGCGGGGGATTGGGCTCCGAAAAGATGGAAAATTAACTATCCGAGTAAATGGATCCGAATCATCGACTCGGAATTCGGATTAGCGAAGATTCGACGTGCGATTGCCCTCGAATACAAACGTAATCACCTGCGACGTTCGCGTGAAAATTTGATTACATGACACATTTAGACACCACACCTTCTTCGACCAACGACGACAACCGCCGACAGGCTGGCACTTCGTGGAGACGCACTATGCCGATTGCAATTCTGTTGGCAGCCAGCATCGCAGTGGGCGGAACGCTGCTGTCTTTCGGAGCACCGTCGACAACCCCGGTCATAGACGTACAAATTGTGAATGCGTTTCCTCACGACACAACGTCGTTTTGCCAGGGGCTTGTTGTCTTCAATGGAGCTCTGCTTGAAGGAACGGGCCAGTATGAACATTCTCGCCTTCGACTTGTAGACCTGGAATCCGGACGTCCCTCCGTCGACATCGCTTTGCCCGACAACGTCTTCGGCGAAGGTGTGACCGTTTGGGAGAACACAATCCTGCAACTGACCTGGAAGAACGGTTACCTGATTACCTACGACGCCAAAACGTTTCAAAAAAACGGTTACGTTGAATTGAAGAGAATTGATCGTAGTCTGTATGAAGGCTGGGGGATTACTCACGATGGCCAACATCTGATTATCAGTGATGGATCGGCGACGCTGCGATACGTCGACCCGAAAACGTTTCAGCTTGTAAGGCGGGTCCAGGTAAAGGACGGTCGCCGGTCGATTTCAAAACTGAACGAACTGGAATTCGTTAACGGTGAGATTTTTGCCAACATCTGGTACAAGGATCAAATCGCCAAAATTGATCCGGCCAGCGGTCAGGTCACCGGCTGGTTAAACGTCGCTCCGCTGCGTCCTGCAGCGGTTAAAAACGACCGGGAAGCCGCTCTCAACGGAATAGCCTGGGATGCCGGCAGCAAGCGTCTGTTCATCACTGGGAAAAACTGGCCTGCGGTCTACGAAATCAGCTTCTGACGTTCCAGACGGGATCGCATGAAATCCACTTTGGAAACCATGCAGACTTACTTTCTAAACAACAGGCAGCCATTGTTCTACGGGCAACCAGCATCAGCGATTCCGTTCCCAGCAATTGCAGAACTCACGCGATTCCGATGCGTGCTGCTAAGCTACCCAGTTCAAAACACTGGTTTGCTGCATATCGGAAGATATCTATCGCTCCCTTTTTTGATGCGGCAATTCTACAATCGCCAGATAAACATACTGAACTGAAACAACCTGTACGACCTTCCGGGGCCACGCATGATTTTCTATGGGACGCATTTAATTCTTCTGGCATTGTGCCTGCTGGTACCAGCTGCATTCAGCATTGCAGATCAGCTCACAGAATCGCCTCAGAAAACTGCAACTCCCGTCGTAAAACACAAAGTCCGGTTAACTCCACTGTTGAACTTCACCGCTTCGCGAGGAGAGCGTCTTTACTGGATGCGTTGTCGGAGTGACGTTTGACGTCCACCTCTAGTGACTGTCCAGGTTGCCTGGATCTTTCAGGTAGCAACGTGTTTCCAGGTTTGCCAGGTTATGACGAATGGCAAGGTTGGAGGCGTTGTTGCTGAGGCGAAATACGTCGGGTCTAGCTAGTGCGCGTCGGGAAATGGTTGTTGAGCTGAAAACGGCTGTGGTTTGGAGTCGGTTTTTCGGTGAAGATTCAGAGTGCGGGGTGACTTGCGGCGCGCAAATGGCGATTTTGGTGTAGCGTGGGCCGGTCTTGGTGGATTTTGTCACGCTTCGCGCGTACGTCCGTTGCGGCCTTCGCTGAAGTCCGGAGGTTTTGTGGCGTTTGAGTCGTCGTGTCAGGCCGCTCGGCGAGAGCGGGCGGCTTCGCACTTGGGCTGTTCTCTGGCGATCAGCAGGCGGCCCAGAACGTGGAGGTTGCGGCCCAGAATTCCCAGGGAGATGTAACGCTCAAATCCCAGTTCCGATCGATCGCGACATTGCTTCTGACCGTGGCCCGACTGGAGCGCTCC
>Ga0335398_10008380_pt1 | contig 12267 bp, 11 predicted proteins | sample BON03_FD_205742 | JGI IMG/M metagenome (GOLD analysis project Ga0335398, IMG submission 205742) | Freshwater microbial communities from Lake Bonney liftoff mats and glacier meltwater in Antarctica - BON-03 (spades assembly) (version 2) | ecosystem: Environmental > Aquatic > Freshwater > Ice >...
TCTTGTTCACGCATGTGAGGGCCATCAGCAATATTGAACAACGCCTTGCCAGCTACCATCGCCTCGTCGTTCAACGACCATCACCAAGCTTGATCGCAGGACCATCGAATTGGCTGATCACACTCACCGTACCTACAGCACCCCTCGCCACCACGTGGCGACAGCGGGTCCTGCTGCTGCTGGCAGGGTGGAACCTCTACTGATCCCCATGGATGCCAACAGGACCCGACAAGGCTCCTCCTGGCCCTCTACAGGCCTCCAATGGCAATCATCGAGGTGATGCCACCAAGGACAACCTGTAGCAGCTCCAGGGCTTCCTATGGCCTCTCATGGGGCCATGTCAACCGTGCCATATCGGCGCAACTTCCTGGCCTCCATGTGAGGCCTTTTCTCTTCCCCTCAACCCGAATCAACACACCATGCCAGTTACCACCACCAAGGTCGAAAGCCACAATCAACAGCTCGGCTTCGATCAAGTTCTATTCCGCCAGCAGGGCTACGACCCAGCCCCAGCCCGTCAAAACTTCACTGTCTACCCAGAGGCAGCCTGTGCCCCGGTAGGTACTGCCGCTGGCCGCGATATTGACAGCTATCCGTTCCTCCCCCGTTATCACATCGCACGGGAGGGCTCTGCACAGGTAGAGATATCCACCGGATTGAAGGCCGGCGATACGGCAAGCTCCCTGACAGGCGGCGTTGCCACAGCACTACCAGCGAACAAGTCCCTCGTGGCTCAGTTCAGCACCTCCGGACAGGCCACTTTCACTGTCGAGGTCTCCGCGAATGCTGGTAGCACCTGGACTGTTCTGGACACCTTGTCGCTCCCTGGCGGGACCAATGAGACCCGGAACTACACGGCAGACGGCAGCGCGTACCTGCTCCGGTTCAACGCCACAGCCGTGCAGGTTGCTGCCAAGCTCTCCGTGATTTCACAGGTGCGCGGCGCGACACGGCTGGTAGCCGCTGTCACTGCCCCTGGGAGCCTCCCGTCTGCATCTTGAGCGGGCAAGGCCTGCACTGATCCCCACGGATGCCTTTCGCGGCCTGCAGGTTGACCTACCGGGGGCCGAACTAGGCGACATGGTTGATTTGACCGAGCCCTACCAGCGGCCCCCTGGCCTCTCCTACATGGCCTACGTGGCACAGCCTGGAACTGTGCGAGTGGCAGCCACTAATCGGAGCGATAGGGACATCGCCGGGTTTAAGGCCAGCTATGGGATCACGGTGAGCTGCAGCAACTGAGACAGGCCGTGTCAATCAATGCCGCTTGAGCGACAGGGACGGGTAGGCCAATGTCTCGATTGCTGCCTGCAGCTTCGGCGTATTCCGGTGCGTGTAGACCTTCGCACCTGTGCTGCCTTTGACCTCATGGCCGATGAGCATGTCAATGGTTGCCTCTGCGATGTCGGCTTCGGCAAGTTGACTGCGGACGGTGTGGCGGATGCAGTGGAAATCGGGGTACTTCCCGAACCCCAGCGCGGCCCGATACTCACCAAACCAGCGCGAGAAGAAACCTCCCGGCTTGTCGGCGCGTAGAGGTAACTTCGGCCACAGCCTAGCCTCGCCACTGTCCTTGATGGACTGTGCGTAATCAAGGAATCCCAGTCGGATCAATTCGCTGTGGATCGGTACTTTCCGGACCCCGGCTTCAGTCTTGACCAGCTGCCCCTCGCCCTCATCCGTGATCGACAGCATGGCAATGGGCCCTGAGGTGTCGACGTCATCCGCCCGCAGCTGTGCCAGCTCTCCTATCCGGGCCCCGGTGTAGAGGCCGAGAAGGGGAATCCAATATGCAGCATCCGCCCCGGCCAGCTTATCCGTGGGCAGCTTGTGGGCCGTGTACAGGTCCTGGCTGAAGAAGGCCCGCAATTCGTCTGCTGTCCAAGGCCTGCGCTTGTTGGTGGTCCTGAATGGAATGTCCAGGCTCTCCCATGGATTCCGGGTGATCAGCTCAAGGTCCTTGAAGGCATATTTCAGCAGCGACTTGACCCAGACAAGCCGGTCACGGGCGGTCTTGCTGGTGGTCTTGCGGTCTGGGTGTTGCAGCCATGCCCGGAATCCGTCGCCTTGTTCGCGTGTCACCTGGGCAATCGGTGTGTTGCCGGTGAACTCCTCGAACAGCAGGACCGACCGCCAGCACGCATTGTGGGTATCAGCTGACCGGGCCTTGCTGGCCTTCCATCGGTCGTACACCTCGCGCAGCTTCTTGGGCTTGGCTTGTGCTGGCTTGGCTAATGGAGCCACTGCGGGGGTCTCTATGACCTCGCCAGCGTCCCTGAGGGTGACCTGTTGCGCAGCCTCCCGAAAGGCATTGAGAGCTGCCAGCAGGGCCTCGCGGCCACCGGGCACAGCAGGGTCGAACGCGAAGCCCAGCTTGCGGGCCTCCGCAATGACCAGCGGCAGCACTGCAGCCCGATTGCGCTGGGCCAGATTCACTGCGCTATTCGTGTTCCTGATGTCATTCAATGCGGCCAGCGTGGCAGCCTGAGAGGCCGTGAGACCTGCCAGCGGATCAGCAGGGGCAGGGCGTTGAGCCTGGGTGCCTTTCCGGATCGTCAACGCGGAGTAGCTCGGCGGGCGTGACAAGCTCTGCAGCTCGTCAAGTGCTACACGGATTCCGGGGTCATCCCGTGCGCCTTCGTCATCATGCAGGACCGTGGCCCGGATCCGCTGGGCCAGCTCGGCGGCCAGTTCAAGGGTGACAGAGTCAAGCCGCTGGGGATGCAACTCCAACCGCTTGCGGTCGAACTCGACCAGCATCCTGGCCCGCTCTTGGATGCCCCGTAGATTGGCCTCACGGCAATCAGATGTCCCAAGGGATCGGATGATCTTTTCGCGCCCGCTGTAGGCCGCCTGGACGTCATCAGGGATGAGTGTGCGGAGCTGGAAAACGCCATTCCTGCGATGCAGGCCGGTGAGTTTTGACATGTCAATTTTGGTCATGATCGTTGAACAAAGTGACACACTGAACTGACACACCGGAGGTCCCGAGAGCCGCTATGGGCTTGGAACCCGCATGAATACTGGGTTTCTATCAAATTAGGTGACGAGCCTTGACCCCGGCACTGGCTCCACAGTTAGGGCTGCTTGGTTCCCCACCTGACCCGATTGGCCGCTTTACCATGCGGGAAGGCCCGTCACCACGAATTGTACGTCCTGTGCTTCGTGGTCCGTGACCGACGGGGCCAATTACGTGCTCTGGCACAGGGTTGCCTGCTGGCCGGCATCTAGAATCGCTGTATGTCCTACCTCGTGTTAGCCCGCAAGTACCGTCCGAAGCATTTCGGCGAGATGGTGGGCCAGGAACATGTGGTGCGCGCATTGACCAATGCACTTGAGTCACAGCGGCTGCACCATGCGTATCTTTTCACCGGCACCCGTGGTGTTGGCAAGACCACGGTGTCGCGGATTCTGGCCAAATCGCTCAATTGTGTGGGGCCCAATGGCAACGGGGGCATCACCTCGACGCCGTGTGGTGTCTGCCAGGCGTGCACCGATATCGACTCCGGCCGTTTCATCGACTACACCGAACTCGACGCGGCCTCCAACCGCGGCATCGACGACGTGCAGACGTTGCTGGAGCAGGCGGTGTACAAGCCGGTGCAGGGGCGCTTCAAGGTCTTCATGATCGACGAGGTGCACATGTTGACGACACAGGCGTTCAATGCCATGTTGAAGACACTCGAAGAACCACCGGATTACCTGAAGTTCGTGCTGGCCACCACCGACCCGCAAAAGGTGCCTGTCACGGTGTTGTCGCGCTGCCTGCAGTTCAATCTGCGCCCGATGGCGCCCGAGACGGTGCGCGAGCACCTGGTCCATGTACTGCAGGCCGAGTCGGTGACGGTGGATGCGCAGTCGCTGCGACTATTGTCGCGTGCCGCGCGTGGTTCCATGCGCGACGCCCTGTCGCTGACCGACCAGGCGATCGCGTTCGGCGCTGGAACACTCACCGAAGGCACTGTGCGCCAGATGCTGGGCAGTGTCGACCGCGCCTATGTGCTGGGCCTGATCGAGGCGCTGGCACAGGGAGATGGCAAGACGGTCGTCGACACCGTGGAACAACTGCGGGTCAACGGCCTCAACCCTGCCTCGGTCCTCGAGGAGATGGGCGCCGTGTTGCAGCATATGGCGGTGATGCAGTCCGTGCCGGGCATGTCCGACGACGCCGACCCGGATGCGCAGGAAATCGCGCGGCTGGCCACCCTGATGCCGGCCGACGAAACCCACTTGCTGTACAGCCTGTGTCTGCATGGTGGGACCGAACTCGGACTGGCCCCGGACGAATATGCCGCATTGACGATGGTGCTGCTGCGACTGCTGGCGTTCAAGCCGAACGACCGGCCCGCGCCGGTGCAGGAAAAAAAAACTCTGAATGAGACCCGGCAGGCGCCGGCACGGCCTGCTGTGGGTGCACCCGCCATGGCGCCGCCGCCCATGCCGCAAACCCTGGCACCGCAGCGGGAGATGCAGGCCGGTGCCGGTGCCGTCAATCATCCCCGTCAAGACACCGATACCGATACCGGCGCCAGCGCCAATACGGCAGTAGCCACGGGCGCCACACACGGGAACCCCGTGCCCGGCGCCTTGACCGGTGCTGCCGCGGCCGTGTTGCCGGCCGGGCGCCGTCTGTCGGTGGTGCAGCCCGGCCAGGCCCGTGCGGCGACCGACGCTGGCAATGGGCCCGGTGGCTCCGAGACGGTCGTATCCGCATCCGCCGACCGGGGTTCAGCGGTGCCGGTCCGGTTGCAGGCGGACACCCGTAGCGACGCGGCAAACGCGAACAAGGCGCAACCGGCACTGGTGCCGACCGAAGAGGGCGACTTCTGGTTCGCTACGGTCGGGCAACTGGTGGCGGCGCAGGCAGTGACCGCGCTGGCGCGCGAGTTGGCGCTGCAGTCGCAACTGGTGGGGCGTGACACCGATCAATGGATCCTGCGGGTGGAGCGCGAGTCGCTGCAACAGCCGGGAAGCCGTGACCGACTGACCAACGCCTTGCAGGCGGCCGGTCATGCGGTCACGCTGCTGGTCGAGGTGGGCAAGGTGAGCGATAGTCCGGCGCGGCGGCTGGCGGCCGCGGCCGCAGAGCAGCAGCTTGCGGCGGAGAAGATCATTTTCGATGACCCCTTCGTGCAAACGATGATGCGTGACTTTGGGGCGAAAATCGTGGCTGGCAGTATCCGGCCAGTCTGAACCGGGATACGGCATCGCGGCGCTGCCCGATGCCCTCCCATAACTGCACACAACAGAAGGAATCACATGTTCAACAAGGGACAACTCGCAGGTCTGATGAAACAGGCACAAGCGATGCAGGACAACATGAAGAAGGCGCAGGACGAACTGGCCACCATCGAGGTGACGGGCGAGTCCGGCGCGGGGCTGGTGACGGTGGTGATGACCTGCAAGCATGATGTGCGCAGGGTCACGATCGATCCGAGCCTGCTGACGGACGACAAGGACATGCTCGAGGATCTGGTTGCCGCGGCGTTCAATGCGGCCGTGCGCAAGGCAGAGGAAACCAGCTCCGAGAAAATGGGCAAGCTGTCCGCCGGCATGCCGGGCCTGCCCGGTGGCATGAAGCTTCCGTTCTAGTGGCATCGCACTGGTCGCCACGCCGTGCCGGTCTGACCGGACACCGCGCGCATGGCTGATTCGAACGCACTCGAAGGCCTGATTCAGGGGCTGCGACGCCTGCCCGGTGTCGGAGTCAAATCGGCATCGCGCATGGCATTTCACCTGCTCCAGCATGACCGTTCCGGGGCACGGGCGTTGTCCGTGGCGCTGGCCCACGCCTGCGATGCGGTGAAGCATTGCGAGCGTTGCCATACCTTTACCGAGGCACAGTTCTGCCGCACCTGCCTGGACTCGCGTCGCGACGCCACGCGCCTGTGTGTGGTGGAGACGCCGGCGGACCAGTCCGCGGTTGAGCGTACCGGCGCCTACCGGGGCCTGTACTTCGTGCTGATGGGCAAGCTCAATCCGTTGGACGGTATCGGCCCGCGCGACATCGGACTGGGCAAGCTGTTTGAGCGTGCCGGCGACGGTGTGGTGGAAGAAGTGATCCTGGCCACCAACTTCACGGCCGAAGGCGAGGCCACAGCCCATGTGATCAGCGAGGGGCTGCGTGCCCGTGGCCTGCGCATCACCCGGCTGGCGCGCGGCGTGCCGGTTGGCAGCGAACTCGAGTATGTGGATCTGGGGACCATCGCCCATGCGCTGGTGGACCGGCGTCAGACATGATCCAGTTCAGTCTTGCCCATTGGTGTGTGCTGGTTGCCTGCCTGTTGCCGATCGTGTGCGCCGGTATCGCCAAGGGCGGCGCCTTTGGCAAGCGGACACGTAACGGTGGCTACGACAACGGCGACCCGCGCGCCTGGCTGGCGCGTCAGAGCGATTGGCGGGCCCGGGCCAATGCGGCCCAGGCCAACAGTTTCGAGGCATTGCCGTTCTTTATCGGTGCGGTGGTCATGGCCCTGCAACTGGGGGCCGATCCGGCCCGGGTGGACATGCTGGCGGCGGCTTTTGTCGTTCTGCGCATGGTCTATATCGGCCTGTATGTCGGCGGGCAGGCGCGCTGGCGCACCGTGGTGTGGACGGCGGCGCTCGGCATCAATATCGCCCTGCTGTTTGCCGGCTATCGCTGAGGCTTGCCTCCCATTGGGTGGCGTCCGGTAGTTTCCCTTACGTAAAAACCCGCTAGGGAAGGTCCCGATGCGCGTTCGCCTGGGAGTTGCTAGTCTTGAATGGAATCAATAATCAACAGGGAAAGTCCGCGTGCTCCATCGGCGAAATGCTCGGCGGTTATTCATACAGGGTGCCGCGATGTCGGCGTTCGGGTTGCGTCTGGGCGGCGCGCAGGCCCAAGGCAAGCCAGAGAAAAGCAGGCTGATCGTGGCCGTGGGCGACAGGACATCGCTGCAGCAGCTGCCATTGACCATTGCGGAACGCCTGGGTTTTTTTGCGGGCGAGGGCCTGGACATCGAGATTCTCGATCTCGGAAACGGACAGCGTGCACAGCAGGCCGTCATGGAGGGTGCCGCGGATGTAGCCTGCGGCGCGTTCACGGGGCTGTTCGACCCACTGGCGCGCAAGCACCTGTTGCGGGCATTCCTGTTGCTCGGACGTGCACCTCAGATCGCATTCGGGGTATCGAAACGGGCGTTGCCCGCGTTCAAGCGGGTCCAGGAGCTGCGGGGTCTCCGGATTGCCGTGGCGGCGCCCGGATCATCTGCGCAGTTGGTGGCGGCAGTGGTGCTGGCGCGCGCTGGTCTGTCGCTGGCGGATGTCCGGCTGGTGGAGGCCGGTGGCGTTGGTGCGGCGTTGCAGGCGGTGCGTTCGGGGCAGGTCGACGCGATCGTGCACATGGAGCCGGTGATGACCATGCTGGAGCTGAAAGGCGATATCCGCATCATCTCCGACACCCGCTCGCTCAAAGGTTCACTTGACGTGTTTGGCGGCGCCATACCGTCTACCTGCATGTATGCGCCGGCCCAGACCGTGCAGAACAATGTCAACACCATGCAGGCGTTGGCCAACGCCGTGGTGCATGCCCTCAAGTGGTTGCAGACGGCCGGCCCCAGCGACCTGATCAAAGCCGTTCCAGAGAACTATCTGCTGGGCGACCGCGGCCTTTATCTGGCCGTGTTTGGCAAGGTCCGTGAGTCGATCGCGCTCGACGGCGTGATTCCCGACGAAGGCGTCAAGACCGTGATCCGGGTGCTGCGCAAGCTCGATCCGACGTTCGATCCCGAAGAGATTGCGCTCGAGCGCATCTACACCAACGCATTTGCACGCAAGGCCAAGGAGAAATACCGCGCCTAGGAGGCGGTGCAGGCTGGTCCGGGCTCAGTCGCGCGCCAGCTTGACCGGTTTTTGCTTGCTTCCACGACTGGTCTGCCGGGCGGTCGCGGTGCGCACTGCCGCGTTTGCGCCACGGGAGCGGGCTGGCTGGTAGATGGTGACCCGCTGACCCTGGCGCAGATCGGAATTCGCGGCGATCTTGTTCCATTCGGCGATGCTGCTGGCCGCCACCTTGTAGCGCCGTGCCAGCTTGGCCACGCTGTCGTTCTTGCCGGCCCGCACCATCCGGCGCACCTGCAACTCCTGACGACCCAGCGTCATCTGCGCGTTGTCGGCGACGGTCTCTGCCACGTCCTCGCGCACCTTCTCCGAACGGTGTACGAGCAGCGTGGAGCCGGCCTTGATCACCATGCCGTTCGGAATCTGGTTGACCGCGCGCAGGTCGGCCTCGCTCATGTCCACTTTGCGGGCCACGTCGGCCGGGCGCATGGTTGACGGCGCCTGCCAGGCGGTCCAGCTTGCCAATTGCTTGTCGGCATGGGAGCGCAGATTGGCGCGGAACGTTGCGGCGTTGTCCCAGGGCAGCAGGATCTGCGGCGTGCCTGCGGCCAGGATGACCGGGCGGTTGGCGGATGGATTGAGGGCCTTGAAGTCGTCGATGGCCACATTGGCCAGCTTGGCGGCCATTGCAACGTCGATGTCGCGGGTGATCTCGACGCTCTGGAAATAAGGGTGGTTCTCGATCACCGGCAGCGTGGTAGCCAGTTTCTGCGGATCGAGCACGATGTTCTTGACCGCCTGAAGCTTGGGCACATACAGGCGTGTCTCGGCCGGCAACCTCAGGTCTTCGTAGCCGGTACCCAGGTTGGCTTTGCGGTTCTTCGCGATGGCGCGACCCACATTACCTTCACCCCAGTTGTAGGCCGCCAGCGCCAGATGCCAGTCGCCGAACATGCCATGGAGTTTTTGCAGGTAGTCGAGCGCGGCGCGGGTCGAGGCCAGCACGTCGCGCCTGTCGTCCCGGAACGCGTTTTGGGTGAGTTCGAAATGCTTGCCGGTCGCCGGCATGAACTGCCACATGCCGGCGGCCTTGGCGCTGGAGACGGCTTGCGGATTGAATGCGCTCTCGATGAACGGCAGCAGGGCTAATTCCGTCGGCATGTTGCGTCGCTCGAGCTCTTCGACGATGTGAAACAGGTATTTGCTCGAGCGCTCGGTCATCCGCTCGATGTAGTCGGGCCGGCTGGCGTACCAGTTCTCGCGATCGCGGACCAGGTCGTTGTCCAGGTCGGGCATGGCATAACCGCGCCGGATGCGCTCCCACAGATCGGCCGGTGGTGTCAGCGGCGCCACGACCTGCAGTTTGGCCCGGTTCGGTGACAGCGGCGCCAACGGGCCGGTCGGAAATACCTTGGGCAAGGTCGCGACCGGCAGCTGTGCCGCCGCTGCCATTGCGGCTGACGCACCAGCCGATGCACCAGGTGTTGCGACTGCTGCGGTATCGGTCGCGCCGCCGGTGCCGGCCGTGGGCGGGTTGATGGCCGCGCAACCGCCAAGCAAGATCGCCGAGGCTGCGATGACGAGCCGGTTCCGAATTCTCATTGCGTACTCCTGAAATCGGACACGGCATCGCGCTGTGTCCGAATGGCCCGCAGCGGCTGGGCCAGGGCTATTGCCCGACCTTGCCCTGCGATGCGGTGATCGACCTGACTAGAATCTGTTGTGTACGCTGCATGTGTGGCGCCACGCATCCGAATTGCCCGCTGCGTCATAACCGACGCTTCATCTACCGCAGCACCGTCCCGGTGCGTTCTTTTGTTGCCGCTGTCGCAGGGCGCTGGACGAAGATTCAAATTCATGGACCGCCAAATTATAGGTTTGCAGGACTGGTTCCAAACGGCCCGCGGGCGCTACATTCTTGACTGGGAGCGCCAGCGACTGGACCAGGCCGTGGCGGACATCTTCGGCTTCCATGCCCTGCAACTCGGCCTGCCGGCACTCGATGCCTTGCAGGCCAATCGCATGCCCCATCGCTGGTTTGCATCGGATGGCAGTGATATGGGCGCGCCCGTCGCAGCCGACCCAGTCGGCCCGGCGCACGGTAACACGGGTAAACCCGACGGTCAACGGGCCGCCGTGCTTCAGGCGGCAGCGCTGGCCTGCGATTTCTCGGCCTTGCCATTTCCAGCCAACAGCCTGGACCTCGTCGTGTTGCCCCATACGCTGGAGTTGCATCCAGATCCGCATGCCACTTTGCGTGAGGTCGAACGGGTGCTGGTGCCTGAAGGCCGGGTCGTGATATGCGGCGTCAATCCGATCAGCCTGTGGGGCCTGCGCCAGCGCCGTGCGCACTTGTACCGTCGACTAGGCCTTGGCGAGCTGTACCTGCCGCGCGAAGGGGAGTTCATTGGTTACTGGCGTTTGCGCGACTGGTTGCGGCTGTTGAGTTTCGAGGTGGAGTCCGGCCGCTTCGGCTGTTACCGGCCTGCCGTGACCGACGCCCGATGGCTGGAGCGTTTCCAGTGGATGGACAAGGCCGGAGCGCGCTGGTGGCCGATCTTCGGCGCGGTCTATTTCCTCGTCGCGACCAAGCGTGTGCACGGCATGCGTTTGATGGGCAAGGGCTGGAAAACGGCCAAGGCGCACGCCAATGCACCGGTATCCGTCGCCAACCGACACACACACGCGCCGCGGGCAGACTGATCGGGCAATGCGCCCTGAGGCTGCGCGTGGCAGTCCGCCCGGCCGAGGCAGATTCCGTGGCCACTTTGTCCCGGTTTTTCAGGTTTTTTCAGGAGCTGTTTTTGAACCAGATAACGATCTACACCGACGGTGCATGCAAGGGCAATCCCGGGCTCGGCGGCTGGGGCGCCATTCTGACCTCCGGTGATTCGGAGAAGGAGTTGTTCGGCGGTGAGGCCGCCACGACCAACAACCGGATGGAGCTCACCGCTGTTATCGAAGCGCTGACGGCATTGAAGCGACCATGTGCCGTGACGCTGTACCTGGACAGCGAGTACGTGCGCAAGGGCATCACCGAGTGGCTCTCCGGTTGGAAGGCACGGGGCTGGCGCACGGCATCGAAGCAGGACGTCAAGAACGTGGACCTGTGGAAAAAGCTCGATGCCGTGGTGAGCGGATCCGGCCATCAGATCGACTGGCGCTGGGTCAAGGGCCATTCGGGCGACCCCGGCAATGAACGCGCCGACATGCTGGCCAATCGGGGCGTCGAGGTGGCCCGGTCGTACGGCCGTGGCTTGGGTGCGGCATAGACGGGTCGGATCCCAAAAAATCTACCGGACAGTCAATGGGGACTGTCACCGATGATGTGTTCGATCTTGCTGCGCCACAATCCAAAGCGCGGCAGATTCGACCGTGGCATGGAGCGCGGGCTGCAGCGCCTGACCCGCCGTTATGCCTGCTGGGCCGCACGCTCAAGGTGCGCGGGTTGATCGTACTGGTTGCCATCGGGAGCCGGGCGGTTTCATGGTCGGTCCTCGCTACCATCAAACGCGAACCGGCGCCGATGGAAGACAGGGGCGTGGATGCGATCGCGCGCGCGGTCGAGGCCATGCGGGGCGGACGCATTGTGATGCGGTTCGAGCGCGAGGGCGAACAGTACGCTGTGATCGTGCAGACGATGGATACCGGCCGTGGTACGCCGTCGGACATCGAGCGCATCTTCGTGCGCGGTAAAAACGACACCATGATTCCGCTGTCGGCGCTGGTGAAGATCCGCGAGGTCGTGGTCCCGCGCGAACTCAACCATTTCGCCCAGCGCCGCTCGGCCGCGATTACCGCCAACCTGTCTGCCGGCGATTCGGTCGGTGAGGCGCTGGATTTCATGGACCAGACCGCCAAAAATGTGCTCAAATCCGGTTATGCGACTGATCTCAACGGCATCAACCGGGAATTTCGCAAGTCGTCGGACTCGCTGACACTGGTATTCGTGCTGGCGCTGTTCTTCATCTTCCTGGTGCTGGCGGCGCAGTTCGAGAGTTTCATCGATCCGTTCGTGATCCTGTTCAGCCAGATCGGGCTGATCACGCTCGTGGGGTTGATCACCACGCACGGCATCCTGATCGTGGCGTTCGCCAACCAGTTGCGCGAGCAGGGCATGCGCCGGGGGCCAAGAAGGAAGCCGCCGCACATCATGGCGCACCACAGGGCACACCGGCAGGAGCATTAGCGCTACACGGCGCCACCGCCGCCGTGCCCGCGGCGCAGGCGTCGACAGCGGTGTGATGCAGGCTCAGATAACGCCGTCGAACACCATCACGTCGACTTCGTCGCCGGCTGCCACGTTGCCTTGATCGTGCGACAGCACGATCAAGCCGTTGGCCTGGACCATGGAGCTGAGCACGCCCGAGCCCTGGTTGCCGGTCGTGCACACCTGCAAGCTGCCGTCGGCTGCCGTGGTCACGATGCCGCGCTGGTATTCGGTGCGCCCGGCCTTCTTGCGAATCG
>Ga0335398_10008382_pt1 | contig 12264 bp, 10 predicted proteins | sample BON03_FD_205742 | JGI IMG/M metagenome (GOLD analysis project Ga0335398, IMG submission 205742) | Freshwater microbial communities from Lake Bonney liftoff mats and glacier meltwater in Antarctica - BON-03 (spades assembly) (version 2) | ecosystem: Environmental > Aquatic > Freshwater > Ice >...
AACTCGCCTTCCTCCTTTGCTCCGAACTCAACGCCACGCAAACCCATTATCCGGGCACCTCCCTACGGCTGGAATACGTCACATTGAGATCATCCTCTTTCCCCGCACGTCAGGATGTCTGAGCCTCTGGATCGACCGCGGTAAGTAGCTCCCGGATGCGAGTAGCAACTGAGTCGGCGTCTCGGGTATCGACATTAGGAAACATTGCGGGAAGGTAGAGGGGTCGCACTAGCGACCTGACACGTGAATGTAAATAATTTGCTACAAGAACGGGCAAGCTCATTTTGCCCAATTGATTGCGACCTTAAACGATGATAATCGGACTTACGGGCGGGATGGGGTGTGGAAAGTCGACGGCGGCAGCGCATTTCGAGGCGATGGGATATCGACGGATCGATTCCGACGCCTTGGTGCGGGACGAGATCTTGCGCGATTCGAAAGTGATCGCGGAGGTGAAGGGCGAGTGGGGTAACGGTGTTTTGGATGGAGATGGCCAGATCGATCGACGCGCGCTGGCGGAGCTGGTTTTTCCCGCCGAGGAGGCGCGGCTGAGACTGGAACAGATCGTGCATCCGCGTCTGTTTGCGCGGTGGCGAGACTTGCTGCATGATGCAAAAAGCGAGAAATGGGTATTTGAAGTGCCACTCTTGTTCGAAAAACAGCTCGAAAATTGGTTTGATTTCATAGTCTGCGTCGCCTCAAGTGCGGGCGTTCAAATGACTCGGTTGAGTGAGCGCGGAATCTCCCATGCGCTTGCCGAGCAACGAATTTCAAAGCAATGGCCTTTGGCGCGGAAACAGGAATTAGCCGATATGGTGCTGTGGAACGACGGCAGCCGCGAATTTTTGTGCGCTCAAGTGGAGCTTTTGGATCGGCAACTGAATCCCTGAGGGACGCCCGGCGAACCTCCCAATGACACTCTTTTCGCGGCTGGTTTTGGCCGTGTAGTTAACTATTTCCCCTACCATGGACAAAGATTTATCCCCACCAACTGGCGCCGAGAGCGCTGGTGCCACCCCAGGCAAACCAAAAGCGACTCGCACCCGCTCCAAGACGGCCAACACCGTTAAAAAAACGACTCGGGCGCCGCGGAAAAAAGTCACTAAGACTGCAGAAACACCAGAATTTGATCTTGGACCAGAGGCGGCGAACAAACCGAAGCCTAGGAGCCGAAAGACGGTAGTCAAAAAGAAGGTAGCTGTCTCCGTAGAGGTAGCGAAGCCCTCCGTTACCAAGGTGGCCATCCCGCCACCCCCCGAGGCTGCGCCGGCGGCCAAAGCCGAGCGACCCGAGGCTGGGCCGGCGGCCAAAGCCGAGCGACCCGAGGCTGGGCCGGCGGCCAAAGCCGAGCGACCCGAGGCTGGGCGGGGCGAGCGGGCGAGTTCAAATGGAGAAGGCGGCACCAGAACCCAACCCAGTCAGGAGGCTGGAAACGAGGGGTCTAAGCTCGGCGGCGCGACTGACGCGGTGAAACCAGATCCTGAATCGACTGATCGAAGAGAGGAACCGAGAGGCGAAAGAGTCGAGCGGAACGACCGGGGTAACCGCGGTAACCGCAGCGATCGGAGAGACCGGGGGGCGCGCGAGGATCGCGGGCCGCGTGAACAGCCTGCGGGAGGGGAGGGAGACGGTAGAGAGCCTCGGTGGAAGCGCGGGGCTGGTGGCAGCAAGGACAACAAGCGGGGCGCAAAGCGCGGCAAGTGGAAGCAAGGGGCGGACCGAGAACGTCCACCGGCTCAGCCTTTACCTCCCGGAATGTCCGCGCCCATGTTTGGGGAACTTCCCGATCCGGAAACCTTACGTGATCTCGCGGCTTTGGATACTGCAGCGCAGGCGTCGCGAGATTCCAGTGAGACGCCGATTCAACTCCGAGAACTTTACCCGCTGGCCATCGCCGAGTTGGCGAGCCGTGGGCGTGAACTCGGGGCGGAAATTGAAGGAGTGCCAGGTCGGCACCAATGGCTTGAGGCGATTTTCAAAGTGGCGAATGAAAAGTCGCTGCCGATGCGTGATACGGGCTGGCTGGACCTCAGTGATAATGGCGATGGCTTCGTCGTCCACGATCACGTTGCCTACCGTCTCTACCCAGAGAATACCTACATCCCGCCGTCCTTGGTAAAGCGCTACGGATTATTGCGAGGGCACGAGGTCGAGGTTGTCGTGCGTCCGCCGCGGGGCGAGGAGCGTTGCCCCGTCGTGATCGGGGTAGATTCGGTGATGGGACGTGATCCGACGACGATCGCCGCGATTCCTCCTTTCGTGGAACTTGAGCCGTATTATCCGTTGAAACGTATTTTGATGGAGGCTCCAGTCCATAAGGACATTTCGATGCGAGCGGTCGACCTGTTGACTCCGATTGGCTTCGGACAACGGGGGTTGATTGTGGCCCCGCCACGGACCGGTAAAACGGTGTTGCTCCAAAACATGGCGAACTCCATCTCGCACAATTTTCCGGAAATGAAGTTGATCCTGTTACTGATCGATGAACGGCCGGAGGAAGTGACGGATTTCAAGCGGAACACGAAGGGGGAAGTCGTTTCGTCCACGTTTGACGAAGCTCCGACCAATCATGTGCATGCGGCGGAAATGGTGATCGAGAAGGCAAGGCGACTGGTCGAGTTGGGCGAGCACGTGGTCATTCTGCTTGATTCCATTACACGACTTGCTCGCGCTTACAATGCGTTGGCCTCCAATTCCGGTAAGATTATGTCGGGCGGTATCGAAGCCACTGCGATGCAGAAGCCAAAGCGCTTCTTCGGCTCCGCGCGAAACATCGAAGGCGCGGGCTCGTTGACGATTTTAGGTACGGCCTTGGTGGATACCAACAGCAAGATGGATGAAGTGATTTTTGAGGAATTCAAAGGCACTGGAAACATGGAACTGCACCTTGATCGTGGCTTGTCGGATAAGCGGATCTTCCCAGCGATAAATATCGATCGTTCGGGCACGCGCAAAGAAGAGTTGATCTATCATCCCGCGGAAATGGAGCGCGTTTTCGGTCTCCGGCGCGCGATGCAAGGTATCCCGCCAGTGGAAGCAATGGAGATGTTCATCACCCGACTCCGGAAGACGAAATCCAATGCGGAATTTTTGATGAGTCTCAACAAGTAGAGGGCCTCCAGCTTCTCGCCAGCGCGCTGCCTTGTGACCCCCGCCGATCTATTCGTAGCCGAACTTGTGCGGCGAGGCGAGTGGGTCTCCGAGACCGATTTAAAGGCGGCGATCGCCGCGCAACGGGATGGAGCGGATGAGTTTGGTGAAGCACCTTTACTGGCGGAGGTGCTGACTCAACGCGGGGTGATTTCGGCCGAGCGCTTATGCCTATTACAGGCGGAGGAGTTGAGCTTGCCGGTGCGTCCTTTGAAGGGCGTTCGGATCCCAGGTGTTGTTTTGAAGGCAATGAGTCGTGACCAAGTGACTCGTTATCAGGTCATGCCGACCGGCTTGAACGGAGAGGTGCTCGAGGTCGCAGTGGCTGACCCATTAAACTTGGGATTGGTCGATGAGTTGGCCCATTTACTCGGTTGCTCGGTCGAAGCAGGCGTGGCCACAAGGTCTGAGATCTTGGGGTCGATTGAACGGCACTACGGGAGCGATACTCATGAGGTCGTGAAGGCAGAGAATTCGGCGGAGGCACCGGGGGACTCTTCCGTCGCTTTGGACGGTGATGATGAGCCGATTGTGAGGGAGGTTTATGAAATTATCGCTTCCGCGATTCGTCAGCGCGCTTCAGACATTCACCTCGAACCGTTGGAGAGAAGTTTCCGCGTGCGGTATCGGGTCGATGGACGACTGATGGCAGTGAATTCTCCCCCCAAACGGATGCAGTTGGCCTTGATTTCTCGGGTGAAAATCATGGCTGATCTGTCCATCGCGGAAAAACGCCTGCCCCAAGACGGGCGTATTCAACTCAAGATAGAGGGCCGGGCTTATGATTTTCGGGTGTCCACGGTCGCCACGGCGCACGGAGAAAGTGTGGTCCTGCGCATCCTAGACCAAGAGGGAATTAAGCCCGGATTGACGGAAATGGGTCTCGCTGAAGATGATGAAAAAACGCTGAAACGATTGATCTGTTTGGCTGATGGAATGGTCTTGGTGACGGGCCCGACCGGTTCAGGTAAAACGACCACGCTTTATTCATGCTTAAACGATATCAATCGACCCGATCGCAAAATTATTACGGTTGAAGATCCGGTCGAGTATCAGCTATCCGGAGTCAACCAAGTGCCCGTGCGAGCTGATGTTGGTCTATCCTTTGCCGCGGCGCTGAGGGCGATGTTACGACAGGCCCCCAATATCGTCATGGTGGGGGAAATTCGTGATCGGGAAACCGCGGAGATTGCCATCAATGCCTCGTTGACCGGCCACTTGGTATTTTCGACCTTGCATACCAACGACGCGCCGGGAGCGGTGACGCGACTCACGGACCTCGGGGTGAAGTCGTTTCTCGTCGCGAGCAGTCTGAGAGCGGTGATCGCCCAGCGTCTAGTGAGACGGGTTTGCCCATCGTGTCGGCTCACCCGCAACGCGACCGCTCGGGAAGTGACATTCTTAGCCCGAAGTGGGCTGGAAGTGATAAATGGTGAACTCGTGGAAGGGGCGGGTTGTGCCGAGTGCGCCCAAACCGGTTACCGGGGAAGGGTGGCGATATTCGAATTCTTCGTGGTAGACTCCGAGATTGAACGGATGATTCACGCCGGCGTCGGCCTTTCATTATTGCGAAATCACGCTCAAGAACATGGGATGAGGTCGTTGCGTGACGATGGTTTACGCAAGGTCGTCGCTGGCATTACAACCCTAGAGGAAGTGATAGCGGCGACAACTGGTGACTCTTTAACCGTAAGATAATTTTAACTTCCCCTGTTACCTATGAGCTACGAAATGAATGACCTGCTCGAACTCGTCGTTGAACAAAATGCGTCAGACTTACATTGCCAAGTTGGTCAGCCGCCCACGCTGCGATTGAGTGGGAGCATGGTGCCGATTGAGGGGCCTGATCTCACTCCGGCGATGACCGAGTCGTTGATGTTGTCGATCACACCAGATCATCATCAGCAAACGGCTAAGTTGCAAGGGGGGGCAGACTTCGGTTTCGCCTATATGGATAAGGCGCGATTTCGGGTTTCGGTGCTGAAGGCGAAGGGAAATTACGGCATCGTTTTACGACAAATTCCTAATGCCATGTTCGGGCTGCGCGAACTCGGTTTGCCGGATAAGATTCGGGAATTGCTGTATCGTCCACGGGGCTTGATTTTGGTGACCGGACCGACGGGGTCCGGCAAGTCGACGACGCTCGCATCGATGGTGAACTACATCAACGAGCACCGTGATGGTCACATCATCACGATCGAGGATCCGATCGAATATTACCATGACCACAAACGTTGTATCGTTACCCAGCGAGAAATTGGCCAAGATGTGCCTAGCTTCGCCGAAGCGATTCGACGCGCCCTCCGTCAAGACCCTGATGTGATTATGGTGGGGGAAATGAGAGATCTTGAGACGATTGAGGCGGCAATTAGTGCGGCCGAAACCGGTCACTTGGTTTTCGGGACGCTGCACACCAACAGCGCGGCGAAGACGATTGACCGAATTGTGGATGCGTTTCCGGCGAACATGAAAGATATGATTCGCACCCAGTTGGGCTCTTCGATTGTCGCAGTCGTCGCGCAGGTGCTTTGTAAAAAGGTGGGCGGCGGGCGAATTGCCGGTTATGAGATCATGGTGACTACGACCTCCATTGCGGCGTTGATTCGTGATAATAAGACATTCCGAATTACGTCGGATATCCAGACCGGCGCTGGGTTGGGTATGATCACCATGGACTCCCATTTGATGAGCCTGGTGAATCGTGAATTGATCACGCCTGACACTGCGGTGGAAAAGGCACAGGACCCGGAAACGATGCGCAACAAGCTGATTGATGCCGGAATGGAATTGAGCGAATATTAGACGATTTCCGCCAAACAAGATTGATCAAATATGTTCGAGGTCCATCACACTGCGGTGCTCGAATTCATTCGCGCAAGATCGCTATGCGATGACCAGCAATTATGCGTGATCGAGGCTGAGCATGAAGCGACGGGTCGCAGTGTCTTGGCCATCGCATTGGATAGTGGTTGGCTGGAACGAACGGATCTTTGGCGAGAGCTGGGCGAGTATCTAGGGGTCGCGCACTTGGACGAATGTCCGACGACGTTACCTGCTAACGGAGGCGAACTCGTATCGGCAGATATCGCTCGGACCTACGGGGTCGCCCCTTGGCGAAGTGACTCGACGACAATCGATTTATTATCGGTAGATCCCTTTAATACCCGCATAGTCGAGGACCTTACTTTTGCATTGGGGCGCGACGTGAGTTTGGTGGTGGCGGATCCGGTTGAAATCGCGGCATTAATCAAGCGTCACTACGGTGAAGATGAAGCAACGCTTAGTGAACTCCTAGCGGACATTGAACGAGTAGGGGAGGGAATCGAAGAAAATGATTTTTCGGTCACCGCATTGGAGGATTTCGCCGGGCAAGCACCGATCGTGCGATTTGTGAATTTGGTGCTGGCGCAAGCGATCAAAGACAAAGCTTCGGATATTCATTTCGAACCATTCGAATCGGACTACAAAATCCGTTATCGGATTGATGGGGCGTTGTACGAGATGGCGCCGCCACCCAAGCACTTAGCGTTGCCCATCGCCTCGCGCCTCAAGGTGCTGGCAAACTTAAATATCGCCGAACGTCGCGTGCCTCAAGATGGCCGAATTAAGATTACGCTGGGAGGGCGTCCGGTGGACCTTCGGGTGTCCACCTTGCCCACCCAATTCGGTGAATCGGTGGTTTTGCGCGTGCTTGACCAAGGGGCGGTGCAGCTCGATCTGAGTGAGCTCGGCATCCCTGATTCGATTGAACAGAGTATCCGCGAAATCATTCATCGCCCCAATGGCATCATGATTGTTACGGGCCCCACGGGTTCTGGGAAAACCACGACCCTTTACAGCGCGTTGCGTGAACTCAATCAAACCGAACGGAAGCTTCTGACGGCGGAAGATCCGGTGGAGTATGAAATCGAAGGGGTGATGCAGGTGCCTATTAATCCCGGGATCGGTCTGACGTTTGGCCGGGTATTACGCACTTTTCTGCGACAAGATCCGGACGTTATCATGGTGGGCGAAATTCGTGATCTGGAGACCGCGCAGATCGCAATTCAGGCATCGCTGACGGGACATATGGTTCTGGCGACACTGCACACCAATGATGCGGCCGGTGCGGTGACCCGATTGGTAGACATGGGAGTGGAGCCTTATCTTATCAGCTCATCGTTGGAGGCGGTTTTGGCACAGCGTCTGGTCCGGAAAATCTGCCACCACTGCCAGAAAAAGTATACGCCCACCGCCGCGATTTTGGCACAATTGGGCGTGGATGATGATGAGCTGACGGGCCGATATTTCAGTGAAGGAGTCGGGTGCGAACGATGCAGTCAAACGGGATATCATGGCCGAATGGGCCTGTTTGAATGGCTTCCGATCAGTGATACCTTTCGGGAAGAAATTACCAGAACGAGCTCAACTCTCGATCTGCGAAACCTAGCGATAAAACACGGAATGCGGACCTTGCGGGAAGCGGGTTTAGCGGCGTTGGTCGAGGGCAGGACGACGGTGCAAGAAGTGCTGCAATACACGTAAACTGGAACCATGCCTACTTTCACTTATACCGCGATAGATGCAAATACCGGGCGCGAGGAAACGGGAGTTTCCCGCGGATCCACTTCGGCACAAGTGACGCGGGAATTGAAAACGAAAGGGTTATTTCCGACTCGAGTGGAACTGGTTGCAAAATCGGACGAAGCGGACCCCCTGAAAAAGGATCATGCGGGTGCGACAGCAAGTGATTCTAACCCCCCCCGCTCATGGAGTCTTCCGGGTATAGCGGTGGTGAGCGGCAAGGAATTGACGATTTTCACGCGGCAACTTGCGACGCTGGTAAAGGCGGGAATGCCGATTTTGCGAGGACTGGAAGTGCTGGCGCGCCAACAGCGGATTCCAGCTTTCAAAAAGATCATCGAAGCAATGGCGGAAACAATTCGGACGGGGGGAAGTTTATCGGACAGCGTGGCGCAGAATGAAAAGGTATTTAGCCGGCTTTACTTAAATATGGTGAAAGCCGGCGAAGCCAGCGGAGCGCTCGACGTGGTGTTACAGCGACTGGCGGAGTTCATGGAAAAAACGCAAAAAATTAAGGGTAAAGTGCAGGCGGCCATGACCTATCCTATGATCATCATGGCGGTCGCGTTGGGGGTGGTTGGTGCATTGATCGTTTTTGTCATACCGCGCTTCGAGAGCATTTTCACGAACATGCTGAAGGGACAGCCTCTCCCCAGGTTGACGCAGTTCGTGCTTGGTTTGAGTGAATTGGTGCAGAATCACTTACTCATTTCTGTCGGGGCGATTATTGCGTTCGGATTTGGCATTCGCGCCCTCGGACGAACGACCAAGGGCGCCCGGGTTTGGGATCGGCTCTTGTTGCTGACACCCGTGCTGGGAGATCTCGTTTTGAAAGCGACGGTTGCTCGATTTACGCGGACGCTGGGAACCCTATTGTCGTCGGGAGTTTCTATTCTCCAAGCGCTGCAGATTACCCGAGATACGGCGGGGAATGTGCATGTGGCGGAAGCAGTGGATGTGGTGCAGGCCAGAGTAAAAGCGGGTGAGGGGATTGCCCGTCCCTTGGAATCGACCGGGGTCTTTCCACCCATGGTTTCGAGTATGATCGAGGTGGGTGAGGAAACGGGAAAGCTTCCGGACATGCTGGATCGGGTGGCGGATACTTATGAGGAAGAGGTCGACAATGCGGTGAATGCGCTGACCTCGATTTTGGAGCCCGTGATGATTGTGCTGATGGCGGTCGTGGTAGGCACGATCGTCATCGCGCTATTTTTGCCCCTCGTGCGAATCATCGAAACGCTCAGTTAGTCAGACGGAAGGCTATTCCATTTGAGCGGAGGGAGCGGCAGGCAAGGGGGTCGTTAGCAGCGACGTGCTGAGGCCGTGAAGTCGTTCGCTGAACGGTTCCGATTCCGCGGTGGTGCGAAGCGCACGTTGAACCATGCCCATTTTGGCATCGAGATTATCGATCATGGAAACAAATACCGCTTCCGGCGTGGCGGCCCACGCGGCGGCACCCCAAGCGGGCTCTCCTTGGTGGCTGAGAACGATATGCTCGAGCCGTTCGAGGCGATCTTCATCGAGACGTGCGCGTAGGCCTGCTTTACGGACCAACTGGTAGCCAAGAACGACATGCCCCTGGAGAATGCCTTTGCGGGAGCGTCGGGCGCCTAGAGCCCCCTCATATTCGATTACTTTGCCGGTGTCGTGGACGAGGATCCCAGCCATCGCCAGATCGGGGTCAACCTCTCGATAAAGTGGAAGAAGTGCTTTGGCTGCGCGGGCCATGTGCAACGTGTGTTCGAGCAACCCATAGCGGTAAGCATGATGCATGGCGATCGCAGCGGGGGCGGTGCGGAACTGTTCACCAATTTCCTCGAATACCGAACGAACGGTCAGGCGCAGTTCGTCATGTTGAATGCTTTCGATGAATTCGCCAAACTCCTGCCACATTTCGGTGGGATCCTCGGGGGGGATTTCAACCAAATTCGCGAGAGCATCATTGGACTCCAGTTGCGCATCGGGAATCACGGCGATCGCACCCAAACGGGGAGAAAAGCGACCTTGGTAAGATTCAACTTTACCATCGACTTGAAGCACGGAGCCTTCGGCGAGTTGGGCCAGCCGATCGAAGCTGGGGTGATCGTTGAAAACGGTCGCAGAGAAACTGCCAGAACGATCGCCAAACTCGATGGAGAGGAAAGCATTACTGTTAGAGGCGGTCTTGGGCGTGACCTTGCGAACGAGCAGGAGAGCGGCGAAGGAGCGACCGCTATCCAAGGTTTTCAGTTCGGCAACGGTGAGGGAAGGGGAATCAGCCATGGGTTTTTACCAGTTTGGTGAATGTTTTGAAGAATGGATGAGAGGTGTCGTGTAACATAGCGTAAACGACGGTTTCCAAGGGAAGCACGTGAGCGCCTAGCCGCTTCAAGGCATCGAGAGCGGCGCGAGCATCGTCGGGGCGCCGGGCGCCGCAGGCATCGCTTAAGATGGTGACGGCGATATCTTGGTTAAGCGCATCAATGGCGGTTTGGTAGATGCAAATGGGCGTCTCTAATCCGCAAAGAATAAGGTGCTCAACTTCGTGGGACTGGAGCTGACTCAAGACCGCCGCGTCGGCCAGAGCAGAGAAGGTCGTCTTGGCAAATACGGGGGCATCGCCAGCGGCTGCGGCGATGGAGCCAATAGTCGGGCCAAGTTTGGCGGGGACTTGTTCGGTCAGGATAGCTGACAATCCCAGTCCTCGCGCGCTGTGAAGGGCGAGTTGGCACCGGCTAACAATCGAATCGCGATTGGCGATAGCATCAAGAAAGGGGGATTGCATATCGATACACAAAAGCAGTGCACCGGGGACTTCAGAGTCGGGCATAGGATGGAGTTGTTAAAATAGGGTTCAGACGGGATTGGATCTTAACCGAAGTAGCGTTGTTGGGCTTTTACTTGCACGAACCTTTTTTCGGGCAGGACGTAAGCGGTTAAATGGCCGCCCATTACGCAGGCGGTATCGATGCCGACGGACCATTTAAGTTTGTATATTTCGGGGCGAGGAATGTGCCCATAAACTACGAAAGGAGGACCGTGCCACAGGTCAGCCCAGAGAGTACCGTGGGGGCAATCTGCTCGTTTTTGGCCCCGCCCGGCCTCGTCTACGACTTGAATTCGAGTCACGATCTCGCGGAGCTGTTTACGCCAGGGAGTGCCGGGTTCAAATCCACCGTGAACAAAGACGGTATCGATCAACGGCTCGTAATGAGTGGTTTTAAACGTCTCTAAAAACTCCCAATCCTGCGGGCGAAGCAGAGCGAGGGTAGCGGCATCCGTTTCCTTGAGCTTGGTCGTTTCTCCGGAACGCCGATATTCGAGTAGGCGCAACTCGTGATTTCCCAGCAGCGGGATGCAATTGTATCGCCGGACTATATCGAGCACTTGGAGCGAATCCGGGCCACGATTTATTAAGTCCCCTAAGAGAATTAGGCGATCTTCCGACGTTACATCAAGACGCTCCAGCAAGCTGGTGAGTTCTTGGGGGCAACCGTGGATGTCGCCAATCGCGATGATGCGTTTTGTCATGAGCAAATGAAAGTATGCGGGATTTTGCTAGCATCACGATCTTGCACGCGTAGACAAGGAAACCATGGATTTGAATCTGCCGGGTCTAGCCACGACGTGTTATGTTACAGGTGAAGCGTTCGTTGAAGACGAGCGGGTGGTGAGTCTTCTGGTCAGATCGGAAGCAGAAAACACCGTTTTACGTTTCGACGTGAAATCAGAAGCACTGGAGTCATTTGAATCACCGGGTCGCATTGCCTGCCGCTGGTTTCAAAAGTTCAAATCGCGAGTGGAGAACGAAAACCCGGAACGAGACCTGAAGCTCACCGCGGAGAACCTTTTTCTTACCCTGGCTGACCCCGCAAATGAACTTAATGAAGAAGACGCGAGATTGGTGCAGTTCTTGGCCTTGATGATGGAGAGGAAGCGGCTGATCAAACCGAAGGGGGTATCGGAAGACGGAGAGAGGACCGTATACGAGCATCGGGGCACTAAAGGCCGCTACGAAGTGCGGATGGATAATTTGGATCCGGCGTTCTTTATCGCCGTGCAGGAGCAGCTTTCGGTTCTGGTGGGTTCTCCTAACGACGGCGCTGCCGACACAGATGGTGGAGTTGCTGGAGCAAACCCTGAACTCCCTTTAGGAACCTGAATCTCTGTTGGCGGATGGATTTTAGACTCATCCCTCTTGGGATTTAATTCCGAATTCATGCTGGCGGAGAGAGGGGGATTGGTTGGCCTGATGGGCCAATCCCGGCGGGACCATTGCGATGCAATGTCCCATCTCGCTACGCTCGTCGAACCCGGAGGGTTCTCATCCCCCCAAATTGAGTACGGTTCACTGGACTAATGAGCGCTTCGATTATTCGACGCTATTATCGCTTCATGCTGGCGGAGAGAGGGGGATTGGTTGGCCTGGTGGGCCAATCCCGGCGGGGACCATTGCGATGCAATGTCCCATCTCGCTACGCTCGTCGAACCCGGAGGGTTCTCATCCCCCCAAATTGAGTACGGTTCACTGGACTAATGAGCGCTTCGATTATTCGACGCTATTATCGCTTC
>Ga0335398_10008383_pt1 | contig 12264 bp, 17 predicted proteins | sample BON03_FD_205742 | JGI IMG/M metagenome (GOLD analysis project Ga0335398, IMG submission 205742) | Freshwater microbial communities from Lake Bonney liftoff mats and glacier meltwater in Antarctica - BON-03 (spades assembly) (version 2) | ecosystem: Environmental > Aquatic > Freshwater > Ice >...
GAGTTTAGAGCATTAAAAGTTACATGTGTACTTGTGTCTCTGGCTTGTCCCTTCTCATCTAACGTGTCTTTTGTGAACACGGAATAGATGAAACGCTTAATGAGCTCCTGTTCGACCGCTGTGTTTGGTTTGGTTTGCCATATTCACATCGTACGACGACCTCTGCCGTACATTCTGCGTACGGAACGATTTTTCCGGCCGCGCTGCACGCCTATGGACAGAGTGTAAGCAGCCGGGAGACCTTTTTTCACGTACAGGGTCATCCCGGGACATAGAAACCACGTTTTTGACCCAGCCAGCGTGCTTCCAAGCACACACTGATAAAGCCAGCACCCAGCCTGCCAGCGTTGTTTCTGTAAACCATTAAGAAACTGCCACCCCAGCCAGCGAGTTTCTACACCCCCCGTAGAAACTCTAACTTTGTATTAAGAGATTTTGTGAATCATTATGAAAATCATAGAGAAAATCACTAAGATTTTAATAGAGAAATGTAAGATTTCCATAGAGAAAATTAAGGTTTTCATAGAGAAAATCATTAAGAAAATCATTAAGAAAATCATTAAGAATCTGCCCAAATCGCTGCCAGCGGGTTTCTAAAGCACAGAGCAAGAAACCGGCCAAATTCCAGACTGCGGTTTCTATCTGCCAGTTTCTATGTCCCGGGATGACCCTGTAGTCCCTTTCAGCAAATGTACGTACGCGTGCTGCAGAACGTTGTTAGTCGGGAATGCATATGCATCGCCTCTTTTGCTGATGCTTCACAAGTACTGATTCCTATGGACGGAATTCCTCACGTACAACTGAAAAATAAGCACTCTGCCTCGAGCAAGCACCCTATGGACGGGATTCTGCGAGCTCTCTGGCGGCGCTGTCACCCTATGGACGGGAAAATGAAAACCACATCGAGCGCTTTGACGGATCAGCCTCGATTGTGCTACAGGAAGCACCGCATCTTACCACACCACCCGTGTTTTCGAGCAATGATCAATCTTCAACCCTGCATTCGCCGTCTACGATGCTCCAGCTCACTTGCCAACGGCACCCCCGCCGCCCCTACTGCCGACAGCAAGCGCAACACCCTACTTCTGCACTCTTCTGACCCTTCAGCGAACTTCTTCGCTCACCCTTCCGCAAGACCCTTCCCCTTCCTACTCGATTTTGACCTCCGGGAGACCTTCTTTTGCAGACCACCCTCGCGCGTTCTTTTCTTCGGGAGACTACAGTACCGTCCTTTCTTCTTTGGACGACTTCAACACACGGTTTGACCTTCGGGAGACATTTATCACAACCTTCACATTTTCTCTAGCGGGATAATTTTGTTTGGTCCCTACAGTCCTCTCCAGAAGATATTTGTTATGGGAGCGTATTGTTTTCTGTTTCCGTGTGGTATCTTCTTTTGTGTGTATTCATTTGATCCTTAAATGGACCATAACCTATTCTTTTCTGTTTCTATGCAGTATTTTTTTCTGCATGTATTCATTTGATGATTTTTCTTTCTCATTGGTAGACAGTTCGCTTCAACACGCCTTGGATCTATTTCGAGTGCTCTGGTCTGGCCAGTTTCTCGGTGGAGACACAGAAAGTTAGTAGATAACTTCAGGCACGAATCAGACGTCACGTCCCTACAAGACCTCTTGACGTCACGTCCCCAAAAGACCCCTTTCTATTCTATTATTGTGTTCCACATAAACAGTGAAGAGACATCCTCTTGCAAATCCATGCCGAATTCTTGCCATCTTCTCGACTCTTAGTCTCTGCTCTCGCTGCTCTCGCAGTTTACGCCACCACGTTTAGGCCTATGTTTCCCTCGTGACACTTGCTCACACTACATCTGCGCCGGATGCTCAGGCGGGGTACCCGTAAACATTTCTTGCGCAACATACACACCGTCGCGCACGGAGTAAACAGGAACTTCCCACATATCACGATACAAATGAAAAAAACACTCACAAATTCACAATTGAAAGTATTGAGTACACATATGTTGAGCCCGCCGTCTCAACTACTTATACTCTGAAATGGGCGCTGGCCCGATTCACTGTCCCTCTCCCCAGCGCTTGACCTGACGAGGCCGGGCGTTCTCCCATGGGTTGTGGAGCTTACCCCAGTCTGAGCGTTACGCGCCTGAGTGTTATCTGCCACTATTTCACAGCGTCCAGCCGCATCCTAAACATACATGGCGCGCTCCATCTCTGCCACGTCGTCACTGCCAACCGCCTGGACATAGCCCACCGCCTGCGTTTCCATGACCTCGTTGTAAATAGCCAGATGCACCCACTGTTCACGCCGCCCGTCATGCTGCCATCCCAACATTTTGTGCTCACGAGGGGACACAGGTGGCAGAGACCAGGTGCGCACCACCCCGCCCGAGCTCCAAACCGCTGCCGCGCCGGGAGCATGCGCAATGGCCACTACGGGCAGACAAGGGTTGCATAATGGAACCCTATGGCTGTTGTTGCTCTCGTAAAAATTAGAGCAAATCTGCATATAGAGGCAGGGGGAATGTGGGAACACATGATTTGGTACTTCTATGCATGCCTAGACATATATCGAGCTAACAGGAGCACCATGTGTGTGACCATTTGTTCTAATAAATTTTAACTGAAACAAATGATGGTCCTCAAGTGTGATCAATTCTACGTCGAGCAAGAGGACGTATTCTCCGGCCAAGATCGCCGACGCCGACATCACTAGGTGTTGTCTTTACATATATATATGTATATATACATATGTGAACATATATGTATATATACATACATACATATACAAATATACACACGTATATATATATATATACATATGTATACCTTTTTATATATATATACCTTTATATATATATATATGTATATGTATGTATGTAGGTATATATATGTGTATATGTATATATATGTACATACAAAAATATATACATACATGTACATACAGGCATTATTGATGTTCGGTGTAAAAACCTGGCAGAAGCCCTGGCCCAGTCAATCTCTTGTCGCCTTGCTTTATGCCCTAGTATTGTCGCCCCCTTGTGTAGTCTAATAGCGGGCGGTACCTCACCCGAGTTGGCAATCTGCTGTGCATCTAAACTTGGGTACGCAAAGAGCAAATATACGGACCTAACAGTTCACAACAAAAATTTGGAAGACACGTATATAGACCCACAACGCAATCTAGAGCCGTGTCAACAAATAACACGTCCGAGTCTATGTAGTGTCATCCTTACGTACAGTCTCACAAACCCCTCTCTGATGTGCGGGCCGATTCAGACTCAGGGGTTTGCTTTTATTTGTCTTTGTTTTGTTTTTGTTTTGATTAAAGGGGCTGCATGCATCCAGGATGTAGGTTGCGCGCATCCGGAATTTGCCTCATACCTTGCGCGCATTTGTTGCCCAAAAGTCCTTTGCGTGCATCTGTCAAAATGGCCTTTCTGGTTGCGCGCATCGGTGCCCAAAAAGACCATACAGGCGAGCATTTTCTCATCCATGGCTTGAAGAACACCGGCAAAAGGAGTATTAATGGAGCAACTCGTGGATTGAAGAATCCAGGAATCGGCACCGACTACTTGATGGCCATGATTTATATCAAGGAATTCGCAACCAAGCTGGCGTCGCAGCTTACAAGGCCGCAACCAACAAGACAGACGATTGATTGCGGATAACCAAGAGTTTTAGTGATGGCTCCCTAGGCAATCGATAGTTGACTGCAAAAATTAAGTACCACAGATTTGCTTTTCTATATTGTGGGTGCCCAACCAGAGTGCGATTTTTCCATTCTTGGGTGGACCGCACGCTTCCTTGTTATATAGCCCGGGCCTTCTTAAATGGTTGGTTGGTTTCTTTCTTTCTTTCTTTCAAAGGCGACGTGCAAAAAAGAGATTCAAAGTTTGATAAATGGCGTTCACCTAATCAGGCCAACTCTATCGCGAGTCGCCAGACTGTTTTTTGAGGTGAACAAAACGAAGGAAATTTCAAGACAAAGAAAATTTCCTTTGTTGGGTACATAACGTGGAGTAATTCAAGTGATCTCACTGCATATATCGAATTCGTTTAAGATCAGGAAACGAAGGGGAAAATCTCGAGATAAAAACCCCCGGTAATAAAAAGCAAAGTTGCGGATGTTCGGATCCAAATGTGGTTTTTGGTGACTTGAAATCAATTGCACGCAAGGGTCATTTCCGAAACGGATGCACGCAAAGGTCTTTTGGAACATTGATCCGCGAAACCAGAAAGGCCATTTTGACAGATGCACGCAATGGACTTTTGGGGAATGGATTCGCGCAAGGTATGGGGCAAATCCCGTATGCGCGCAACCTATATCCTAGATGCGCGCAACCCCTAACCTGATGAAGCGTACAAAAAACGAACCTGACATTTTTCCGTACCAGTTCAAAAAAAGGGTTGGAAAATCGATCCTCACGTTTCGAACCTAAGATCTCGTTGATTTCTTTATCAAGGGGTGCAGGTCCACCTTTAAACATCTGGCCGGCCCCAGGCCAAAGTGAATCCAATTCAATGATTGTTGTATTATTCTCCGGCTTGCGGTCGTCTAGTTGATCGCAAAAGCTTGAGTATATTGGTGCTATTGTCTATATGAAAATTGACTATAGTTTAAGAATACACCGAATAGAGGCCTTATTTCAGTTTTTTCGACCATGTCGCTGTACGTGACGATTTTTGGCGTCTGAATTTGATTTTGTTCGGGCCAAATTGACGTAGGTCCTAGCCCGAAGAGGCCAAAAATCGTCACGGCCTCCTACATGGTCAAAGAATCTGATATTAAATCTGAAATGAAGCCTCCATTCGGTCCATTCTTAAACTATGGTCAACTTTCGTAAAACCAATAGATTCACTATATGCAAACTTTTGCGATCAAAGTCTCAGGTCCCTGGCTGTCCGGCGTGAGGAGTTTGAAACGCCGTATAGTTTTGCGGAGGCATGTTGCAACAAAGTAATCACGTATGCACATTTAACCCTGCTCATTGGCCCTTCGGAATCCGCAATCTTTTTGGTGGTGTGAGCCAATCTGGGCGTGTGTCAACAGTTTTGGTGTTTGGAACTCGCTATCGCGTTTTGTGACCTCGCACTCAGAATTGCCAGATTTGTTATTGCATTGTCAAGATTGCATTTGTTGATGCGCAACTTTTGCTCCTCACACAATCTCGAGTAGTAAACCCCCGGTAGTAAAAACCAAATTTTCGGATGTTCGGATTCAGATGTTGGTTTTTAGTGACTCTGAAAGCGGATGCATGCAAGGGTCATTTCTGAAACTGATCCACGCAAGGGTCTTTTTGGGCACCAATGCGCGCCATTTTGACGGATGCACGAAACGGACTTTTGGCAATGGATGCGCGCAAGGTATGGGGCAAATCCCAGATGTGCGCAACCTACATTCAGGATGCGGTCAACCTCTATAAGCGTTGGGTGTTGCCAGCTAGTCCCCACCACGCTCTGATGCGCTGCCGCCCAACCGAGAGTGTTGCGCTTAATGAAACGTTCCTTCTCTCTGCAGGTTCATCAGCTGCTGCCAGCTAGTGCCACTCAACCGAGAGTGTCGCGCTTGACGAAACGTTCCTTCTCTCTGTAGGTTCGTCAGTTGCTGCCAGCTGGTGACCATCAGCGACCTGGAGTGTCGCGTTTAAAAAAACGTTCCTTCTCAGGCTCGTGCCGGGTATGGCGAACAAGTTTGCGCTCCAAAAAAACATACTCCCCGCTCCACAATCACAGCCGCGTTCTCCCCTGAGGCCTTCTTCGTACTAGTGTAATGAGACGATGCAAGGGCAGTGGAGGGTTGTTTACAAGCAGGGGGGTTGGTGCGTGCACGGACATCTCGAAGGGTAAAAACTGGTCTTCACTTTGGAAACCTGTCACCTTAATCTTCCGAGCAACTTGTCATCGTTTCACAGAAAGGTTTCCCTTACAACATGAGTCCCTGGAAGTCCGTGACCCCTTATAACTCGAATTCTCCCTAGTGTCCCATGACACCTCACACACACACACACGCAAGGGAATAACAGTATAAAGACTTACTTTACGCCGCACATCGCACAGAGTCACGCATATGAATATGTCACGTCACATGTACGACAGAGTCATGTCACACACGTGAGTCAAGTCACACTTGCATCACACAGAGTCACGTCGCACATTCCAAAGGAGCCACTGGCACGTCCCACTCATACTGTGGGTCATGCCACAAGCGATTCTTCTGAACGTTTAGCATGAATGGACACATCAAAAGAGATGGGACAAGCAAGAGACACAAGAGTACATGTCACTTTGAAATTGACAAGCTCACCTCGGTTCCTCCACAGCCCTCTTATGCTGGTCGACAGAACCCGAGGGAGAAAAAAGAACTCTTCAAATGTTCGGTTCGGATCTAAACTTTGGAAGTACACTTTCTCATTCGTGACAAGATCTCGTTCGTAGGCGCTCAGGATAAGGTCATGCCAGTGGCGCACGGCAGCAGATCTTGCTCGTGGGTGCTTTATTGCTCTCTCCCATGCACAATAGTGGGATCTTCAAGAGACATAATGGACAAACTGACAAAAAAAAATGGATTTGTAAACAAGAAGCAGATCAAACTTATGTTCCTATTTGGTTTACCAATAAACAACATATTCTCTGTGATAAAGAAAACAAATTATATACGCAAAAAATATCATCAAAAACGCAGCACTAGCAAATATTAGCCATCCACGCAACGTTGTACTAGTAGGCAAACGGCGAAAGAAGCATGACCAGTCATGATCTGGCGTGCTCGACAAACGCTGGGGACGGCAAGTTTTTGGTGAGGGCTTCAGCCACCATTTTGTGCGTGCGCAAAGGCACGAGTTTGAGAAATCCAGCTAGGACGAGTTCATGCACATTGTACTTACGAGTTCATGCACATTGTACTTGTCGATATGACGAGAGAATTTTCGGCGCACCAGATTTTCGCTTATAGCAACACAAGCAAGGTTGTCTCAGTAGAGAAGAGTGACTTTAGTTTGGGGAAATCAAAAATCGGTTAACGTTTCACGTAGGTAGCTCACTCCTTGGCCTGTCTGGCTAGCTGCGACAAATTCAGCCTCGAAAGTGGAAGGTGACACGTTGTCTTGGCGCAGACTCTTTCAAGAGATGGGGCCGCCATTCATCATGAGAATATATCCCGTGTGTGCTCGGCGGGTGTCAGTATCCCCAGCCCAATCTGCATCTATCCAACCCCACAAAACGTTGGGGTTTTTGTGAGAGCCACGAGAGTAGCGAATCGTTTGATTCCAAGTACCGCGATGGTATGACAAAATGTGTTCAGCGGCAAGCATGCCGCTGAGATTCTCTCCTGGAAATTGCACATACTTGCTGAGCTCAGAATATTTCCAAGCAAGGTCTGGGCGTGTCATCGTTGGATATCCTAGGCTGCCGACAATGTTATGATAACTTGAACGTCGATCGAAATCCGGGGCAGGATTTTTGTCACAATCGCCATTGTTAAGGCGCGTGTTGGACTGCATTGGAGTAAGGCGAGGAGTAGCATTCCAGAAATTGTAGCTGCGTAGAAGTTTCTCAGCGAAGTGCCATTTAGTGGGTTTGGGACAGATACGTTTTACCCTTGCCCATGTCGCGCATCACCTCACAGAAAACATTACATTCCCAAGAGTTACGTTGAGCACCCAGAACAGGGTTGCGCATAAAGTCTGAAATTTTTGCCCCTATCGGGGCACGTTGAATCATTTTCATTTTTGGAGGGACTTTCTTTTGGTTTCTTTGTTTTGCAGTTTGATAGCACGGTCTGGCATTGTGGTTTACTGTTTGGCATTTTGATTTCACAGAACCGGCACTCATGTGAAGTTCAAGCTCACTATTTCAGGTTTCTTTTCGTGTGAGTGGATTCAAGGTTTGCATTGGTATCTTTGTTTCGCGGGTCTCGTTTTTGTGTTTGGATTCAAGAATTGCGTTGGCCATATTGGCCATTTTCCGAGCGTGGGTTCAAACATTACATTTCCAAGAGTTTTGTTGCGTGTACACTGAACTCTAAAAAAAATTCTTTTTGGTTTTTTGCATCCGATTACACACTTGGTTTTGCGTCCGTGGTAATATGTCTCAACCCAAAACCTGGAGTAAGCAAAAGATGCCATTTTCGTCTTACAAACCCTGTTTTATCGACGTCAGACAAGCTGTAATTGTGTGTGCTGAAGATCAAAATTCTCTTGTGCTGAAGCCAAGGACATGGCAGCGAATTTCAGCATCAGCATCTGTCATTTATAAAAGTGTACTCTCGGAATTGACTATCCAAAAAGAAAGTCGGTCTGAATTGCAAAATTGCAACACTTGCAAGATCCGACCAGACAGTGGCCTCTCACAAAACATGCATAAAGTGAGGTGTACTTTGTTGCAACAAGTCAAACGTGGATCAGATGGTCCCATGTGGAAAGTATCAACTTTTGGAGAGGGTGTCGAGGGTCGGGGATTGGAAGTACATCCAGATCATCTCTCCAAAATTCACGCTGATCCTGATGACTTTGAGAGTTTGAAAGATAGATTCTGGATGGGAGGTGATACTTGATACTTTCAAATGTTTCATGGAAATTGTGAGTCAAAGTATGGGATGCGGTTACAATAAGATGCCTCCTGCACACAACCAGATTCCAGGCAAACGTCAATTGTGGATAGCCAACAGCTTTCTGCTAAATACAGAAGGCTGGAATGATCCATTTCATGGGATGAATCGTGGTGTTTCCGGCAAGCTCGTGGCCACACAATTTAAATCTATACACCAGGATCTTTCAGGGCCTTCAGAGAGCACGAAAAAAAACAGAAAGAAGCCATAGCTGAAATGCGTGAATTGGCCCTGTCGGTGACGAATGCTATTCTTACTATCAATCCAGACTCATGACACTGGTCATATACTATAGTGAATTTCCAGAATTGTTTGATTACCTTGGATGATCCTTTGGGGATGCCAGCAACTATTCTTGGTATCAAACAACGACTTGGAATTGTCCATATTCTTCAAAAAGTGCAGAGTTGGGCTGTGAGTATGCAGACAGCCAGAGATGAGAGGTCGAGACCATTCACATTCAGGATGCAAGTAACATGCACGCAAGCAGACAGTTATCAGTGCGGTCCGAGGCAGTGAAGTAGAGCCCCCTTATACGTGTCTTCAAAAGCGTCCAGAAGGCGCGCACGAAAAGCGTCAAGTACCTGCCGATTGGCGCACGTGATGATGAAATCATCGATATGTGCCGCTAGGAGGATGCGAGCAAGGTCCACATTCTCTTTTCAAACCCCACTGTTGCACATCCTTCTTTTGCCAGGAAGGCGCTCATCGTAGTAAGCTCTGGCTGCAGAGGGCATGCCGTAAAGTGGCTTAAGTAGGCGATACACATAGATCTTCATTCTTGTATCCCGGAAGTGAAGAAATATACACCTTGCCATTATGGCCGTCTCCAGGTGGTAGTTCTCCCTGAACGAAAGCCTGAGAAATATCGAAGTGGTCAGCGAACATATTTTGTTGTGTAGCCAAGCTGAGAATGTTGCAGAATCCGCTTGCGGCAGGCACGCGGCTGAAAGCATCGTCGTAATCACCGACACAGTCTTCGTCTTTTCGGTGCATGTGTTGCCCTTGCACAACTAGGCGTACTTCACACTTGTCGAATTCGCTCCTTTACGCTTAATCTTGTAATGGAAACGGCTTTTGAAAACACGATCTTGCGGGGTGAGCGATGAACCGAGAACTTTCTGAAATACGCCGCGACGCCATAGGCCATCCATTTCGCTTGTCCGACTTTTGATCCATGCAGCTTTCATGGCGCTTCGCATTGCCTGACCGTAGTGTTTGGGGTTTGATGCACCTGAAGAGAAGCCGACAGGATCTCGAAATGATCGCAAGTGACACTCATCACCGGAAGGGTTTTGCTCTGATGTCTCAAAGTCATCAGATGACACTTGCGATGCTTCAAAAATTGTGCCGCCCAGCATGCTGTCGAAGGCTGCAATCATGTTACGTGTAGTGTCAGAGCGTGGCTTGCAGCGAACGCCAAGGTCAAAAAGTGATTTTGCACCCGGTTTTGTTGTTTTGAGAGCTAGCATGATGCTCAAGTCGGCACCTTGCCCTTGCTTAGTCTTTGGTTCCAGGCTGGTGCAGAACAGTTCTATCATAGGTGTACATTTTTCAATGATGTCGGTGAAAAGAATTTCACAATCAAGACAGCTTTCTTCGATGAGATTTTAGGGAAACACAGGCCTAGACGCGGTGGTGTAAACTGCAAGAGCAGAGACCAAGAGTCGAGAAGATGGCAAGAATTCGGCATGGAATTGAAACAGAGACCCTTCACTATTTATGTGGAACTATTTATGTGGAACATAATAATAGAATAGAAAGGTGTCTTTTGGTGACGTGACGTCAAGAGGTCTTGTAGGGACGTGACGTCTGATTCGTGGCTGAAGTTATCTACTAACTTTCCGTGTCTCCCTCCAGAAACTGGCCAGACCAGAGCACTCGAAATAGATCCAAGGCGTGTTGAAGCGAACTGTCTACCAATGAGAAAGAAAAATTATCAAATGAATACATGCAGAAAAAAATACTGCATAGAAACAGAACAGAATAGGTTATGGTCCATTTAAGGATCAAATGAATATACACAAAAGAGGATACCACACGGAAACAGAAAATAAAACGCTCCCATCGCAAACTATATCTGGAGAGGACTGTAGGGACCTAACAGAATTATCCCGCTAGAGAAAATGTGAAGGATATGACAGAAGTCTCCCGAAGGTCAAACCGTGTGTTGAAGTCGTCCCGAAATGGCGGTACTGTAGTCTGCCGAAGAAAAGAACGCGCGAGGGTGGTCTGTGAAAGAAGGTCCCCCGAAGGTCAAAATTGAGCAGGAAGTGGAAGGTTCTTGAGGAAGGGCGAGCGAAGAAGTCCGCTGAAGGGTCAGACGAGCGCAGAAAGAAGGGCGTGGCGCTTGCTGTCGGCAGTAGGGGCGACGGGGGAGCCGTTGGCAGGTGAGCTGTAGCATCGTGGACGCGGCGAATGCGGGGTTGGAGATTGATCATTGCTCGAAAACACGGGTGATGTTGTAAGCTGCGTAGTTTCTTACAACACAATTGGGTTTGATTAATAAGAGCTCTCAATGTGTCACTCAGTATCCTGTCTATATGGCCACAGCGCTGTCCGAAAGCTCGCAATATCCTGTCCATAGGGTACGAATAAACGAAAGCGCGTAAAGACTCCAGTTCTGCATGAAAAAATTTTTTCATAGAAATTGCACGATTCTAAGTTGGAGCATCTACAAGTAAGAGATGCATAGGTGTTCCCGACAAAAAACGTTCTGCAGCAGCGCGTACATACATTTGCTGAAAGGGACTATGTGAAAGACAGTCTCCCGGCTACGTACACTCCGACCATAGGCATGCGGCGCGGCCGTAAATGCTTGGCTTCAGGCCCACGTGGAGAAGTCCGTTTATAGAAATCAATAGGTATGAAGCGTCTGCAGAAGAGAATGTCTCGTACGGTGAAATAAACGTACGGCGAAGGTCGTCGTCCGATGTGAATAGCAATGCAAAGCAAACACAGCGGACAAACATGGGCTCATCACCAGGGAAATATAGGCCTAGACGCGGTAGCGTAAACTGCAAGAGTAAAGACTAAGAGTCGAGAAGATGGCAAGAATTCGGCATTGAATTGAAAGAGAGACCTTTGACCATTTATGTGGAACACAATAATGAAATAGAAAGGGGTCTTTTGGGGACGTGACGTGAAGAGGTCTTGTAGGGACGTGACGTCTGATTCATGACTGAAGTTATCTACTAGCTTTCCGTATTTTCTTGGCCTTGACTCCAACGAAGCACATCTTGCCCTCTGGTACCAAGTGGTTTGGGGCGTAGTGTTGGCCAGTAGAATTCTTGATGAGGTGACCCCTGTGGCCATGTGCGAGTGCGACCCATGGACAAACTGGATGAGGCCTGCACCAACACGGATGATCGAATGATGCTTGTGAAACACCGCAGCGGCAACCGCGTCATGAGCTAGGGTGGATGTGGACGGATTTCTTGAGCGAACAGCGTCAGGCGACTGATTTCGTCGAGCCGGCAGGAGGGCAGACGGCAAACGACAGCCTGCACGATGCTCGTGCAAGACTCAAGATAGGTTCGCAATAGCTTCCATGGCAAAGAAGGTTCTGCACCGTTGCATAGGCGCGCATGCACGAGTTCATTCGCATTTTTTGCGGAGAGTATGCATGCATTTTTGACAAGTGTTGTTGAGAACCATGCATGTGCACGTGTGTATGTT
>Ga0335398_10008388_pt1 | contig 12259 bp, 17 predicted proteins | sample BON03_FD_205742 | JGI IMG/M metagenome (GOLD analysis project Ga0335398, IMG submission 205742) | Freshwater microbial communities from Lake Bonney liftoff mats and glacier meltwater in Antarctica - BON-03 (spades assembly) (version 2) | ecosystem: Environmental > Aquatic > Freshwater > Ice >...
TAGGGGGGGGGTGTCAGATTGAGGGGGTGCCAAAAGGGGTGCCGAGGGTGGGTGGGGATCACTGGGTCGAGATGGTCGCACGGTCGGTCAGCACCGCGGCGCCGCGCACGCGCCGTGGGCCTCGCAGCTCCCGCGTGGCCGATGCTGCACTTGACGAACAGCGCGCCGCCGAATTTCATACCGCTTGCCATGCCCTCGGACATGCGGTACGATCGCGTGTCCAACGCGAGCTGGAGCACACGAAGCGGCGCCTCCACCCGCTGCCACGATTGCGGTTCAGTGCCCGACTGGCGCCCGAAGTAGACAACTACGCCAATGTTGACCCGCGTGGGTGTGAGGCGACACTCAATGTATGTTCGCGACTGGCACACCGCCGATCGCTGCGATCAACACCTCCCATGGCCACTTGCCTGGCGCGCTGTGGCAAGTGGTTGGAGGCGATGGCGCTGCACATAGCGTTTCTGCACCCGCCTTTGAGCCGTGCGGACCGGGCTGCGTGAGAGCTCGCTGCGCTCGGACACGGTCGCCATAGAAACTCCGCTGCAGTCGCCGCCGCGACCCCCCCCCCCATGGCCAATTCAGTGGCACACATCGGACCACACCTTCTGGTGTGGCCGAGGTGTCCCAGGTGTGTCGTGACCGACATGTGGCCCCTTCAGGAGGTGTCCCATGTGTGTCGTGACCGACGTGTCTTCGCGGCCCCCTCAGGAGGTGTCCAAGGTGTCCGAGGCCGATGTGCCTCAGGGGGTGCGTCGTGCTTGAGGTGCGTCATGCTCGAGGGGAGTCGTGCTCGAGGTGCGTCATTCTCCCTTCAGGGGGTGTGTCGCGCTCGATGTGTGTCGTGCTCTCTTCAGTGGGTGTGTCGCGCTCCCTTCAGGAGGTGTGTCGTCCTCCCTTCAGTGGGTGTGTTGTGCTCAAGTGGTGTCCTCGACACATCGGCCATCGGTCACCAAGCACACGGGACACCTCCTGAAGGGGCCACACATCCTGAAGGGGTTGCAGCGACCGACACACCTCTTGAAGGGGACTCGGTCACCAAACACACGGGACTGAAGGGGCCAAGACACACCGCCCACACATCCTCAAGCGGTCACCAAACACACGGGACACTTCGACCAAGACACTTCGGCCACACCTCGGCAGTGTGTTGTGGCGGAGGTGTGCTGTGTCTGGGGTGTGTCGTGACCGAGGTGTGTCGTGACCGCTTGAGGAGGTGTAGGTCCGAGGTGCCGTGGCCGAGGTGTGTGGTGACCGAGGTGTTGGTCCGAGGTGTCGTGGCCGATGTGTGGGTCCGAGGGGTCACGGCACACCTCAAACCAACGCCTTGGTCACGACACACCTTGGGCACATCAGCCACACCTCGGTCACGACACACCTGGGTCACCCCTCGGTCCCGGTCACTCGCTCGCGCTCGCTCTCGCTCAGCGCGCTGCGCTCGCGCTCGCTCACTCGGAAGCGAAATGGTCGCACACACCCGGCTCGCTGCGCTCGCTCACTCTCACTCGCGCTCATTGTTACGCTCGCTCTCGCTCGCTCTCGCTCGCGCTCGCTCTCGCTCGCGAGCGACCGAGTCCAGAGCGCAGCGAGCTCAGCAGCGGAGTCCAGAGCGCAGCTAGCTCAGCACACGAAGCCGCAGCGACCGAGTCCAGAGCGCAGCGAGCTCAGCACACGCAGCCCCTTCAGTCAGCGACCGCAGCGGAGTCCAGAGCGCAGCAAGCTCAACACACGCATCGACCGCAGCGGAGTCCAGAGCGCAGCGAGCTCAGCACACGCAGCCCCTTCAGGCAGCGACCGAGTCCAGAGCGCAGCGAGCTCAACACACGCATCGACCGCAGCGGAGTCCAGAGCGCAGCGAGCTCAGTACACGCAGCCCCTTTCAGGCAGCGACCGAGTCCAGGGCGCAGCGAGCTCAGCACACGCAGGCGGCGACCGAGTCCAGAGCGCAGCGAGCTCAACACACGCGGTATACCCGAGGTGTGTCGTGACCGATATGCGGCCGAGGTGTGTCATGTGGCCGATGGGTGACCGATGTGTGGCCCCTTTAGGAGGTGTGCCCTGACCGAGGTGAACCCGAGGTGTGCCGTGACTGAGGTGTGTCACGTGGCCCCTTCAGGAGGTGTGTCATATGGCCCCTTCAGGAGGTGTGCCCTGACCGAGGTGAACCCGAGGTGTGTCGTGACCGATGTGTCTTCGCGGCCCCTTCAGGAGGTGTGTCGTGACCGATGTGTCTTCGCGGCCCCTTCGGGAGTTGTGCCGTGACCGAGGTGAACCCGAGACGTGCCGTGACCGAGGTGTACCCGAGGTTGTGACCTAGGTGTACCCGAGGTGTGTCGTGTGGCCGAGGTGTGTCGCGTGGCCGAGGTGTGTCATGTGGCCGAGGTGTGTTGTGTGGCCGAGGCGTGTCGTGTGGCCGAGGTGTGTCGCGTGGCCGAGGTGTGTGGTGTGGCCGAGGTGTGTGGTGTGGCTGAGGTGTGGCGTGTGGCCGAGGTGTGTCATGTGGCCGAGGTGTGGCGTGTGGCCGAGGTGTGTCCGAGGTGTCCGGGGTGTCCGAGGTGTCCGAGGTTTCCGAGGTGTGCCGTGGCCGAGGTGTGGCCCCGTTAGGAGGTGTGTCGTGACCGATGTGTCTTGGCCAAAGTTTCCCGTGTGCTGACCGATGGCCGATGTGCCTTGGCCGAAGTTTCCCGTGTGCGACCGATGGCCAACCGATGTGTCCTGGCCAAAGTTTCCCGTGTGCGACCGATGGCCGACCAATGTGTCTTGGCCGAAGTTTCCCGTGTGCGACCGATGGCCGACCGATGTGTCTTGGCCGATGTTTCCCGTGTGCTGACCGATGGGCGATGTGTCTCGGCTGAAGTTTTCCGTGTGCTGACCGATGTGTCTCGGCCGAAGTGTCCCGTGTGCTGACCGATGGCCGATGTGTCTTGGCCAAAGTTTCCCATGTGCGACCGATGGCCGCCCGATGTGTCTTGGCCGATGTTTCCCGTGTTCTGACGGATGGCCGATGTGTCTCGGCCGAAGTTTCCCGTGTGCTGACCGATGGCCGATGTGTCTTGGCCGAAGTTTCCCGTGTGCGACCGATGGCCGACCGATGTGTCTTGGCCAAAGTTTCCCGTGTGCTGACCGATGGCCGATGTGTCTTGGCCGAAATTTCCCGTGTGGACCGATGGCCGACCGATGTGTCTTGCCGAAGTTTCCCGTGTGCTGACCGATGGCCGATGTGCCTTGGCCGAAGTTTCCCGTGTGCGACCGATGGCCGACCGATGTGTCTTGGCCCCTTCAGGAAGTTTCCCGTGTGCTGACCGATGGCCGTTGGGTCTTGGCCGAAGTTTCCCGTGTGCCACTGATGGCCGACCGATGTGTCTTGGCCCCTTCAGGAAGTTTCCCGTGCGCTGACCGATGGCCGATGTCCCTTGGCCCCTTCAGGATGTTTCCCGTGTGCTGACCGATGGCCGATGTGTCTTGGCCGAAGTTTCCCGTGTGTGACCGATGGCCGATGTGTCTTGGCCGAAGTTTCCCGTGTGCGCACCGACCAAGGTCCGAGCTCGACCAAGGTGCTCCGCGACAGGGTGACCTGAGGCATATGCGGCACATGGGCTCCGTGTCGGCGCGGGTGGCCGCGCACCAGGAGGTGTGGTTTGTCCAGTGTCGAGGTGCTCCGCGGCGCGGCGACCAAGGTCATGGTTCAATCACACATTATACACTGGAGATTCGAACTTTTTCAAAAAAACCTAGAAGTTCAGGTGTATCATGTGTGATTGAACCATGACTTTGGTCGCCCTGTCCTGTGAGCATCGACCCAGGTCCGAGCTCGACCAAGGTCTGTGCTCACCCAAAGTGTGCGCACCGACCGAGGTCCGAGCTCAACCAAGGTGTGCGCACCGACCCAGGTACGAGCTCGACCAAGATGTGCGCACCGACCGAGGTACGAGTTCGACCAAGGTGTGCGCACCGGCCGAAGTTTCCCGTGTGCGACCGATGGCCGATGTGTCTTGGCCGAAGTTTCCTGTGTGCGACCGATGGCCGACCGATGTGTCTTGGCCGAAGTTTCCCATGTGCAACCGATGGCCGATGTGTCTTGGCCCCTTCAGGAAGTTTCCTATGTGCTGACCGATGGCCGATGTGCCCTGGCCGAAGTTTCCCGTGTGCTGACCGATGGCCGATGTGCCTTGGACGGAGTTTCCCGTGTGCAACCGATGGCCGACCGATGTGCCTTGGCCGAAGTTTCCCGTGTGCTGACCGATGGCCGATGTGCCTTCGCTGCCTGAAGGGGCCCCTTCAGGAAGTTTCCCATGTGCTTGGTGACCGTTGGCCGATGTGCATTGGCCGAAGTTTCCCGTGTGCTGAACGATGGCCGATATGCCTTCGCTGCCTGAAGGGGCCCCTTCAGAAAGTTTCCCGTGTGCTTGGTGACCGATGGCCGATGTGCCTTCGCTGCCTGAAGGGGCCCCTTCAGGAAGTTTCCCGTGTGCTTGGTGACCGATGGCCGATGTGCCTTGGCCCCTCCAGGGAGTTTCCCGTGTGCTTGGTGACCGATGGCCGATGTGTCTTGGCCGAAGTTTCTTGTGGGCTTGGTGACCGATGGCCGATGTGTCTTGGCCGAAGTTTCCCGTGTGCTTGGTGACCGATGGCCGATGTGTCTTGGCCGAAGTTTCCCACGTGCTTGGTGACCGATGGCGTGACCGAGGTGTGCGGCCGAGGTGTGCCGACGACAAACCTCGGACACCCCGGACACTTTCGGCAGTCACAACACACACCGGCCACACATCGGTCTCGACACACCTCCTGAAGGGGCCACACCTCGTCCATGGACGAATGGGCACAAGTGCGTGTGTGGCCGGAGCTAGAGTTGTCGACTCGACTCGAGCGGGGCGCGTCAAGGACTGGCCCCGAAGGGAGCGCCGAGCGCAGCGAGCGCAGCCAGGCGCAACCCAAGGCACGGGTGCGCGCGCCTGGGCCCCAGCGGCCAGGGGGTCGCTGGGCACACATCGACCATGGCAGGTGGAGCCCACACTGTGCGGGCCTCTCACCGGGAGCCCCCGACCGGCGGCACGCGCGGGCCCGTCGGAGCGAACCCATGCTCAATCAGCAATGCGCTGAAATACGTCTGGACGCGCAGAGTGGCGTCATCCACCAGGCGGCCCTCCTCCGACTGAACCCGAACAGGAGCCAGGTGGAACAACAATCGAACGTGGCGCCGACTGCGATACCGCCCGCAGAGCCGTGTCACCAACACCGAAGCCTCCTGCACACGGCAATGCACAGCACAGTCAATGTGCGCTCCCGGCAATTGCACCCGCACACGAACCCACCGAGAGGGCTCGGGGTCACCCAGTACGGGCGCGGGGGCGGGGCGTATTACCATTGCGCAGATCGCAAAGTGCTGTAAATTCACCGTGGAGCGGGGCGTCTTGCCCGTATCTGCCTGCGCTTCGGCCGACTCGAGGAACAGGTCCAGGAGGCCAACTAGAGCGGCCTCCACGCGAGCGAAGAGCGCGGCAAGCGCGTCAAGTCGAACTAGGCACGATGTGTCGCGGGTGCGGACGACGGCCTTCCGAGTCACGGCCAGCGTGGTCGCTACGGCCCCAGCAATGTCGGCGAAGATGGTATGGAAGTCCGTTGCAGTTGGGCACGGAGCCCCCTCCAGTGCGAATGCGCTGTCCTCCGGGGTTGCCCCTGTACCAAGGATGCCCCCGACGACGAGCGACGCTCGCGTCTCCGCGCGGAACGGGTTCCATCGGTACCAGCGCATTCTTCGCCGCTGGTGCGGACGATCCACCGGGCCAAATTTGAACCCCGCGGCGATGGCACGGCCGTAGGGATGGGGGGGGGCACGGGGGGGGGGGGGGGGCCCCTTCAGGGGGGGGGAGGGGCGGGGGGGGGGGGGGGGGGGGGGGGGGGGGGGGGGGGGGGGGGGGGGGGGGGTGGCCCCTTCAGGAGGTGTATCGTGGCCGACGTGTGGCCCCTTCAGGATGTGTGTCATGTGACCGAGGTGTGTCGTGACCGAAGCGTGTCCCCTTCAGGAGGTGTATCGTGGCCGAGGTGTGTCATGTGGCCCCTTTAGGAGGTGTGTCGTGACCGATGTGTGGCCCCTTCAGGAGGTGTGTCGCGTGGCCGAGGTGTGTCGAGTGGCCCCTTCAGGAGGTGTGTCATGACCTAGGTGTACCCCCTTCAGGAGGTGTGTTGTGTGTCCGAGCTGTGTTGCGCCCGGGGTGTCCGAGGTGTGTTGTGCCCGAGGTGTGGCCCCGTCAGGGGGTGTGTTGTGACCGAGGTGTGCCCCCTTCAGGGGGTGTGTTGTGTGTCCGAGCGGTGTTGTGCCCGAGGTGTCCGAGGTGTGTTGTGCCCGAGGTGTGGCCCCTTCAGGAGGTGTGTCGTGACCGAGGCGTGGCCCCTTCAGGAGGTGTGTCGTGACCGAGGTGTGCCCCCTTCAGGAGGTGTATTGTGTGTCCGAGTTGTGTGCCCGAGGTGTCCGAGGTGTGTCGTGTGGCCGATGTGTGTTGTGCCCGAGGTGTCCGAGGTGTGTCGTGTGGCCGAGGTGTGTTGTGCCCGAGGTGTGTTGTGCCCGAGGTGTCCGAGGTGTGTCGCGTGGCCGAGTTGTGGCCCCTTCAGGGGGTGTGTCGTGACCGAGGTGTGCCCCCTTCAGGAGGTGCATTGTGTGTCCGAGGTGTGTTGTGCCCGAGGTGTCCGAGGTGTGTCATGTGGCCGATGTGTGTTGTGCCCGAGGTGTCCGAGGTGTGTCGTGTAACCGAGGTGTGGCCCCTTCAGGCGGTGTGTCGTGACCGATGTGTGCCCCCTTCAGAAGGTGTATTGTGTGTCCAAGTTGTGTTGTGCCCGAGGTGTCTGAGGTGTGCCGTGTGGACGAGGCGTGGCCCCTTCGGGAGGTGTGTCGTGACCGAGGTGTGCCCCCTTCAGGAGGTGCATTGTGTGTCTGAGTTGTGTTGTGCCCGAGGTGTCCGAGGTGTGTTGTATGGCCGAGGTGTGTTGTGCCCGAGGTTTCCGAGGTGTGTCGTGTGGCCGAGGTGTGGCCCCTTCAGCAGGTGTGTCGTAACCGAGGTGTTCCCGTGTGTGGGGTGACCGATGGCCGATGTGCCTTGGCCGAAGTTTCGCGTGTGCTTGGTGACCGATGGCCGATGTGTCTTCGCTGCGGCCTCTTCAGGAAGTTTCGCGTGTGCTTGGTGACCGATGGCCGACGTGTCTTCGCTGCAGCCCCTTCAGGAAGTTTCCCGTGTGCTTGATGACCGATGGGCGATGTGTCTTGGCCCTTCAGGAAGTTTCCCGTGCGCTTGGTGACCGATGGCCGATGTGTCTTGGCCCGAAGTTTCCCGTGTGCTTGGTGACCGATGGCCGATGTGTCTTGGCCCCTTCAGGAAGTTCCTGTGTGCTTGGTGGCCGATGGCCGATGTGTCTTCGCTGCCTGAAGGGGCCCATTCAGGAAGTGTCCCGTGTGCTTGGTGACCAATGGCCGATGTGTCTTCGCTGCGGCCCCTTCAGGAAGTTTCCCGTGTGTGTGGTGACCGATGGCCGATGTGTCTTCGCTGCGGCCCCTTCAGGAAGCCGTGTGCTTGGTGACCAATGGCCGATGTGCCTTCGCTGCCTGAAGGGGCCCCTTCAGGAAGTTTCGCGTGTGCTTGGTGGCCGATGGCCGATGTGTCTTGGTCGAAGTTTCGCGTGTGCTTGGTGACCAATGGCCGATGTGTCCTGGCCCCTTTAGTAAGTTTCCCGTGTGTTTGGTGACCGATGGCCGATGTGCCTTGGGACCCCCTGGTCACACCTCGGTCACAACACACCTCCTGAAGGGGACACCCTGGTCACACCTCGGTCACCACACACCTCCTGAAGGGGTCACACCTCTGAAGGGGGCACATCGGCCACACCTCGGTCACTACACACCCACCTCGGACCCACACATGGGCAAGTCACACCTCGGTCACCGCACACACCCTCACCTCGGTCACGACACACCCACCTCGGACCCACACATCGGCAAGCAACACACCTCGGTCACCCACACCTCGGTCACCACACACCTCCCGAAGGGGTCACACCTCGGACACATCGGCCACACCTCGGACACACTGGCCACACCTCGGTCACGACACACCCACCTCGGACCCACACATCGGCAAGCGACACACCTCCTGAAGGGGTCACATCGCGTTGACACACTGCATCACTGTTTGCAAATGGGACAAAGACACACCGGGGTGGTTTTCTGCCACGCGACGATGCAGCCGGTGTGGAATTGGTGGTTGCAGACGAGGACCAACACACCGCCGCCCCAGGCGGGTTGCGTGAGCGACTCGAGGCAGATGGAGCAGTGCGTCTCGATCGATCGACCCATCTGCACGAGGAGTCCATTGAGCCGCGAGCGAAACACCTCGGCCTCGGCATACCTGCCATCGGCAACCGTATTGTCCGCATTGCCGCGGATGTTGACCATGCGCCGCAGCGTCGCTGCAATCACCTGCACATCCCCCAAGCCCTCGCCCAAGGCAAGCGACTCGCGCATGCAAGCATCGGCTTCGTCGAGTCCACCCTCCATCGTCATCAACACGCCCCCCAGTGATGACAGCTTGTCGGCGAGCATCCGCTGAGCCATGGGGACGTCGATGCGCGCCGCCGTCTGCACCGTTTGCCGCGACAGGCACACCAGCTCCCTGCGCTCGGTGGCAAGCGACCGGTCCGTGTTCGATGCAGAGAGGCATGACGCGAGCGAGTTGCGCACCATCAGCTCCGCCAACAATGTTGGCACGCGGCGTTGGTCGGCGGCGGTGGGGCTGCCACGGCCGCCGGCCGTGGCTAGCGCGGCGTCGCAGATGGCGAGCGCGACTTGGTGGTAGGCCACACCCATGGAGCGAGTCGCGTGAGCGGTGGTTGGCAGGCCGACCCGCCCCTCGCTCAGAAGAACACTGCCAAGTGGACCCTCCCGCTCCCGATACTCCGTTTCCATCTTGATCATTTCGGCCGGGACCAGCTGCGCCACAGCCCCGCAATTGGCAAGGGCAACAACAAGAAACGTCCGGTTGCCCAAAACACGCGCCGCATGCAGCGAGGACGCAGCGGTATGCGCCGCAGCGGCCAGGTCGCCCAAGTGGACATGGCATTGGGACAGAAGGTGGTCCGTATCAGCGCGCAGCCCGGCGCCAGACGCGCCGCCGATGAGAGGTCTGCAACGGACGCCGCCTCCTTCAACTTTTCCGCAGCGGCAAGGTAGCCAATCCTCGTGTTTGCGAGGACGTGCGCCCGGGCCCCCTCGCTGAGTGACGAAACAGTACGGATGAGATTTGCCCGGTCCAATGCCACTGATGCCCTTGCTACAGCTGCAGCGTCAGGGGGGACCCCGTCGACAGCACGGCAGTTTGCGCCCCGGTGACCGAGCTCCGCCCGTGCAAAGGCTTGGCAATCGCAGTTGCAAAAAATAGCCTTCTGGCAACGGCTACATCCGAACAGTCTGCCGCCCCCCTTGCCACAGGCGTAACACACAGCGGTGGGCGGCGCCATCGGCGCAATCAGCGCGTGGTTGTCCACTTGAGAATTGGGACTCTGACCCCCACCCACCCAAGAGGGCAGTACCGGTTGCGATGTGCCTTCGCTGCGGCCCCTTCAGAAAGTTTCCCTTGTGCTTGGTGACCGATGGCCGATGTGCCTTCGCTGCCTGAAGGGGCCCCTTCAGGAAGTTTCCCGTGTGTGTGGTGACCGATGGCCGATGTGTCTTGGCCGAAGTTTCCCGTGCTGACCGATGGCCAATGTGTCTTGGCCGATGTTTCCCGTGTGCTTGGTGACCGATGGCCGATGTGCATTGGCCCCTTCAGGAAGTTTCCTGTGTGCTTGGTGACCGATGGCCGATGTGCATTGGCCCCTTCAGGAAGTTTCCCGTGTGTGTGGTGACCGATGGCAGATGTGTCCTAGCCGAAGTTTCCTGTGTGCTGACCGGTGGCCGATGTGTCTTAGCCGAAGTTTCCCGTGTGCTTGGTGACCGATGGCCGATGTGCATTGGCCGATGTGTCTTGGCCGAAGTTTCCCGTGTGCTTGGTGACCGATGGCCGATGTGTCTTGGCCGAAGTTTCCCGTGTGCTTGGTGACCGATGGCCGATGTGCTTTGGCCGAAGTTTTCCATGTGCTTGGTGACCGATGGCCGATGTGCCTTGGCCGAAGTTTCCCGTGTGTGTGGTGACCGATGGCCGATGTGTCTTGGCCGAAGTTTTCCCGTGTGCTGACCGATGGCCGGTGTGTCTTGGCCGAAGTTTCCAGTGTGCTGACCGATGGCCGATGTGCATTGGCCCCTTCAGGAAGTTTCCCGTGTGTGTGGTGACGATGGCCGATGGCCCCTTCAGGAAGTTTCCCGTGTGCTTGGTGACCGATGGCCGATGTGCCTTGGCCGAAGTTTCCTATGTGTGTGGTGACCGATGGCCGATGTGTCTTGGACGAAGTTTTCCCGTGTGCTGACCGATGGCCGACGTGTCTTGGCCAAAGTTTCCCGTGCGCTGACCGATGGCCAATGTGCATTGGCCCATTCAGGAAGTTTCCCGTGTGCTTGGTGACCGACGGCCGATGTGCCTTGACCGAAGTTTTCCCGTGTGCTGACCGATGGCCGATGTGTCTTGGCCCCTTCAGGAAGTTTCCCGTGTGCTGACCGATGGCCGATGTGTCTTGGCCCCTTCAGGAAGTTTCCCGTGTGCTGACCGATGGCCGATGTGCATTGGCCGCTTCAGAGAGTTTCCCGTGTGCTTGGTGACCAATGGCCGGTGTGCCTTGGCCGAAGTTTCCCGTGTGTGTGGTGACCGATGGCCGATGTGTCTTGACCGATGTTTCCCGTGTGCTGACCGATGGCCGATGTGCCTTGGCCCCTTCAGGAAGTTTCCCGTGTGTGTGGTGACCCATGGCCGATGTGTCTTGACCGACGTTTCCCGGGTGCTGACCGATGGCCGATATGCCTTGACCCCTTCAGAAAGTTTTCCGTGTGTGTGGTGACCGATGGCCGGTCTTGGTCGAAGTTTCCCGTGTTCTTGGTGACCGATGGCCGATGTGTCTTGGCCGAAGTTTCCCGTGTGCTTGGTGACCGATGGCCGATGTGTCTTTGCTGCCTGAAGGGGCCCCTTCAGGAAGTTTCCCGTGTGCTTGGTGACCAATGGCCGATGTGTCTTGGCCGAAGTTTCCCATGCGCTTGGTTACCGATGGCCGATGTGCATTAGCCGAAGTTTCCCATGTGCTTTGTGACCAGTGGCCGATGTGCCTTGGCTGAAGTTTCCCGTGTGTGCTTGGACCGATGGCCGATGTGTCTTGGCCGAAGTTTCTTGTGAGTGTGGTGACCGATGGCCGATGTGTCTTGGCCGAAGTTTCCCGTGTGCTGACAGATGGCCGATGTGTCTTGGCCAAAGTTTCCCGTGTGCTTGATGACCGATGGTCGATGTGTCTTGGCCGAAGTTTCCCATGTGCTTGGTGACCGATGGCCGATGTGCATTGGCCGAAGTTTTCCGTGTGCTTGGTGACCGATGGCCGATGTGCCTCGGCCGAAGTTTCCCATGTGTGTGGTGACCGATGGCCGTTGTGCCTTGGCCGGATGTGTCTTGGCCGATGTTTCCCGTGTGCTTGGACCGATGGCCGATGTGTCTTGGCCGAAGTTTCTTGTGTGTGTGTTGGCCATTCGGCCAACGTGTCTTGGCCGAAGTTTCCCGTGTGCTTGGTGACCGATGGCCGATGTGCATTGGCCGAAGTTTACCGCGTGCTTGGTCGCTGCGACCGATGGCCGATGTGCCTTGGCCCCTTTCAGGAAGTTTCCCGTGTGTGTGGTGACCGATGGCGGATGTGTCTTGGCCGAAGTTTTCCGTGTGCTTGGCGACCGATGGCGTGACCGATGTGTGGCCGAGGTGTACCCGAGGTGTGTCATGACCGAGGTGTGCCGACGACAACTCTCTTGCAGGGGACACCCCCTGAAGGTGACACTTCGGACACAACTCGGTCGCAACACACCTCCTGAAGGGGACACCTCGGACACACCTCGGTCACAATACACATCGGACACCTCGTACACCCCAGACACTTCGGACACAACTCAGTTACAACACACCTCGGACACATCGGACACAACTCGGTCACAACACACATCGGACACATCGGCAACACCTCTTTCAACACACCTCAGCTCGGACACCTCCTGAAGGGGCCACACCTCGGCCATGACACACCTCGGTCACGGCGCACCTCCTGAAAGGGGGCACAACACACCTCGGACACCTGGGCAACACCTCGGATACCCCACCCC
>Ga0335398_10008391_pt1 | contig 12258 bp, 14 predicted proteins | sample BON03_FD_205742 | JGI IMG/M metagenome (GOLD analysis project Ga0335398, IMG submission 205742) | Freshwater microbial communities from Lake Bonney liftoff mats and glacier meltwater in Antarctica - BON-03 (spades assembly) (version 2) | ecosystem: Environmental > Aquatic > Freshwater > Ice >...
TTTTTCCTCTCTTTCTCTCTCTCTCTTTCTTTCTCTCTCGCTCCCTCTCTCTCTACGCCTTCTCGCTCCCTCTTTTGCACACACAAACACTGTCTCTCACACGCACACACACACACGCACACACACGCACACACACACACGCACACACACATACACACACACGTGCACATCAGCATTGGACCACTGCTGTGCAAAAACTTTAGTGGTGGGCGTGTGATTTCTTGGCCTACCCTGGCATGCATGCGCTACACAACGGGCTGCAGCACAACGGGCTGTAGGTACTAACGTGTACTCTCGTCTCGACACACGGCAGGACGGCAGCTACAGCAAACGACCCTCCCCTCACGGAGCGTGGGAGGGAGCAGGCTCGGAGCGCGGGTGCGGTTTTGCGAGCTCTTTTGCACAAGGACATCCGGATTGGCGACGGCACTGGCACCGCCAACGGAAAGGGTATAGGAGATGTAAGAGTCCTGTGTTCGCCCACATCGCGGACGATAGACACGGCAGTCGAGATATGCCGCCAACTACGAGTCTCTCATCTTACGCCCCACTACGCACTCAATTGCTGTGCGGCTGCCAAAGAAAGTGGTGTGGCAAGCAGCGATGTGACGGCCTTGCCATCGGCCTTGGATCTCAAGGGTGTTGTCTTGAGCTGCTGGCCACCGGCAGGAGACATTGCGCAGGTTGACCGACTCAATTCACAGGCGGGAGGATTCGTGCAGAGTCTTGTGCATCTTCGTGCAGAGTCTTGTGCATCTAGCTCTTGTGCATCTAGATGCGTCTGCCAGTCTTGTGCATCAAGAGTCTTGTGCATCTAGCTGCGTCTGCCAGTACCATTGCGGATGTGCTTGTGATAGTGACGCACAGGGAGGGCATCTGGGAGGTGCAACAAGCCACGCAGTTGGATGCAGGGTGTGGATATTGCGGGTTCGTCTCCTTTTGCGTCTACCCGACCTCCGCCACGGTGCAAGTACACGCACCTTGGCCTGCCTACAAGGGGTTTGAACGCAGAGCAAAGGGAGACAGGAGGCATATTCTTGGCGCTAAGGGAGTGGTGGATCTGATGGTGCAGCGAGGCCGAGCGCTCTTTCATCGGGCCCCAGGGTGCTCGCAAAAAGGACCAACTTCGAGACTGTGGGTCACGCCTGGTGCTAGAGGGGTTTGGGTGCAGGGTAGCAGTGTTGAGTGTGGCCAAGTGGTGGAGGTGACTAGCTCACCCGTTGAAAGTGAGGGCGGTGAGGACCAAGTGTTTGTGCGGGTGCGATACGGGTCTGGACTCGAGGGCTGGACCAACGCTCTCAACTTGCACCTTGTTTGACTATCCACTTGGCACCTGCTCCAAACACATCGATGTCTCTCGAGATCACCTCCTTCAAAGACATCGAGGTCTCCAAAGACATTGAGGTCTCCAAAGACATCGAGGACCTCTGGAGCCTGCTCCAAAGACATGGATGTCTCCAAAGACATCGAGATCGCCTGCTCCAAAGACATCGAGCAACTATGCTCCAAAGACATGGAGCAAGCACCTCTGAAAGGCCCAGTATGTAGGTTTTTGCAGAAATCTCTCATTGGACTTGACCGTGACAAACACGAGAAACTGTTGGGCTTTTCTCCTACAGCCACGTCCATCAAACTAGTAAAAGCACTGGAAGGTTTGGAAAGACAGGGTTGTCCCATCGAAAGACAAGGTGGTCCCATCGAAAGATATTGTGAGGAGCAGGGCTCTCGAGTCAAGATCTTGACTCCTATTGACACACTACAGACTCCTCCTCATACACCTCTACGTGAAACAACTATATTTGGTTGCCTCCAAGCCGCTCGAATTGTCCTCGAATGAGAACAGCGTTGGATGAGGTAGAAGTGTGTGTGTGTGTGTGTGTGTGTGTGTGTGTGCCAGATGAGTGGCGCCGTTGCTGTGGCTTTCTCTTGGAATTGAAGGCAGGTAGAAGAGTTGCACGACACTAGAAGAAGACTTGCTACCTAGTCATGAGGTGTAGCTACCAGCACTTGTTTTTTTATTCAGTCTAGGTACGCAGACTGTGTATTGTGAATGGTATGCATGCTGTGAATATCACTGGCAGGCTGCTTATTATCAGCGTCGTTGGAGGACACGCATGTCAGGAGAACAGCATTCGTTTATAGAGACAGACAAAGCGACAGTCAGTCGGATAGACTGACTGAAGAAGACCGACAGTCAGATAGACAGACAGACAGACAGACAGACAGGTAGACAGGCAGGCAGACAGACAGACAGATAGACAGACTTGGACAGACAATATATATAGACAGACAGGCAAGCAGACAGACAAACAGACAGACAAACAGACAGACGGATAGTCGCACAGATAGACAGGCCGGCAGACAGACAGACAGACCGACAGCCAGACAGACAGACAGAAAGACAGATGGGCAGACAGACAGACAGACAGACATACATACAGACAGACATAAAGATATTCATGTGTGCATATATGCATGCACACACGCCCATGTATATGCATGCACACATACATGTAGACACAATGATACACATATGCGTATGAATGCATCGAATACATGCACACATTACCTACCTCACCTTCTATTTTTCATCACCATGGGGTTCTTAATTAGATGAAACATGATGGTCGATTTCCAATAAAGACACCTCAATTCCGTGATCGGTTTCTTAAAATTCTTTCGATGCCTACTAGCTAGATTATGATTTTGCATTCTCCCCATTGAATTCCCCCTTAAGTCCTCCCGTTTCAATGCGCGATTTCTACTTTAATAGAACTCTTCCACAATGTTCGATTTCTGATTTAATCGTCTCATGGGTTGGGGATCCTGAAATATATATACTGTAGAGGGCTCGGAAGCAAACCAGTTTCTGCATTTCTGCAGTCTCACGTGATCATTGAGTTTTGGTATTCCGTTGAACCGAGCCAGATGGCCCTCACGCTTCGGGCTGGTACGGGTGACTCTGTGGCACATTTGTCGTTATCGGTGTTGGTTTGTGTTGACCGTCAAAAGCTATTATTTAGTGTCTGACACCTTATTCGTAATGTTTCTATCTCTCCTTGATATTCATGGATGACTGCTAAATCCCAAAAAGACCTACTCTTGAATTTGTGTGCAGTTACTTCGACTATTTGCAATATCGCCGACAATGCTGACAAAAATAAGATTTGGTTCAAAAAGAGTTTCTCTCTGTCTCTCTCTTTTGAAGTTTCTCTCCCCTTCTCTCTCTTTCCCCCTCTTTTTCTATCTCTTTCCTAGGGACCATCCACCATTACAAAACGGGAGAATTGGCGAATCCGTGACCTAGCGAAGGTCAATTTAACCTTGGAGAAAACGTTTTCTGATTGTTGGGCAAATTTGCGGTGATATCGTTGCAAGGAAACCATTACTACAGCGTCTTCGTTTGCAATCGCTCTGGATGGAAGCTCTACTTCGCGCACAAGAAGAACTCACACTATCCTATGGTGTACTTGAAATGCTTGGCTAGAATTGGACATTTCCCGAAGTTACTAGTGTCTGATCAAGCGGGCGAGAGTCTTTTAAAGGCCATAGGATCCCAACTTGCTGCTCAAGGTACGCATATCGACCCAGTGCCATAAGATGAGCACTCCAAGATTGGGTCGGCTCAACGTGCCACCGACGAGATTGATCGCATGGTTGCAGCTTCGCTCCTCGATACGAACACTCCCAAATGTTACTGGGATATTGTTGGCGAGCACTGCACTTTACTCAATGCCGTGACGCAGAGCTGGCCAACTGATCATTGCATTACAATTTACGAAGCGCAGACGGTCCTAATACCCGATCCTGATGCGTTGCCTCCTCTTTTGTGTTTCGGCGTACGATATCTTACAGGTTGGATCGCAAGGATTTCAAGATGTCTCGCAAGAACCAGGCTGTTGTGTTTCTGGGGTTCGCTACTTTCATAGACGCATTGTAGTGGCGAAAGAAACGATGGATTTCATCCATGACTTATTCCCACTCAAGACTGCACCATCGACCAACTCTGAGTATGCGTGGCTGTGTTGCTCCCTTAAGCTCTACTAGAGTCCGAAGAAGAATGTATTGACCGTGGATGTTCAGGACGTGCAAGATAACGAAATTGCGGTGCAGGATCCTTCGCAAGAAGCTGATGAGGTCTTGACCAGATCGTCAAAGCCTGTATATTTGATGGCGACAGTGACTGTCGCCACTGACTGTCGCAGTGACGAAGACGAGCATGACGGTAGAAGTCCTGTTTATAAAACATATTCCTCGGCGCATGGCGTTAAACAGTCGATGTTAAGTGATGATGATATCGCAGTAATCTATCCCATCTTGCGCCCAAGAGTAGCAAGTCTGCGTCAGTTGCTTCATTGACAAAACAAGGCCTGCGTGCTAAAAAGACTTTGCTCGTTGGTAAACGCATCAAGATTTACTTTCCAGGATATGGCAGCAGCTATGGTAAAATAACGAGTATGATGTTGTTAAAGATGTGTACAAGCTTGATTTTGCTGTGGACGGCGAGGTGCAAATCATGACGTTCGAGGACGTGCTAAGTGTATTGCCTAGGTCATGGTTTGGAAAACAAGCCAGGGCACATCAGGCTTGAGTCATATACTCTCTTGCTCGTGCTGCTCATACAGCTTGCTATTTTGGTATTGGTGATAAGCCGATCCAAGTAGCTCCCCTTTTATCCGAAAAGTTTGCCGAGCCCAGCGATTACACAATGTGCTGCAAGGCGCCTGATTATTCCGAATGGCTCAAGGCAATGATCAAGGGACGATGTAAAACTAGCGCAGTTGGTCAAAGCGCGGGACCGTTAATCCCGAGGTCGTCGGTTCGATTCCGGCAAAAACTAAAAAAAATCGAGAACTCAAATTTACATGGATCTGAGCTATATAGACCCTCAAGCAAGAGTACTAAATTACTGTTACAAATAATTAAAGCAATCACACAAAAAAAGATGAAAGAGCTGAACAAATTGCGCTGTTGGAAAGCAACGAACAAAAAAGCTTTTCAGAATCTTTGGCCCCGAATTGATTCAAATTAATCAATGAATTAAAACCGCGCGAAGTTTTTTTTTTAAAAAAAAAGTCGCGGCTATTTGCGGCATCAGCCGCGAAATTTTCAAGGCGTGACATTAATAGCGCGTCGGAGAGAGCATTTCCGGGTTTTTGGGCCCACTTTTTTGATTGCTCAACTCCCTTCATAAAGAGGTGTTATAGTACACAAGAATTCAGTCGCTTCTTGTCAACAGTATCGTCACAGCGTCGAGCCACGCGCTCTGACGTGTCCTTTCAGACAAAGTGATCTGATCGCTTGGTCACTGCTGAGTTGACACCCCACACATAAATACTTTTGAGGGAGACTCTGTTTTGTGCAAGTTTGTTGTTTACTCTCCACCGTCACGGTCACGCCGGCCGAAATTCGGATTATATTAACGGAAGTGCTTCTGTCAAAAACGGGTTGGTTAAAATTCACACCGAAGTGCACGTGTATGATCTGGCATTCCGGGGAGTGCATGCGTTTCAGGTGCTCCAACACCACAAAATTACACCACTATCCATATTGGGCTGTGATCAGCAGAATATGGGAAAAATTCTGTTAGACTTCAAGTGGGCTGGGCACAGGTTAGCACACATATTTGCTGATGGTTGGTCAACAGCGTCACACAAACGTAAAATGACATTGTTGGAGGCGCCCACAGGGACATTACTTTTCAATTACAAAAACATTAAGCAAGAGATTGTGCACACGTTACTGTTGGAGAAATATGGTGTCTCGATGAAGTGGGTGATCATCATGGACAGGAGACAGGACTCAAATGTGACTTCGACTCCAGCAGGAAAAAGTGGACCTTCGGCTCAGGACCGTTACCGTGCCAAAGGTTTAGTAGGAGGCGCGAAGAAATTGCGTGCAAACGAAGAAGAATAGAAATAAGTCTAGTATTTGTGATAAGTATGTTACATGTGTTGACGTACGTCATTTCTAATAAATTGTTTTGGAATTGAAATGATGTTGTGCGATTTGTATCTGAAGAGCTTTGATTTGACAAAGGGTTTGTTATTTGACACTTTTGTAATTACTGTTTGGTACAAATCGTGTCATTGAGATCACTCAGTATTGGAGTTCGAATCATTTTCACCACAAATGAATTGGTAGACAGCAAAAAAAACTTGAAATGAAATGCATCCCCGAATGATTAAGAAGAGTATTTTTTATGAAAAGAATGCGCCGCAGGCCAGATTTTTCATGAAACAAAATGCGCCGCAGGCAAGACTTATCAAACAAAATGCGCCACAGGCCGATTTTTTTGACTAAGTCCTCATGGGTACTCTGTCCTATTAATGCAGTAGGTAATTTATTTTCCACAAATCACAACTCAGAATCTTCTTCTGTTATTAGTTATTTATTAACCTTTGGCCGGTCTATATTTAATTAAGCTTCGGCCGGTCTATAGTACGTTTGTTTTCCCCACTGCTGGAAATTTGTCAAGTTGTCCTCGGTGCCACATGGTGCTAAGCTCATTTCTTGCCGTTGTGAGTTTAAGCTGAAGTATAGAGATGGAGCGTATGAGTGTCTTCGTGCACGCTTCGTCGCTATGGGTTACCAACAAGAAAAAGTACGCGAATATTTCGAAAGCTTTTCTCCCACCTGGTCTCATTCTACTATTCGGCTTGTCCTAGTGCTCATTGATTAATGATTGCTTTTAATAGGTGAAACAGTAATTCAGTACCCTTGCTTGAGGTTCTATGTAGACATCAGTTCCCAGATGGCATTCTTTGGATCTTGACGCCGTGTGCGCTTTCATTTCAAGCGACCTTGCTGGCGAGCGTGTTTACGTGAAAGGTCCACCCGGTTACGAAATTAGTGATGGAAACTGCTTGTCTATGCTCAAATGCATTTATGGCCCCGGGCCCGTGCAGGCTCCCCGCCAATATTAAATGCTATGTAGTGAAGTTTATCAGAAGGCTAGTATGAAGCAGCGTCAGACTGATGAGTGCGTCTTTTCTCGTTACGTCTCCAACATCATTGGACAACCATCGCTCACGAATGAGGATCTGCTTGTCAACGGCAAATCTCTGAACATGGATATTATGTGAGAGAAACCTTGTGCACTACACAGGTCCTCTGGTGACGCCTTGCGCGCCATGATCATTTTGAGATAAGTTTATTCCTATAAACATTGTTTCCTATAAGGGAGCACTGTAATTTGAGTCGCTCCTTACGAGTCACAACCCTAAAGGAGTCATGAAACTCATCTGGTCAGACTCCATCATTTCCGCTGACTCGTATGAAGTATGAGAATCGTCCCGAGCCCTGTGTTCCATGATCCCCGCTGATTTTGATACGGAGTATGAGATTGCCACTTTTCCAGAATCCAACCCCGTGTTTGCTGCCTAGAATAAAGTTCTTCTGGAACCCCAATATATTTTGTGTAATCACGTTTCTACTCTTTGTTTTGTCTATTGTTTCTACTACCGCTGAATATACTCTCTATTGAGTGCATATGGTCATGTTTACACGTATTACGTTTGGTTGAAACACATATATCCTCATTCTAGTATGTTATTCCACTTCAAGCGTTTAGTTCGCTTCATTGACATGAATCTATGTGATGAATGTCGCAGATGAATTGAATTCCGCCATCTTTCTCTGATGCATAAGAATCGTGTTTCCCATTACACCATTGAAAATAGAATCACCCACGGATGTTTGGTCTATTTCGTCTAATATATATTTATATATGTATATGTATATGTATATATGCATATATACATAGAAACACAAACAAATATGAATATCTTTGCGCTGGAAGTCCATACGGACATGATTACGTACGTAGATTCATCCCTGGGTCTATTTCCATATATTGATTCCTTCCCTGTCACCCTATATTCGTGAACCATCATTTACTAGTCCACATTCATGCTCACATAGATATGATCGTTTATATCTATACACATGTATTGATTTGTATACTTGTCTACCCTTTTAGGTATCCAGAATAAACTAACATATACTTCCCCGCATATTACTACCTCTCAACAGTCAAGATATATAATGATACACAGACATTTCTGTATATGCATTGATCCACGCCCATGCTACCGATGATATGCATATATTGACGCATGTTTATTTCTATAAGTGCATATCTTCTCAAGCCAATTATCGCCATGTCCTTTGGCGTTCTTGTTCTCGATTTTGCATCATGAGTCCACGAACTTCCTGTCACATGCTATACTAGAGCCTGCCTGCATGCAGTCTCTGTTTCTCGCTGACTTTCTACCGGTGCCCAACGGCGCTCTCCCTGCTATCTGGTTTATGCTGTGCTGATTGCTCGCCGTTGTGCTGACCCCCCTGGGACCTTTCATATGTGAACTTGCCAGCGATCCACGTACCCGTGTAGGTGCTTCCGCTGGCCCTGGTGATCATGCCGTGTCAATGCCGCTTGTTGTCGTGCCACATGCATATGTAACTGTGCTTATTGGCCCAGGTGTACGTGCCGTGCCCATGCCTCTTGTCCTCGCGATAAGTGCCTTCATAGATGTTCCTGCTGACCCCTGTGTGCCTTCAGTATCCATTCTACTTGTCATTTTACCATGCACCCATGTAAGTGCTGTCATCAACGAATTTGACGGAGTGTTGCCCATTCAACGGCTTGGTTATATGCTTCTTGAGGATCGGTGACAGTATGGCTATGTCCAGGCAGACGAGCAAGATGCCAAGACATATCCATACTGTCACGTACACAGCTTCCAAGTCAGTCTTTATCGAGTAGTTTGATTGGTCGCAGTCTCCCAGTTACTGTTGTTTCCATGACCGTGACTACAACAATTATCATGACCGAGCAAACAGTTTTGGAATATGTGACATTCACCGAGTCGGCCTGTAGGTAGTCATGGAATCAACACCCAACTGCAAAGCTGAATATATCTCCGGAGAAACAGGACGATTTCCGATCCCCGCTACTGAGTGTGCAGCAGCAGTCGGCAGAGCACCAGTTACCAACATGATTACCATTGGCATCATGAGTGCAACCACCAATGCGGTGCATGCAGTTGTTATCAATGCTGCCAGAAACTGATTAGTTCATGTCCTCGTGGTGACCACTTAATCCGTGCCCACTGCATTTGCATATGTGCTCATTTTCGCCAGCGCTGACAATGCTGCGAAGAACAGTGCGACCACAACACAATAATTCTGAATTTGTAATACTTCCTGATTAAGGTCTCTGCGTACTCTGGTGTTGGGCTCCATGCCAGTGTCATCTTCGCTCGATCTCTCATCGTCAGCTGTCTTACCCTTGGCAATTGATTCGAATGCTTTTTGCGCATTCATCATCTGCTGTCTCCCATCAGTCTTGAACTCGCCCCCGCCTTCTGTTATTTCTGCACTATTAACTCGAGAGGTCTGTATTAGACATGTCATGCGAATATCTTCCTGAATCGCAGTGAACCCTGCTACCACCTTGCTGCGTTGTTTGCTCCGCTCCTTGTTCCGCTCTTTGCCCTGCTTGTTGCTTCGCTCTTTGCTCCTCTCTTTGCTCTGCTCTTTGTTCCGCTTTGTGCTCAGTTTTGTGATCTGCTCTTTGCTCTGCTGTTTGCCGTGCTGCAGAATCATATTGCTCATTAGCCATATTCTTCCGTACCTGCTCTTACTTTTTTTGGACTTCTCGTATTTTTGAGCATCCAATTTGTCCACCGCGTCTCCTTACTGCCGCACCGCGTCGAACTCCTCCCGTTCCTGCTCGTGGTCATGCACCTGTGGTATGAGGTGCGCAGTTCCCGCTCCACACCTTCGCGTTGTTGCATTCATCATCCCACAGCCGGTGCATCAACAGTTTGTGTCCCTGTGACGTCTGGCGTACCGTCCCTTGTTCTCCTCCGTCGTTGACACCCTCCTGCCTGTATTGCTGCATGATGACATGCTCCTCTGGTGTGCCTTGTCACCTGTTCGACTCTTCTTTCCATCACTCTGCCCAGCAATCTGCGCATGAGCTGTACATATCGCTCCAAATTTACTGATGTTTACGAGGACAACACAAATTGCATCGCTCTTGCTAACAACATGCACCTTCGTGGTCGCAGTAAGCACATTGCTCTGCGAGTATGCTTTATTCAGAAACTGATTCAGGAAGGATTAATCAACGTTGAACAACGTTCCACCACAGCGCAGATGTCAGACATTCATCTGAAAATTACATGAGTATCTATATGTCGCTTAACAAAACATTATATGTCGTATAAGGCCTTATACGACATATACGTGTTTCATAACACTATGTGTCCATGTTATGTTGTTTAAGGCTTATCCGACATGTATATATTTCTTATCAGACATATATATGTTTCTTATCCGACATATTTTTTAAACAACATATTCTGTTCAACAACATATTATACTAAACAACATATTTTCTTCAACAACATATATATGATTTTAAACAACATATGTATGTCATGTAATGTTATCGGAAATATGTATGTCATGCATCGTTTAACAACATATATGTGATCCTTATGTAACATATTCTTGCATCTTTCTACAGCTATCACGCCTTTCGTGGCGCTCTCAGCGGACAAATCAGTAGTTCAATGTGTATGCCAATTTATTGTTTCCTCAAAACATTTGAACTGTACTATCTCGCCTCTGTTCTTCCAGCGAGATGATGTTTTCTACCTCCTGTGTACACGTGCCTGAAGGATGTTGCTCTTGCGCAACACTCAGAGGGACCTCTGACACCTAGGGTGATACATATGTTTGAGTGTGTGTGTGTACGTGGTGAATGGGATCACTACTCCTTGTCTCGAGGGCAGACACATTGCCCATGTCTCCATACAGCAGTGTGGTTGCCTACACGTGTGCCTGCATACTGTGGGCCTTTGGAAAACCCCACGGTCTCTTGGTGGGTTTGGTGCTCTCTTCTTCCTCAGAGTCTTCACTGACGCTGTCCACTGACTCTCCCTTGAACACATGGGCAATCCATTGCTTGAGAGATGTGTTGCGAATGGGAAATGTGCGAGTGCTGTCTGTGGGGTCCGCCCTGAGTTGGGTACATGCAGTGCTCTGTCAGTTGGAAGGGTGCCACGTTCTCTCACATTGGGTTGAGCGCGCGGCGGCGTCTACATCTCGGGGCTGCAGGCAACACCCACAATATAGCACATGAGCGCGCCGCAGGACATGGGCTGTATCAGCGTGTCAGCGCCCATCGTTTGTTGTATTTTGCACAGTACAGGTACGCATGTACCCACATGTGCAGGGGCGTCTGTGTACACACTCAAATCTATGCAAACAAAGGAAGCATGGCAACCGCGCGCAAACAGAATTGCGCACAGGTATGGGTAGGGCAAGTGCAGGAAGATGCAGGGCATGCCCGCACGATGGACACGCGCGGGCATGGCGCACGCATGCAATGAACATGTACGCGCACGCAAAGGGCTTTGTCGACATTGACTGTGTCGACGTCAATGCAGCAGGCAATTTGCAAGCATGAGGGCAGTGCAGGTGTATGGGCATGGGCAAATCTGGTGTCACCATGGTGTGTCATGGTGCATTTGCCATGTCAGCATGTGGAACACCTTACCATTCTGTCTGCCGAAAATCGCCAACGTCTCACTTCGGTGCGACCTACTGGGTGCGCTCGGGGTGAGTGCAGGTCGTAGGCGCCGCGTGGTCGGCGACGTTGTTAGTGTGCACTTGTCACTGCCAGTCCCTTGCCAAAGTGCCGCGGTTCAGAGCAGGCGTCCACGCGGTGCATGGACCCAGATGGCCTGTGTCTGATTTTTGGTGGGATTTCGGCCCCGGGCCCACCGCTTGCATGCCGGCTGCTGAAAAGGTGTGTGTGCTCCAGCGGTCCCGCTGTGCACTGTGAAGCGCTTGGACAAGCACAGCTCGTCACCGAACTCGTCCTCCCAGTCTGTCAACCTGCCATGGCCACGTTTCCTTGCGATTGTGTATGTTTTCAATTTTATACTTGAACGTTTTTTTTTTTCTAATTTAAGAGTGTTTATTAAGGAGTAACCTCAGCAAGAGGAGCAAGAAACATTAAGATTCGAAGATCGAAAGATACCCAGTTCGCAGCTGTTGAGCTCCCCAAATGTCAACCCAGAACAGTTTCTATCAAACATATAATGTTTGCTCGGTAGCATCCATATTCAATATTCATCGTCCAAGCCCAGAAGGCCGGACCCTCTATTGTTTGCAGTTTAGTTCGAGATTTTGGGATTTGGGCATTTTACCACACATCAAAAGTCAGTTTCGAAGGTTCGA
>Ga0335398_10008396_pt1 | contig 12253 bp, 12 predicted proteins | sample BON03_FD_205742 | JGI IMG/M metagenome (GOLD analysis project Ga0335398, IMG submission 205742) | Freshwater microbial communities from Lake Bonney liftoff mats and glacier meltwater in Antarctica - BON-03 (spades assembly) (version 2) | ecosystem: Environmental > Aquatic > Freshwater > Ice >...
CGGCCCGGGACGGTTTCTTGGGTTCTACGTGCTTGATTGGGTGCACACCACCTGATCAGTCCAGCCTGAGTGATTAAGTTGGGCGTTCGCCACCCAAGAATGAGTGAAAGAAAGAAAGGTCGGCAACGGTCCGGGACAGTTTCCTGGGTCCTACGTGATGAATCAAGTGCTCCCAGCCCGCTTAATCGAGTGCTTAAGATGCGTCTTCGCCACCCAATCATCACATGACTCAAAGTTTCAACTAGTATTTCCTCGACAGGAAGGAATATCGATTTCAATTCGTATTTCCTGGACATGGGGGGCATATCAATTTCAAGCAGTATTTCCTGGACCCGGACATGGGGGGAATATCGATTTCAATCAGTAATTGCTGGACAGGGGCGAAATAATGGTTTCGATCGGTATTTCCATGAAAGGGGGGGAATACGGTGTGCAATATTGATGTCGAGGGAATATTGATGTCGAGCTTCAATATTGATGTTGAGCTTCAATCCTCTCACAGCAACCTTGTTCGAAAGTCATGAACTCTGTTCTAAACCCACGGACTGCTCGCGACCTCCTTTGATAGCTAAGTGGTATCTAGGCGGTCCGCTCACGAACTCTTTCGTGCCTAAGTAGTTGAAGGATGATGTGTTGCTTGTTGTAATCAAAATCTAGGTTCATCAGCGAGGGAGCCCATGGATGTTGTCACTTGAGGACCTAAATTTGGTACCTATAGTGACTGGGGGTTTTAGGACTTTCTGTTATTAATAAACATCTTACACATCATTATCACTGGATGTTATCGCTGCATTTCGAGGCTCACACTGCCAGGAGAGCAACGTGTCGAAATGGCTGTTGGCACCGTCTTGAAACCCAGATTGGCTTCTGTCCATATGTACATGTGTGTGTAAGTAAGATGGGCATGACTCTATGCGAATATCGATTCATGTTAAGCGGCGTTTGTGCTGTCTCGACAGTATCACTAGAAAAAGAGATGAAGATAAAGAGAGAGGGAGGGGACGAGGAAGAGAGAGAAGGAGGGGAGAAAGAGCGAGGTGTCTCAAGGGTATCTCCATAGGGATTGATTGTGTGTTGCAGTGTGGATTGATTGTGTGTTGCGGCGACACACTCTCACACACTACAACACACAAAGCGAGGTGTCTCAAGGGTATTTCCATAGGGATTGATTGTGTGTTGCAGTGTGTTACAGTCTGTTGCAGTGTGTTACAGTCTGTTGCAGTGTGTTACAGTCTGTTGCAGTGTGTTACAGTGTGATTGCCTCGAGGTGCCTCAAGGGTATCTCCATAGGTATTGATTGTGTGTTGCAGTGTGTTACAGTCTGTTGCAGTGTGGTACAGTCTGTTGCAGTGTGTCACAGTCTGACTGCCTCGAGGTGTCTCAAGGGTATCTCCATAGGGATTGATTGTGAGTTGCAGTGTGGTACAGTCTGTTGCAGCGTGGTACAGTCTGTTGCAGTGTGGTACAGTCTGATTCCCTCGAGACGTTTCAAGGCTATTTCCCTATCTATGTACCCTCATCCCTCTCTCTCTCTCTCTGTCTCTTGCTTTTTTAGGAAAAAGGGAGGGGGCAGGAAACGAACCTCTCGGCCGAATCCATTAGCACGATCGATCACCTGTATGTGTGTGTGTGTGCACCATGTTTTATTCAAATGAGTATCATGACTCATTCATATGTTTGCAGTGCCTCAATTACGTGTGTGACATTACCTTTCCATCAGCGTGTCACGCTTCATTCAGATATGTGACATGACTAATTCATATGCATGACATCCCTCATTTTTTGATGTGTGTGACGTGACACATTTATATGTGGGACAAGACTCAGACCTCGCCCATGTCTTTAACTTTCGGTGTTGCAGTATAACACAATGTGCTGCAGTGTATTGCGGTGTGTTGCAGTATGTTGCGGTGTGTTGCAGTGCGTTGCAGTGCGTTGCAGTGCGTTGCATTGTGTTGCCGCGTGTTGCAGTGTGCTGCGGCGTGTTGCAGTATGTTGCAGTGTGTTGCAGTGTGTTGCAGTGTGCTGCAGTGTGTTGCAGTGTGCTGCAGTGTGTTGCAGTGTGTTGCAGTGTGTGGCAGTGTACGGCAGCGTGTTGCAGCGTGTGACAGTGTATCACAGGGTGTCACCGTGTGTTGCAGGGTGTTGCAGGGTGTTGCAGTGTGTTACAGACCTCTTCCTTGCCTGCATCCTCCGGACTATCCAAATACGCATACCTACATGCATGTACATGTATCAACATACATACATACATATATAGTGTGAGAGAAAGGGCAACAAATGCGTGCATGTATATGCATATACCTCCAAAAAAGAAGCGAGATACAAGGCCCTTTTCAGGTATGGGGTGGCTACGATTAGTAGGCTCCTTAAAATGGTAGGTTTCTTTTGCAAAAGAGCCCTATAAAAGAGACGATATGATGCAAAAGGGACCTACAATTGAAAGGAGCCTACTAACCGTAGCCACCCCATAGATACTGGAATAGTAGCACCACACAGAAAGATACAGATAGAAATGTTAAGTGGACAAGGGACTCTATATATAGAGTCACAGATGTGTGAGAGACTGCATTCGATGCGCATGTGTGAGAGAGACACACGGCATGTTCATGTGGGGGAGAGGCACCATGTGTGAGAGAGACACGATGTGTGAGAGAGACACCATGTGTGAGAGAGACACCATGTGTGAGAGAGACACCATGTGTGCACTTCATGTGACATATCACACAGGTGACAGATGGAATACGTCACCTCTGTCTCCAACTTCACACATGCAATACATTCAACCTGTACACATGCAATCTATCTGTCTCCAAGTTGACACATGCAACTCATGTGCGACATCAACATGCAATCCATCTGTCTCCAAGTCGACACATGCAACTCATGTTCGATGTCGATATGGAATCCACGAGTCTCCGACTCGACACAGGGCATCGCGTATCAGTGTGCGATGTCGATATGGAATCTATGTGTCTCCAAGACGACACATCTATGTGTCTCCATATGATGGAGACACATAGATGTGTCGTCTTGGAGACACATAGTCGCCAAGACGACACATAGTGTCTCCAACTCAAGAGTCTCCAAGACGACACATAGCATCATCATCGTTGTGTCGTCTTGGAGACTAAGTTTTGAGGATTTGGAATTGATGAATGAAAATTCAGTTAGTCTCCAAGACGACACATAGCATCGATCATCAGTGTGTGATATCGACATAGGATCCATGTGTCTCCAACTCAACAAATGCTATTCATGTGCGACATCAACATGCAATCCATCTCTCTTCATCCTCCAAGGCCAGCTAATCGCACCCTTTTTGGTCTGCAGGTTTTGTTCCTTCTCAGGTCTCTTAGTACGGATCCCAGGACTCTTTTAAGTAAGAGATCCCAGGACTCTTTTGAGTAAGGGATCCCAGGACTCTTTTGAGTAAGAGGCACTGCAGCATACGCTGACGTGTGAGACACTCTACCCTGCAACACACTGCAGTGCACTGCAACTAAGGCTCTTTTGAGTAAGAGGCCTATTGAGGATTTTCATCGAGCGCAAATTGTCAAATTTGTCAGCTTTACTGGTGCTTTCACCGGTAAATATGTAGTAAAATCCGTCAAAGAGGCCTGCGAAACTGTCCACAGCATCCCAAAAGAGACCTGTCAACATGCAACACAGTTTGATCGACCCTTTAAAACTGTTTTTGGTGGGTCAAGGAGACTCCAAAAGATGCGCAAGAATGTGATCTAGGGTTGTGTAAATATGTGGGGTACTTCCATGTCTTTCCATCCAGTTACTTGCGACGCCGCAAGGGGCCTGCAGTGCCCAAAAGAGACCAGCAAAAGATGCACCGAAAATCACTGTACATCTTTCAAACCCACGAGGACGCACGTGGACCGCACGTGATCAATTTTCCGCACCTTTTGCTGTGGTAAAACAATATCACATCACAGGGAACACAGTGGTTAACTCCTGTCTCAAAATTCAGAACAAAGATGACAGGGATTTTTCTCCGAAAATGACTTTCACGAAGGTTAAAAATCTTTCGAGCCCCAGACAAAAAAGGGTGCAATTTCGAAATTAGAACGGCTGGGAGGATGAATACTGGCCACGTTTACTTACGATCTAGGTATGAAATCCGGCTCGGAACGACTCTTACACTAAATTGAAGAGATTTCTTTAATCTGTTTGACTAATTATTCAGCGTGGCAGGCACCAGCCAGCGTGGTGTCAACGTGGTGTGGGCGGCGCCGGGCAGTGACAGTGATGAGAGGTGGGTAATAAGATGTAACTAGTGGATTTACATCTAATTTGAAGAGCTCGGGCGCATCAGCCATCACGTCTGGCGGTGTGTGGTGTTTGGTCTGTAATGGCCAGAAACGCAGGGTTGTTGTATGGGCAGAGCAGTGGGGCGCTGCTGCTGTGCAGCTGGGCAAATCATTTGGGTGGATTTGTGGGGCAATGCGTGTGTATGTTGGGTGCTGACTTTATCACAGTGTTTTTTTGTACTCTCTTCTTGAGGTTGATTTGCTAACCATGGTGGAGGGGACTGGATCTCGTTGTATGATTGTGCGAGGCATGCAACAATGCGCAGGCATGTTTGGCCATTTTTATTCCGAAAAGCCTGCACCAGCGTGGTGCATGTAGGGTATGATGTTGTCACACCCACGCGACCTGCAGACGTGTGATTGTACCTCTTTTCAGCAAGAGACACACACTGTGTGAGTGTCAACATTGGGTATGTGATGCGGCAGGAATGTTTGCAAAGGATTATAATTACAGTATTTGATTCATGAGAGGCATGTAGTTCCGGTGAAGCATGACTGCCAAACTCGTGTCTTTCTGTCTCCTGTACGGGTGCGTAAAGACCTGTTTCTCCCCACTTTGCATTCAGTACATGCAGCGCAGCCAGGAGTTTCACGCACGGGGCTACTGTATGTGTGATGCTTTTCCGTACTGACTCCTTTGAATCTGCGGGAGAGTGCCCTAGCCTCTTCCAGTCTCGTTGCGATTCGATTTTTCGTACTGGATGTTGACTAATTTTGCACTCTTGGCAGGCATTCCCGCAGAAATGTTCAGTTCACGGAAAAACCAAAGCGTTCGCGTTCCTGCTGTACTTGGCGCGCCAGCTGTGTGGCTGCAAAACAGGCATTTCCCGCAAAAATGGTGAGTTCATCACGACGGTATAACCAAAAAAAATGAAAAAGTCCAAGGTGACTCACGGAACATAAGGACCTTCGCAACAAGTTCCTGCACATGTGTAAGAAGGGTCTCTCTGCACTTCACGCGGTCGGGGTTCTTATTACGTCAGCGGGCGTCGTGGTTGAGAAGGGGTCCGGGTACATATTGGCCCACACTGGGCCGAGGGAGTTGGACAGGCAACCCCTGGGGGTGTGTGGGTCAGAGGTGGGTTTGGTTCCCGGTTATACTACCCTTTCTGTAAGGGTCTGGGCCAACATTATTTTGGTGCCTTAAAAATAACAAGTGTGAGAACGAACGAACCTACTTTGTATTTCCTACTGATTTACACATTGACTTGCGTGAATAAAACATTGGAAAACACAGTTAAATATGAAATAATACAGCTTAATAAATCAAATCATGATTTTTCAACATAATTCAAGTCAATTCTTCAACTACATGACATATGTGAAGAAAATTTTCAATACATGAGATTACATCAAGACTGTTCAATCCAAAACACATAACAATACTTGAACAACAAAAATTGTTGATATCAATGTATTCATTCATGTGTATACTCTTAAATACAATATAAAACAATACCAATAAACAACAATGATAATTGTTAAACCCAAATAACAAGCGAAACAATGCAATTAAGGGTGGACCTGAACCCTCCGAAAAAGAAATTCACGAGATTTTAGGTTCGAAACGTGAGGATCGATTTTCGGATCCTTTTTTTGATTTGGTACAAAATTCAAGTTTGGTTTGTTTTTCTTGCCTGCTTGCCTCTGGAATTTCTGTAAGGCCCCGTGGGACATGCGAGAAGTGCCAGAAGATAGCCGGGTGTTGAGAGTGCGCAGTTTATGGTTCCCGAACTCCAATTTCCTCGACACCTGGCTCATCCTCTCCGGAATGACCCGGTCTAGACAATAAAACGAGTCAACCATGGTCTGTCGCAACTTGCCCCTGTACCACCTCTTGAAGTGCTTACTTCCGCCTTCTCACGCTCTTTTGGTTGAAAAAGACAAGACAACGTACTAGAAGCAGTGTTACAGGGGCACGTTGCGTCAGACCATGGTTGACTCGTGACATTGTCCAGACCGGGTCGTTCCGGAGGTGATGAGCCATGTGGCGAGGCAATTGGAGGTCGGGAACCATAAACAGCGCACTCTCAACACCCGGCTATCTTCTGGCACTTCTGCGGGAACTTTCGCAGTGTCCACGGGCCCTTATATAAATTTCCGTGATGAAGCAGGTACGAAAAATGAACCTGACATTTTTTTGTACATTTCAAAAAAAGGGTCAGAAAATAGATCCTCACGTTTCGAACCTAAGATCTCGTGAATTTCTTTTTCGAAGGGTTCAGGTCCACCCTTAACATAAATAATTACATCATTCAATCATACTTTCAATACATAAAATAAATCACAAAAACTTCAATGTACCTGATACATGAGAAACATGAATAAACAAATAAATAAATAAATGATAAAAACTTGAATACATTAAATATAAATACACAATGAAATGTAAATAGAAACGATTAAAACTTGAAAATACGATAACCTGTATAAACTGATCCTTGTATCACGATGTGTGTTCTTTACCCATGTTCCGTGTTTTCTCATGAATGTTTTGTTCTGTTTATCTTTAATTTGTGTACATGTGTATGCGTTTGCCATTAAGTCCAAGGTCACGGTCCATTGCGGGAGTGCTTCGGCCAGGCGCTTCTGGGCTTCCTTATTACTGCACACCACCTGTGACACTTCCTGACGTAATTGGAGGGCTAGCTGTGTGGCTGCATAACAACCAAAAAAACAAAACAAAAACACTTCAATTACACTTTAAAAAAAAAAACATACATACGCAAACACCCAACTCCCACACGCCTTGGCACAGTATTCAAAAGAGTCTTGGTTGTACTCTTCGTCTCCCCTGTTGTCTCTGTCTTGTGTAAAAGGTATCGCAAGACACCCTGAGCTTCTGGCAATAATTCAGCCCTTGTGCTGCTGTCTCTGTCTTGTGTCTCTCCTGAAGATCATCCGCCTGCCAAGAGAGCGGCGGAGGGTCGGCGGAGGAGATTAGCCTCTATTTATGAAAAGCCCTCAGTACCAGCTGCAGGCTTGTAGTACCCCGCGAGGGGACTCGGAAATCATAGCAAAATTTATGAAAAGCCCGCAGAGCAGAAAATTGGGGGTGCCGAGTACTGTGAAATACAATCAACCTGATTCAATCAGTTTGTAATAATATAATTTAGACGGCTCTTAGAGTTTTGATGTTTATTCAACTTAAGGGAGAACCTGACAACGAACTCAACGAGATTCTTTGTTCAAAACATGATAACCTATTTTCTGACCATTCTTTTTGATCTGGTACAAATTTCAAATTTATTTTGCTATGATTTTCCCTCGGGGGGTACTAGAAGCCCACAGCTGGTGCTGAGGGCTTTTCATGATTTGAGGATAATAATCTCCTCTACCGCTCTCTGTCAGGCTGCCAGGAGGGTACCGGGACTCCCTATTAGAGACTGCGCGGCAAGCTCCAACAATTTGGTACCGAGGGGTGCCAAGGTGAGCGCAATAGATGTGACGGTAAAGACAATTCTTCATGAGAGTTTGTATTTGGTTTCAGGACTTTCGCCCATTTACGCCCCGAGTCAACTGTCCCTATGCACCCACACCCCCACCGCTCACTCGCCGGCTATTTCTCGATTTCCATGGAACTTTTTTTTTTCAAGTGACCCCTCAATCTTTTTGTCAGCACGATTCGCCAAGTCATCTGGCCAAGTCCCGGTACCCTCTCTGCCAGATAGTGGCAAAGGAGATTAACCTCAAATTATGAAAGCCCCTCAGTACCAGGCGAGGGGGAATCTAGTACTCCTTGAGGGGCTTTCGTTTCGGGATTTACGAAAGCCCCTCAGTACCACAAATTTTGGTGTTTCAATGAAAAACTTCCGGTGACATTTCACTTTTGATGATGACATTTCACCTTTGAAAACCTGAACTCTCTTCCATCTGTTTTTTTTTGTTTTTGTTTGTTTGTTGCTATAAACCCCGAAAATCCTTACTTCGCCTCCCGCCCTGGGCTCGAAGTAAAACCCCTGCTGGCCGCTCGGTTTTTTGTTTTTTTTTGGTGTTTGGCCGCCACACAGCTAGAGTGCCAATTACATCAGGAACGCACACAGGTGGTGTGCAGTATTGGGATAGCCCCGAAGCACCCGGCTGGAAGGCACACATGCAATGGACCTTGATCTTAGAGGCATACGCACACACATGTAGAGAGACAAAACAGAATTAGAGCAAAGCACACATCCATAAACACGCAACATGGATGAACATCACACACCCGGGACAGCGATTAATTTTGTATTTTGATCATTGTTTATTTCATATATTAGAATTATTATTATTTTATGTATTTATTTATGCTATTTGCATGGTTCAGATTTCATTGATTTATGTTTAAGAAACACCATGAAATATGTAAACAAGCACATGAACAGAAATTGATAAATACAATAACTATAACTTGAATACATTTCATACATAATCAAATACATACAAAAACAAATACATAAATACGATGATTTCTTGATGAGTATTCTGTTCTAATTATCATTTATTCAACTGTATGTGTGTGCGTTTGCCATTCATTTCATGGTCCATTGCGGGAGTGCCTTCGAGCCAGGCGCTTCCGGGCTAAAACTTACACTTATTACTGCACACCACATGTGTGCGCTCACGTGTGAATTTTTAAACCAAGACAGTTTGACTGTTCACTGGCTACACATAGAATGAATACATGTAAATAAATGAATGCAAAACAAAATACTATGATATATTTATGCCTACAAACATAAATATATGCAATTGACATAAACCACTACAAATGATGAAGTTCAAAAAACTGTAATTAAAAAAAAATTAAAACAAAATAGATAAATAGATAATACACAAATATGTGTACATACATATGTATCACATACATAAAGCGAATCAACAAAAATCAACAAAACTAAAATGATTTTTTTTTGTTTTGCCGTCACAGAGCTAGCGCACCAAGTACAGCAGGAACAAGACATGGTTGAAAAACGCACATAAGGGAGGGGTAGGTGCACACAGAATTGATTTTTTTTGATATGAACATGGTATGTGTGTATTCATAGATCGCATAGTGTTGCTTTGTTTTATTAATCCAATATTGGGGAATCGTTATGGTCCAGGGGTTTCCTCGTGTCAACAGACTTCAGATCCTAACCTGAGGTTTGTCTGATCCTCACCCTCCACCTTAACTACGTCGCTGGCTATACCGGTCCCCTCCTCTTCCTCCTCGAACAGACCCAGAAACTAACACCGTTGACAACCAGGGGCAAGCCCTGGCGGCTCCGTGTCTGGGCAGGTCCAAAGTTCGTTCGGCCTCATAGGTGAGGGCCCTGAGTAATGTAAGATTTTCTTGGGTACTGAAGTCCCCAGGAAATTGCGAAATCCTCCACCTCCCACGATCGAGCAAATCAAAACAACACTTGTTTTTTTAAACAAAAAAAGAAGAAGAAAAAAATCCGAAGGAGAAAGACCCGCGTTGTTCGAGGTACTTGACCGGGATAGTCATGAGTTTAGACTCCTCTGGGAGTTCGGGACAGGTACCACGGAATTTGGAGTGGGTTTGTGTCTCGATCCAGAGGGGTGGACAGTTCAGCCATAGGGTACACCAAGTTCAAGACAAGTCACCAGCAACTGCTGGTGGGCGTCACCCCACAAAGCACCCTGGGTGATACTCCAGGGGGTTTATGCCACGTGTGAAACAAGGCAGATTCGTGCTCCAAAGAACACCCAACCCAGCCAGAGTCTGATTGCTCAGGATCTCTCCTCAGAATGGCTTGCAAACCCGAGTGACCTCGGGCCTGGTTTTGGCAAAGCAAGCAGCGGCAGCAGATGTGGCAGGCGGCAGCAGCAGGTGGCAGCAGCAGGCAGGATAGCAAGCAAGCATGCATGCGTGCAGAAATGCGCTCTTATCCCAGTGTGTGCGCGTCCGTGCATGCAGAAACACACGACACAGCCGTGAAGAGACGGGGTGGTGATTGTTTGTCCCAACCAACATGTCACCCCTTCTACAAAAATAGACCAATGCACACAAAAAGCAAGGGCCAGACACGCACACAAAAAGTGCTTTGTGTTTTATCACCCTGTTGGCAGGCCTGACAAAAATCTGCACGCATGCACAAACATGCCAACGAAACACGCGCAGGCGCAGGGCACTCCAAAAACGCATGCCATAGGCTGCATGATGCTCCAACGCATGCATTGGCACATCAGCGTGCGTTCCCGTTGTCACAGCATGCGTTTCCAGCGCACCAACGGCGCTGGAGGCAACAAACTCAACTCGAGAGCACAAACACACCAGACATTGAGGACAAGGCACGCACAGAATGTGAGGTCCCACCTTGCTGCGTGCAATGCGAGCAGCATGCGAGCTAACCCCTAACTGACACCCCAATGCCTGCCCACAGCCCGCACTCTAACAGTCTGGATGGGACGCACGAGCAAGCGGTTCCGTGATGGCACTCTGTGTTGCCAATGCGCATGCAAGCAAGATCAGGGCTAATGGTCATTGTATGCCCTCCAACTATCACTCTGCATCCAGAGCCCCTGACACCATCCCCGGCTGGACGCGCTTCCAGTTTCAATGCACTCACCTTTCACCATCACGTTGGGTTTCCCAGGGCACGTCACGGATGAATATTGAAATAAAGACCCTTGAACATGGAGTCACAAGTGTGTAAACATGGGCTCATCTTGGAACGCCTTGGAACGCAATTTGATTGCGCTCATCTTGGAACACCTTGGAACTTGAACGCAATTGTTGACATAATTTTTTGTGGCTTTCCGCACAGTCTCTAATAGGGAGTCCCTGTACCCTCCCTCCATGGAGGGTACCTGGACTCCCTGATAGAGACTGTGCGGCAAGCCCCAACAATTTCAGCCCAATGTGGCCCAAGCTGAGCGCAATAGATGTGACAGTAAAGACAATCTTTGAGTGTTTGTATTTGGTTTCAGATCTTGTGCCAATTTGCGCCCCGAGTCAACTGTCCCTATGCACCCACACCCTCACCACTCACTCGCTGGCTATTTCTTGATGTCTGTGCAATAAGTGGCCCCTCATTTTTTTGGTGAGCACTATTCGCCAAGTGATCTGTCCCATTCCCGTTACCCTCCCTCCAAACGGTTGTAATTGCACTTTTTGGTCTGGGGGTTTAGTTTTCCGGTGCACACAACTCAGGTGTTTATTGTTTATTGTTCCACGTGTGTGTTCTTCATCCATGTTCCGTGTTTCTTGATGCGCATTCTGTTCTATTTCTCTTTTATTTGACTACATGTGTATGCGTTTGCCATTCATTCCATGGTCCATTGCGGGAGTGCCTTCGAGCCAGGCGCTTCCTGGCTTCCTTATTACTGCACCTCCATTTGTGTGCGTTCCTGCTGTACCATGTAGATTCAAAAACGAGAAAAAAAAAGGTTCCGTCCAGGGCCACAGCTATGCAGCCAATCTCTCCACCAGTTGAGGACTCCAGGCCAGAGAGGCGCGTGCGCTTGGGGTCGCATGAGCTTGCCATGCTTTCTGGTTTTTGGTTTTTGGTTTGTCATGCCGTCACACAGCTAACAATCCAAGTACAGCAGATGCTTTTTTTTTTTGGTTTGGAATCCACACAGCTACCGTGCCGAGTACAGCCAGAATGGTTTTTTTTTGGGTTGGTATCCACACAACTAGCGTGCCGAGCACAGCCGAAACGCACACAGGTGGAGGCGCCGTACTGAGGAAACCTGAAGGCAATCCCGCAACTTTGTTCCGAGGTAGATATTCGCATACGCAGATATACAAACAAACAAGGAATAGAACACAACACACATCTGTAGTAGCCATCAAATTTGGGATTTTTATACTTTATTGTTGATGTACAAAAAAAAATCTTAAGCATGTTAAGGTGGGGTTGGGTATCTGGGAGTTTTGCGCGATTAGTCGTCGACTAATCTCGAAGATTCGATTTCCTCACCCAATTTCAGTTGCGGACGCGATC
>Ga0335398_10008400_pt1 | contig 12251 bp, 10 predicted proteins | sample BON03_FD_205742 | JGI IMG/M metagenome (GOLD analysis project Ga0335398, IMG submission 205742) | Freshwater microbial communities from Lake Bonney liftoff mats and glacier meltwater in Antarctica - BON-03 (spades assembly) (version 2) | ecosystem: Environmental > Aquatic > Freshwater > Ice >...
GAAATACAACTGAAAATCATCATTACTGATGCGGCATTGTACATTCGAAGTCGAAAGATACAAAAGAGACCTCGCATTGGTTTGTCGGCCTGTTTAGAACAACCGAATTAAATCTAATTCTTCCACACAAATACGCTGTTGTACCGAACCCTGGGGGACCTTTTTTGCCTTCTCTTTCGCCTCTTCAATCAATTCAGAAGCATCTCCATTCAAACTCTGAATTATCTTTTGAGAAAACGAAGTAATTACCTGGCTCGTGATCAAGCTTTGAGTATCTTTCTTTGAAACTACCGTTTCCTCTGTAACTTCGTCTACATTTATTTCAAAATTTACATGAGAACGGTACGGTCCCCTCATTCAAAGCAATCCGAATGCATTCAACGAATGTCTTGTGTTGTGTGGGTGCCGGTGATGATTATTTGTTAATAGGAGGGAAAGACAGGGGTATTGATCTGTTTAATATTGAAAATAAGGAGTTTATATGTTCATTTGGATCAGGCCACGTGTATGAAGTCACTGAAGTGGCCGTTAAACGAGATACAACCCAATTTGTGAGTTGTGGAGGCGATAAAGTAGCTTTTTTGTGGGATGTGGAATCTAGACGAATCATTAGAAAATTGTTTGGGCATGAGCAGCGTATTAATTCAGTTTGTTGGAACTCACCTTTTGAAAATGTAGTGTGTACTGGCTCAAACGATGGAAGTGTTCGTATTCATGATTTACGAAGCAAGGATCCTGTTCAAATACTTTCATTCAAAGACAATGTGTCTTGCGTGAGATCCCAAGGTGATAGAATTACAGTATCTTCAATGGATGGCAACGTGGGAATGTATTCAGTCGGCAGTGGGAAAACCTTAACCTTGCACTCCACCCGTCCTAGCACGTACGTGGATATATCAGATGATAACCATATGCTGGTCAGTTACGTATCAGAGGGACTTTTATGTCTATTTAATTCAGAAGCAGAACTCCTTAAGTCTTATAGAGGGCATATGAACAAAGAAAACAGACTTCCATGTCGACTCTTAGATCACTCCGTTCTGAGTTCTTCGGAAGACGGTCGTCTATTTATTTGGGACTTGTTTTCAGGAGAGATTATAAAAACTGTAGCATTTCCGGAACTGAGTTCATTTGCTGTTTGTGGACGTAACCTGGAGAAAGTTGCTTTGTGTTCACACAACGGATCGATAGAGATAGTTCAAAGGGCTCAATTCAAAAACTAGTGTTTTGAAAATTATTTAAAATTGTAATAAAGTGATCACATTTTCGCAGCAGCTATTTGCATGAGGGCATCTTCAAAAGTCTTGGCAGTTCGTTCAACATTTCGAAGTTTGTCGATACCGAATAGTCCAATACGAAAGGTCATGATGTTTGCTGGCTCGTCGCATTTGAACGGCACCCCACCGGCAATTTGAAGACCATTGGCTTTGAATCGTGCAACCATATCTGCAGACTTTGCATAGCAAACAACAACAGTTGGTGATTCAAAACCAGGTGCAGCTGCTGAAGGTAGTCCACTACGACTCATAGCAGCTCTTACCAATGTACCTAGCTTCAATGCAGCCTCTTTCGCAGCTTGGAATCCAATCGTATCACGGGTCTCAAGCATCACTTGCCTAAACGCCATCAATGCATCGGTAGGCAACGTAGTGTAATACATGAACCCGCCTTTTTCATATGCCTCCATAACATCGCACCATTTGTTCAAACTACATGCAAAACTAGTACTTGTTGTAGCACTGCATATTGCTTTTGCTTTATCATTCATCAAGACAATACCACAGCATGCTGGACCAGAGAATCCTTTTTGTGGAGCTGTGATCAAAACATCAATGCCAAGAGCTTCCATATCAGCCCACAAAGTACCAGCTGCGATTGCATCCAGTACAAAAATGCCACCTACTTCGTGAACAGCATCCGCTACTTGCTTGAGATAATCATCAGGTAGAATAATACCAGTAGCTGTTTCAACGTGAGGCGCAAAAACCACATCAGGTTTCTTTTCCTTGATTTCATTGACCACTTCTTCGATTGAGACAGGAGCCATTGGAGGTTCATTCGAGTCATTCTGTACTTTAGCTTTCAAAACCGTCTCTTCAGAAGGAATACCGCATACTTGAAATATATCAGACCAACGAAAACTGAAAAAACCGTTACGAATAACAAGGCATTTCTTCTTGGTACCAAACTGCCTCGCAACAGCTTCCATAGCAAAGGATCCAGAACCAGGAATAATAGCAACATGTTGCGCATTAAAAAGATCTTTTAGCATGCTTGAAATATCTTTCATGCACTCCTGAAAAGGAGCACTCATCAGGTTGATGGCTCTATCAGTGTACACAACTGAGTATTCAAGGAGGTCACCTGTGTTCTTCTGTATGAACGGACATGCTTTATCAGCGTCAACAACGACAGGCTTGGAACTAGTGGAACCCATTATTATTATGTTGTTTTGCATCCAAGAGTTAGGTTTATGTGTTAATACATGTATCATCGTATGTATTAAGTACTGTCTTTCTCATAGTGGATGCATTTGAGCAATTTTTCGAACGATGACATAATATTCATCTAACAATCTCGATAAGTTGCAATCCAGTCTTCAGTGACCATTCAATACATGATTGAACACATGATTGTTACTATGAATGCATTAAATAAATAAACTTTGTGAAATAAAATATTTATCTTTTACCAGCACTTTGTCCTCCTTGAGTGATGAGTCCAAGCATGAGAGAATCACTGCTAAGGAATGCGCGATTCTGTGATTTTGAAATAGTATTAGCAACTTCGCGAGCGGCATCAATTCGACGCAGTTCCACAAAACCAGGGTTATCTTGGATTGCTTTTCCAATAAGCTCAGCTGATTGTGCCTCTCCTTGCGCCTTGATAATGATAGAGCGCTTATCTTGGATAGCTTTGTCAACTAGAAACTTTGCTCTCTCAGCATCCTGTTGAGCAACCTGCTTACGCTCCACAGCACTAGAATACTCTCTACCGAATGTCAGGGAGGTAATGGAAACATCTTCCAAAAGAATGTTGAATGTGTCAGCACGAGCATGGAGATTTCGGCGAATTAGTTGAGATACCTCCTCACGCTGGGTAATCAACTGGGAGGCATTAAACTGAGCTACAACCTGCTTGCATACTTCATTTACGATCGAAGGTAATACCCTTTCATCGTAATCAAGACCTAATTTACGATGAATTTCTGGAAGTTTCGATTGGTCAGGTTTGTGTAAAACACGAACAGCAATGTTGACCATTTGAAGATCTCGACTTCCCGTCAACGAACTAATATTTCTAGGTCGTGTTCGGACATCGTAGATTGTAGGGTATTCAAACCATGGAATTCGAAAATGAAGACCTTCTCCTTTGGTTTCTTGTTTAAGACCTGTAAGTCTATTAAACACAACTGCTCTGTGACCACCGGGTACATCAAAAAGCGATTGGTATCCGAGTATTGCAAGACCAGTTCCACCAAACACAACCATTGCCAGTCCTTTTGCTATAGGTCCTCCTGCTGGTGATCCGCCTCCTCCTCCAGGCATCTTGATATTGCGCATGCGTTCCATCGTCTCTTTTGCTTTGTCGGCCATGATTGGTTTTAATAATCACACATTCACAGTGAATCAATCACCATACAAAATACAGGAAACAAATTAACTCGGGTTCCATTAGGATTCTTTGTATTTTTTAAAAACCTTCATCAACAGGAACATAAATTTTGCAATTCGATTTCTAATTCTGTTCTCAAACTTTCGTCTTTCCCATAGAGTTCAACCCGCACGACATTAATATCTTGTACTATATGAAATTCTCCGAATATATCGTGATGTTGGGCTTTGTATAGTTTTGAAGTGTCGAGCCCTTCTAACTCGCCCAAAGAAAGAAACGTGCGTACCACTGATGGAGGCACCTGAATACTTGTAGCCTCGCTTGCCATTTCTTTTTTCTCCACTGTCTCAAAAATAAGCTGTTGACACTTCAAAACTTTACAGCGACGTGAGACTGTGAGAGTGGCCCCAGAACCAGGACTTGGAAACGACACACTGAAATCGAAATATTGAACAGTAGAGATATCATCTATTTGTAAGGACTGTCTATAGGTTTCATTGGGTTCAATCTGCTGTCGAGTTTCATTGAATTCTTGGGTTTTATCATCGCGACAAAGAGAAAGTGAAAGGTTCGGAATAGGGAGACGGCAAGCGTTATGGACAGAAAATAAGATCTTGGTAGTTGACAAAGCGCGATCTAATTCAAAGTCTAGAGCTAGCTTCAGACTAGATTTTACATACTCTTCCATCATAGAGTTCATATTTTTCATCATGGAGACGCTCTGTTCCAAAGACTGTGACATCCTAGAGCAAACAGTCCCTAGAGATCCTTCCAATGCTGTGACACATTCTTTAAGTCCGCCAATGGCATCGACCTTCTTTGCTGCAGGTTCGTCAACGATACTTTCTCCGTCACGTTTCGTCATCGATTTGAAAATGAAAGGAGGGTCTACCAAAGATTTCACGAAGAAACGGTTACAAGAAAATGGGAGACGTGGAAGCGCTGTTGAGTTACTACTGCAGAGAGAAGTTCTATCGCCACATACAAAGTGTATGCGAAGACGTGGCCAGCAAAAAAGGATGGGATGGTAAACTGACTTTGTGGAAATGTTTCGCTTTAGGAATGGAAGGAAACTTGAACCAAGCCTTGAGGGAGTTGGAGGACCTTCGAGGGAAGCGAGATTATGAATTGGCTGCTGTCAATGCCCTCATATATTTTCATCAAGGAGTTAAATTGCGTGACTATGATGCCCTAGCAGAACTTGAAAGCTCTTTGAATGCTGTCACAGAAAGAGCATCTGATGTTTCGTTACTCCTTGCTGCCAATGTATGCATGTTCTTACGGGAGGGTACTCGGGCTCGAGGCATGGTAGATAAAATCTTGCAAAAGAATCCGATGAATGTTAAAGCATCCGTTGCTCGTGGTTGGATAGAACTACTTGATTCATCGAGTGGAAAGTCTTCAGGGCACTATTTCGATCAGGCTCTCAATGTCGATCGTACAGGAAAAAAAGACTTGGAAGCATTGATGGGGAAAGCGTTTTTTCATCGATCAATGTCACAATACGAAGAATCGCTTCAATTACTTGACCAGGCCATCGTTGCATACTCATGGTTTGTCCCAGCACTCGTAGAGAAAGCCAAATTATTGGTATTGCTTCAAAGATGGGACCAAGCTTTAGAAACCGCTGAACGTGTTCTTCAACAAGATCCCAATGATATTGGATCTTTGAAAGTGACGGTGCTCTATAGGCTAACTCGAGAGGCTAACAGTGAATTAGCTTTGAGTTCGTTACAGCAGTTGTGTGACTCGGTGGAGAGATTTGAGCCAGAAAATACGGAGCTAGTCGTGTCGATAGCCAAACCTGTGGCAAGATTAGCAGGGCGTAGTGAAGAAATACTTCGAAAGACATTGCGTTTGTTGGAACGTGCCAAAAGAAAGAATCCTGAACGATCGGATCTCGTGACTGAATATGCGTATCAATTGTTAATGATGAACAAGTATGAGACGGCATTTACGGCATATGAGCAGGCATCACAATTGGATGAGTCGAATGGGGATGCGTTGTTTGGACAGATTTACTGCCTGGTTAAACGAGGGGATCTTGAAGAGGCTTCGCAGCAATTAGAATTTTTATCGGTGCTGCAGGAAACAATGGGCCGTACTTCTCAGATTGCTTTTCTAGAGGCTCTTCTTCAATGGCATCATCATGGGGCACTCAAGAATTCCCTTCGTTTATTAAATGAGACAGTTCACCTTCATGTGAAGAATGTGCAAACTGGAGCAGGATTGGTGTTTGACGTGATGGAGCAATTTACAAGATTTAATCCTGATTTCATGCTTGAAATTGCTCAAGAGTATCTCCAACACTCTGGATCAGAACCTATTGATTCGACTGAAGGTATTCCGCAACATTTACAAAGTGGAATAAAGATACTTGAAAAAGTAATCAAGGTTGTTCCTGGTCTAGCACAGGCACAGATTGCTCTTGGTAAAGCTCGTTTTGTGAAGAACGATATGGAAGGAGCTCTGAAGACAATAAACCATACATTGACTCTAAATCCTAGCTGTTCGGATGCTCATTTGGTGTTGGCACAAATTAATCTCCATGACGAAGATTTTCAAGGTGCTCAAAATGCATTGGAAATGGCCCTCTCGCACAATTTCGAAATTAAATCCAATCCGATATTTCTTATCGTAAAAGCACGGGTGCATCTTGCTAAAGGTGACTTGGATGAATCTGTTGCTATTCTAGAAACTGCCATGAAGCTTCCTGGAGTCAAGACGATCGAAAGTCCAAGCAAATCTAGAAGAAGGTCGGAACCCGATGACCATAGGAATATATCTATCAATGAGCGTATTTCAATCTTTGTGGATCTTGCAAATGTTTACGTAGCTCTGAAACAAATGGAAAAGGCCAAAAAAATCATTCGTTCAGCAAGAGAACATTTTCGAGGTACTCCTGAAGAAGTTCGAGTTATAGTTGCAGATTCTGAAATATGCTTGAAACAGAACAATATTCAAGGTGCCCTTAAACTACTCAATGCTGTTCCGGTCGATTCTCCTTCATTCCATAAAGCCCACTTAGTAAAAGCTAATATTCTATTGACGCATCGCAATGACAAAGATGGGTTTATTCGGTGTTATCAAGATATTGTTGAGAATAGCAAAGCTAGCAATGCTCAGCCACATATGTTGTTGGGTGAGGCCTATATGCGAGTCAATCAGGCGGACAATGCTATTGAGGCATTTAAAGAGGCCTTGAAACGAAATCCAAAGGATGCTATGCTTGCAAGTAGAATAGGTAAGGTCCTCGTATCGACTCATGACTATATTCGAGCAATTGATTACTACAAGTCTGCCATTCGGGGATCAGAAGCGGGAGCTAGTCGACAGGCATTACGTTATGATCTAGCAGAGTTGTATTTCAACCTTCACAAACTGAATAAAGCTTCAAAGGAATTGGAAAGTGCATTGCAGGATATCGATACCCAGTCAAGTGAATCCAAAGACCCTGATGTTGTTGACCTTGTACCCAGTGTGAACGCCTTCAAACTTCTTGCAAAAGTGCATCAGGGTGAGAATGAATTGGATAGAGTAACTCAAGTGCTTGAAGAAGCAAGATCTGTTCAGGCAAAGATACTAGCGAGTGCCAGGAGTGACCAGCAACATAAAATGGAAATGGCACACTTATGTATTCTTCTTGCACTCCACCACGAGAATAACCTGAATGACATTGAGGAAGCAGTGAGTTTATACAACGAGGCACTCAGATATGATGGTGCTAACGTTCAGTCAATGCTGGCCTTAGCTAAACTTCATCTCCAAGCAGGAGACCTTGAACGATGTCACACTCAATGTGTCACTATCATGAGGGTGGATGAGCAGAATGAACAAGCTGCTATGATGTTAGCTGACCTCATGTTCCAGCGCAATGAGTTCAAGGTTTCTATTTACCACTACAAACAGCTGTTAGAGAGAAGTCCTGGGAATTGTGCTGCACTTGGTAAACTAGTAACACTTTTGTTTCGCTCTGGTGAATTGGAAGCTGCAGAGAGGCTTTTTATTGCGGCCGAACATCAATCCCCGAGGATTATCCATAACCCAGGGTTTTCGTTTTGTAAAGGTTTGTATTATAGGTATTCCAATGATATTAACCAAGCAGTGGGGCAATTTAACAAAGCAAGACGTGATGTAGTATGGGGGCAAAAGGCTTTGACACAGATGATTGAAATTTATCTAAATCCTGACAACGCAAATTTATGGGAGGACCATGGATCATCCAACATGGAATCTATTCGAACGGCTCAGCAATTACTGGAAGAGTGGCCTGACAAACAGTCAATAGACTACAAAGTGTTGGAAGCATATTCATTGATGGCTACAAAACTCAAATCAGACGTCGAACAAGCATTTCAAAAATTGGTTGAAATCGTTCAAGATAATCAGAACCACGTACCAAGCCTTCTAGCGTTATCAACTGCTCTTATGATGATGAAGCAAACTCCGAAGGCAAGAAACCAGTTAAAACGGATTTCAAAAATGCCATATAACCAGCAAGATGCGGATGCTTTTGAAAAGTGTTGGCTGGTTCTTGCTGATATATATGCAGATACCGGTAAATACGACCTAGCGCAAGAATTATGCAAGCGGTGTCTTCAATACAATCGATCGTGTGCACGAGCGTGGGAATACATGGGAATGATTATGGAAAAAGAAGCATCATATGCCGATGCTGCAGAGAATTACGAGCATGCCTGGAAGCTGCAGCAAAACTCATCAGCTTCAGTGGGATACAAATTGGCTTTTAATTACTTGAAGGCAAAAAGATATGTAGAAGCTATTGATGTTTCGTACAAGGTGTTGAAACAGTTTCCTTCCTATCCCAAAATTAGAAAAGAAATTTTAGAGAAGGCGCAATCCTTGATCCGTGCATAAACCTATATTTTCAAAATACGACCGTAAGAATTTTTACAAGATGGTGTCACAGTTTAATTATTATCGTTTTTAAAAATATTTCCATACCTACAGTTCCAGAAATCATTATGGAAATCTCTATGGTCTTAGGACACGTGCCAGTGGCATTCATCGTTACAATAACGATGCATTTTGCAATCATTTCACTGGGCAGTTCGAAAATAACGATTGTAGGGGGTGTGTGCATATTCTAATTCTAAATTGTGGAATGGGTAGACAAGCACCGATGGCACCACCGAGAGTTCGGAATGGTATTTTAGCATATTCAGCAAAAGACCTCAACAGATTGTCCGCTACAGAACCATACGCTCCTGTTAATCATACTGGTGTCAATCATAGCAGTGATAGAACAGAACTCTTCAACAGACTGCAACAATTTTACTTGAAATGGGAACACGACCGAATCAATGAAGGGATCGGTCATATTGTTGATTGGGTTGTTGAAAATGGAGAAGACGCTCTTAATGATCGTCTCATGAGCAAATACGGAGAAGATCTGACTTCGTTTGAACAAAATGTTTCAGCTTTGAACCACTTGGAACCGTTTATGAGTGACTCTCCGGGACAGCGGGAAAGTCTTAACAGTCAAGGTTCACAAGGCCCGACTATTAGAGACCGATTGGCTGCGTTTTATAGTGTATATGATCCTGATCGTTTGAAGAAAGGAGTTGATGATTTGGTTGACTATGTTTCCAGAAAAGGGCTTCCTGCACTCAATACAAAATTTATCGGTAAATACGGAATTACATTGAATCAGTTTGAAGCCGGTGAAATTCCGCCTTCTCCTCCTGTTGGGGGTTCTGGTGAAAGTGTAGCCTCGAAAAGCTCTAGGGTTTCTGTTAGGACTTTGTTACGACGATCCTTTCGAGCAGCTACTTCACGTGGAAATGCAGTTCCTGATCATGTTAAAATTCTTTTGGAAATCTTCTACTCTAAATATGATCAATCAAAGATCACTTCTGGTGGCGTTGATTCCATATTCAGATGGACCAAGAAAAACGGTATTCCTGCGTTAAATGCACAACTGAAAAACAAATATTTTGAAAGTTTAGATGAGTTCGCTGATCGAATGGCAGAGCTGAGAGAAGAACTGGTTCAGTTTTATTCAATTCATGATCATTCAAAACTTTCCAATGGAGGGGTTGATTCGATTTTGAGATGGGGTGTACGAAATGGACGACCTGCTATTAACAAACAGCTGCGTCAAAAGTACCAATGCGATCTTGATAATAAAAAAGGATTGGCAGTAAAGGAAGCGGAACCTACGTTTTAAATGAATTTAAATACAATGACATCTTGTTTTAATGGTGTTACAAATTATTTCCAATCAATTTTCGAATGCCATCTAGGAGCTTTCTGACTTGAACTACTGGAAGGAGGACTGCAAATAGTACCTGGTGGCACTCCGTTATGCTCCATCAAGATACTTGAAGTATTTAATTTGATAGGTCTTGTAAAATGTTTCCTCGGTTGAAGGGATCCTGGTTTCTTCACACACCAAACATCCAATAATATGTCCTCCACCCTGTATTCACTCTCATCGGGAATATTTTCACAAGTTGCCGCATCTACTTTCTCTAATAATTTTGTTTCTTTGGGTTCTGTTTGTTGATTATTTTGCTTTTCTTCAAAGGATACTTTTTGCTTTTTCGTCTTCTTCGAAGACTTAGCTTTGCTGGTGACTCTGGGCGTTTCACTTTCGAATAATGAACTTTCTTCATACGACAATAAGTGCTCCTCTAACAAATGGGTCAGCTTGCTGCATCGAGCAGTTACTTCCTTTTCAAAATCCATATCTCTGTTTTCAAGTATCTGTTGGAGACATTCGCACTCTTTAAGTGCTTTATTTTTAATAGTTTCGCTTTCAACAAATTTCGACTCGACCTGCTGTGCTTTCCGTTTCAATGTTTTAATAGTACACAAATATCGTTCCTGTAATTCTTCGAGATCCAATGTATGATTTTTCATTGAATCCAATTCGATAGCAAGCGCGTGGTTTTCCGCCCCAGTTAATTCAAGGGCTTCTTCCAATTGATCCACATCTTCCACTAACTCTCTATTCTCACGTTCAAGTTTCTCCACCTTTGATTGCAGGGAGGCTTCTCTCTCCTTGCTCTCTTTTAAAAGTACCCATAACTCCTCTGCTGCCGACAAGGCTTCATCTGACTCCATCAATGCTGCCGTTACGATTTTATGAAAAGGTCCCCTCGCACAAATTCGAAAACGTTTTCGGAATTTTAATCCAAGATGGTGACCCAGATGGGTTGAATGAAAAGTATTGAAGTCACTTCGTATTGCAGTGGTTTTACGGGTGAGTTTTCTTTAAGGGGTCCCCACTATATCGTCTCTCTTGTTGGGACAAGACAAACCAATGGCAGTGATATCATTACTATGTTGCAAAACAAGCAAATACCTAACTTTCATTGGGGGAACCAAGATGGCAAGGTTCTTTTTCAACTATGAAAAAATCTGGTAACATGTCAAATAGGATTCTAAACTCGCATCCCAAAAAATGCGACAACGCGATGCCGGTCTACGCTGAAGAGTGAATTAATGAAGTTAATAGCTGATACGTTATGCTAATTTCTCTTTTTTCATAAAGTAGTAATTAAATCGAGTGTTATCCAAGAACCAACTCAAAAAATCATTTAATCGGCGAAGGGATGTACTTCCAACAAAATATTTCCCCTTGCGTTGTGGTAACACTTGGTCAAAAAACAAAGTTTCCAGTAGTTTTGATTGACTCTCGACAAGTTCGCCCATATCATTTTCAAAATCTACATATGTAACATAAACTCCGGATGTGTATAGATCTTTACGCACTCTGGAGCAAAATATCTCCACATAACTCTAAAAATTAAATACTTTCCCAAGAACCATTTGAAAACTTACAGGTGTTAATGAAGCGAGTATTGAATTACTGCCAGACGCTGGAGTAAAAAATATGAGGTGGCCACCATGGGGCAATTTCAACTCCCTTTGTTGGCGAATCATCAACTTGGAAATAGCAGATGTTCCTAGCACGACACCTTTTATATCCATGTCGAACCCTGAGTCGACTTCCTCTTCATCTAAGCTTTGTAGTGTCGGAGCTATTTTATTGGAGCAGGAACAATTAACCATAACATCGCAGCCTCCAAATCTATTTTCAATATGCCTTGATGCGGATTCCCAATCAGTTGAGTTACTGATGTCCAATGGCTTTATTTCCAAATACTCAAAGTGCATCCAACCGTCTTGGATGGACACTTGTTTCAAAAGTCTGAATTCCTTGTCGGTCGCAAGAACTTTATGTCCTTTACTTAAAAGTGATTTGGTCAAATATCTTCCAGTTCCTGACGCTATTTTGAAATTAAGGTTTGGAGCGAAGAAAAATACAAAAACATACCGGCACCTGTGATAAGAAACCTTCTTTTATCTCTATAGTATTGAGCGCCTACACGATGAGAAGAGGGAAGCCAAACGGAACTAAAGAGAAATTTCAAACAAAACAGTATTAATAAACCAAGGAAGCCAACGTAGAGGTGGTCCATGGGGAATTCTCTATGTTGCGGGGGGCGTTTCATTTGGTACTTTTTATCACATAACACATTTCATTTTGGTGTCGTAATCAAATGGTGGTGCAACATCATGATGAAACCATTCCACTTGCATTGCTTGCAATATTTCTCTCTGCAGTGTGTTTTTTAAGTTTATCCTTTTGCATCAAATATTACCAA
>Ga0335398_10008406_pt1 | contig 12245 bp, 14 predicted proteins | sample BON03_FD_205742 | JGI IMG/M metagenome (GOLD analysis project Ga0335398, IMG submission 205742) | Freshwater microbial communities from Lake Bonney liftoff mats and glacier meltwater in Antarctica - BON-03 (spades assembly) (version 2) | ecosystem: Environmental > Aquatic > Freshwater > Ice >...
GTAGAAGAAGATGTAGAAATTGAAGTAAAACCAAAGGTAAAAAAGTTGATAATTGTAAAACCTAAAAAGTTGTTGGTTATTGAAGACGAACCAGAAGATGAAGTAAAACCAAAGGTAAAAAAGTTGAGAATTGTAAAACCTAAAAAGTTGTTGATTATTGAAGACGATGACGCATAAATAGTTAGAGTAGAATTAGTTAGTTATAGATGTAAATATGTATATATATTTTTATTGATTTTTATATATTTGTTGTGATTACAATAAATATATTTAGAAATATACGATAAATATATTTGGAAATATACGATAAATGGTTTGATTCTAATTTAATAATTGTTTATTTTTAAAGGATTTTGTGCCGTTTTAAATGTGCGAGGGTGTAAATGTTAATAAGAACAAAATATGGCAAATGTACGAGATATGTAATAAAAGTTTATCAAACAATTGACGTAAATGTGGATAATTTACTTATATTTAACATCATGATGAGGGGAATTATATACATTTATATTTAATGGATGTAAATTATAAGTCTTAATAGAATTGTCCCATAAATTATGTAAATTGGGAAAGTCGTAATCGTTCATAATTAATATTGTTCCTGGTTTAGATAATCTGTATGAATTTGTGATATCACATTTAGCCACTTCTGTTGAATGTCCTCCGTCAATATGTATTAGATCGTAATTACCAGTAACATTTTGTAATGTTAATGTGCTATCTCCAAATGTTATATTTATTCTATCACCAAATGTTTCTTTCAATTTGTTATAACAAGGGCGTGTATATTTATGCTCTCCCAAATCAAAACAAGATATACACAATTTTGGATTACTTATAAGCATCAATAGGGTAGAGAACCCCGAATTAAACCCAATTTCCATTACATTTTTTATATTTTTATTCAATACCAAATTACTTATGTTTTTAGATTTATTTACAAAAATATCTGTATAATTAGTTGTATGATGTTTCATGAATATATTTCCTTCGAGTTTTTCGCCACAATTGTTAATAATTGGTAATAAATTTTCATTAATATATGTTTTTGTTTTATTTATGTTATTGATTATAGTAAAATCTTTTATATTATTCAAAAAATAGGTCATTGAAATAATTTTATGTTGATATACTCCTGGTCCTCCTGCAAAATGATGTATGATTTTGTCACTATGTATATTATTATCGTTTTTTACAATGTGTGATTTTAAAATTTTATTATTGTATGAATTATATTTGAAAGCATTATATATTATATATGGTTGATCATAACATTCGTTGAAATGAGGTCTATTTATAATATCTTCATTAATTTTATTAAATAAATATTTTATTTTTTCACAATTATTAAATAACATTACGCCACTTGAAAACGCCGTTTTATCTTCGTAATTATTTATTTCGTTACCAAATAGTGTTTTTCCATGCGAATCACTAGAATCGTGAATTTTTCCTTCTTCTAATACGTATAGTATATCTTCTTCACATGCGTCGAATACTTCGCTGAGATTATCTTTTATTATAATATCAGTATCCAAATATAGTATTTTATTGTAGTTTATTATAGATTGTAAGTTAAACAAATCTAATCTAGATTTACATGCCTTATCTATATTGTTGTATGTATCGTTTATTTCAAATTTTATTTTTTCATTGTCAAATAAATGACTTTGTTTGATCTTATTCATAAAAGACGTAGATGTATAAACTAATATATTTGTATTAGATTCTATATCTCCGTAAATGAATATACTTTCTAAAAGAAGAAAAAACATGTCAACATATTTCGGATGGTTAAATACACAAACAAATATACAATTCATTATTATGATATATATATACATTAAATTTTAACATTTTAAACGATAACTAATCAATTGAATAATGAACATTGTTGTATTCTGTAGTAGATTGAAAAACTTGATTCGAAAATTGAATAAAAACGTCGAATAATGTTTTCATTCATAAAACCACTATAAAATGACTGAATCTAATTTGAAACATGATACTATCGTTAATAAGTTAAAATTGTATCGCACGGTTAATGACCGCACTTTGTCGGAAGAATACAATATACAATCGCCTAGAACAAAATCGAAAATTGAGGCCCTATCAGGTGTAGTTCCTACATCACGCGTTACTACTACTTCCTATTCCAAGATAGGTCAAATGGAAAACGAACTAAAATACATGAATAGTAATATTCACGAGCGAGATGTAATGGCACAATATGGAATTATTTCTATGGATTATCATAATAAATATAGAAACGTGTAAAAATGGATATAAAAACCTTTGTTGATTACTATTACTATGTCTTCTGTAGCACGTTATTCTACTCAAAATGAAGTATTAATGAATAATTTACGTCGGTTTTATGACGACAATACTCTGCTCACACGCATGTCTTCTATTATCAATGGTGAGTCTAATATTTCATTGCGTATAGTCGACTGGTTTGTCACGAATTATGCGAAAAAGAACTTTACTGTTTACGAATTGAAGAATCCTCTTGGTGAAATGCGTAGGTTTAAGGTATATAATGATTATAAGTTGAAATTAAAGGCATATAGTAAAAAGAGGTTTGACCCTTTTTGTCGATGGGAGCGCATAAGTATTCCGTATGATGACACGAAGTGTATGGAAACTACGATTGGACAATTGAATTTTTTTAAATGGGCTTTGGAAAATAAAATTGTGGACTATATTGAGAAGAATTATAGTGTTATTGAGAAAGATATGAATTTACGCAATAGCACATCCAAACGAAAATTGTCTTTAGATAGTTCAGAAAATGGTAAAACACGTAAAAAACGCGAAGAATTGTCTGTCTCTGCTTGTAAATGTATTAAGAAAGAAGAAGTTGAAATTATTGTTAAATTCAACTGATAACTTTAGTTATTGTCTTGGAAAATATATGAGATTATATTATACGTATACTTATAATATAATGAGTAATTCAAAATCACCAAAAAATAGAAAAAAAAATGACATTATTAAAGAATATCGAGCAAAGAATAAAGGGGGTATTAGGGAAGGGGACAATAGTAATAAGGAGCAAATGTCATCACAAAGAGTAGGAACACCGACAGAAAACCCATTACCACCAATGCCACTAACTAAGAAAAAAAAAACATTACCACCAATGCCATTAACTAAAAATAAAAAACCACAAAAAAATCAAGAAGGACGAACATTGAAACATAAAATAAACCGGAACGTACTATCAACGCAAGAAGGACAAACATTGAAAAATGAAAAAAAACAGCAAGTACCACCGCAACCATCATCCGCATCATCAGCAACGTCAATGGGAACAACACAAGTAGTAGGACCCGAAACGCCACCACCACCACCACCACGACCAGTAACACCACCGCGAGCAGTAACACTACCACGAGCAGTAACACCATCACGACCACCACCACTACCACCACCACCACCACCACCACAATCAGCACAACCACCACCAACAGATTTAGATATAATAGGCTCAATAAAAAATGAATTAAACCCAGAAACAGCGACATACACCCAAGAAATCGCAAGAAAAGTGGCGTTAGATGGTAGATTCATTAAATTATTAGAGATGGCGATGAAGGACGGTAGTGAAGATAGAACAAATTTGTTATGGGGAAATATAACACCAGAAGGAAGTAATATAGAACACATTAAAAGACTTGCGATTCGAGATATTATCGTGAAGTATAAACCAAAACAACTAGAAACAATAGGAAAGGATACACCACAAACAAAAATTCCAATTATACTTGGTTTAGAAAATCCACTTACAAAGGTTGTTGGAACTCATATTGATAAGTTTTTATATTCAAGTGGCGTGGAAAAATACAAACAAGCAAATTTATGTGGTTATTTATTAAATTATGTCTTCTCACAAACACTAGAAGGTGAAGTATATAAACTTCTTGCTATGTACATTGTTGTTAGTATTAATGATGGTTGTTTTATAGATTATATATTGGAAGGTACCCAATGTAATCCCGCATTTAAAAATATAGCAAATTTGTTACATCTTACTACTTATAATACTGGCCGTGTCGAAGCGAATACATGTATCGAAGCACTAAAAACATCATTATTAACAACATATGGAGATAATTACGTTAATTTGTTTACATCCATTATTAAAAATACTAAAAATGAAACTAAGGGTTCATTAGATACTGCTTTAACACTACTAGAAAAAAAAAAGAAGGAGGAGGAGGCAGCAGCAGAAGCAGCATTAGTAGAATCAGTAGCACCAATAGAAGCAGCAGCATCAGTAGCAGCAACAGAAGCAGCATCAGTAGTAGCAGCAGAAGCAAAACGGAAGGAGGAGGAGGAATTAAAACGGAAGGAGGAGGAGGAATTAAAACAGAAGGAGAAGGAAGCACAAGATAAGCTTAAAAAATTAAAAGACAAATTCAATGAAATTACATATAACTACAAAATAGGTGAAGAAAACTTTTTTAACGATGCCGATAAGTTAGAGAGATATATAAACGTGATTGAAAAACTAAAAAATGTTAATGATTATAAATTGAAGGATGAATATATGAAAAAATCTATTAATGCTTATATAGATAATAATAATGATGGATCATTTGAGTATATATCGAATCCAGGAAAGAATCATGATGATAATGAGTTTATCAATGGTCTAAAAACAAACGAAAACTTATAAAATGGTTTTGTAGGTTAAATTAAATTTTAATATTAATTCAAGTACATGGGGCGATTCTTCTCGCTTACTTCAAGTGGTTTTGGCAAAATCAAAGGCGTTTTATCCATTATAGAAAGACTCTTGAGTGTTTTTAATTGTGGTTTCACTGGTTTTTGAGGATTAACCAAGTTATTCGCTCCAATACCAAATAGGGTAGATTCAATATCACACGCGTTGTGTGATAAAACATTACGACTTGTGGAAGCACCAAGAAGACCATCACCTGGGTGATAATTCTGGTTAGGTACTCCAAAAGTATCGTAGGATAAATAAGCACTAATTTTTTCGTTAGACCTCTTTACTAAATTATAATCACCTGGTGTATTACGATCCCGTGTAGAAGACATTGTTTATATAATATGTATTGATATTAAGTTGAAATAATAAACTTACTTAACTGTTTAACTAATGGCGCGTTATCAACCTCTTTAATTTCTTAAATTCTGGCGTGGTTTCAGAGAACCTAGATTCGTTTTCAAAGAAAACACGTAAACAATTATGGAAATCCTTAAAATAATCATATGCAAATAAAATGGATAGTCCGATATCAGGACTTTGCGAGAACATTAATCCGGCAGCATCTAAATAAAGTTGCTGGAATACTTTATTATCTTTGGTGAGGTCGTAAATATAATCCATGCCTTTAGAAATTGCATCACTTTCATATAACAACTCATCTTTCGTTTCTTCATCTAAATCCGCATCCATTTGGTCCCATTTTGGTGGATTGATTGTGACATCCATTGAAAATATATCACGTAAGCATTGACGATATTGAAAGTTGTTTTCATATTTTAAATCGTAAGATAATTGATAAGTCATAGAGAACCTTGATATACACCTTTGAAGATTTAAATCCGCACAAAAATACGAAAAAAAATAATTCAAAGTTGGGTCTTTTCATACCCGTAGTATAGTTTGATTATAAACACTCGTTGAAGTGCTTTGATTACTTGTTTCGTCTTTTGTTTCACGACTTGGTCGTGAAACTGAAAGACCTAACGATGGTGGCTTTATGCCACCATTCGTTTCTCTACATAAATAACTTGGTCGTTCTATGTTATTTATCGCATTCCTTGCTATTTTGTAGATGTTCGATGAACCATTACGATCTCTGTTCCACGACCCACAACCGCTCTTACAGCGTAGTAGTCCATGAATTAACCGCAATTCATCTTTGTTTTTCTTTTTGTTTGGATGTTTTCGCACCATAAACTTCTCACACACTCCTCCATCACATTTGGAACATTTACAACTGGTTCTAAACTCATTTACTAAAAATACCTTGTAGTTATTTTTTCTAAACAAAGTTCTCACTCCTTTTCCTAATGTTGGTTCTTTGTATTTCATTTGTTTTCGCTGTTCCCAATCGCCTATACAGATAACAACATCTTCTGGATTACCATACATATTCCTAAAATTACGAATCATCTTTTGTTCGTTGCGTTTGATGTTGATGTATTTCCCAAACTTCAATTTGCGGAACAATTCCTTACGGTAAAACACAAATAGTATATGGTTTATTCTATTCTTTTCGTATAGGTATTCCTTATATTTGGTAATTTGTAATGATTTACGGTTGAAATGTGATAATTCGGTTTCGTATTCTATGATGGTTTTTCCTTCAATCTTATTGGTTTTCATACCCAAAATAATATTATTGTATTTCTTCATCTTGGTTTCTTTTCTGCGTTGGTCTTGTGAATACCGAAATACATTCGCATCTTTGGAAGCATCATCAACACAATAAACCAAATCGTCTTTACCCGGATCGATGCCTACAATTGTTTTATCTCGTAACGCAGAATAATCATCTAATTCATCAATATACAACTCTTTTGATATTCCCTTCTTCATCATAGGTAACTTCTTACCCACTAAATCATCTCGTAAAAATAAAATACTCAATCCAATTCCATCGGTGGAAACCATATGATGAAACGAAAATCCCGTTTTATGAAACATTTTTCGTTCTGTTCTAAAAAAGAACTTCCAAATCTTATCTTCATTCTTTTTCAGTTCTCCTTTTGTTTTGAAAAACCCTTTTGAACCATGCTCCTTTCTCAATAACAAGTTGACTAATGTAGTTGTATCTAATCGTATGTATTTTGGTGTGATTTCACTTCGTAAAGGAAACACATTATTTACACTTTCACCATCATTTTCAACTTGCTTCATCATAAAAATCATACAGGGAAAATACTCCATTGTTTTACATTTCAAATCATACATTACGCTATTTTTCTCAAACTTGGTTCTGCTTGGTAAAATATGTTGTTTTTGCTCGGCAATCCATGTATGATAATGAGAACTTGATTGGTATGGTTTTCCATCAACATTCAATAAATCCTTTTTGATTTTTCGTAATTCGGTACAAAGGTTTCTCACTCGTATTTCTCGTTCTTTTTGCGTTTTTCCTAATTTTCGTATTTTATTCACTATCATTTTCTTTTTCCAAACAACATTAACAAATCGTTCAACATATTCTACATAGTGTAATTGAATGTTATTCTCATACATCGTAATAACATCTTCGGTAATATATTCCATTACTTAATCCTGTATAAACGATTGGTTCATTTTGTGTAAGCGGTAAATAATGATGATTGTAAAAAGCAATAAGTTTATCTTTCATTTCAATCGTTTCTTTTTTTGGCGGTTTTCCTCTCTTTTCCATTTTCTCGCCACAAACAACTTTCATAGAATTAGTGATAAGTTGTTTGCTAATGACTGGTACGGTTTGTGAATTATTTTCATAATAATCCAACAAATACAATTTAAGAAATTGTAAGGTATGAATAACGATTTTGTTTATTTCACAACAGTATCATTAAGTAATTTGGTATTGATTTCAGGGTGTTTCAATATACTTTTGAGTGAGGTTTTGATGGATTTGAAAAACTCTGGTGGTTTCTCCTTCGCCTTTTCCATTCTATATACTATGTATAGATATTGTTTTAAGTAGATTTCTTACGAATATGTTTATTTTCAGTATTTCTCCTAAAGTTTCGTGAATATATATTGTTGAGTCATTAACCATTTTTCTTCCTTTTTGAAATGAAATCCTTTACTTTCAAAAGTGTATTTGGATGTAATTAATTTTTTAATGATAGACAACCATGGTCGTTTAATTCGTTCAGGTTCTCCAACTGCTTTCATGTTGTTAAATGAGAACCATTTTCGTATTTCTGGTATAAGTTTCATTATTTGAGTTTGGATTTCTTCGTTCTGGTCTAACTCATATAGCGTATAGATGTGTATATTTTCCAAATCTAATATGCTAATAATTTTATCAGTAATATCATCTTGTTCTTTTTTATACAATTCCCTTTTTAATCGCATAGTTGCTACTATATAATTTACATAATTTATTTTTAAGTAAATTACGATTTATATTTTTTTAATTTACATTTACGGGTTGATGGTTTCCGTTTGTAAGTAGTATCGTATTTTATTCCGTAAGCATTTTTGAAATAATTTTTATAGTTTTCAGGTTTTACCTTATCTATTGCTTGATCTACATTCTTCTCTAATCCTTCAAAAGTATAAACATCTCTATTCTTTTTGATATGTGTTTTTAGTTGATTGAAATAATTTTCTACTGGGGAGTTCGTTTCTGGATTATATGGGACGGAAAACAAATATTTATTACCACTTTTTAGAATTGCGTCTTTAACCATGTCGTTATGATGACTTCTCGCATTATCTAATACGATGAGGTGGTCTTTGTATTTTGGTGCGATTTGTGTTTCAATAAACTCAACCATTCGCTTCTTGGTTGTTCCTCCTTTATCATAAAATATTTTTCCAACGCATTTTGAATTGTTGATAGCAACTAACAAAGTAAAACTAAGAAAGACAAAGTTATTATTCGTTTTGATTACACAACGCTTACCTATAAAACATCTACTATACGATGGTTTCAAATGAGAACCGATACTGGTTTCGTCCAGACAAATAATCTTATCAATTGGATATTTACGAACTTCATTATAGAATGTTTCCAATTCCTGATTTTTATCGGTAAGTTGTTTTCTACGCTTCTTTGGAAAATGCTGATGTCGTGTTCGTTTTCGTGTCCTATTATTTGCTCTAATAATACTACCTAAATGCTGACTTGTAATGTCTAAATTATCATATTTTTGTTTCATAGAAAATAGAAGTTCGTCCATCGTAAGTTGTTCGTTCTTATCAATCATATTTACAGCAGTCTTTACTTGTTCTTTATTTATCTTATATGATAAAGGGTTTCTATTTTTTCTGGTAAGATTTTTAGTAATTTTATATTTATTAACCCAATCTTTTAGTGTGCTTTTCTTACATTTGAAAATCTTACATACTTCGTCCATACTATCATTATTATTCAAATAATATTTAACAGCAATCGTCTTATAATCATCACTTTTATGCTTCATATAATAACATTACTATTATAAAATATCACTCATAATTTGTGCGGATTTAAATCTTCAAAGGTGTATATAACCAATAATATATGTTTATGTGATTATTTTTTTACAATCTATATATACGCAAACGTAATTCCACAACAAGGAAACAACTTTATACTATAATAAATACTCAATAAGTGAATCAAATAACACCACTTTAAAAGTAAAGGGAGACCAAACAAAGTTAGGCGTTATGTATATTGTTATAATTTGGAATTATTATAATAAAAAATATAGTGTTTATATATGTCAATAAAAATAGTAAAAGTTACAAATAGCGATAGACCATCCAAGAGACTTTGTATTGTGATTAGTTATAATGAGGTAGAATACAATTATCATTTCGGATTAAACGGAGGGAGAACCTATCTAGACCACAAAGATAAAAACAAGAGAGATGCTTATCGTAAACGACATTATGCTAATAAAAAAGAGAAACAATTGATAGACAATAACATACCAAGTCCAGCGTTGTTTAGTTATAGATTACTATGGGGAGATAGTTCTAATCTGAAGAAAAATATTGAGGATTTACAAAAAGTGTTTAATACAGTCTACTAATAGATACTATAATTGAACCGTTTTAATTGAGGATAAATACCTATAAAATATTATATATTGATGTATTTCAATAAATAATATTGACAAGTTTTTAGTTTTAGTCAGTGGAATAAACTTTTAACTTGAGGATTGTAAATAAATATAATGTAATATATTATTTTATATTTTTAATGGTCTAATGTTTTGTATCATCGATTCTCTTTTTAATTTCAGCTATTGCTTTACCTGGGTTCAAATGCTTGGGACATACCTTTGAACAATTCATAATAGTGTGACATCTAAATAATGCCATCGAATCGTTTAATTGATGTAATCGTTCACTACTATTTTGGTCTCTTGAATCCGAAATCCATCTATATGCTTGCATTAATACAGCAGGTCCTAAATATTCGTCGGCATTCCACCAATATGACGGACAAGCGGTTGAACAACAAGCACATAATATACATTCATACATACCATCCAATTTCTTCCTATCTTCTACGGATTGAATAAACTCTGTAGAAGACGAAGGTTTTGGGTTCTTATCTGCGTGTAACCACGGTTCGATACTTTTGTATTGTTCGTAGAAATTAGACATGTCGGGAACTAAATCTTTTATTACATACATATGTGGTAACGGACTAATCTTGGTTACTTTTGTAGCAGTTTTATCAATATAACAGAGACACGCTAATGTATTAACGCCACCGATATTCATAGCACAAGAACCACAAATCCCTTCTCTACATGATCTTCTGAATGTTAATGTTGGGTCTTGTTCGTTTTTTATTTTAACTAAGGCGTCGAGCACCATTGGTCCACATTCTTTAATATTGACTGGGTATGTTTGTAAGGTTGGTTTTGAACCGATAACTGATGGATTATATCTGTATATTTTAAAATATTTTATCGACGTAGAAATTGGTTGTTGAGTTACTGTGTTAGATGAATGAAATCTAACATGCTCTAATGGAAATCTAGAACTGGTTATTTTATTCAATAGAGACATTGACGTTTTGTATTTTTGAATAGATGACATTTATATACTTGTGTATTTATATTTATACATAAAAAAATACTATAATATTTCAATTTTTTTATTTTTTATCATGTTGTTTGATTGTATTTTTGCGCATTATCTTCAATAATATTACACATATTACCAAATATCTTAGAACGTGTAAATACACGGTGGCGGACTAACATTTATTACTTTTTTGTGTGACTTGTTTATATAACAACAACACGCCAATATGTTTACCCCGTCTATAATCATGGCACAAGAACCGCAAATTCCTTTCTCGCAAGGTTTTTTAAATGATAAAGTGTGGTCTTGTTCCTGTTTGATTTTTACCAAAGCGTCTAAAACCATTGGTCCACACTCATTGGTATTAACGGTATATGTTTTTAACTTGGAACACCTTATTACTGGGTCATATCTATATATTTCAAAATATTTGATTGAATTAGATACGGGTGTTATTATCTTATTAGATAGGGAAATTTTAACACCCTCTTTTAAACATTTATTAGTGACTGTCTTAAATAAATTAATAGAAGTTTTGAATTTTGGAGTGAAATGCATTATTAGAGTTATTATATGAACTTGTTTATTATATTTATAATAACAATGGATTACATTCAATTTTACACTATAGAAATTTATAAATCTATTGAAATCTTAAAATACGCATTGCTCTAATTAAGTCTTTTTTAGTTTTGGATTTACAGTTTGTACTCCATTCTAATGACACTTTGCTAATAGTTCAGTGTTTGATAATTTACTTATATCAATGCTGGGTTCGTGTTTTGCGTTATGTTTTACAACCATGTTTGTTTCTAACAACCTTCCTTTCCATCATGATTTATATTTTGTCCTTCTAAACACATTCCACCCCTTTTAATATTATTATTAAATAGTGTTATTATTTGTATCTTTTATACACATTTCGTTTATAATTCTTATAATTTTAATAATGATTTAATTTCAGGCAAATTTATACATCCAAATTCATATCCTTTTTTAAATAATTCATCCGCCAATTTTACATCACTAATAATTTTAAAATTGTCCATTATATAATTACCTCCATTCGAGATACTATAATGCGTTCTTGTAAATCCATCACTTGAACTCGGTAAATGTTTTGTTTTGTTATGGAACAACGAGAAATTCACCACATCGTTTGATGGGTTATAATTTTTAAAATTAAATGTAAATCCTCCGTCTAAAAATCTAACCAATTCATTTGTTTTGCTATCGCGCGTTAAGAAATATAAAAAAGGACTCATAATTAATGGAACAAAACTAGACGCTGTAACCGCATCCGCTAAACTATGTGCATTTGGAAATGTATTTAATATCTTTAACTTCCAGCTAGCCAACTCGGTAGTGAAAACTTTACATCTCGTCTCCCAATCTATCGGTTTCATACCAAATATGTAACATACACTCATACTTTCATATACACAATGCCAAGCAGTTTGTGACCGCCATAAACAATTATAATAAGATGACTCAATACTCA
>Ga0335398_10008413_pt1 | contig 12234 bp, 9 predicted proteins | sample BON03_FD_205742 | JGI IMG/M metagenome (GOLD analysis project Ga0335398, IMG submission 205742) | Freshwater microbial communities from Lake Bonney liftoff mats and glacier meltwater in Antarctica - BON-03 (spades assembly) (version 2) | ecosystem: Environmental > Aquatic > Freshwater > Ice >...
CGTGGAGGGGGAACTCCCGGCGTATTACGAAACATTGATGAACTACATCCATTTGAATCCGGGGCGAGCGGGATTGGTGAATGTGGAGAAAAGAGAGAGCATTCTGGATTACCCTTGGAGCAGCGTGGCAGGGGGCTATGCCCTGCCGCTTGGAAAACGAGCGAAGTGGCTCGCGGCGGAAATGGGAATGCGGGTGCTGGGATTTGCCGATACCGCAGCGGGAAGGCGGGAATTGGTGATCTATCTTGCACGAGTGCGCAATTCGCGCTTCCCTATGGGCAAGGATCCGCGCACCACATCTCGCGGTTGCGATCCGTGCAACAACAAGAACACGACCAACCAACGGTCCGGAGGGAACACACTATGGCATCCGACGACGATACAGACAAAGACAAGCATGACGACATGAAGGTCCTGCACGGCATGGGCTATGCGCAGGAACTGTCGCGCTCCATGTCGAAATTCTCCAACTTCGCGATCTCGTTTTCGATCATCTGCATCCTGTCGGGCGGGATCAACTCGCTGGGGCAGGCGACCTCGGGGGCAGGCGGCGCCGCCATCGGCATCGGCTGGCCGCTGGGCGTGTTGATGTCGGGCGTTTTCGCGCTGGCACTGGCGCAGATATCGTCGGCCTATCCGACGGCAGGCGGGCTTTACCACTGGGGCTCGATCCTGGGCAACCGTTTCACTGGCTGGCTTTCGGCTTGGCTGAACCTGCTCGGCCTGATCACCGTGCTGGGCGCGATCAACGTCGGCACTTTCTACTTCTTCTACGGGGCTTTCGGTGAGATGTTCGGGCTGCAAGACACCTTGGCGCACCGCGTCGGCTTCGTGGCGGTGATCACCGGGCTGCAGGCGCTGGTGAACCACTACGGCATCAAACTGACCGTGAAACTGACCGACTTCTCCGGATACCTGATCCTTGTCACAGCGGCGGCGCTGACCGTGGTCTGCCTGTATTCAGCCGCAAGCTGGGATTTCAGCCGGCTCTGGACCTTTGGCAACTATACCGGCACCGAAGGCGCGTCTGACGTCTGGCCGGTGGTCGTCGGCGGCACCATGGCCTTCCTTCTGGGTCTGTTGCTGCCGATCTACACCATCACCGGCTATGACGCCTCGGCCCATACCGCCGAGGAAACCATGAATGCCTCGGTATCCGTGCCAAAGGGCATGGTGTCTTCGGTGATCTGGTCGGGCCTGTTCGGCTGGATCATGCTGTGCTCTTTCATCCTGATGCTGCCAAGCCTCGATGAGGCCGCCAAGCAGGGCTGGAACGTGTTCTTCTGGGGCATGAGCAGCACGGTCAACCCGACGGTCATCGTGGTGCTCTACATCGCCATCTTCATCTCGCAATGGCTCTGTGGCCTCGCGACCGTGACTTCGGCCTCGCGCATGCTGTTCGCCTTCTCGCGTGATGGCGGCATCCCCGGTGCCTCGAAGATGCTGGCCATCGTCAGCCCGAAACACCGCACCCCGGTGGCCTCGGTCTGGGCCGCTTCGATCCTGTCGGTGCTGTTCGTCTGGCTGACTTCGGCGATCACCATTGCCGGCACTCCGGCCTATTCGATCGTGGTGTCCTGCACGGTGATCTTCCTCTTCCTGTCCTTCGCGCTGCCGATCGGTCTGGGCCTGTTCACCATCGGCGGTCCGAAATGGCCGGTGATGGGGCCGTGGAACATCGGCACCGTCGCTTACAGGGCGGTCTCGGTGCTGGCGATCGGCTCGATGGCGCTGATGTTCTTCATCGGCATCCAGCCGCCGAACGACTGGGCGCTGGAGATCACCCTTGGCTTCATCGCCATCGCACTTGTCATCTGGGTGGTGTTCGAGAACAAGCGCTTCCAGGGCCCGCCGCTTGGCGATGCCATTCTAAAGCGCCAAGCCTCGATCGCGGCGGCTGAACAGGCGGTTGGCGAAAAAGGCTGAACCAGCCCGACAGAACCCAAGGTGGTCGGGGCAACCCGGCCACCTTTCCTTTTCCCATCCCCCCTCCCGGTTCGACCCTTGCGCCCCCCAGCCGTCGCTATAACCCGGAAAGTTTTGCTTTGGGGGGTCGCCATGCCGAAAAGAACCGATATCTTCTGATAGGAAATCGCTTTCGGCCCACCGGGACGTTCGCCCGGAGTTTGAAGCTGGAAGCGGGTATTTCCATAGTTGGATGCTGGCAGATCGGGGTTTGAGAGTCAAGCGCCTGCCGTTGCCGGGGTTATCAATTTTCCGCAAACACCGGTTCGTGGTCGTAGTCGGGGAACGGGTCGTCGAGCCAGGGTTCGATGACTGGCCCGACCGGTTCGGCGCAGTGATCGCAGCGCACGCAGGCGAACCGGGCGGGAGCCCGGTGAGACAGACAACCGAAGGTTGCCCGCAGGGCTGTCCCGCCGAGGGCAGGCGGGGCAGTCAATATCTGCTGGCGTTCTCGTGCAAGGACCGCTGGTGTTCGGGATCACTTTGGGAGTTACGCCCGATTGGGTTGGGCCCCGATAATCGCCGCCCGTCAGGGCGATGTTTTCTCGAATTTTAGCAGGCGGGAAAGGAACCGGGTGGCGTCGGCAGTTGCTGGCGTTTGAAAGAATTCACCGGCAGGCTGGGAACAACTGATTTTTCCTTTGGATAGAAATGCGATATGGTCCGATACCACTTGAGCAAAACCCAGTTCATGAGTGACCAGTATGAGCGGGATCGAAGATTCCCGCAGCGCGAGGATCACCTCGAGCACTTCGGCGGTCATCTCCGGATCCAAGGCGGAGGTGGGTTCATCAAACAAAAGAAACTCGGGATTGCCCGCGAGAGCACGAGCGATAGCCACCCGCTGTCTTTGCCCGCCGGATAGGGCCGCCGGCCGTTTGCTTGCGTGATCCAGTAGCTGAAAACGCTCCAGAATCTTCCTCGCCCGGATCTGCGCCTCGTCGTTTGGCAGACGATGCACTTGAGTGAGCGGCAAGAGAAGATTGTCGAGCGCGCTGAGGTGAGGAAAAAGATTGAATGCTTGAAACACAACCCCAACGCGCTGCCGCCACGCACGCAGCGCCTGATTTGACGTCGGCATCGCTACGCCATCGATGAGAATTTCCCCGCAATCGGGACGATCCAACCCGGCGATGAGCCGGAGCAGCGTTGATTTTCCGCAGCCCGAGGGTCCCAGCAATGTGAGGACATGCGAAAACGAGAGGGTTGCCGTCAGGTCATCCAGCACACGATGCGCACCGAACGACTTCGTCACTCCGCGCAGTTCAAGAATCATAACGAAACTTCTCCTCCAGGTATCTTGCTCCGAAGGAAATTGGCAGCGTGAGGATGAGATATCCCACAGCAAGCGGCACGAAGGATTCGATCGTGCTGTAGGTTGCTGAATTGATTTGAAGCGCGGCGTGCGTGAACTCGGAAAGCCCGATCACCGACAGCAACGACGAATCTTTGATCAATGACGCAAATTGTCCCGCCAGAGGTGGCAGTGTCTGGCGGAGCGCCTGAGGAATGATGACAAAACGGTAGGTTTGCCAGCCGGTGAGTCCGATGGCGCGGGCTGAATCCAACTGGGACGCAGCGACCCCTTCGATCCCGGCCCGAAGCATTTCCGCCAGATAGGCGGCGCTGAAGATCGAGAGTGCAATCAGGCCCACAAGGATCCGGTCGGAGATTCCAATGCCGGGAGCGATCACATAAAATAATATGAGGATTTGCACCAGCAATGGCGACCCGCGGACGACTTCGACAAACAAAGATCCCAAGGCGCGCGCCGGAACAAACGTTGCCCTCCTCAGGCAGACGATGATCGCAGCAAAAACCAAACTCAACACCAGCGCTGCCGCCGACAGCCCAATCGTTAGAAGCCATCCGTTGATAAAAACCGTGCGATAATTCCAGACGGTATCCCAGTTCCCGGCTGCGCCGCTGATCATCAGGAAAAATGTCAGAACTCCCGCGAATAGCACCGCCAGAAGCCCGGCGAATGCTGCCACTGCAAGCGGATGCGCCGGGTCTCCATCCCGGTGCCAAAACCAAGAGCGAGAAGCCTTGGCTCGTGGTGCTTGAAGGACGAATGGGATGCTGGAATTTGGGTTGTCTCCCATCCGAGCCTTGAATCAGTGCGGGCGTTTAGGAGTGAATGGCATGCCCTTGCGTGGCATGTGCCGCTTCGTGCACCGCTTCGCTCAGCGTCGGGTGCGCATGGATCGTTTCGATGAGTTCCTCGTAGGTCGCTTCGAGGTTGATCGCGAGTCCGAGTTCCGCAATGAGCTCGGTAGCAGATTCTCCGATGATGTGAGCGCCAAGAATCTCGCCATGTTTTTCGCCGACGATGAGTTTTACAAATCCGTCCAACTCGCCGATGGCACGCGCTTTTCCACTGGCCATGAAAAGGAATTTGCCAACCTTATATTTGATTCCCTTTTCTTTTGCAGCCCGCTCGGTGAGACCGATGCTTGCAACTTGAGGGTGGCAATATGTGCAGCCCGGAAAGAGCGTCACCTTCTTGGGTTTGAACCCAGGGACGAACATGCCCTCCACCGTTTGGATGGCCTCAAAACTGGCGACGTGCGCAAGCCATGGCGGGCCGATGATGTCGCCTGCCGCGAAAACCCCGGGCACCGTGGTCTCGTAGCGATCATTGATCTGAAAGTAACCGCGGTCCGTGATGCCGAACTTCAGCGAACCTCCAGGGAGGAGCGATTGCACGCCGATCGCCACCAGCGCGAGGTCAGCTTCCAATGTTTTCTCTGCACCTTTTGCGTCAACAACCGTGATCTTCACTCCAGAATCAGTCGCCTCGGTCTTGACAGTTTTATGGTTGGTCAAAATTGTCATCCCTTGTTTGGTCAGCACTTTTTCCAATGCCTGCGAGACCTCGGTATCTTCGACAGGAAGCACATTCGGCATCATCTCGACCACGGTAACTTTCGTTCCAAACGCATTCCACAAATACGCAAACTCGATCCCGATGGCTCCTGCGCCAATGACGACCACAGATTTCGGCTGGGTCTGAAGCGCGAGTGCTTCCCTTGAGCCGATGACGGTTTTGCCATTGAATGGAAAGCCGGGCATGGGCCGGGAGACGCAACCGGTGGCGATGAGGATGTTCTTAGCGGTGTGTTTTTCTTCTTTACCATCCGCAAGTTTAACGATGACTTCGCCGGCCTTCTCCAATGACGCATCACCCCGGATCGAGTCGATTTTGTTTTTTTTGAGAAGATACTCCACACCGGCGGCACCTTTGTCGGAGACGTCGCGGGAGCGTTTCATGATCTTTGCCCAATCGTAACTCAACCCCTCGATCTGAAATCCGAACTCCGCGGCACGGTGGGCCATGGCGTGGTAAAGCTCCGCATTTTTTAAGAGCGCCTTGGTGGGGATACAGCCCCAGTTGTTGCATGTGCCGCCGCCGCGTTCGCGTTCGACCACAGCGACTTTCTTTCCGAGTTGTGCAGCCCGGATCGCGCCGACATAGCCAGCGGGGCCTGCCCCAATTACTATCAAATCATATGATGCCATCGGAATGAGATAGTCTGAAACGGGTGGATGCTCAAGGGCGAACGTTTCTCTTAAACGAATGAGACGGTTACGCAGTCGCGTGCGGGCGCTTGCGTCCGAAGAGGATTCCACATCCCAGCGTGAGCAGACATGTCAGCGGATACATCCACGCAAAGCTGATTTTCGGACGTAAAGCCGCAGCCTGTTCCATCGTTATCGCGCCGAATGTTGCCAGGAGATTGTAGATGTCCGGGCGAACGTATAGGACGATGAGAATCGAAAGGACCGCGCCGATCCATACCCCGCGGATATCGCGGCGAATCGGTGACATCGCCAGCAGAAAGGCGCCGAGCAGCGGACCATAGGTGTAACTCACCATCCCGAACGCAAGACTCAGTAGATCGATTTTATCGCGGATGGCTTGTAACCCGATGGCCACAATGATGAGGAGAATCCCCCAAACGACCACCGCAATGCGGGACTGGATCAGTAGTTTTTTATCGTCTCCTCCATTCAATCCCTCGTTCCCATGTATTAAAGACAGAGAGGTTTGGGAAAGTGCGGCAAGCGCGGAGTCGAGGCTGGAAATCGCCGCGGCGAACGCCCCTGCCAGGATCAAGCCGGTTAATCCTGCTGGCAGACTTGTGGTAATCCATACCGGGAAAACAAAGTCCGCGCTTTCGCTGAAGAGCGCAGCTTCCGCGGGAGAAGGCGCTTCTTGCTGATAGTGCACGTAAAGGGCAACACCGATAAACAGCATGAGCACGGTCACTACCTGAGAAAGCGAACTCACAATGATTGCCTTCCCGGCGTCGGCGCGGTTCTTGCAGCAGAACATCCGCTGCGCGTTGAGCTGATCGGTTCCAAACGCAGCCAGATTTTGAAACGGCATCGCGAGCAACGCCACCCACATCGTAAATTGGACATCAGGATCCGTGCTCAAGTCGATGAGCTTGAATTTACCTGCCTCCGCACCGGCCCTCAGCAATTCCGGAAGTCCACCCTCAATCGACCCGACGAGCCAGATAAATCCAAGCGTACCACCCAGTATAAAGATGAAAAATTGGATGACATCCGTCCAAATCACGGTCGTCATACCACCCATGATTGTCCATCCCATCGCAAATATCCCGATGATGACGATGCATAGCTCGAAGCTGAGCCCGGTCACCGTTCGCAGAATCAGCGCCGTAACCAGCAGTCGAACGCTCTGACCCAAAACCGAACTCACAAAAAACAACAGCGTCGTGAGTTTTCGGGCTCCTGCTCCCAGGCGTTCCTGCATATAGTCGTAAGGGCTGAAAATCTCGCGCTCGTAGAAGACTTTGACAAACCAAATACCGACAATGAATCGGGCAGCGACGGATCCGATTGCCCATTGGAGATAGGTGAAATTGCCCCCTGCGGCGAAAACCATCCCCGGGACACCGACAAATGTGATGGCGCTGATTTCTGTCGCTATGATCGACCCGCACACCGCCGGCCATGGCAGCGAACGGCCCGCAAGGAAAAAATCCTTCATCGTGTTCTGCTTGCCGCGGAGCGCGTGGCCAATCCAGGTGGTCAGGAACAGATACCCTATTAACACCCCCCAATCGAGAGCGGTGAAATGCGTATGTACACCCTCCATGATCAGGCAGTGCCACGCAGAGTGATTTGCTTGATCAAGATCTTCGAGTTTCTCGCACTGGAAAGGTATTTTTCACGACGCGACGGAGGCAGGATGTCGACCCCTGCTTCCGTATAGCCGCCCTTTTGCTGGAGATAGCTGTAGGCCTGCGTGGATAATGCGAAAAGCTGCCGCAGACCATGGTCGGCAGCAAGCGTTTCGATGAATGCCATGAGCTTTCTGCCATAGCCTTGATTCTCATGCCCCTTGCTCACGTAAAGGCAGGCGAGTTCGCCGGACTTTTCTTCCGGGTAAGCGTGTAGCGCAACACATGCCACCGGCGAGCGGGCCACCTCCAGAAGCCAATAATCTTCCAGGTGTTCCAAGATTTCACTGCGCGTGCGCCGGATCAGTTCTTCACTTTTCACCGATTGGCGAATCAAGGTCATTACTCCCCGCACGTCTTTCTTAAATACCCGACGGATCTGTTGATACTCGTTCGAGTATACCATCGTTCCAATTCCCTCATGGCTAAACACCTCCGTGAGGAGCGCCTCGTTGATGCTGCCGTCGAGGAGATGGGCCCGTGGTACGCCCTGGCGGCACGCACGCGCCGCACATTCGAGCTTGGAAAGTAAACTCACGGTCGCTAGCCCGCGTTGCTTTTTCAAAAGCTCAGCGGTCTCGTTAATAGATAGCTGGTGCGGCAGCCATCCCCGCGCGCCTGCGAACGTCGCCGTGGGAGTCAAAAAAATCACCTTGGTTGCCTGCACGGCTTCCGCCACTTCCACAGCGACAGCATCCGAGTTGACCCGATACGTCCGGCCCTCGCCGTCGAATCCCAACGGCGGAATCACGGGGACAATTCCTTGGTCGAGCAAAAACCGGATCGCTTTGACATCCACACGCTCGACTTTCCCGGTGAAGAGTTGATCCTGTCCCCCGAGGATTCCTGCCGGATGCGCAATAATCGAATTCATGTAGGCCGCCCGCAGGTCGACTGCCGACAAGCCCTCCATAATCTCATTCGTCAGGCGGATCGCAGCGTCGATGCTCACCTGCAGGGTTTCCGCATCAGTAATTCCGGTGCCGTCGCTGTTAGATAGCTTCACGCCCCGGGAAGACGCAAGGTCTTCGATTTGCCGGGCCGCACCATGCACGAGGATCGGACGGATGCTCAACGAACGTAACACGGCAAGATCGACGAGGATATTCGCAAAGTTCTCCGATGCGACAGTTTCCCCATCGACAGCGATCACAAACGTCTTTTCCCGGAACCGGGGGACATATTGTAAAATTTCACGGAGGTCAGATACGTTCACTGTCGAGCGTTATGGGGATATTTTACGCCTTTTGCAATCCCATCATGCCGCAATCTCATCGATATCTAGCGGAATTGGCCCCAAAGCAGCGCGGATCAGTCGCTCGGTATTTTCCGGACACTCCAAAGCTCCCAGTGGGGAAATCTCAGAATTCATGATCGCCCGGCAATAAGGCACCGACGAGACGATCAAATTTGCATCAGACGCAGGAAAATCTTTGTCTGATTCGGGCCACAGCAGTGTCGTGGGTTGGTTGATGCGCGAGAGTTGTCTGGTTACATCATATCGCGCTCGACCTCGCAGGAACGAAATCATCGCGTGTTCGGCCCCATATTGGCTGGCACAGGTCGATATCACATCGACGATTTCCGGGTCGATCCCGGTCGCATTCCGAAAGCCAAACTGGAGCAACCAGTCGTGAACAAACGGCTGACGGGACATTGCATGACGGTAAAAAAATGAGTTCAAACGCGGGATCCCAGCTAGGAAACGGATTCCTCGGGGCACCCGCTGGCGTTTGGGATCGAAACCTTCCGGTGCAAGTAGAACGAGGCATTTCACGAGCTCTGGATGCTGCGCTGCGAGCTTCGCGGCCAGTGCTGCTCCAAATCCTGAGGCAACCACGATCGCAGCTTCCCCAGGGAGCATTTCGCGAAACGCATCGGCTAGCGCTTGCACGTGTTGGTCTGCGTCCAGGCCTGGACTTGGGCGCTCGGACTCTCCGAAGCCCAGCAGATCCGCTGCAATAACTAAATATTCCGACGTGAACAGGGGATAGACTTTCGACCATTCAAAGGACGATGCCCCCGGATAAACCCCATGCAAAAATACCATCGGAGCTCCGCTGCCGGACGAGTGATAGACCAGCTCCCCATGCCCGGTTTGGGCGATATTTGTCGAAAAAACTTTCGGCGAAATGTTTTCGGGAATTGGACGCCGGGGCGATGACCGCAACGCGTAGCGGGCAGCCAGCGCTACAGCGCCGACTAAGCCCACACTCACACCCACGCCCAGCGCTGGTTTATTTTTCCAAAATTTCAACACAGATCACCCGACACCAAATTGGCTCCAATTAGCGGGAATATCAAGCGCGGGAAAAATATTTTCGTCCCGCAGGTAAGCGCTTGTGTCGCACTTCTTGATATCCTATTTCTCAGCCCGATATGCCCTGGCAAGCAGGGTAACGGGTTGGATGACTTCCAGGAGCAGCCCTTGCTGCTTTGCGCCGTTTACGAGTTGCAGGTGACATCCAGGGTTGGACGTTGCTACCACGGACACACCCGTGCTTCGAATATTATCAATTTTGCGAGTCTGCAACTTGGCTGACATCTCGGGCTGCGTGATATTATAAATCCCGGCACTACCGCAGCACCACGTGGACTCCGGGAGTTCCACCAGTTGCAAACCTGGGATGACATTGAGAATTTCCCGCGGCTGGCGGCTGATTTTTTGGCCATGCACCAGATGACAAGCCTCGTGATAAGTCACTCGCGTGGGCACCCCGGTCGAGGCAGGCGCGCGCACGCCAATCTCCGAAAGCCATTCGTGAACGTCCTTTAGCTTCTGCGACCATGCTGCCGCCCGCTCTGCATAAACCGGATCATTGGCGAGGAGGCGTCCATAAGTCTTCAGGTGCGATCCGCACCCGGCTGCGTTGGATATGATCGCGTCCAGGTTCATCACATCGAATGTATCGAGTAGCCGACGAGCGAGTTCCATGGATGACGTCAGCTCTCCATTGTGCGCGTGCAACGATCCGCAGCATGCCTGCACACCCGGGGTTTCCACGGAGCAATGGTTGGCCAATAAAACATCCACGGTGTCGCGGTTAACATCGGAGAAGGCGAGATCCTGGACGCACCCGGTGAGCATTCCCACTCGGTATTTCGGGTTGTTTGGCGATTCAACCTGCTGGATGAGCTGATTCGAAAAGTGAGAGCACACGGTTGGAGTTTGCGGCTCCAACTCACGAAACTTTCCCGGAAGCAGCGCAGTGAGTTTTAGTTTCCGCACGAGCGCCTGCGCTCCAGACACCTGCCACAACCAAAGCATCCGCCCAACCAAACGTAGGATGCGGGGCCGCATGAATAAACCACGCAGCGTGAACGCGCGGATCAATCTTCGCTGCGGATTGTCGAGCGTGCCGGAATTTTCTGAATCCGAGCGCGCGATCTCAAACATATGGGCATAATCCACTCCTGCCGGACATGCGCTCTCACAAGCGAGACATCCAAGGCAAAAATACATCTCATCTGCAAATGTCTTGGTCGCTTCGAGGTCGCCGTCGGCTATAGCACGCATGAGCGAAATGCGCCCGCGCGGGCTGTTGCGCTCGAGCTTGGTGGCATCGTAGGTCGGGCAGGTCGGTAGGCACATGCCGCAGTGCATGCATTGCTGCAGCACGGAATAGTCCATCGATTTGAGCGTTTGATCGGCCGACATCGAAGCTAACTCCTCACAGCGTGAAGATTTTTCCCGGGTTTAAAATCCCGTTCGGATCAAAGACAGATTTCATCCTCCGCATCACGTCGACGTTCAATTCGCCGATGGCGTCCGGTAGGAATGAGCGCTTTGCCATTCCGACGCCGTGTTCGCCGGTGATAGTTCCGCCTAGCGAGACCGCGTAGTCGAAAATCTCCTTCATTGCCACCTCCACGCGCTGCATCTCATCGTGGTCTTTTTCGTTTGTCAGGAATGTAGGATGCAGATTGCCGTCGCCCATGTGTCCGAATGTTCCGATGCGCAAAGCATGTTTTTCCGAGGTCTTTTGGATGAACTTGACCATTTTTGCGAGCTCGCTGCGCGGCACTGTGGCATCTTCCAAAATCGTCGTTGGCGCCACCCGCGCGAGTGCGGAAAATGCCGCGCGTCGCGCCGTGGCAAGTGCCGCCGCCTGCTCGGGTGTCTCCGCCATTGTCACCGCTCTAGCTCCGTGCGCCGATGCCAACTCGGCCATTTGTGCGGCTTCATCCGCGACCGAACCTGGGTGCCCATCGGTTTCCATAAGCAAAATTGCCGCCGCATCGCGCGGCAGTCCAACATGGGCATAATCTTCGACGCATTGGATCGTAACGGAATCGAGGAACTCCAACGTGCAAGGGATGATTTTGGCCGCGATGATGGCGGATACCGTTTCGGCAGCGTCCTCCATCCGGTCGAAAACCGCCAGTAGTGTCCGGCGTGCTTGAGGTTTTGGAATCAGCTTGAGCAGGACCTTGGTGACGATCCCGAGCGACCCCTCAGACCCGACAAATAGATCGCGCAATGAAAACCCAGCGACATCTTTCACGCATTTGTTTCCGGTGAACATCACCTCGCCGGAGGCCAGCACCACCTCAAGGCCCATCACATAATCTCGGGTCACTCCATATTTTAGCCCGCGCAGGCCGCCGGAATTCTCCGCCACATTTCCGCCAATAGTGGAAATTTTCATCGAGCCTGGATCCGGTGGATAAAACAACCCAACCGCATCAGCTGCCTCTGCCACGTTTGATGTGATCACACCGGCTTCAGCAAAAAGTGTCAGGTTTTTGGTATCCACCTCCAGGATTCGGTCCATTTTGTTTAGGCACAAAACCAGGCATCCCTTCGTTGGCAGGCTGCCGCCGCTCAGTCCCGTGCCGGACCCGCGCGTCACTACGGCGATCCGGTATTCGCCTGCATAGCGGACGACTTCCGCGACGGCTTCGACGGTGCGCGGGAAAACCACACAGCCCGGCATTTCTTTGTAAGTTGCCGTTCCGTCAAACGAATAAGGAATTAAGTCCTCTGGCGCTGTCAGGACTTCGAGGTCTGGACAGCGGCTTTTTAGATTATCAATGACGCAAGATTCCATGG
>Ga0335398_10008415_pt1 | contig 12232 bp, 17 predicted proteins | sample BON03_FD_205742 | JGI IMG/M metagenome (GOLD analysis project Ga0335398, IMG submission 205742) | Freshwater microbial communities from Lake Bonney liftoff mats and glacier meltwater in Antarctica - BON-03 (spades assembly) (version 2) | ecosystem: Environmental > Aquatic > Freshwater > Ice >...
TGAGATACTGGGAGTGATGGTTGAGTCCTGTGCGCCGTCGGGTTGCCGCGCATGTTTGGTCCGTTCGCCATGCACGTGTCGATCCCGAACTGTCGGGATCCTTGAAATCGCAGGGATTCAGGCGCCAATGCGAGGGCTTTTGTCAGGCGCGCGCACCGTTTGCAGCATCCCATCCGGTAAGTCGCAGTGCGTCGAAGGTGGTGTCATATTCGCAGATTGGTGGTCAAGGCAGTGCGCATTTAAGCTCTCCATCTTGACACATGTCGGTCATTCTCGATCGGATGTTTGTGACTCTTTTCTTTTTTTTTGAAAGCACGAGAGTTTGTTTGTCTTTGAAGTATCCCAGCTGTGAGTGAGCAAGAGTTTATTTGTCTTTGCAGGAGTATCTCAACTATGAGCACGGTCGTCACGATGTACTCCTTGGAATGAGAGGTCGGGTCAAGTCAGTGGTAACTGTCGCCTGGCAAGGCCCTTCGCCGAACGCAGCCCCTGCGAACCGGAACCCACCTCACAGTGATGGATTTATGGAGGAGGAGCAGCCATTCAAACAATTGTCTCAAGACAACACGATCGAGGTTGGCATGTCTGAAGACAACACGAAAGAGGTTGACACGGGAGAGGAGCCTATTCACGCGAATGAGGAGCAAGAGGCTGTCGCGCAATTGTCTCAAGACAACACAATCGAGGTTGACATGTCTGAAGACAACACGAAAGAGGTTGACACGGGAGAGGAGCCTATTCACGCGAATGAGGAGCAAGAGGCTGTCACGCAGGAGTCAGTGGCCAGAGTACAACAGACTTCTCCCACAGGGCAGGAAATAGAGAAGACGGCCACAACAAATCTGGATTTGTTCCTTGACCGTACACACACCCCAGAAGAGTTTACGAGGGGTCTATTGACGAGGCTTCAAGCCTTTTCGTTGGAAGATTTGCCAGGCATTGATGAGGAGGCGGATTTGAATCCTAATCTAGTTAAAAAGGTGCTGGTGAGCAGCATTCATCGCAAATACCGCAATTGCAATGAGAGCAAGGATGGAAGTCAAGGTGATTCTGATTCAGACCAAGGCCTCTCAGTCGAGCGTGAGGACACGGGTGAAGCGAGCAACGCAAGGATTCATGGCTTACAGAGGACTGATTCGAATGATGATTATTTTCGTACGCGACCTGCCACAACAGGGCAGAATAAAGGCGCAGACACAAAGTTACGTCTGCCTCCCCTCTGCTCTCGAAAGAAGCAGCTGCGCTGTATGGGTATAAGGCAGTTTCCAAGATGCGGTTTTGCGTGCGTGGTTTTCATTTCATAGGTAGCAAAATATGCTGCAGCACGCTGTCCTGTCTGCCAGCGTGCGTGCGTGCGCAATCCACTCACGAGTGGATCAATCCCTGTACAGATTGTTCCATGCGACAGTTCCTGGTTTCATGATTGCATGGTATGCTATCACAAGAAAACAGTAACTGTGACTAAAAGAGAACAACATGAAGCGCTGGACTGTAGGGGGAAAACTGCAACTGGAGGAGGGCTGTTGCATTTGAAAGATTTCCCATGCAAAAGCACTGTGTTGATGGCTTGTGCGTGTGCAGAAAAGAAAGCGGACATCGCAAGGCATTACGCTTCAACGCGGTGCAAAGCGAAAGGCTAGTAAGGACGCATTTCACATGAATTTATTCGAGACCGTCTTTAACCCCAAAAAGCCACGAAAAGCGCGAACTATGCAAAAGGTTGTCTATGATCTTTTTGTGAGGGACAACGAGGAACTCCAGCACTTGGATGAGGAAGAAAGAGACTTATATGCTCGTCTACGGGAATTGCATAATGTGCGTTCGAGAATTATGAATCAGAGTTACTTGCAGGTTCCTACTTGGGACGACAAATTCCCAGTCATGTGCACTATCGAGTTGGGAGGACCTTCCAACACGATGTCTATTACAGGTGGGAGAAATGCAGAAAGTCTCAATGCCACCCTCCTACAATATTCTGGACTTCCCAACAAAATGGGTGGGAACACTGTGAGGGCTCTAATGTCAAAGTTGGTTTCTATAGCAACGGGTGCATGCAAAGAACCAGCGCTAGAAGAAGATGCGACACTGCAAATTTGCATGCAAGGGCTCATCACCTTGGTACTACAATTATCATCTGATGGTGTGCGAAGCGTTTCCGGTTGTGTCCTGGAACATTCAAATCAAGCGACAGACAAGGTCGCAAAGGAGGATTCAAAAGAATCAAAAAAACCCAACAAAATCAATGAAGTGCAGATACTTTTCACTCACCTCTTGGCTTGGGTGATGGAATCAATCCCCAATTGCAAAGCATGTATGGATGATGCGTGGTTATCACAAAACGGACAGCCACCGGTGCCGCTAAACATAATATGGAGGGTTTTCAATACAAATGTGATCAAACAGGCAAAGCAGGATCCTGATCTCTTGACGAAAGTGCGTTTTAACAAGCGAAGTGTACTTTATTGTCTCATGCCAGAAAGAATCGAGAAAGACGACTCCCAATCACAGCAAAAGGCAGCAGACCTGAAAAGTTTTGGATTGATGCACCGACAAAGCAAGGAATCTTGGTTTGTAAACCAGCCAGATGCTTTTTTGCAGAGTTTGATTCTCCTTGACCAATGCAAAAAAAAAGCCGAAAAAGCAGGCGCACCCATTTCCGAAGCGCAAGAGTCCAAAATACAAAGCCGAGCATCAGCAAAATCATGGCCGGGTGATCTTTCGAGAGTCCAAAGTAAAACAGCCTGTGCGTCGACAGTAGCATCTTTTGTGAGAGGTACTCTTCAATATCCAAGTAGTGCGAAGACCCCACAAGAAATGCAATTCGATGGCAAATTGTTCTTGGACACGTTTAAGTCTAAGGTGCAAGGGGGACAGTTGCTCACGGAAATTGTTGCAGACTCTAAGGTTAGTTTTGTACACAAACAAATTGTGATTTGGTGAGCACTCACTTGCAGGTCTCATATTGACACATCATCACTTTTGTGAAGGTTGATAATGGATTCAAAATTTAATTGTGTTTGTAAACGTATACACAGATGCCCTCCAACTTCAAAAGCCTTCGTGAATACAAATATGCTGGGACGATTGAAGATGTGGAGTTTGTGAACAACTTGACTTAGACGTCGACAATTTTACCTCCTGGTTTCATTATCGGCTCAATGTCATGTACGAAGGCTTGAGCCATGCTCGTCACCGTTGCACTGATCCTTCATGTGTTCATGGCGCTTGTGAAGAGGAAGGACACTTTTATGATTTCACTGGGAGACGATTACTGTGGTGGCAACCTTTTTTCAAGGAGCTACGTAGGGCCAGTGCAGTATCGAAGAAACTTCGGAGTTCTGTTCCTGGAGCTGAAGACAACGCATTTACAGTATGAAAAAAATCTTTGTATACAAAGTTGTGCTATTTTCCGTAATTTTAATATTTGACAAATAATTTTGCCTAATCATACAAACTTGACACACTAAATGTGAAAGGTAAGGTTCCTTGCTGACGTGGACTGTGCGAACTTACGCTCACACCCACACACACCATGAAATTATACAAACAAAACTCAAACATGCACCCTCTGCAACGATCACCAAGGGGCCCGATTACTTGAGGGGTGAAGGTTTACAGGTGTCACACTTGTGATGCTTTGTTACAATATTACAAGACTCATGAAAAAGTACATGTAAATGAGTTTGGAATCCGGCATTTCTTGATCTTAAGTGAATAGCTACAAGGCCCTGTTCACGTTATTGCCTGTTGATACGTTCATTTTCAAGGCCTGTGTTCTTGGTTGCTCTGCGCTATTTGTTGTCATTTTACTATTTGACAAAGAATGTTGCCAGGCACCCGTGGACGCGAACATGGAGCGGCCCGGTGTCTTGAGTGCTACAGGGCTAGAGTGTCGCATTTATTTTGATCTGTTACAATATTACAAGACTCATGAAAAAGTACATGTAAATGATTTTGGAATCCGATATTTCTTGACCATACGTGAATAGCTACAAGGCCCTGTTCACGTTATTGCCCGTTGATACGTTCGTTTTCAAGGACGACAAAGTGAAACTCGCACCCATACACAGGAAACATTGAAGACTGCATTGCTGGCATCACAAAGGACCTCGCAAAATGCTCAATCGCATGTGTTTATGAATTTCGCTTCTCCGCATGTGTCTGGCTTGTTTTGTTTTTGACACTTCTCTCAAACATCATGAAGGATACACAAAATAGCATCCCGACTGCATCATTTTGGAGCCCTGAAGAAATACTGAAAAGCACTGACGACCGTATTTTCCGTCTATGTCTTTGTATCAAGGCCTTTTATACCTCTCTGCCGCTTGATTGTTGTAAGGCCTGTGTTCTTTGTTGCTCTGCGCTATTTGTTCTCATTTTACTATTTGACAAAGAATGATACCTAATCATACAAGTTTGACACACTGCATGTGAGTTGTAAGGTTCCGAACTGATATGAACTGTGCGAACTTACGCTCGCACTAACGCAAATCACAAAAAAGATGTGTAACTGCCAACATCTGACAACACTCAAACGCTTTTGCATGAGGTGACACACTTGTTTTTGTCTGCTTCACGGTTTGGAGAATCATACAATAGCACATAAATCATTTGTGGAATTAATTCAACACTTCAGGATATCGAAGGATCAATCTCACAGTCCTGTCAATTACATGTTTTTTTGGGATTTTTACATTTACAAGATGTGTGTAATTGGACGCTAACACGAACACACACATGATGAATTGAACAGGCAGATATGATGAATTGTCACTCTCCGTTGTCATCGCCACAGGTGTCACATTTTTTTTTTGGCCATATTTCAAGACTCATGACAAAGTACATGTAAATGATTTTGAGGATCCAACCTTTATTCATCATGAGTGAATAGGCACAAAGCCCTGTCCCCAAGATTTCTTGTTGATATGTTCATTGTGAAACCCACTGTTCTTGGATGCTCCTTGTTGGCCGTGAAACAACTGTCAAACATTAAAGACACTCAACACGAAAGAAAACATTCGTAACCCATGAAACAGTTGTTGGAATGCCCTGTCTATGTCGATCAATGCACCCTGCTCGTGCAAAAAGATGTTTCAGACTGTCACGACAAAGCAAACTGAAACTCGTCACCATACACAGATATCCTGAAAAGTGAAAGTTGAAGGGGAGTCGTCAACGAATGGCACTTTCAAGTTAACCACATCTGGATCCAAGGTTTTTGCTGCTCTGACTGTGTCTGGCTTTGTGACAAAGAATGATGTGAAATCATACAAATTTGACACACTAATTGTGAGATGTAAGGTTTCCCACCTAGATGGACTGTGCGAACTTACGCTGACACAAGTGCACACCATGAAATTATTGAAAAAAGTCAAAACGGGGAATCTCGGAGCAGGCACTGATGATGGACGATGACTCTCTGGATTCAGGGTATCAGATGTCACACCTTTTTTGATCTGTTACACTATTATTAGACTCATAAAAAAGTACATATAACAGATTTTTATGGATCCAACCTTTATTAATCATGAGTGAATAGAAAAAAAAGCCCTGTCCACGTGATTTCTTGTTGATATGTTCATTGTGAAGCCCACTGTTCTTGGATGCTCCTTGTTGGTCGTGAAACAACTGACAAACATGAAACAAACTGAACACGAAAGAAAGCATTCGTAACCCATGAAACAGTTGTTGGAATGCCCTGTCTATGTCGATTAATGCACCCTGCTCGTGCAAAAAGATGTTTGACTGTCGCGACAAAGCAAACTGAAACTCGTCACCATACACAGATATCCCCAAGATTGAAAGCTGAAGGGGAGTCGTCAATGAAAGGCAAGTCCAATTCAACCGCATCTGGATCCGAGGTTTTCATGATTTTTGCTGCCCTGACTGTGTCTGGCTTTTTGACAAAGAATGATGTGAAATCAGACAAATTCTTTGACACTTCTCTCAAGCATCATGAAGGATACACAAAATAGCATCCTGACTGCAGCATTTTGGCGCTCTGAAGAAATACTGAAAAGCACTGACCACATTATTTTCCGTGAATGTCTTTATATCAAGGCCTTTTATACCTCTTTGCCCCTTGATTGTTGTAAGACAAATATACATAATTATTAGCACGCACTTTATGTGAGAAAAGATGTTGTCAAGATGTGACCACAGTGCAAAACGTGCCATCCTGTGCACTTGAACGCTTTTACGAACACACACGATGTACTGATGAAAAATATGAAGGAAGACATAGTGTCGGGCGACTCGGTGAAGCCAGAGCAAAAGGTGTCACACTAGTTTTTGTACGTGAGAAGAGGTGTTGTCAAATTATGTCCGCACGTACTTTTACTTACATGCACAGAATAGTATTTGATGAAATCCGGGCATATGTATAGCGCAAGTGCACTTCTGCTGCGGTGTTCCAGGTATTAACATGATACTTGAAGCATAATCATGTAAAAATGCACAATACCTCTAATCAAAAGCACTCTTATACATGCGCAACTTCACACGAAACCAATGAAGCAGGAAATTTCATTTGCCAGAGTGTGGAGTGCAGATATTGAAGTCGATTTATTTGAGAGATTAAGAGATTGTGTCAAACATACGGTCTGTTGACTATAAGTTCATTGAATGCAGAATCACGGTCTCAGATCATCTCCAAGGAAAATTGCCGTGCTCGACCTCCGCAAATCTCTGTCCCCAAAGAAGGCGACTGCCATACCGACCGTGAGACGGCTAGGAGCCACAGGGCCGAGCTACCAGGCTCTTGTACCCACCTACGGGTTCGAATTTGAGTGGCATTATGCTGAGAAGAAGCAGACTGATGGTATTTGGAAGTACTTTCTCGCGGGAATTCTGACAAAAGGAGGACAGGATCGACGCGATTTTCCAGCATTTGGTTCCAGTATTATGATGAATGGTACCATCGAAAGCATCATAAACAGTCACAAAGTCTCGAAAAAAACGAACAGAATCAATGTAATGCCATCCTTAATGTTGCCACATTTGGCTAAGAGGTTAGAAGACAAATTGTCACGTTTCGAGGCAGAGCAATCTGGACCACAGGAGAATGGACAATTGCAAAGGCTCAGTGCCTTGCAACTCGGAAAACCAAATTTGGACACAGACCGCCAACTAAATGGTGATTTTGAACTCAACTCAGAAAACAACGCCACTATCAAAGCACTTCTTGCCGCGAGGATACAGGATCGCCAAACCAGTTTTCTTGCTACAGATGTAGATCTCGGATTACATCATTTTACATGTCCTGAGCACATTTTAGCTTCTTCCTTTATCAGGCTTCAAAGTCTGAAGGCAATGCCTGCAGAGCTACTAACAGCCCTGCATAAAAGATCAAGAATATCTCATTTCTGTCTGCAACACCAGTTGCACGCGTTGCGTTATGATCTGCTTGATTCCGTTGCAAACTTGTTTCCATTTGCACGGCATGGAGATGTCATTATATATATTGTTAGGGATCCTCTGATTCACAATCATTTTTTTGTGGTCGCAATCCTGAAAACTACAGATGGGGTGGCAGGTGCAGTTTTCGACTCATACATAATGGCACATGGTCTTCGACTAAAAAAAGACTCTCCGTGTCCAGAGTTCTCAAAAGATGTTCTTGGCCTCTTGCAGTCTTTTTTGACATTCAATAGCCACGTATTGCTCCCAGAATATTCCCGCCAAGAAAAGAGGAGCATTATTGAGAACTTTGATTTGTACACCCCCAAAGCATACACGCAACCGTCAATGAGCAATGCATGCTGGCTCTATTCTGATGCAATAATTCAGGAATTCTCTTCCTGATCGTCTCAACTCATCAGCATCGGTAACATAAGCAGTGCTCACATTTTTTTCGAGGAGTTAGCCTCTTCAGTCGCGAACAATCTTTTGCAGCACCAGACCTTTCGGGACTGGGTAGAGAATTTGAAACAAGAGCATTGGGATGCACACCTTACGCCGACGAGCACAGCAACGATACTCGGGTTGGACCTATTCAATTGAAAGAATATCTGAAGCCCAATAAGTGGGCGTTGGAGAGTGGCATTCATTTGGAGGCGATGGAGAATTACAAAGAAGTTTGGATGCTGCTTGAAGCTCCTACAAACCCCTCTGTTCCTCTCAGACAGCTAGGACCAAAAAGTATGGCTGTCGATCGAGGTAGCATTGAGACGGTGGAACGAGATTGGGTGACATCTCTCGAGAGTAGGATTGAAATTCTCAAGCACATTGGGACTAGTGCGATCGCGCAAACAAATGTATAAAATGATGCATGACATCCGTCCAATTTCAGTAAGATGCTTGAAGGCTTTGACCAAGTTTTGAAACTTCGAGACCTTAATGAGCAAGCCAGTCTTTTTTTGGAAAATCCTGTGAAAATGTTATCATCTGGCAAAAATGTCGTCTTCCTTCACGGTGAACAAGAATGGCCAGGGTACAATGACGGCGAGGGCGGTGCAGATCTGATATTTTCTCCCAGCGCAAGCAAGAGGAGACCTGCATTGAATGTTCCCATGCAAATCGTTATTTTCCACGCAAACAATCAGCGTTCTTTTCATGCTGGAAGTGCATGCGTTAGCAAAACAAGCGTGAATGTGGCACACAGCAATAACTTCCTTTTCTGTGCCAATCCAAACGATCGCTTTTGCAACAATTATCACGGCTTGGTCCCCTCTTTTGCGTGGTCAAGTGATTCGCAACTACAGCTTTCGAGCGCTGATGTGCGTCGACCAGAAATTGGTGGACAAGGCAAGGATTGTGGCGAAACTGTCACAGTTGAAGTGAAGAATTGGAAAGCCAACCCTAGCCAAGGCAGCAAAAAATCCTTTCTAACCAAATTGAACAACATCTTGAAGAAAGATAAGGCATATAGAAATGATTTGGATTTCAAAAACATTCTTGCAACATTCAAAAAATTGGGCCGTGATCAAATCGTGCGCGAAACCAAGGCTGTGAACATCCTCCAAATTCCTGGATCTGGGGACTGCTTTCTTCAAGCATGCACATTGAGCATTATGCCCAGTGCTGACCCAGTCCATGGAGCTTCACTTTATCGGGCTCTGTTTCCGCCTCCTCTACACTTTACACAGATATGCTTTCAAAGATAATCTCTGCGGATGTGCCCGAATCTGGTTTGCCCGTTGGTGTTGCCAAAAACATGATGTTCGAGCAATCTTGGAGCAATCACTCTGCAAGAGCGTGTTCGCACAGGACGGTGAGGGTAATGGCCTTTCCCGACGAATGAAGATAGCAGATTTTTTGAATCTCATTGCTCGAAATAGTGATCAGGCCGAGACAGGTATGTCACATTATTTTTACACCAAGCTCATGCTTTATTTCGTTGAATTTTTGCAGGAATTTTTGCGCATACGGATTACGTTGCTGATTTTGACAAGCGGCAAAGACAATACTTTATTTCATCATGAAGGGAATACAACAGAATTCACATCCGATCATTTTCTGGTTCTTGTACGTGAGGGAGGACAAGACACATGTTCTTCACACTATGGACCACTGCTTCTTGACTACAAATTGGAGAACGTGTGGCAGTCATGCGGACTGCTGCTATATAAAGATCTTCCCAAGTTTGTGATCGCATTGTTAGAGAAGCGTCAGGATCCTAATGTGCAAGAAATCCTACATAACATCAGCGATTGCTTTGATCCTGTTCCGACACACAAGCTGTTGTTTTCTCCTGAATGACTGTTGAAGGATCTTTTTTTATGGCGCGTGTCTTTGATGGAAAATAATGACTCACAGACACCAATGGAAGTAGGCAAGACTGTGATTTGCGCTCCATTATACAGCCTTGGCTTGCTGGGACCATATCCCACGTGCGAGCGTCCAGGTATGTGCATGCACATGTTCCAAGGTTACATGACTGCAGCTCACAACAAAAACTGTGCCACAGTTTTGCAGGCCATGGCGTGTATGCTAAAGGCCCTTCTCGACACTCTAGAAACGTATGCCACTCCAGACTCGGAGGTTTAGTTTCTTGAATCCATCTTTAACCCAATAAGCCTCAAGTCGTACCCGGACCGTAGTGTTTTGTATCGAATATTAGACAAACAACGCATGAAGATGATGCAATGCAAATCTGTTCAGAATTTGCAGGCATTTTTGAACAATGTTGAGGAGTTAAGCGAGGACGCAACACTTGTTGATTGGTTCTGTAGCTCATGCGAAATGGATCCTGCCAACCTTGCAAGAAGTTTCGCAGGTATTCCAATTCACCTATTCTGGGCACTATACTGCTCACTCATTGATCGTCCAATAGTGGTTCTCGATGATGTTTTATCAACGTGGGACAGCAAAAAAAAGGGACTTGATGATGATATGACAGGGCATCGCTTCTTTGCTATTGCCAGCCTGGTGTCGACTAATTGTAAAGGTGTCTTGCAATGTGATAATGGGTTGATCCGCAAAAAGGCACATGAAATACTGCCAAAATACTTTATTTTGCTGAAAGATCCTCAAACACCGAAGTTTTCAAAGCCAGTCGCAAGTGATGCCCTTTCAGCGATTATTCATAGGACGTCATGTAAATTGGACTGAGGAGAGCCATGTGGAGGTAGAGACGCGAATGGCGATTGGAAGCTGTCAATCTATGCACAAAACAGTTCTCGAGATCCCAGCATAATCCTGAGTTCGTCTAGTCTTTGTGCGTCGGGTTCATGCCTGTGCTGACTAAGACGTATCTAGACTCATCAGGTTTGGCAGCCAGAATCTTCTCGGATCTTGCATTTGAGGACCTCAAAATGCATGTTACGAATTGCAAGAACACACTTGCAGCTTCCGTTCCTTGGACTGAAGAAGCATTTCAAGATCTAATCTTCTCAATTGGATACACTGGTCAGGTTGGGCTGTTGCCCCGTGCGGATAGGCTGGGGATAAGACTATGAAAAAATTCCGTGCTCATGTCAAAAAATTGGCTGAACTAACAAGGCAATACTTACAAGACGAAGTCGACATGTGGCTTGCTCTTGGGGGTGATTACTCCACGGTCACCCTGCAAAGCGCTGCATCTCTTCGAGGACAAGTACTCTATCAATGGTTCATGAATGCACAGGTATGTTTTTTCTGAAATCATATTTTCAGAAATTCCGGTCTAAATCATGCGAAATTTTGTTATCAGGTTGTTATTTGAAGTTCGCCACAACAGGGTGAATCACTCGTGATGATCTTTACGATTCATGCTTGGATACATCATTAATTCTTGGTAATTGACCCCTGTGCATCAAATATTTTTGCACGCCTTGTGAATTCCAGCAATAAATCATGTATACTAAAACACATAAAAAACATAGCAATAAAATTCGGGCTTGCCGTCAAACTTCTTCATTGAAGTCATCATCATGGATGTTGAGGACAAATATGAAGGACTTCCAGCGTGGTGATCTGAAGTTCTTTTTACATCAAAGATGATTGGAATATTTGATTGTGTGTGAATTCATGCATTGTCTTCGGAGCAATCTGTATAATGCCTGAGGAATGATCCTGAATAATAAGATTTGTGCTAGACTCATTTTGCTTTTTCACATGTTTTGAATTTCTAAAAACGTTTATTCGAGGGGCGAGTAGGTATGTTGGGACACATTGCTCATGTTTAGAACGCTACTTAATCTTGATGAAAGTAAGTATACATTTATTAATATAGATGTATATATATTTTAATATATCTATGTATATGTATATACACTTGTATATATTCATATATAAATATATACACATTTATACGTATAGTTGCGTATTTATGCATATATTTATACATGTATATGTATATTTATATACGTCTACATATATAAATATTTATACATATATGTATATATGTACACTTATTTATATATACATATGTCAATATATATATATGTATACTTATATACATATACATATGTATAAATATATATGTCATATAGATGTAAGTATATATCAATATTTTTATGTATATGTATATACACTTGTATATATTCGTATATGAATATATACATATTTATACGTATAGTGGCATTTATGCATATACCATTATACACATATTTATTTATATATTTATCCATCAGCCACATCCGAAACACTTCATCCAGGACGGCAGCTGCGACGTGGAAAGGGTCTCCATCCAGTGGTTAGCGGAAGAACGTTGGCCCTCTCTACAACGACTAAGAGTGGTGGCAAATTTGTCATTATCAACCTGTACCAATTCACGGCTGCTAACCCGGTGGAGCAACAAGAGGTCTGGGAT